>Ga0224500_10001546_pt1 | contig 13490 bp, 14 predicted proteins | sample SF_Oct11_sed_USG_FD_168126 | JGI IMG/M metagenome (GOLD analysis project Ga0224500, IMG submission 168126) | Sediment microbial communities from San Francisco Bay, California, United States - SF_Oct11_sed_USGS_4_1 | ecosystem: Environmental > Aquatic > Marine > Sediment | place: USA: California... | reverse complement strand
GGCTTCTCCGGCGTCTTAGTCGCATGCAAACGCCCATCCACCCCGATCGCCCGCTCCGACCGGTCGTCCTGACCGCGCTCCGGACGGCCCTGGCGGTGGCCCTGGCGATGCTGCTGATCCTCGTCCTCCTGCCCGCGATCATCGCGGCGCAGGCGGCGACGATCTAGCACCACACGAGTCTCGGCGCCTGGGGGCACGAGACGGATCCGGCGGCGATCGACCGCGACGTCGACGTCGACCTGGCCAAGGAGACCGGTGAGCGGCGCTCCTGGCCGCAGGACCCCGTCGCACTGGGGGCGACGGGGTCCTGCCACGTCCGACGTCAAGGCGACGGCACCCCGCCTCCACCCCGCGGGCGACCGCGGTGGTCGTCCAGCCGGGCTTCCGCCGTTCGATCATCGTCGGCACCCGAGCTGGCAGGTCGTACGATGCCGGCGTGAGTCTCGGGAACCATGCCGATCTGGTCATCCGCAACGCACGGGTGTACACCGTGGACGATTCGCGCCCCATCGCGGAGGCCGTTGCGGTCGTCGGTGACCGCATCGCATTCGTCGGCGAGATGGCTGACGTTGCCACGTGGACGGGCCCCGGGACCCAGGTGCTGGATGCCCGCGGTGGGTCGGTGCTCCCCGGCTTCGTCGATGCCCACAACCACGTCCGACTGGGATCGAACCCGAACGCGGTCCAGCTCGGCGGAGCGACCACGCTCGCGCAGATCCGTGCTCGAATCACCTCGTTCGTTGCCGAGCGTCCGGAGTTGACGTGGGTCGAGGGCGAGGGCTGGGGCTACGGGGCCATCCCCGGCGGGCGGCCGACCGCCGACATGCTGCATGGCGTGGCCGGGGACCGACCCGTCTTCCTGATCAGCTACGACAGCCATACCGCCTGGCTCGACGATCGGGCGATGTCCGTGCTCGGGGTCGAAGCCGGCCACGAACACTTGCCGTGGGGCACGGCGGAGCTTGACCCCGATACCCGCAGGCCGACCGGCTTGATCCACGATTTCGCCGTGCTCGGGATCAGCGAGGCGGGCGAGCGGGCCCTGTCAGCCCATCTGCCTGGCTACGCGCCGGACGCGGCGTATGGCCGATTGGTGGCGTCACTGGCGATGGCCGCGGGCTTCGGGATCACGACCGTGGTCGAGCCGCAGAACGGACCCGGCACGATCGACATGTTCGTACGTGCTCGCGACGCCGGTCGGATGGCGTCACGTCTGATCGTGGCCATCCTGTGTCAACCGGGTACGAGCCCGGAACGCCTCGACGCGCTGCGGGACCTGGCCGACGGACCGTGGGACGACCGCCTCCGGGTGGGGCCGCTCAAGCTCTACATCGACGACGTCGTCGAACCGCACACGGCGGCGATGCTGGAGCCCTACGCCGACCGACCGGACATCCTGGGCGACACGCTATGGGACCCGGCGGCATTCACGACATTCATGGTCGAGGCCGACCGCCGCGGGCTGCAGACGTTCACACACGCGACCGGCGACCGCGGCGTGCGGACCGTGCTCGATGCGGTGGAACAGTGTCGGGCGCTATCGGGCCCGCGCGACGCGCGGCACCAGATCGTCCATGCCGAGTGCATCCATCCGGACGACATCGCGCGCTTCGGTCGACTCGGCGTCGTCGCCTGCATGCAGCCGCGCCACTGCGCGCCGGATATCGCCGGCCAGTGGCGCGCGAATGTGGGACCGCGTCGCGAACGCTTCGGGTGGCCGTTCCGGTCCATCCAGGCAAGCGGCGGCGTCCTCGCCTTCAGCTCCGACTGGAACGTCGCCGAGATGGACCCGATGACGTGGCTCTACACGGCCCTGACGCGTGCCGACCTGGACGGGCGGGACGCCTGGAACACGCGCGAGACCCTGGACCTGCCCGACGCCATACGAGCCGCGACGCTCGGGTCCGCCTGGGCGAACTTCGCCGACGGCGACCGCGGCAGCATCTCCCCCGGGAAGTACGCCGACCTGGTGATCCTCTCGCGCGATCTCTTCGCCGGCCGCGAACCGCGCACCATCCTGGACACCCGGGTCGTGGTGACGATCGTCGGCGGACAAGTGGTCCACCGGACCATCGATTGACCGTTCGTCCCGAGCCTATCGCGTATCCGCCCGTAGACTGATCGATATGAACCATGTGGAGCCTCGACCGCGACGGACCCGGCCGATGCACGCGGTCCTCGCCCTGGCGGTCGCGGTCGTGGCCATGGTCGCCGCCTGCACCTCGGCTGGCCCAGGCGCCACGGCGGCATCCCCGTCTGCCGTTCCCTCATCCGGCGCACCCGGCGAGTCGATCGGCACCAGCGCGCCGGACCCGACCGGGTCCACGGTGGCCAGCCAGACCGACACGGATTGGGGCCGCATCTGGGATTCGGTTCCCCCTGGCTTTCCTCGCTATCCGGGGAGCACCACCGCCGCCGACGCCACCGCTGAGCCATTCAGCGCCGTCTACGCGATCGACGAAGGTGACGTCGCCGAGATGGCGTCGTGGATGCAGACGAACCTGGAACTGGCAACGTACAGTACGGAGGCCCTGTCTGGGCCATTCGAGGATGGAAGCTACGTGCTCGATTCCGTCGGTGAGGCAGGGTGTCGGATCCAGACGAAAGTCGCCCCGATGGGTAGCCTGGTCCTGGTGACCGTCCTGTACGGGGCCTCCTGTCCGCAGCCCTGATCGATCCGCCCTGAGGAGTCCGCCTGATGAACCCCCGCCCGATCGACTTCGTCGGCGCCGCGCTGCTGGTGATCGTCCTGTTGGGGCTCGTGGCGATCATCGTCGTCGGCAATATCCCGGTCGCCGAGGCGTAACCGAACGACGCCCCGACGAGTCCCTGCAGGATGGCGGATTCGCAGCTACACTCTGGCGCACTCGCGCGTCTCATCGGTTCGTAAGCGCAGCCCGCTGGGGGCGGTACCCGGGAACCTTCGGGGGAAGTGGATGCAGTCGGCACAGCCACGCGATATCGGGATCCTGATCTTCGTGATCGGCCTCTTCCTGATCCTGTTCGTCGTGACGCTGACGATGGGCACGCCCGTCCGCTGATCGAAGGCCGCGAGGCGCCAGGCATCCGGGGCGGACGGGTTGGCCGCGACGGATCTCAGTCGCACAGGCGTTCGAAGTGCCGGGTGCCGGTGCCCCGCCTGGCGAACGGGCGCCGACGCGGTCCTCGCCGGTGTTCATACTGGCGCCCACCGCGGCGGCCGGCGCCGTCGTCGCCACGGAGAGCGGGACATGAGACGCCTGGTCCTCGCCACGGTCATGACGGTGCTGCTGGGCGCATGTGGGAACGCGACCCCGGTCCAGGTCGGTTCCATGGCCACCGCCACGTCGTCGCCTTCTCCCGACATCCGCCCCTCGGCGACGTCCAGCGCTCCGGCGCGGATGTACCCGTACTCGCTGCCCTGGCCGGTCGACCTGCTCGAGTCAGACTGGCGGTTCGCGACGGCGGCATGGGACGGAACGGCCCGCATCGACCATGGCAACCGATACACCGATAGCGCCGAGACTCGCGACGGGTCGCTGTTCGCCTTCGGATTCCCCATGACCGGAGGGCCGGAGGACCTCCGGGACCTCGTCGCCGAGCAGGCACAGGCATGGCATGGCTGCCAGCCTGAACCGTCTGCGGAGGAACCAGTCGAGGGCGGAGTGGCCGACGGCATCCTGGGCGTCTACGCCTGTGGCGTCACCCCCGTCCTGCGCTGGGTCGGCGTCCACGAGGGATTCGGGCTCTTCGTCGGGCTCATCGTCGCGCCGGGATCCGATGTCGACGAGGTCGAGGCGCGGTTCAGGGAGCACCTGGCCGGACTGGAGTGGACCGGCTGACGGCGACCTTCAGTCGTACAGGCGCTCGAGGTGCCAGGTACCGACGATGCGGTCGAGGTAGATGAGGGCGAGCCAGCGATCCCCCGCTACCTTGACGTAGTCGCGCGCGATCGGGTCGCGCCACCACGACTCCTCGATCCGCCATCGATTGCAGACCTCGACCGGCTCGCGCCGGCCGTTCCAGCGGATGGCCACGAGCCGCCCATCGGCGTGATCGAACTCGACGTCGATCGTCGGGTGCTCGCGCAGCAGCCGGGTCATCCGACCGGTCCGTCGCCGAGACCGACCGGCCGCCACGACCAGCGATCCTCGGGGAGTGGCGCTTCCGGGTCCGCGAGGGCCACCCGCCGCACGCGATCCTCCCCGTAGGTCAGAGCCAGCCGCGCGAGCTGCCAGCCGAGCCGGGCCGAGCGCGCGCCCTGCGGCCCGAACAGCGGCAACTGCTGACCAGCGGCCGGGGTCGTGCCGCGGAGCTCGAGGTCCAGCCGCGCGACGGCGGCCGGCGGCGGCTCCCGCTCCAGGCGAGCGAACAACAGGCGCTCGACAGCGTCGGGATCCGCGGTAGGCTCCGGGAAGCGCTGCTCCACCTCGATCCGCGGCGCCACCCCGGCACGAGCGAATGCGAGATCGAGCTCCAGGGTCAGCATCGCCCGGTCCGCGGCGAGGCCCCGTCCCGCGAGCTGCGCGGTCAGCGCCATCACCAGCCGGTGGAGGACGAAGCGCAGCGGTTCAAGCTCTTCCACCGGCGGCTCGATGGGCAGGGCGAGGGCGAGACGCTCGGTGACGCGGCGGGCGCGGAACGGCTCGGTCTCCTCGCCGCGCGCGCGCGCGTGCAAACGGGCACCTTCGTCGCCGAACCGGGCGATCAGCGCGGACTGCGGGATCTCCGCCACGGACCCGATCCGTCGAAGCCCGAACCGCTGGAGGCGCGCCCGGACATCGCCATCCGTCGTCAGGAGGCTGGACGGGAGATCGGCCAGAAAGGCAGCCTCATGGCCGGGCGGCACGATGACCGGGATATCGAGCCGAGCGTGGACCGCGGCGATCGTCGCCGAGAAATGCGTGCCGGCGATGCCGGCCCGGAACGCGGACCCCTCCCCGGGGAGCGTGGCACGCAACGCGGAGACGACCCGCTCGACGAGCACGGACTCGGGACCCCACAACGGCTCCAGGCCATCGATACCGAGCTCGAACAGCCCGAACGCTGGGTCGAGCGGGTCCGTGACCCCGGCCAGGCTTGGGCTGAACCGGCCGAGCGCCTCGAAGGCGGCCTCGGCCGCCGCCCGGTCCGCGTCGGGATCGGGCTCGATGAAGGTCGCCTCAGGGACGAGTCGGTGGGCGCTCCCCAGCGGCATCCCGCGCCGGACGCCCAGGGCCCGCGCGCCCGGATCCGCGTCGATGACCGGCCCCGGATCCCACGGCCGGCCGCCGAGCACGAGCGGGCCGGGAGGGAAGGGCTCGGAGCGTCTGGCCCGGGCCAAGCCGAGGAGGAGGTGGGGCATGAAGAGGTGGAGACGTCGCATGGTCGTGGGTCTTTCGATCGGGGGCCTCATGAGCGGGAGCGGGGACAGGCGGGGCGTCGAGGGCGTCGATCAGGAGTGCGTCATGCATGAGACACGCATCCCGTTCGCCGCCCTCGGCATAGAGGATCCGGAGCGTCGCCCGGCGCCCCGGCGGCCCGTGGCGGTTGTGAACCACCAGTGCCTCGGTGCGCTGGCCGACGATGTCGTGGCCCAGGCGGAGCCACGACCGGCGAGCCAGTTCCAGGCGGATGCCGGTCGACTCGGCGACGGCGGTCGCGAGGCCGCTGCTGCGTCCGGCCCCGCCGCGCCCGTCACCAGCGAGCGCAGGGGCATCGAGGATCAGGAACAGGGTCTCCGCACGCCGGGCGAACGCGGCGAGTCGATGGAGTCGATCGGCGATCACGGCCGGCCTGTCCGATCTGGCCAGCCGACCGCCGGGCAGGTCGAGGACGAGCATGTCCACCGACCTGCCCGCCATGAGCGAACCAGCGATGGACAGACCTTCGTCCAGGTCGGCCGGAGTGATGACCACGAACCACTCGAGGCGGACGCCACGGGCAACGGCCTCGACCGGATCGAAGCTGCGTGACAGGTCCAGCCAGGCGACGACCGAACCCATCGCCTGAGCTTCCGCGGCGATCCGGAGGGCGAGCGTCATGCGGCCACTGGAGCCGTCGCCGCGGATCGCTACGCTGGCGCTTCGGGGGAGGCCACCGGGTCCGAGGATCGCGTCGAGCGCGGCGAAGCCAGTGGGGATGACCTGGCGGCCCGGGAGTGGCGCATGGCGCGACTGGACCTCCGGCGACCCGGCCGGCTCCGGCGCCAGGGCCAGCGCCCCGACGACCCGTGGAGCTGCGGCACCCCAGCGAGCCTGCAGGCCCGCGACAGCGGCGTCCAGATCACCACGGGGGGTCGTCATCGGACGATCATAATAGAACATCTGTTCTAGTCGAACAAGACCCCGGGCACCGTTTCGCGACCCTTGGCGTCCACCCGTTGCCCGATCGTCACGGGATCGACACGTCGGCTGTCTAGCATCCTCCCCTACCATGCTGTCGATGCCATCACCCGTCACCGGACCATCCGTCCCCGTCGCACCGATCCTCGTCGTCGACGACGATGCCAAGATCGTGCGGTTGGTACGGACCTATCTGGAACGGGATGGATTCACGGTCGTGACCGCCGCCGACGGCCCCGCGGCGCTCGACGCCATCGAAACCCATGAACCGGCGCTGGTCGTCCTTGACCTGATGCTTCCCGAACTGGACGGGCGAGCGGTGATCCGGGCGGTCCGCAAAGACGACGAGGCGGCCCACACGCCGATCCTGGTGCTGTCCGCTCGAAGTTCGACGATCGATCGTATCGCCGGCCTCGAGGACGGCGCCGACGACTACCTGCCCAAACCGTTCTCACCGGCCGAGCTCGTTCTGCGCGTGAAGTCGATCCTGCGTCGGGCCGGCGCCCCGGCGAGCGGCACGGCCGGGGGCTCGGCGAGGCCGACCGAAACGCTCCCCGGAAGAGCCGGGACGAGCCCGGCCGGCGCAGCCCCAGCGCCCGACGTGCGGCTCATCCGCCACGCCGACCTGACGATCGACCCGTCCCGGCACGAGGTCCGTCGCGACGACGGGTCCGTCATCGACCTGACCCGGGTGGAGTTCCGACTGCTCACGTCGATCCTGGGCGCGGACGGGCGGGTCCTGTCTCGCGATCAACTGCTCGATGCGGTCTACGGCCACGACGCCGCCGAGGTCCTGGATCGGACCATCGACGTCCACGTCCGACGATTGCGCGACAAGCTCGACGACGACCCGGACGCTCCTCGCTACATCCAGACCGTGCGTGGCGTCGGCTACCGCGCGGCCCGGACGTGACCGCGACGAGCGACCGATGATCGCCCGCGGCATCGCCGGACGGATCGCGCTTGCGGCCGTGCTGAGCGCGGCCGTCGGCCTGGTGATCCTGGCGGTCGGCGTGGCCGTGGTGGGAGCGGACGTGTTCACCGCCCTGATGATGGAGGCGGGTGACTCGGCGGAGCACGCCCAGGAGATGTACGACGAGTCGGTGACGACGGTCGTCGTCGTCGCCTCCGTCATCGCCGTCCTGGCCAGCATCGTGCTGGCCATCGTCCTGGCCAGGATGCTCGCGAGGCCGCTGGCCGCCATCGGCGGCGCCGCCCGGCGGATCGCGGACGGTGACTACGGCGCCCGCGTCCCGCGCGGTGGCCCGGAGGAAGTCGCCAGCCTGGCCGATTCGTTCAACCAGATGGCCGCGTCGCTCGAGCAGCAGGAGCAGCTTCGCCGCGACTTCATCGCCAATGCCGCCCATGAGCTGCGGACGCCCCTGACCAACCTGCAGGGGTATCTCGAGGCGTTGCGCGATGGCGTCATCACGGCTGACCGATCCACCTACGAGTCGCTCCACGAAGAGGCGGACCGTCTGGTGCGACTGTCGCGATCCCTCGATGCCCTCGCGGAGGGCGATGCCGGCATGAGCCCGGTGCGACTCGTGGACCTGGACCTCGCCGAGGCGATCGCCTCGGCGCTGGAACTGGCGACGCCATCCATCGAGCGTGCCGGCCTCCGCCTCGAGGTCCGGCTGACATCGCCCCTGCCCGCGCGTGCCGATCCCGACCGACTCGCCCAGGTGCTGGCCAATCTGCTCTCCAATGCGGTCCGCTACACGACGCCCGGTGGGACGATCACGGTGCGGGCGGAACGGCGACCCGGCGACGTCCTGGTGTCGATCACGAACACCGGCGACCCGATCCCGGCCGACGACCTCGACCACGTCTTCGAGCGGTTCTACCGGGTCGAGAAGTCGCGCGACCGGGCTCGCGGCGGCGCCGGGATCGGGTTGGCGATCGTGAAGCAGCTGGTCGAGCAGGGTGGCGGCCGGGTCGGGGCGGAATCGCGCAACGGGCTCACCCGCTTCTGGTTCAGCATCCCCGCCTGATCGTCACCGCTCCGGCCAACACGTCGCCGGCGCGGCCGGGGCCGCTACGGCAGGCCGATCGCGATCATCCCGGTGAGCACGAGCGCCAGCCCGACCCACTGGATCCCTCGGAGCCGCTCGCCCATGAAGGCCACCGCTGCGATGATGGTGACGGCCGGCCCGAACGAGGAGGCCAGACCGACCAGCCAGGTCTCGGCCTGCTCGAGCCCGTACATGAAGACGACGAGGCCAAGGACGTCGAGCAGCCCCGCCAGCCCGACCAGCCCGATCACCCTGGCATCCACGCGACGGACATCGTCCTGCGACCCATCCGTCCCGTCCGCACCGATGAGGACCGGCTGGGCGATCCGGCGCGCCACCGTGACGGCGGCCACGAGGATCGCGACGGACAGGACCGCATTCGTCGTGCGAGCCACGAGCAGGACCTCGAGCCAGCCGGCGTAGTCGATGACGATGTCGCTGCCGATCGCCATCGTGGCGAAGAGCACGAGCGCGACCACCGCGAAGATGACACCCGGGCTTGCGAACTTGGTGCCACGCCAGCCGCCGTCGAAGTGAACGCCGGTGAGGATGACGCCGATCGTGGCGGAGGCAGCCCCGACGGCCTGGATCGTCGTCAGCGTCTCGCCGCGGATCACGACGGCCAGCACCACGGTGAGGCCGCCGTACGCGGCGACCATCCCGCTGACCACGGCGATCGGACCGATCCGCAGTCCCGTGAAGTAGGCGAGGTACGCGCCGGCGCCGGCCAGGCCCACGATCGCGCCACCGACGAGCACCCTTGGATCGTCCGGGACCGCGGTGCCGGACAGGATCGCCACGAGGATCACGAAGGCCGCACCGATGACCTGGATGCCGGTGGTCACCTTCAGGCTGCCGATGCGCCGGCTGGCGACGGCCGAGAAGACATCCAGGGTGCCCCACGCCAGGGCGGCTCCAAGTCCCGTCAGCAGGCCGAGTGGCATCGGCGGAGCCTAGCGGCGGGCCCGACGGACCGGATCGAGGTCGCACGGGCCGGGACATCCACGCGAGCGGCACCCATTCGCGGAGCCGATCTCGGAGAGGCCTCGTGCTACACTCCGACGCCCGTGGGGATGTAGCTCAGCTGGGAGAGCACCGCGTTCGCATCGCGGGGGTCAGGGGTTCGAGTCCCCTCATCTCCACCAACTCTGCCCACCGATCGGATCGATCCACAGCCGTCCGTGACCGCCCCATCCGAGGCTCCCGAGCCCGCGATTCGCTCCGCTCCGGATCCGGCTCGACGCTTCGTCGTCGCCGCGATCGGCTACTTCGCCGCCCTCGTGGCCGTCTATCTCCTGTTCGTCTCGACCGAGATGGGCCAGCGCCTCGAGAACAGCGCCCTCCGGGCAGCGACCCTGCGCGAGGAATCGACCCGGATCGATTCCCTCACCTATCTATCCCAGGTCAGCGTGGCCTCGTTCGTCGGGGCGATGGCGGTCATCGCCCTGGTGGGTCTGCTCCGGCGACGCCCCGGGCTGGGGGCCCTGGCCGTGGCCGTGATGGCCGGCTCCGTCCTGGCCGCCGAGATCCTCAAGGTCGGACTGCCGCGCCCCGCCCTTGTCGACGGGCCGATCTGGATCCTGCGCAACTCCTTTCCCAGCGGCACGGCCACGGTCGCCGCATCGGTCGGCATCGGCGCCCTGCTGGTCGCCCCGGACCGCCTCCGCTGGCTGATCCTGGTCGCGGCAGCGGCGATCGCGGCGATCATCGGCCAGGCGACCCAGGTCACCGGGTGGCATCGCGCCAGTGACGTCCTGGGCGGGGTGATCCTGAGCGCTCTGGTCGGCTGCATCGGCCTGCTCGTCCTGGTCGGGATCCGGCACGTCCAGCCATCCCACCAGGGACGTGTCCACCCGCGGATCCTCGCTGCGATCTGGATCGTCGCGGCAGGGGCGATCCTGCTGGGCATGGTCCTCCTCGGCGCGCTCATCCTGTTCCCCCTGCTGCGCGCGCCGGAAGGCGCCGAGAGCGTGTTCCTGCACACGGCTTCCGACCTCATCGCCGTCGGCCTGTCCACCATGACGATGGCGACCTTCGCCCTGGTCATCGAGCCGTATACCCTCGGCGCCGCGGCCGCGCGGACGGTCCCGACGCAGCCCGGGGCGCCGCTCCTCGAAGAGATGGCGTCAGACGAGTCGCCGGGAGCGGACCCCGCGGACCCGGCGATCCCCGATGCGACACCGGCGGATCGGGCGGGCGACGGGGAACAGGCCCCGATCTAGCGCCGGGCCGGCGATGCATCGGCGATGCACCGGCGCCGGGCACCCTCGGGCCGGATCAGCCGAGTGCACCGTGGAGTTCCGCGGCGTGCTCATGCAACCAGCGCCGCCAGGCTCGATGGTCCGCCCGGCGCGACGCCACAAGCGCCCAGAACGCGGGGCCGTGGCCGAACACCCGGAGGTGGGCGAGTTCGTGCACGACGACGGTGTCCAGGGCCTCGGCGGGCGCCAGGATCAGGCGCCAGGAGAAGGAGAGCCGACCGGCACGTGAGGCGCTCCCCCAACGCGAGCGGGGATCGCGGAGGGTCACCGCCGTCGGGGTCACCGCCAGCGCGTCGGCGTGCACGTCGACGGCGGCCTCGATCGCGTGCGCTGCCTCGCGCCGCAGCCACGACTCCATGATCGCGGCGTCCGGGCGGTGATCGCGTGCGACTCGATGGATCACGAATTCGTCATCGAAGCGGACCACGTCCGAACGCCGGATCCCCGAGACCGCGGGCACCACGCGGACGCGGTGAAGCCGGCCGAGGAACGGGATGGTCCCGCCGTCGCGAGCACCGCCTCGGGCACGAAGCAGGTCGGCGATGCCAGCCTGCCGGGCAAGGTGACGTCGGATCCATGGCTCACGTTCGACCAGGAACGCCGCGGCGCGGCGTTCGCCCTCGGCGCGACCGGCCCGCGTCGCGGGCACCGTGACGACGACCCCGCGGTCGGGATGGACGACGACGCGGAGGCTCCGAGCGCGGGGCGAGTGCCGGAGCGTGTAGGGCACCGGGCCGTCCGGAAGGTGGGCGATGATCTGGCGTTCGTCGACGGCCATCGCGCGATGGTCGCACGATGGCGCCGCTCATGCCGCCGCCCGATGCGATCGAGCCATGGTCGCCGCTCGCGCTCGCGCCGCCGCTCAGGCTCTGCGCAGGAGGCGGCCAGCCCGTTCGCCCGTTTCGGCCCCGTCGAGCACCGCGAGCCGGCCGTTGACGATCACGTGCTCGATGCCGGCCGGATGACGTGATGGCTCCTCGTAGGAAGCCTCATCCGCGACCGATGCCGGGTCGACGACGACGAGGTCCGCGAACGCCCCTTCGCGAACGACCCCACGGTCGCGCAGGCCGAGCCGGGCTGCCGGTACCGACGTCATCTTGGCGATCGCGACCTCCAGCGGGATCAGGCCGCGATCCCTGACGTAGTGGCCGAGCACGCGGGCGGTGCTCCCATAGGTGCGCGGATGGGGCCGGCCGGCATCCAGGATCGGATGACCGGGGCGGCGACCCTCCGCGTCCGTGCAGACGGCGATCCACGGCACGGCCATGATCGTCTCCACGTCGCGCTCGTCCATGCAATGGAGGACGACGGACACATCGAGGCGGTCGTCGATGAGCGCGTCGAACGCCAGGTCCATCGGGTCGGCCCCGAGCGACTCGCCGAGCTCGCCCAGGGTCCTACCGGACCAGTCCGGATGACTCGCGGCGAACGAGATCGCGATGCCCTCCCAGCCCGGATCCATGGCCACGTTCTCCCAGCCCGAGATGCCCCGTTCGATCTCGGCGCGGACCATCGCTCGTACCTCGAGGTCGCCGAGTGCGGCGAGGCAGGCATCGATCCCGAGCGCGAGGAGCGCCGGCGGCACCACCGTCGCGAGCGTCGTGGCCGCCGCCGTGTAGGGATACTGATCCGCCGCGACATCCAGCCCTTCGGCCCGAGCCGCCTCGAGCGTCGCGACGGCGTCGCCGGCCCGGCCCCAGACGGCTGCGGAGCCGCACTTGAGGTGGGAGATCTGAAGCCGCGGCGCATCGACGCCAGCATCGGCGGCCGCGCGGATCGTGGCGATCGATTCCGCGAGTGAATCGAACATGCCCCGGGTCTCGTCACGCATGTGCGTCGCGTACAGGCCACCCCGGCGCGTGGCCGCAGTCACGAGCGTCGCCATCTCGGCCGGGTCTGCGTGCAATCCCGGGGCGTAGATCAGGCCCGACGAGAGCCCCATTGCCCCGGCTTCCATGGCAGCCTCGACCTCGCGGACCATCGCCCGGCGCTCCAGGTCGTCGGGTCCACGCGCCTCGGCACCGAGGACGGCACCGCGGATCGTCCCGTGGCCCGCCAGGAATGCGACGTTGATGCCGAGCTGCCGCTCGTCCACCGCATCGAGGTACTCGGCGAACGAGCGCCAGCGGGCCACGAGGTCGTGGGGCCGAAGAGACAGCTCGACCAGCTCGCGACCCAGATCCGTGATGGGCGCCAGGGTGTCGCCGCAATTGCCGGACAGCTGGGTCGTGAACCCCTGTCGGAGATGGCTGGCCAGCGCTCCGTCGAGGAAGAGCGAGCCATCCGAGTGGCCGTGAGGGTCGATGAAGCCGGGGGCCACGATCCGTCCTGCCACATCAAGGATGCGGGCGGCAACGATCGGGTCGTCCCCGGCGGAAAGGTCGCCCACCGCCAGGATCCGGTCGCCGAACACGCCGACATCCGCGGGCTGGGCCGGGGACCCGGTCCCATCGATCACCATGCCACCGCGCAGGAGCAGGTCGAAGGCGGTCACCGGGGGATGATGCCACCCGCGACGGCGCTGACGTCCGGGCGCGTGACCGTCCTCTGCTACAATCCCGCTCCCGTGGGGCTATAGCTCAGTTGGGAGAGCACCTGCATGGCATGCAGGGGGTCCGGGGTTCGAGTCCCCGTAGCTCCACCAGCATCAGACGACGCGCACCGCCGACCCTCACCCCTCGCCGACGGCGGGGGGTGCACCGTATCCGGCTCCACATCCGAGGCCCACGACCGTGACCGAGACCGCCGACAGCCGCAGTCGGATCGAGCGCTACGATCCGACCACCATCGAGCCGCGCTGGCAGGACCGATGGTCGTCGCTGCGCCTGTACGAGACCGATCTCCATGACACGTCCAGGCCCAAGTACTACCTCCTGACGATGTACCCGTACCCGTCGGGCGACCTGCACATC
>Ga0224500_10001544_pt1 | contig 13493 bp, 11 predicted proteins | sample SF_Oct11_sed_USG_FD_168126 | JGI IMG/M metagenome (GOLD analysis project Ga0224500, IMG submission 168126) | Sediment microbial communities from San Francisco Bay, California, United States - SF_Oct11_sed_USGS_4_1 | ecosystem: Environmental > Aquatic > Marine > Sediment | place: USA: California... | reverse complement strand
GGCCACCGCTCGGTGGGAGGCATGCGGGCATCGATCTACAACGCAATGCCGATCGAGGGCGTACAGACGCTGGTGGCCTACATGAAGGAATTCGAGGCCCGGAATGGCTGACCCATTCAGGATCCTGGTCCTCAACCAGATCGCATCGGTGGGCCTGAAGCGCCTGCCCGCCGAGCAGTACGCGGTGGGCAAGGACGTCGCCGATCCGGATGCGATCCTGGTGCGCTCGGCCGACATGCATGCGATGCAGATTCCCGCCGGCGTCAAGGCGGTGGCACGTGCCGGCGCCGGCACCAACAACATCCCGATCAAGACGCTGAGCGCGCGCGGCGCGCCGGTCTTCAATGCGCCGGGCGCCAACGCCAACGCGGTCAAGGAACTGGTGCTCGCGGGCATGCTGATGGCCGCGCGCAACCTGCCCGGTGCGCTGCGCTTCGTCGCGGCGCTCGACGCCAAGGACGCCGACATGGACGCGCGCGTCGAGGACGGCAAGAAGGCCTACGCCGGCATCGAGCTCGCCGGCCACACGCTGGGCATCGTCGGGTTGGGCAAGATCGGTTGCCTGGTCGCCGACGCGGCGATCAAGCTCGGCATGCACGTGCTCGGCTACGACCCGGACATCACCGTCGACGCCGCATGGAGCCTGCCGTCGCAGGTCAAGCGCGCGGCGAGCGTCGCCGACGTGCTCAAGAACAGCCACTTCGTGACCCTGCACGTGCCGCTGGTGGCTGCGACGCGGCACCTCGTCAATGCCGAGAACATCGGCTCGATGCGCGCCAGCGCGGTGCTGCTGAACTTCTCGCGCGAGGGGGTGGTGGACAACGCCGCCGTGCTGGCCGCACTGGCGAGCAAGCACCTGGGCTGGTACGTCTGCGATTTCCCGCACGCCGCCCTCAACGGCCACGACCGCGTGCTGGCACTGCCGCACCTGGGCGCATCGACGCGCGAGGCCGAGGACAACTGCGCCGTCATGGTGGTCGACCAGCTGCGCGACTACCTCGAGCACGGCAACGTGGCGCGCAGCGTCAACTTTCCCGATGTGTCGATGCACCGCGAATCGCGCTGGCGCGTGGCGATCGCCAACGCCAACGTGCCCAACATGCTGGGGCAGATCTCCACCGCGATGGCGCAGGCCGGGCTGAACATCCACAACATGGTCAACAAGAGCCGCGGCGAAATGGCCTACACGCTGGTCGACGTGGACAGCGCGGTCGACCCCGCAGTGCTGGGCAGGCTCCAGGCGATCGCCGGCGTCCTGTCGGTACGCTACCTGCCGTCAGATTAGAAAAGTATGTATACTGTGCGCATACTTTCTTGATCTGAAAGGAGCGCGCGATGGAAGCCACCGTGGCCGAACGAGGCCAGATCACGCTGCCCAAGGCGGTGCGCGATGCGCTCGGCCTGACCAAGGGCACCAAGCTCAAGATCGAGCTGGAAGGCGGGCGCATCGTCATGCGCAAGGACGTTAACGACGCCCTGTCGCGCCTGCGCGGCCGCTTTAAGCTCGATGGTTTCGCCAACACCGACGAAGCGATGCGGGCGATCCGTGGCCACGCGCCGGGCGACCCCTACCTGCCCCCCGAGGACGACAAGGCTTGATCGCTGCGGACTCTTCAGTTCTGATCGACCTCATCGGCGGCAGCGACGAATCGCAGGCGGCTGCCGCTGCGTCGGCCGTGCGGCAGGCCCTGCACGCCGGTCCTGTGGTCTTGTGCGAAGTGGCACTGGCCGAGTTGTGCACGTCCTTGAAGGGCGGTTCGGACATCCTGCAGCATCTCGAGGACGCCGGCATCACCTACAGCGCGATGGAACCCAAGGCCGCCTTGCGCGCCGGCGAGATGCAGCGCCGCTACCGCCAGCGCGGCGGCAACCGCAGCCGCACGGTGGCCGACTTCCTGATCGGCGCGCACGCGATGATGCAGTGCAACGCGCTCATCACGCGCGACGATGGCTTCTACCGCGACTACTTCAAGGGACTCAAAGTCATCGTCCCGAAAGCTTCCTGACCCAACATCCCGACACCATGACACACGCCTTCGCCTCCACCCGCAAGCCGCTCGGCAAGACGAGCACCTACTTCTCGCTGCCCGAACTGGCAAAGCAGTTCCCGAACGTCAAGCGCATGCCGATTTCCATGCGCATCGTGCTCGAGAGCGTTCTGCGCAACTGCGACGGCCAGAAGGTCACCGCCGAGCATGTCAGGCAGCTCGCCAACTGGAAGCCCAATGCCGAACGCAGCGAGGAGATCCCGTTCGTCGTCGCGCGCGTCGTGCTGCAGGACTTCACCGGCGTGCCGCTGCTCGCGGACCTGGCCGCGATGCGCAACGTGGCGCAGGACCTGGGCAAGAACCCGAAGACGATCGAGCCGCTGGTGCCGGTGGACCTGGTGGTCGACCACAGCGTGATGATCGACCACTACGGCAACAAGGACGCGCTCGACCTGAACATGAAGCTCGAGTTCCAGCGCAACCAGGAGCGCTACCAGTTCATGAAGTGGGGCATGCAGGCCTTCGACACCTTCGGCGTCGTGCCGCCGGGCTTCGGCATCGTGCACCAGGTCAACCTCGAGTACCTGGCGCGCGGCGTGCACGTGGGCAAGGACGGCGTGGTCTACCCCGACTCGCTGGTAGGCACCGACAGCCACACCACGATGATCAACGGCATCGGCGTGGTCGGCTGGGGCGTGGGCGGCATCGAGGCCGAAGCCGGCATGCTCGGCCAGCCGGTGTACTTCCTGACGCCCGACGTGGTGGGCTTCGAGCTCACGGGCAAGCTGCGCGAAGGCGTGACCGCGACCGACCTCGTGCTCACCGTTACCGAGATCCTGCGCAAGCACAAGGTGGTCGGCAAGTTCGTCGAGTTCTTCGGCCCCGGCACCAAGACGCTGGCCCTGCCCGACCGCGCGACGATCGCCAACATGGCGCCCGAGTACGGCGCGACGATGGGCTTCTTCCCGGTCGACGAGCGCACCGTCGAGTACTTCAAGGGCACCGGCCGCACGGACGAGGAGATCGAGCGCTTCGAGGCCTACTTCAAGGCGCAGGGCATGTTCGGCGTGCCGATGGCCGGCGAGATCGACTTCACCAGCGTCGTCAAGCTCGACCTGTCCACCGTGGCGCCGAGCCTCGCGGGCCCCAAGCGCCCGCAGGACCGCATCGAGATCACGCACCTGTCCAGGAAGTTCGCCGAGCTGTTCTCCAAGCCCACCGCCGACAACGGTTTCAACCAGCCCGCGGACAAGCTGGGCAAGACCTTCACCACCGAGTCGGGCCTGGCGATCAAGAACGGCGACATCCTGATCGCCGCGATCACGAGCTGCACCAACACCAGCAACCCGGGTGTGCTGCTGGCCGCCGGCCTGCTGGCCAAGAAGGCGGTCGAGGCGGGCCTCACGGTCAAGCCGCACATCAAGACCTCGCTGGCCCCCGGCTCGCGCATCGTCACCGAATATCTCACCAAGGCGGGGCTGCTGCCCTACCTCGAGAAACTCGGCTTCGCGGTGGCGGCGTATGGCTGCACCACCTGCATCGGCAACGCCGGCGACCTGACGCCCGAGCTGAACAAGCTGATCCAGGACAACGACCTGGTCTGCGCTGCGGTGCTGTCGGGCAACCGTAACTTCGAGGCGCGCATCCACCCGAACCTGAAGGCCAACTTCCTAGCCAGCCCGCCGCTGGTGGTGGCCTATGCGATCGCCGGCAACGTTACGCGCGACCTGATGACGCAGCCTGTCGGCAAGGGAAAAGGCGGCCGCGACATCTACCTCGGCGACATCTGGCCCTCGAGCGATGAGGTCTACGCTGTGATGAAGCTGGCGATGAACCCCAAGGCCTTCCGCGAGAACTACGCCAAGGTCAAGGGCCAGCCCGGCAAGCTGTGGGACGACGTCAAAGGCACTCGCGGTCAGGTCTACGACTGGCCCAAGAGCACCTACATCGCGCAGCCGCCGTTCTTCGAGGGCTTCACGATGCAGCCCAAGGCGCTGGTGTCCGGCGTGCAGGGGGCCAAGGTGATGGCGCTGTTCGGCGACTCGATCACCACCGACCACATCAGCCCGGCCGGCAGCTTCAAGGAGACCACGCCCGCGGGCAAGTTCCTCACCGACAACGGCGTGTTGAAGGCCGACTTCAACAGCTACGGCGCGCGCCGCGGCAACCACGACGTGATGATGCGCGGCACCTTCGCCAACGTGCGCGTGAAGAACCTGATGCTGCCGCCCAAGTCCGACGGCAGCCGCGAGGAAGGCGGCTATACGCTCAAGGGCGGCCAGAAGATGGCGATCTACGACGCCGCGATGGCCTACATCAAGGAGGGCACGCCCACCGTCGTGTTCGCCGGCGAGGAGTACGGCACCGGCTCGAGCCGCGACTGGGCGGCCAAGGGCACCCAGTTGCTGGGCATCAAGGCCGTGGTGGCCAAGAGCTTCGAGCGCATCCACCGCAGCAACCTGATCGGCATGGGCGTGCTGCCGCTGCAGTTCAAGAGCGGGCAGTCATGGGAGTCGCTCGGCATCCAGGGCGACGAGACGATCGACGTGGTGCTGGGCGCCGAGATCAAGCCGCAGACCGATGCCACGCTGGTGATCACCAAGGCCGACGGATCGAAGCGCGAAGTCACCGTCACGCTGCGCATCGACACCGCGATCGAGGTCGACTACTACAAGCACGGCGGCATTCTGCCGTTCGTGCTGCGGCAGCTTCTGGCGGCCTGACCACAGACGTCTTGTCCCGACGGCCGCGACCGACGTCGCGGCCGTTTTCATTTCGCGGCTTCGATCAGTGCCGCGTCCAAGCGTGGGTGCTCGACGTGCGCCTTGACGAAGCTGCGCTCACTTCGGCCACCCTTGGCGCGGATCAGCGCGACCAGCGCTGCGCGCTCCGCGCGGCTCCAGCGTTCCAGGTCGAGCAGCACCGCAATCGGCGCGATTCGCTCCCATGCCTGCCGCTCGTCGCGCGTGAAGCTTGCGAGTGACGCCAGGCCGCAACGCCGTGCGAGCTCGGCGCTCGCTTCGGCGACGGCACGTTCACGCTCGGCGCCCGCGTGCATCGACATTCGGCCGCCCGCACGCAGACCGAGCCTGGCCAGCGGCGGCAACGGGTGCGGCCGCCTCGGGTCGATCTCAAAGAACAGGTGGCGCTCGGCCAGCCGCTGTAGCGTGCGCAGGCTTGATCGGTGGCCTGCGCGTCGTTCGACCCGTGCCAGCTCGGAACGAGCGAGCGCCGACGTCGACCGATCGCGCGGCCGGAATCCGAGCCGGAAATAGAACCACCAGGCACCGGACTCAAGACCCTCTTCGTTGTCCTGACCGAGCTGGTACGGTTCAATCGTGAACGAGCGGCTACCGAAGACATGGTGCATGGTGGCCAGCAGCCGCGCGAACGTGAACGCGGCCTCGCCGCCGCGGAACGTCTCGAATGTATTGAACGAGATGGCCGCGCTGGAGCCGACAATGTCGGCCTGCAGGTAGCCGATCGGCACGCGGTTGCGCAAGGTCAGGCCGCCGTAGGTGGCGGCCACTGCCTGGCGCCTCTCGGGCACAACACCGGAGAGTGCGAACGCCAGGCCATCGCCATCGTCGACGAGCCAGGCATCCCGGGCATCGGCATACGAAAACGCCGCGAGTGCCCGTGCGCGCGTGAGCATGGCGCCACGCGCCAGGTCCGCCAGTTCCGCACCGTCGTGCGCGGGCAATCGGCAAACCGAGTGCGGCGAGCGCAGCAACTGCGCCCGCAGGTCCGGGCGTCCGCGCACCGGACCCGGGCTCTCCAGGCTGCGCGGCGCCGCATCGAAGACCGCAGCCGTTCGCGATGGTGTATCGGCGGCACCATCGAGCACGAAGCTCGCGTCGATCGCATCGGAGAACGCTTCGCGCGTGAACATGTCGCCAGGCATGGCCGCGATGCGACGCAGCAGGAACTCGGCGTCGCCCGTCCGTCGGTCGCGCAGGCGGTCGATGGCCTCATAAGCAGGCAGGCGCGACTCGGTCAGCGCCTGAGACTCTGCCGGCGTCACGAGCAGCGGCAGTGCGCGGGCGACGCGCGCGGCCGCCTCGGTGTTGCTGCGATCGAGGCTCAGGCGCGAGGGCCAGCGGTCGGCGAGCCACTGGGCCTGGGCGTGGAAGAAACGGTAGTGGATTGCCGTGCCTGCGATGCCGCTGTCGGCCAGCGCGGCACGATGGGCACGCAGGTCGCCACGAGCGGAAAAATGCCCGAGCATGCGTTCGGCCTGCGCCAGGATTCTGGCGTCGTCGGGGTAGGCCCTGATGAAACAAAGCAGCTCATGCAGCCGTCTGACCTGTCCTGCAGTTGCCAGTCGGGTGCGATCGGCCGATTGGAGCAGTGACAGGCGGCGCTCCGCGACGCCGGCACCGAACGTCAGGCGCATCCGTTCCAGCGCGGCAAGCGGGGCCATCGACATCACCGCGGCATGCTAGCAGCGTCGCCGTGGCCCGCGACAATGCCCTCCCCCCTTGCGCCACGCTGCCGATGGAATACGCCCGAACCCTGCCGACGCCCGATGGCGCGTCGATCGCCTACCGCGTCTCGCCCTGCGCGGACCCGACGGCGCCGCGACGCGCGATCGTGCTGTTGCATGGACTGGCCAGCAATCTGACGCGTTGGTCGGAGTTCGTCGAGACCACGAGCCTGACCCGTGCGTGGGACGTGATCCGCCTCGACTTGCGCGGCCATGGCGAATCGGGCACGCGCGGTGCGATCGGCATGGAACGCTGGTGCGACGACATTGCTGCCCTGCTCGCATTCGAGGGCCACACGCGCGCCGTGCTGGTCGGCCACAGCCTCGGCGCACAGGTGGCCTTGCACTACGCGACCCGGCACGCGCCGTCGACCGCGGCACTGGTGCTGATCGATCCGGTGTTCCGGGAGGCGCTGCACGGCCGTTGGCGCCTGCTCGCGCTCGGCGGCCCGCTGCTGCACGCTGCCGCCGTTGCGGTCAGGGCCTTCAACGCGATCGGACTGCGGCGTCGAGGTCTCGCCCCGCTCGATCTGCGCGCGCTGGACATCCTGGCGCGCGAGGCGCTGCACGGCACGCCCGAGGCGACGCGCGACTTCGTACGCCGCTACAGCTCAACGCGCGCGGACCTGGCACACATTCACACCGCGCATTACCTGCAGGACCTCGTCGAGATGTTCCGGCCCGTCCCCGGGCTGGCCTCGATCGACGTGCCGGTGCTGCTCCTGTTGTCCTCGGGCGCAACCTTTGCAGAGCCGGCCGCCACGCGCCGGCGGGCGCATGACATGCGCCAGGTACGCATCGAGACCATCGACTGCGAACACTGGCCCCTGACCGAGCGGCCGCTCGAGGTGCGCACGACAATCGAGCGCTGGTGCGGCGAGCGCACCGTCTGAGGCGATCTGCTCAGCGGGCGCCGGATGCGCCGCGCTCGCGCGCCAGCGCGTCGAGCATCGCCAGGTAGGGACCGAGGCGCGCGTCGACCGCCTCACGTACTGTGTCGACGATGACCTGCGTGTGGCGATCGATCTCCACGTTCAGCGTGTCGCCCTCGCGCTTGTCGCCAAAGGTCGTCAGGCGCAGCGTCTCGGGAATGAGCCAGACCTCGAACCAGCCCGAACCATCAGGCGCTCGCTGCACCTCGGCCACGGTCAGGCTGGCACCGTTGACGGCAACATAGCCCTTGGCAAAGACATAGCGCATCCATGGCGGCGACAGCGCCATGCGCAGCACGCGGTTGTTCTCGGGCGTGCGCAGCGAAGTCAGCGTGGCACGGCAGTCAATGTGGCCCGACAACACGTGTCCGCCAACCTCGGCGCCTTCCTTCGCGGCACGTTCGACGTTGACCGCCGCCCCCTGATCCAGACCGCCGAGGGTCGTCAGCGCGAGCGTCTGCGACATCACGTCGAAGTCCGCCGCGCCCACGTGCAGCGCAGTGACCGTCAGGCATACACCGTCGACTGCGACACTGGCACCGATCTGCAGGCCGGCATCGAAGCCCGCTGGAAAAGCCAGCCGCAGGGTGCGCAGGCCGCTGCGGTCCGCGATGCGCGCAATGTGCGCGATGCCCTGGACGATGCCGGTGAACACGTCAGTGGCCCCCGGCCGTCCGGAACCAAAGGCGTTCGCGACGCGGGACGCGAGCGCTGCAGACCGGAGGTCCTCTCATGCGCCGACTGTAGCGCGGCGCGCTACCAGGAGGCCTCGCGCTCGGGCGTCGCGCCGATCCTGTGGATCGACAAATCCGCACCTTCGTACTCTTCTTCGGCCGACAGGCGCAGGCCGGTAACGGCTCGCAAGACACCGTATACCGCCAGCCCTCCGAGGAAGGCCCAGGCCACGCCCAGCAGTGTGCCGAGCATCTGCGCACCGAATCCCACGCCGCCCAGACCACCGAGCGCCGGCTGACCGAACGCGCCGCAAGCAATCCCCCCCCAGGTGCCGCAAAGGCCGTGCAGAGGCCACACGCCGAGCACGTCGTCGATCTTCCAGCGGTTCTGCGTCAGCGTGAACAGCGCGACGAAGATCGCTCCGGCAACGCCGCCGACCACGAGCGCACCGATCGGATGCATCACGTCAGAGCCGGCGCACACGGCCACCAGGCCCGCAAGCGGCCCGTTGTACGCGAAGCCTGGGTCGTTGCGGCCCATCAGGGCGGCGATCAGCGTGCCGCCGACCATGGCCATCAGCGAGTTCACGGCCACCAGACCGGAAATCTTGTCCAGCGTCTGGGCACTCATCACGTTGAATCCGAACCAGCCCACCGCGAGCACCCAGGCACCCAGCGCGAGGAAGGGGATCGACGACGGCGGGTGTGCGCTCATGCCCCCGTCCTTGCGATAGCGGTTCGCGCGCGCGCCGAGCAAGAGAACGGCGGCCAGCCCGATCCAGCCTCCCACCGCGTGCACGACGACGCTGCCCGCAAAGTCATGGAACTCGGCACCCGTGAGGTCCTTGATCCAGCCCTGCACGCCGAAACGGCCACCCCAGACCATGCCCTCGAACAGCGGATAGATCAGGCCCACCAGCACGGCCGTGGCAATCAGTTGCGGCCCGAAACGCGCGCGCTCGGCAATGCCACCGGAGACGATCGCCGGGATCGCGGCCGCGAAGGTCAGCAGGAAGAAGAACTTCACCAACTCGTAACCGTTCTTCGCTGCGAGGGTCTCGGCCCCGACGAAGAAAGCCGTGCCATAGGCGACTGCGTAGCCGACGAAGAAGTAGGCGATCGTCGAAACCGCGAAGTCGACGAGGATCTTGACCAGCGCGTTGACCTGGTTCTTCTTGCGAACGGTACCCAGTTCAAGGAACGCAAACCCGGCGTGCATGGCCAGCACCATCGTGGCGCCAAGCAAGATGAACAGCGTGTCTGCGCCCTGTTTCACTGCGTCCATCGTCAATCTCCCCCCGGTTGAAATGGGACCGGGGATGCAAGTTGGGTGCCCATGAAGGTGCGTGCTGCACCCTCTTGGGCGCGCCAATTCGGTACCTCATGGACACTGTTTCGGTGCATCGCGCACCATGTCATCGCACTGAGTACGCGCCCGGCGGGTCATGAAGGAGATGCAATCGGACGCGGTGAACCACGACGTCGACGTCGACCAGAGTGCGATCGCAAGGTAGGCGAACCGCCCTCAGTCGTCGCCGATGAAGAACCGACGCTCGTCGCAGATCGGGTCGGTCGCGTAAGCGGCTTCGCGGACACGCCCGTCGACCAGCCAGACCTGGAACCAGCGGCAGACGTTGAACCACTCGTAGCGATACGACCAGACCTCGCCGACGCCACGCCAGCCGACGCGCGTCTCCGAGGGCCGGCCGAGGCGGCTGCGCACCTCGCCTGACGATGCGCCGATCGGCAGCGCCTCGAAATTCACCTCGGTCAGGAGTTGCGATACCGCCTTGACACGGCCGGTCGCATCGAGTTCGACCCGGTAGGTGTGCTTGCCGAAGGGCCCACGCGCATACTCCAGAAGCGATCCGCCGTCGGGTGAGACAAAGCGATCGGTGGGCGGCCCCATTCGATCGACGATTTGCGACTCGGTCGCGCCCGCACCGAGATCCCCGGGCGAATAGCCGGCGCAGCCGGCCATCAGCAGCAGCAGCGATGCGAGTGCCGCGCTACAGGCGCTCGATGCGTGCGTACGCGCTGTGGTTGTGGATGGATTCATGGTTGTCGACCTCCACCACGTAACGCCCGATGCGCGCATCGGCGTTCAGGGCTAGCGCCACGTCGCGCACCAGGTCCTCGACGAACTTCGGGTTCTCGTAGGCGCGTTCGGTAATCCACTTCTCGTCGGGGCGCTTGAGCAGGGCCCAGATCTCGCTGGACGCGTTGTCCTCGGCGAAGCGCACCAATTCGTGCCAGTCGACGCCGTCCATCAGTTCGACACGGATCGTCACCGTCGAACGCTGGTTGTGCGCCCCATAGTCGGAGATCTCCTTCGAACAGGGGCACAGGCTCTTGACCGGCACGGCCACTTCGGCCCAGAGCGTCGTGACTCCCGATCGCAACTCGGCCACCCAGCGGCCCCGGTAATCGAGACGGCTCTTCACGCCCGAAACCGGCGCGCGCTTGCTCAGGAAGAACGAGAAGGCGGCTTCGACCCGGCCCTCGTTCGCGTTCAATCGCTCAAGCATCGACCCCAGCTGGCGCCGCAACTCGGCCGCGTCGAGCGGCGAGTCGAGCGCCTCGAGCCATGCCACGAAGCGCGACATGTGCGTGCCCTTCTTCTCGGCCGGCAAGGCCACGTCGAGCGTCCACAGTGCCGCACACTCCTGCACCGCACCGGCCACGTTCAGGCGCAGTGGATAGCGCATGTCCCTGATGCCGACCCGCTGGATCGCGAGATGGCGTTCATCGCGCGCACTTTGCGTGTCGGGGATGTGAAGGGCCTGGGTCGGGTGGGTCATGAATCAGAGCTTGACAGCGATCGCGGATCTGCGCCGCGGTGGGCCTATTGCGGGGTCGCGCCAGCGGCAGGCCCGCTACGCGCGCACCAGTGCGGGCCGCGCCCTGAAGCGCGCGGCGATCGCCTGCGCGATTCCGTCGGCATCCAAGCCGCTCATCGCCAGCAGCTTGCCGGTGTCGCCATGCTCGATGAACTGGTCGGGCAAACCCAGCGCGAGCACGGGATGGGCAAGGCCGGCCGCCTGCAGCACCTCCATCACGGCCGATCCGGCGCCTCCTGAAACGCAACCTTCCTCGACCGTCACGAATGATTCGTGCGTGCGTGCGAGCTCGGCCACGAGCTCGGCATCGACCGGCTTGGCGAAGCGCATGTTCGCCACGGTGGCATTGAGCCGCTCGGCGGCACCCAGGGCCGGATAGAGCATCGTGCCAAAAGCCAGGATGGCGATCCTCTCGCCGCGCCGGCGTACCTCCCCCTTGCCCCATGGCAGTTCGTCGAGTTCGGCGTGTGTCGCAGCGCCCACTCCGGAGCCGCGCGGATAGCGTACGGCCACCGGGTGTTCACGGCGGAATGCGGTCGTCAGCGCCATGCGGCATTCGTTTTCGTCGGCAGGCGTGATCACCGCCATGTTCGGGATGCAGCGCAGGTAGGCGATGTCGTAGGCGCCGCAATGGGTCGCGCCGTCGGCGCCCACGATGCCGGCGCGGTCGAGCGCGAAGGTCACGGGCAGGTTCTGCAGCGCGACGTCGTGGATCATCTGGTCGTAGGCGCGCTGCAGGAAGGTCGAATAGATCGCCACGACCGGCCTGAGCCCCTCGCAGGCCATGCCGGCGGCGAACGTCACCGCATGCTGCTCGGCGATACCAACGTCGAAGTAACGCGCCGGGAAGCGCTTGTGGAATTCGACCATCCCCGAGCCCTCGCGCATCGCCGGCGTGATCGCCACCAGCCGCTCATCGGACTCGGCCATGTCGCACAGCCATTGGCCAAAGACCTGCGTGAACGTCTGCTTGGGCGGCGTGGCCGGCTTCTGGATGCCCACCGCGGGGTCGAACGGCGTCGGGCCGTGGTACTTGATCGGATCGGCCTCGGACAGCTTGTAACCGTAACCTTTCTTGGTCACCACGTGCAGGAACTGGGCCCCGGGCTTGTCGCGCAGGTTCTCGAGCGTCGGAATCAGCGAGTCGAGATCGTGGCCGTCGATCGGGCCGACGTAGTTGAAGCCGAACTCCTCGAAGATCGTGCCGGGCACCACCATGCCCTTGGCATGCTCCTCGAATCGGCGCGCCAGTTCGAACAGCGGCGGCGCGGCCTTGAGGACACCCTTGACGCCCTCGCGCGCGGCAGCATAGAACTGCCCGCTCATCAGCCGTGCCAGGTACTTGTTCAGGGCGCCCACCGGCGGGCTGATCGACATGTCGTTGTCGTTGAGCACCACGAGCAGGTTGGGCACCTTGCCGGCGTGGGGCATGCCCGCGTTGTTCAGCGCCTCGAACGCCATGCCCGCGGTCATGGCGCCGTCGCCGATGATCGCCACGGCATGACGCTTCTCGCCCTTGGTCTGCGCTGCGATCGCCATGCCCAGCGCAGCGGAGATCGACGTGCTGCTGTGGGCGGTGCCGAAGGTGTCGTACTCGCTCTCGTCGCGGCGCGGGAAGCCGCTGATGCCGCCGAGCTGGCGCAGTGAACCCATGCGGTCGCGCCGGCCAGTCAGGATCTTGTGCGGATAGGTCTGGTGGCCCACGTCCCACACCAGGCGATCGGCGGGCGTGTCGAAGACATAGTGCAATGCGACCGTCAGCTCCACCGTGCCGAGATTCGACGAGAGGTGCCCGCCAGTCTTGGACACGCTGTCGAGCACGTACTGACGCAACTCGTCAGCCAGCAGCCGCAGATCGGAACGCGACAGACGCCGCAGGTCGGCAGGACTGTCGATGCGGGAGAGCAGTGACGTCGTGGTCATGGCGTGCATTGTCCTCCCTTCAGCTGTCGCGCTCGACGACGCGATCAGCCAGCAGCGCCAGCCGCGCAGCATCGGGCAGGCCGCTGTCGGCAAGTGCGGCATGCGCATCGTTGCGCAGATCCATGGCGTGGCGCCGCGCGGCATCCAGGCCCATCAGCGACACGTACGTCGGCTTGTTGTGGTGTTCATCCTTGCCCGCGGTCTTGCCCAGGGTCTCCGACGCCTGCGTCACGTCGAGGATGTCGTCGACCACCTGGAACGCCAGGCCGATCGCCGCGCCGTAGCGCGCCAGCGCATCCCATGCCCGGCGCGGACACTCGCCGCACGCTGCACCCATCAGCACGCTGACCTGGAGCAGCGCACCCGTCTTGCGCCGATGCATGTCGCGCAACGCAGCCTCGTCGAGCGCCAAGCCGATGCTCGCGAGATCGATCGCCTGGCCCCCGGCCATGCCGGCATGGCCCGCGCTGCGGGCCAGCAGGCCGCACAGGCGCGCCTGCAAGACAGCCGGCATCGCGGGGTCGTCTTGCGGTGTGAGCACTTCGAAGGCCAGCGCCTGCATGGCGTCGCCGGCAAGCATTGCCTGCGCATCGCCATGGGCAACGTGCACCGTCGGCTTGCCGCGGCGCATCACGTCGTTGTCCATGCAG
>Ga0224500_10001542_pt1 | contig 13503 bp, 13 predicted proteins | sample SF_Oct11_sed_USG_FD_168126 | JGI IMG/M metagenome (GOLD analysis project Ga0224500, IMG submission 168126) | Sediment microbial communities from San Francisco Bay, California, United States - SF_Oct11_sed_USGS_4_1 | ecosystem: Environmental > Aquatic > Marine > Sediment | place: USA: California... | reverse complement strand
CGGCATCCAGAGATATTGCGAGAGGCGAAAACCCGTGAGCATTTTCATCACGGGATGTTTCATGGTTATGACTTCGACAATACAATGTTGCGAATTGGCAGCATGAACATGCTGCTGCACGGTGTCGAGAATCCTGACGTTCGCTACCGAGATTCCCTCGCACAGGATCATGCGGGTGATGAGGAAAAATATAGCCTGATGTTGGCAAATCCGCCCTTTGCAGGGTCGCTCGACTACGAGAATACGGCGAAGGATTTGCTGGCAATCGTCAAGACGAAGAAGACGGAACTATTGTTCCTGGCATTGTTTATTCGTCTGCTGAAGCCAGGTGGGCGAGCCGCCGTCATCGTCCCCGATGGGGTGTTGTTCGGCTCCAGCAAAGCTCATAAAGAATTGCGGCGTATTCTGGTAGAGGACCAGAAACTTGATGCCGTGATTTCACTGCCGAGCGGGGTGTTCAAACCCTATGCTGGAGTATCAACAGGCATTCTCTTGTTCACTAAAACGAATTCGGGTGGGACCGATTCTGTATGGTTCTACGATGTAGAGGCTGATGGATGGAGCCTCGATGATAAACGCCAACCTCTGTTGCCCGATGACAAATTGGGTCCAATACCTCCCAAGACACTCACAGAAGAAGAGCACACGAAGAACAATTTACCAGACGTGCTGGCTCGCTGGAAGGAGCACAATGGTAAGGAGCGAAAGCGCCCCCGTACCGCTCAGAGTTTCTGTGTGCCCAAGACAGATATTGCAGCGAACGGGTACGACTTGAGCCTGAACCGCTACAAGGAAGTGGTGCATGAAGAAGTGAAGCACAGGCATCCCAAGGAGATTCTGGCTGACCTCGCCAAGATTGAAGATGAGATACAGGCTGGGATCAAAGAACTTGAGGGTTTGGTCAGATGAACTCGACTCTTACTACTGCTCGACTTGGCAACCTGACACGAATAAGGACAGGCAAATTAGACGCAAATGCTAACGACCCTGAAGGCGCTTACCCATTCTTTACATGCGCCCGAGAGTCATTGAGAATTGCTACGTTTAGTTACGATACAGAATGTGTGCTAGTTGCTGGGAACGGCGACCTAAACGTCAAGTATTTCAAAGGCAAGTTTGACGCTTATCAAAGAACATACATTATCGAATCGCTGGATAGAAACATACTGGACGTTCGTTATCTATCCCGCTTCATGGATCAGTACCTTGAGACGCTACGTCAATTGAGCATTGGCGGAGTTATAAAGTACATAAAGTTAGGCAATCTGAGTGATGCTGAAATCCCGCTTCCCCCTCTTCCCGAACAACGCCGCATTGCCGCGATTCTCGACAAAGCTGATGCACTAAGAGCCAAACGGAGGGAAGCACTGGCGCATCTTGATAGTCTCGCGCAGTCCATTTTCTTGGAGATGTTTGGAGAGCAAACTGCGTCCGCAAGTAAGTATCCAGCGGCTAAACTTGTGTCAGTTGCGGAGCTGATCAATGGCGATCGGTCGGGTAACTATCCCAGCGGAGATGATCTAGTTGGCTCAGGCATACTTTTCCTGAGCACAAAGAACATCCGCGACGGAGAAATGGACCTATCCGAATGTAACTTCATTATGCAAAAGAAATTCGACTCGCTGACGAGAGGAAAGTTGAAAAGAAATGATCTTGTGATAACGCTACGCGGTACATTAGGGCAATGTGCCATATACGATTGTATATACGATACTGGTTTCATCAACGCTCAAATGATGATAATCCGCCCATCTGAGCAAATTGCTCCCCAATATCTGCGCTCTTTTATTGCTCAACCGAACACTCAAGCAAGGCTTATCCAAAATAGTTCAGGATCAGCAGTGCCTCAATTAACGGCTGCACAGATCGGTGAATTAGTTGTTCCGCTCCCACCTATGATGATCCAAAAAGAGTTTGCCCGCAGGCTACTTAGTGTCGAGAAACTCAAAACCCCTTACCGCGCCTCATTAGTGGACATGAATGCTCTCTTCGCTTCCCTCCAGCATCATGCCTTCCAAGGTGAACTGTGACATGAGCAATTTCGCCTTCCTGCAAACCGAATGGAGCGCCCTCCACGAAGCCGCAACGAAGGCAGAGAGTTTCGTCAATAGCGACCCCCGAACCTCCTGCTTTCACGCTCGTCGTACCCTCGAACTCGCGGTGCAATGGCTCTACCGCTATGAGAGCGGGTTACGGCGACCCTATGACACGGCGCTCAACGCTCTGATCTTTGAGCCTTCGTTTCGAGAAACGGTCGGTCCCGCAATCTTCAATAAAGCCAAAATCATCAAGGAACTCGGCAATCAAGCGGTTCATAGCACTCGACCCATCCAACAGAGTGATGCTCTCACTGCCACCAAGGAACTGTTTCATCTCTGCTATTGGCTCGCACGAACGTATTCCCGACATGGTAAGCCCACCCCTGGGTTGATGTTCAATCCAGCCGTACTGCCGAAATCCACCGCGATTCCTAAGCAGACCTTGGATCAACTGGCAACCCTGGAAGCCCAACTCCGTGAACGAGACGAAAAACTCACCATACTCCAGACCAATCAAATAGCGCTTGATGAGGAACTCACTCGACTCCGTGCAGAGGTTGCGGCAGCGAAGAAAGCCAATGCAGCTCAACCAGACACTCATGACTACTCCGAAGCCGAAACGCGGGATTACTTTATTGATTTGTTACTCAAAGAAGCAGGCTGGGCGCTAGACCAGCAAGAGGACCGCGAGTTTGAAGTGGTGGGGATGCCCAATGCTCAAGGTAAGGGGTTCGTGGATTACGTGCTCTGGGGTGATGATGGGAAGCCGTTGGGCTTGGTGGAAGCCAAGCGCACGAAGCGTGATCCTGAAGAGGGACAGCAACAGGCGAAACTCTATGCGGATTGCCTAGAACGGCGTCTGGGGCAACGCCCCATCATTTTTTATTCCAATGGCTATGAACATTGGATGTGGGATGACGCGAGGTATCCACCGAGGGAGATACAGGGCTTCTACAAGAAAGCCGAACTGGAACTCCTCATCCAGCGTCGAGAGAACCGAAAGACACTTGCCGATCAGACGATCAACAAGGATATCGTTGAGCGGTATTACCAGACGCGAGCCATTCGACGTATCAGCGAAGCCTTTGAGAAAGAGAATCAGCGTAAAGCCCTGGTCGTCATGGCGACAGGGGCGGGAAAGACTCGCACCGTCATTGCCCTGGTCGATCTGCTCATGCGCTGCAATTGGGCAAAGCGGGTGCTGTTCCTTGCCGACCGCGTGGCGCTCGTGAAACAAGCGGTGAATGCCTTCAAAACCCATCTGCCTGCGTCTTCTCCAGTCAACTTGGTGGAGGAGAAAGAAGAAGAGGGGCGAGTGTTCGTCTCGACCTATCCCACCATGATGGGGTTGATTGACGAGTCAAAAGGTGGGGAACGTCGGTTCGGTGTCGGGCATTTTGATCTCGTCATCATCGACGAAGCCCACCGATCGGTGTATCAGAAGTATCGGGCGATCTTTGAGTATTTCGACTCGCTGCTAGTCGGGTTGACTGCGACTCCGAAGGATGAGATTGACCGCAACACCTATGGGCTGTTTGATCTAGAGCGGGGTGTCCCGACCGATGCCTATGGGCTCGACGATGCTGTGAGGGATGGGTTCCTTGTGCCTCCCAAAGCCGTATCGGTCCCGCTGAGGTTTCAACGCGAAGGCATCACCTATGACGATTTGAGCGAAGAGGAAAAGGATCAGTGGGATGCCCTTGATTGGAGTGACGAGGGGACCGTACCAGAACGAGTCGAAGCTGCTGCCGTCAACAAGTGGCTCTTCAATACGGATACGGTCGATAAAGTGCTTGAACATCTGATGACACGCGGAGAGAAGGTTGCGGGTGGGGATCGGCTCGGCAAAACGATCATCTTTGCCAAGAACAACGATCATGCCGAATTCATTGCCAAACGGTTTGATGCCAACTATCCCCATTACAAAGGCGCCTTTGCCCGCATCATTACCTACAAGACGGAATATGCACAGAGTCTCATTGATGATTTCTCCAACAAAGAGAAAGCCCCTCATATCGCCATCTCGGTGGACTTGTTGGATACGGGGATCGACATTCCCGAAGTGGTCAATCTGGTCTTCTTCAAACTGGTTCGCTCCAGGACAAAGTTCTGGCAGATGGTAGGACGGGGGACGAGACTGTGCCAAGACCTCTACGCACCTGGACAACACAAGCAGTTCTTCTATCTTTTTGATTACTGCCAGAATCTGGAATTCTTCAGTCAAAATCCCGATACAACTGAAGGCGCATTGGGCGAGTCTCTCACAAAGAAACTGTTCAAGAAACGCCTGGCGCTCATTCGTGCCCTCGATGTGCGGCAAGCTGCGGGACCGCGACCTACAACACCAAAAGATGATGGACTGACGGAGCAAACGATTCGGCAGGAGACCGCTGCCCACTTGCGCGAATTGGTTGCTGCGATGAATGTTGAGAATTTTGAGGTGCGACCGCGTCGGCGATTGGTTGAGCGGTATGCCAAGTCTGAGGTCTGGCAGGAACTCGTCGATCATCAATACGACGAACTGGCAAGAGAGGTCTCGGGCTTACCCAGTGAACTGGTTGATGACGATGAAGAAGCCAAGCGGTTCGATCTGCTCATGCTGCGGCTGCAACTCTGTGTTGTGCAGGCAGAAACAGGATTTGTGAAGTACCGCGATCAGGTGCGTGACATTGCCAGTGCCCTTGAAGAACAGACGGGTATTCCCGCGATCCGAGATCAGTTAGCCTTGATTCAGGAAGTCGCAGGTGAGGAGTGGTGGCACGATGTCTCCGTTCCCATGCTGGAACTCGTGCGAAAGCGGCTGCGCTTATTGGTCAAACTCATTGAGAAATCCAAGAAGAAGATCGTCTACACCGATTTCGAGGACGTGCGAGGCGATGAATCCATAGTGGAACTCCCGCAGATTAGTCCAGGCATGAACTATGAACGGTTCTGTGCCAAGGTCCAACAGTTTGTCAGAGAGCATGAGAACCACCTCTCCATTCAGAAACTTCGGCGCAATGTGCCCCTGACGGCGATGGATCTGGAAGAATTAGAGCATCTGCTCCTTCAGGCGGGAGTCGGGACACAGTCGCACCTTGACCGAGCCAAGCAAGAATGCAGCGGGCTAGGAATCTTTATTCGGTCGCTCGTAGGCTTGGATCGAGAGGCAGCCAAGCAGGCGTTCAGTCGATTTCTCGTCGGGAAGTCTCCTGCCGCGAACCAGATCGAATTCATCAATCTGATTGTCAACTACCTGACTGAACATGGAATCATGGAGCCCAGCGCCCTCTATGAGTCCCCCTTTACAGACATCAGCCCACGAGGACCTGAAGGTGTGTTCCAATCCCAACAGGTAGACGAGTTGGTCACGATCCTCAATCAGATACGGAAGACTGCGGCGGTGTAATCGACAGAAAGCGCTTTTGTGCGCTAGTGTTCTGTCATAACAAGGCATCTGGAATATTCCTGTTTGCGAGAAACTGTCCTTTCGAGCGATCAATATGTTGAGACAACGACAGACCACCTTGAGAAATGTCCACGTCCTCATCCTTTCAAAGTGGAGCGAAATTCACAGGCATAGTCGGAAGGGTTGGATATTTCGCGGGATGAAAAACTCCAAATGGGCACTTGAGACCGCAGTTGAGAGGAAGGGTTGGAGGCGAACTGGTCGAACGTCGAACCTGACAGAGAAGGAAGCCATCATTCTTAGAGAATTTCAACGCAGATATCATCACTATTCCCAGCACCCACCTCAGATTGACGATACTCTTGAATGGTTATCCGTCATGCAACATCACGGGGCTCCTACAAGGCTCTTGGATTGGTCTTATTCAATTTATGTGGCGGCATATTTTGCCCTTGAAGAATCTACAGGTGATTGCGCAGTTTGGGCACTAAATACGAAATGGCTTTTCAGGGAATTGAAGAAGGTTTACGAGGATTCCAGGCATAAGAAGTTTCTTGCAGAGGGAATAATGGATACTCAGGAGCACAGATCGCTCTTTAGGGACATTTTCATGGACAACGTTCGCAAACCCTTTGTTGCATCTTTCACTCCTTTTAGATTGAATGAACGCCTGACTATTCAGAAGGGAACTTCTCTGGTCCCAAGCGATCTCTCGAAAAAGTTTGAAGAGAATCTTTCAAACATGCCAGGCTACGATAAAAAGACAAACCTCAAGAGGATCATCATTCCTCGTTCCATTCAGAGCGAAGCGATGGAATCTCTTTTCAACATGAATATTTCACGAGCAACGTTATATCCAGGTCTGGATGGGTTCTCATCGTCCCTTGGTATTTATCATCCCATGGTTAGGTGGTAGGAGAAAAAATTCGCAGAAGGTTAGAGTTAGCCATCCTCATTCCGCATTCATCTTCGATTCCCGCCAAATCGCACAGACACCACATTGCATAGAAGATAGCGTTCCCTTCGCACCAGCCAGCCGTCTAAATCAGCGACTGAAATTCTGAGGGACTGAGTATCGTATTGGGGATTGCAGCGGCGTATAGGACTGGTGCGTAGGGTGCAGGAAGCGGAGAATTTGTGTTTATAGGTGTGTATCGTTTTTACGATCTCATAAATTATTGATAATACAATGTAAATGTATTATCCAACGCTTTAGGAAACCGCTGCTCTATCCAACTGAGCTACGGGGGCGTGGCTGTAGTTTCAAGGGTTTGCGCCTCCTTGTCAACCCCGGTCTGACCAGCGATTCCGGTTCGGGTCACGGTTGGACTTGAAATCGGGGTCGGTTTGAGCGTCGAAATCCGTTCGGCGGCTTCCTTCAGCGCGACATCATGCAGGTGAATGTAGCGCTGTGCCGCTTTGCTGCTCGTCCAGCCTCCGGCGGCCATGATCGCCTGCTCTTTGTACTGCAACGAGGCCAATCGGGAGCCGAAGGTATGCCGGGCCACGTGCCACAGTTGCCGGATCTCTGTGACGGGAATGCCCGCCCGTTGGCAGGCAGGCTTGAATCGACTGGTGTACCACCACCGCGCATTCAGCGGGCGCTCGGGATGCCGTCGTCCGGGATAGAGCCATGGGGAATCAAGATGCCGCGCCATCTGTCGCCGCATGATCTCCTTGGTCTCTTCCGAGAGATGCACGATCCTGGGCTTTCGGTTCTTCGAGGTCGGAATGAGAATGACGCCTTGTCCGAGATTCACATGGTCCTTCCGCAAGGCAAACTGATTGCCGCGTCGCAGGCCGGTCAGAATCGCGAGCCGCAGCATGTCCACTTCGTCCGGGTTGAGTTGGGTGATGAGATTGGCTTCCTGCTCCAAGGAGTACTGCACAACCGGCGCTTCGTCCTCCAGCTTGCGCTCGATCTTCAGAACGACATTCTCTCTCACGCGATTCTGCTTGATCGCCCAATTCAGGACGTGCCGCAACCAATCGGTGAACCGATTCAAGGTCGCACTCGACCGGGGGCGGGCGATCTGTTCCACGATGCGACCCGTCGGTTGTCCGTCAAGTTTTTCCTTGACGAACCGGCGGCCCCGCGTGAGGTCGAGCCGAGCCCGCTCAATCGCCGCCGGGGTAAGGGCGGGGAGGCGTTGTCCTTTGAACCACTGCCCCCACCACTGCGCAAACTCCATCTCCCGTTTCACGGATCGCTTCCCGGTCGTCGTCAGCAAGTAATCATCGAGTACCGTTTGAACCAGCTCGGCCTGGCTCTTCTGGTGCTGCTCCGGGAAGAATCGGTTCTCACGCTGCTCTTGCTTGCATCGTTCATAGAACGATCTCGCGTCGCCCTTGACAGTGAAACTGCCGAACCGTCGTTCCCGGCCTTCGTGATACAGCCGGACATACCACACGATCTTCCCGGTCGAGTCCCGCTTGCTCAGCAAGCCCCGATCTCGTCGTCCTTGTCGCGCCATAGCATTCCTTTCTGGCCGTAGGCCGGTGAAGAGGGGTTCCCGTGACACGCGGAAGGGTAGAATTGCTATTCCACGAATGAGGGGGCCTGGAGAGAATGGAAAGCCTAGCTCCACGCCCTAGCAGCATTGCTAGAGCGTGGTTGATTTCGGGCGCACCATCGAACTACTTACTGAGCCGGTCACGGATATTGCGTAGCGGGACCTGGCTGAGTAGCTCCCGTCTCCAGGACGGTCCTCGTGGATGTGTTTTTCAGATCTGGATGACTCGGGAAATTGGCAATCAGCCTCTTATGCGACAGATCATACAACCCGCCAGTCCAAGCATCGATGAACAGGCCGAGACCGAGGGTTACTGAATTCCCCGCCGCCCAAAAGTGAAAATGATCCCGCGTAATGCTTTGCTCGATTGGTTCTTGGCCATCGCGCTCGAATCTTACAACATGGGCCCCACCGCGCCAAAGTGAGGCAACGAGCGGTGTGGTACCTTTCGGCTGTCCATCGATGATCACTCGCGCAGTGTCAGGATAACTCGTAATCGCCACGTCCCGATGGGTGCCGTCCATGATAGTGCTACAACCTGTGACCGCCAGACTTACAGCACACAGTACAACTGCTCCGTACCTTCTCATCACTCGTTCCTCCCTTCGGTTGAATCAAAAAGCCTTGGACCCAATGCGCCAGCATCTCCTGAATGGTTTGTACGACTTCAGACATCCAAGAATCTATTCTCCAATGGAGGTGAGGCACGGAGACCGCAGATACGGCGAAGGGGCTTCACACGGGCCGTTCCCCTCAAAACCGACCGCCGAGATTGCCTCAGGAACGACAATCGGCACGTCGTCCGATGGATCGTATGGGCCGTTTCGTGGGCTTGTACGGGAGTTGCCGGGCCGGTTCGGGCCGCGTGATCCGATGACTCATGAGCGGATCTTGCACATGGCCACAATTCAGACAGCGCCAGCCATCCCACCGTCCGTCATGGGTGTCGCATCGCTCAAAGAGCATGGGGCCTCGACATCGCCAACACGTCATCCCGGTCCGCCCTTCCTTCAGCGGATGAGCCCCTCGACCATGGACGAGGAGCCCATCCGATGGGGACACAGCCTGTCTGTGCTCAAGCCGGTCCCCATTACTGAAATGCCGGTGTCGTCGTCGGGGCCTTGTCCGCTGCGCCTTTCGCGGGTGGCGCTTGCGGGTTGTGTTGTTTCAAATCCGTCTCTCGCGTCGGCGTCGGGGTGAACGTGGGCGGTTTGCCGTATGTGCCCAAGGTCGCTTCAATCGCGCCCCACAGCACTTCGAGTTTCTCGGCTGAGAACGTCAACGTTTCCATCCGTCGGTACGCTTGGGTGCGTGTCGCTTGCGCGTCTTCGCTGCGCGTCCTGTCGATGTAGTCTTGCGGAATGAGCGGCTCCAGGGGCTTCGGCGAGAGGCCGAAAAATGGATCATTCATCACGGCGCGTTCGATGCCGGTGTTCTTCATGCGGACCGCCTCGGCAAACACTGCCATGCGGTCGCTTTGCACCATGCCGCGCAAGATTCGCCGAATCTCCAGACCGATCAGCGCGTCTACCGTCACATCGCCGTTGGCCTTGGGAACCTCTTTCAGCGCCTCAGACGCCGCGATGGAATCCGCTCGCGTCTCCTTCGCTTTCTTCCCGACGAACTGAAGGCGGTCATAGGTGCGACTCACAGCCTCAATCATGCGTTTGACCTTGCCTTGGTCACTGGTGTCGGGGTCCGCTTGAATCCGTGCTTCTTCGCTCGACAACGGGGCGAGTACGGTGTCGGCCTCGTTCAGCGTCTGCTCCGTGGTGGCAATCACCGCTTGGTCCGCCCGCTTTGCATCGCGTTCCTCGCCAAACTCCGCCGTCATGCGAACGTCCTCGCGAATTTTTTGGATCAGGCTCTTCAGCATGTGGGAAATCGGCGCGACCGTGTTGGTTGCAATCATGATGGATCTCCTTTGGTGTGAGGTGGTTCGGGATGATGTTGTAATGCATGTATTCGCGATTGATAGGCGTTCAAGGCCTCTTGCACCTCCTTCGAACCCTGTCGGGTCGTCCAGCACGTCGCACACAAACCGATTGACCGATGCGCACAGGTACCGGAGAGCGACGTGAGAACCTCGTGGTACAGCCCCAAGGCGATTGGGTCATCGACCGTCAGTCGAAACCGTTCTTGCCGCTCGGCCAGGTCGTCGGCCTCTGCGTGGTCCGGGAGCTTCGCTTCCACGCGGGCGAGTCGTTCGCGGATCTGCCGAGAGTTCATGTCGTCGTTCCCTTCATCCGCCGTTCGAGGTCGCTGAGTCGGTCGAGGATGTCCAGCAGTTCCGCCCCTGCCGTGGCATGCTCCAGAACCGCGCTCGCTGCTCGAACTTCAATGGCCGGGCGTCCGCATGAGAGATTCTTCTGGAGCGTCGTGACGGCGTGCCCGATCAGCCCTTGCAGTCTCGACAATCCGCTTTCAAACGTCCGTCTTCTCGCCGACCGATACGCTGCCTGAAAGTCTGGGTTTCGAAGCCACCGCGCCAGCGTCGCCGCGCCGATGCCTGCCTTCTTTGCCGCCAGGTCCAATGTTGGCTCCGAGAGCAAGGCCAAGATCGCCTTGTCGTACCGATGGGAAAACTTCCTGCCGTCGCTCACTGGGTCTCACTTTCGGTCATCGCGTCACCCATGATGCGTCTCCTTTCGGTTATAGCGCGTCATCCCCACGGGTCCGACCTTTGCCGGGTGGTGTCCCGATCGTCGCTCTGCGGTCAAATGCGTGCGTCGTACACCGGAGACAGACCGACTTCACCACCTGTCCGCAGCATCCCGACTCGTCGGCGTCTTGGATCAGGATCATCGTCGTTCCGCATGAACAGATCATGACGGCCTCCGTCGGTCAGTCGTCATAGTCGCCTGCCAAAACTTTCGCGAGATTGCCCGGCTCTAAGAGCCAACTCAGGGACGCTTTCCAGCCGTTGGGCCCTTCTCCTTGCAGAAACGAACATTCACTGACCTTCGTCATGAGACTCGTCCAGAACTGCGGGTTGTGGTGGGCATGCGCGGCATGTACCTTCTGAAACGCCTGAATCACCGGCTGAGTCGGCGGGCCCTGGAACTCCTTCAACCCCGCGATGCCGTTCCATGCCGCGATGATGTTGAGCAACGTTGGTGGAGGGGGGCGCGAAGCACTCTCCTCTTCTTTGTCTGGTCCTGTCGGGTCGGGTCCTGTCGGGAGGGGTGCAACCGTCGCCGACTTTGCGTCTCGCGTCTTGTGATATTTCGCCCACTTGACCGCACTGAGAATCAAAGGACTATGATTCTTCTTTGATAGTTCTTTGAAAGAACTATCATTCTCCTTTGATTCTTCTTTGATAGAACTATCATTCTGGAATAGACGATCAATGATAGAACTGACGTTCGAGAAGCCGCGTGCTCTGTTGGGGCTTGCCTGTTCGAACGAGTGCAACATCTCCTCATACCCGTCTACCATCTCGATCTCCCCGATCTCCCCATAGGGCGGGCCGTAGTCACGGACGACGGTGAGCCATCCGAATTTGACGATCATCCAGAGCAGCGAACCGACGACACTTCGAGGGCTCATGCCGACGCGCCGGGCAATCACCCTGATCCATGCGGGATCAATCCGTAGCCGGTTGTCGTTCTCGTCGAGCCGGGCGAGGATCTCTAACCACAACCGCAGCACGTGCGAGCCGAAGCGGTCCTCTAACACCCACAGTTCAGCATCGTTGTTGATCTCTCGGCTCACCGGATGCCATCTCTTCGGGCTCGGCATCGCCTCAGCCCTTCGTCGCGCTCTTCTTCGACTTCGCCTTCGTCGCCGGTGATACCGGCCCTGTGGTCGTCGCCGCTTTCGTGCCGTCCTGCTGGTTCGGGATCGGCTTCACCTTGATCGCGGCGAGAATCTCGCTGATTCGGAACCTGACTCCACGCTGTTTCTCACCGACACGGTAGCCATTGATCAGACCCGCCAGATGCATGCGCCTGACGGTCGGGGCGGGGATTCGGATCTTGCTATCAACTTCTTTGGCCGAGAAGAGTGGTTCGAGATGGTCTTCAGCCATGGATCATCCTCCTGATAGTTTGAGGGCCTTAGCGCACATCTCTCTATCATGACCTTTCCGGAGAATGGCCTAATGGATACCTGGAATCACATTAGAGGGATTCCATTTCGATTGCGAAACGACTGTGCGGGTGCGGGGTTCAGAAGGGGGTGTTTTCGTCAAATTAACGAATTTAGGACTTGACGAGGGTTTCTTGGTAAGTGTTATTTGAAGTACACCGAGGGCAACCGCGTTCCGAATCAGATCGAAGTCGCCGGAGTAGATTGGCACCAGTCCATGAGGTCGTACGCTTTGGCGCAAGCAGAAGGGAATGCCGAAAGGGTGAGACGCACAGTTTCGGGCGTAACTTCTCCCACCGTGGGATGCACGGCATCATTGCGTTGTTTCCGAATGGCCTCAAAGAGAGACAGCAGATGAGGCTCGCTTCCCTCATGGATCTCGTATGGCAGAGCGTCCGAGTTGATGTGACCCGTCACAACTTTGTTGATCTGCTGGAACATGCTGGGAAGGCTCCGCTCTTTGATGGCCTTCTCCAGGAGTTTGCGGTCAGTTCCTCCGGTCTTGAGCAAGAGAGCGTCAGCGAGCATGTAGACAACCTTCTCACTCGCCGCGCCGACCATGACGGCAGACGCAAACCACACTCGGCGGTTATAGGTCTCCACCGCTTCGACCATGTATTGCTTCACGACTGCATCCAAAGTTGGGATGAGAGCATTCAGCGCGGCAAGAAACTCATCGGAATCTTCGATGGCAGGGCCCGCAAACAAACTCCACTGCTTTCCTCTTTCAGTAGCTCGGAACCAATTAAGATTGGGCGAATTCGGTGTACCCGGCCAATGGACAATGTATCCCAAGGTCGCAATCTGTGAATAAGCCTCAATGAGAACAAATGCCAGCGGATGCCTATCTGTAAGCCGCTGCCATGCCCCTTTGAAGTCATCGCCTGGTTCAACAGACAAACCTACGCGAGACAGTTCCCGCATCGTTCCCTCCATCAGCTCGCCAAAGCTAATTCGGTTTTGCTGGGCGAGTGATCCGAGAGCATAGCGCATGGCTCCAAGAACGGCACCGAGTGTGAACGCTGGCGTTGTTGCCGGGGGCATGGGGGCAGAGGGTAACCGGATGGACCAGAACAAAGCAACCGCGTCCGAATTTAGTCACGGTTGCAGGCCGGTCTTGGTCGATCCTGCCGAGTCCCCCTGAGTCGTGCTCGTCAGGGGGACCCGCGCAAGCTCACTGTTCATGCGGGTTCGAATCGTCAGGGCTGAAGCGGTCGGAGGTGCGTTTTGTGTGGAATTCGCCCCGACTCGTTTAGGAAACCGCTGCTCTATCCAACTGAGCTACGGGGGCATAGCCAAATATCAATAGCTTACCGTTCTACAGGCTCTCGGTCTTAGGGTCAAGTGTTCCCGGCCTGTTTGTTCCCGGCCTGTTTCTCCGGAGGTGTTTTGGAACCGTGACTGCTACCTGAAGCAGGTCACGTTCCTCAATTGCGTTCTATGCAACAGATAGTGCTCTATCTTTCGGACAGTG
>Ga0224500_10001540_pt1 | contig 13504 bp, 14 predicted proteins | sample SF_Oct11_sed_USG_FD_168126 | JGI IMG/M metagenome (GOLD analysis project Ga0224500, IMG submission 168126) | Sediment microbial communities from San Francisco Bay, California, United States - SF_Oct11_sed_USGS_4_1 | ecosystem: Environmental > Aquatic > Marine > Sediment | place: USA: California... | reverse complement strand
CCCGCGTCCGTTACGCACGGGCACCGTCGCGGCGTAGAATCGGGCCCGAGAGTACCGTCGTCCGCCGAAGGGGAACGCAATGACCGACCCGATCCTGGCCGCAGTGCAGAAGCATCCGTTCACGCAGGGCCTGACTCCCGAGCATTGCGCGACGCTCGCATCGCTGGCCCGGCCGGTCAGTTTTGCACGGGACGCCATGATCTTCCGCGAGGGCGACGAAAGGCACGAATTCTTCCTGCTGCTGAGGGGGCGCGTGGCGCTCGAGATGATGGCGCAGGGCAAGGCGCTGCGCGTGCACACGCTCGAGGGAGGCGACGAGCTGGGCTGGTCATCGGTCATCGTCGGCCGTGGCAAGCTGTTTCAGGCGCGCGCGCTCGAGGACGTCGAGGCGCTCGCTTTCGATGGTTACGCCCTGCTCGAGCGCTGCCGTGCGGACACCGGCTTCGGCTACAAGATCATGCACCGCCTGCTTGGAGTGGTGTCAGGGCGGCTGCAGGCTGCAAGGCTGCAGGTGCTGGACATGTATTCCCCGATTGCGAAACGGGCCGGGGCCTGAGGCCGGTCCGATTCGGCGGCGGTTCGAACCGCGCCTGGCCGCTCAGAACCGGTTGAGCAGCCAGTCGGGGAAGAATGCCATTGCGACCGCCGGCACGAGGCACAGCAGGCTCGCCGCGAGCGCCAGCCGCCGGGGATGCCCGACAGGCGAGTCCGCCGTCGCGCGGTTCATGAACATGAACTGGATGACACGCAGGTAGAAGTAGATGCCGAGGTAGCTCGCCAGCAGGCCGAGTACCGCGTATCCCGTATAGCCCGCGGCGAGCACGTTGCGGAAGACCAGGAATTTCGCGATGAAGCCGGGCAGCGGTGGCAGTCCGGCCAGGGAGAGCATCGCCACGGCCAGCATGATCGCGGCGAACGGCCGTCGCTGATAAAGGCCCTGCAGTGACTCGAGCCGGTCGCTGCGCTCATCGTCGGTGCCGCGCGGCAGCACCGTGAACGCCAGCACGTTCATGATCCCGTACGCCACGACGTAGAAGATCACGGCCTGCGCGCGACCCGCACCCGCGCCGAGCAGCGCGAAGAACAGGTAACCCGCGTGCGCGATCGACGAGTAGGCGATCATGCGGCGGAAGCTCGTCTGGCGGATCGCCGCGACGTTGCCCCAGATCATCGAGACCAGCGGCAGGACTGCCAGCACGCCGACCAGCGGCCCCATGACTGGCGCCGTCCCGAACAGCGTGAGCGCCGCGAACAGGACGCCTGCCTTGACGATCGTGGCCATGAACGCGGTGACCGGCACGCTGGCGCCTTCGTAGGCGTCGGGCGCCCAGCCGTGGAACGGCACGATGGCCGCCTTGAGGAACAGCGAGGCCACCACCAGCACCACTCCGGCGACAGCCAGGGTATCTGCGGATCCCAGCGCGGCCGCGAATGTCGCGGTCGCCATCGAGCCGCTCCAGCCATACAGGAGCGCGACGCCCATCAGGAACGTGGCCGTCGCCGTGCCGCCCAGCACCAGGTACTTGAGTGCGGCTTCCGCACTGTCGGCCCGCAGCTGGGCCAGCAGTACGAGCGCGTAGACGGGCAGCGACATCAGCTCGAGGCCGAGGAACAGCGTGGGCAGGCTGTCGGCGGAGACCAGCAGGCAGGCGCCATAGAGCGAGGCCAGCAGCAGCACGTAGTATCTCGTCTCGGCAAAATCGTCGCGGGAAATCAGCGCAACCGGCAGCGCCAGCGCGATCAGCACGAATTTCGCTAGCGACGCGTCCGGGCCGACGGAGAAATGGCCATGGAACGGCGCCCCGGCGTAACTCTCCGCGTGCAGCGTGAGGGCGGCGGCGGCGGCTGCGACGAGCGTCAGGACGGCAACGGCGAAGCCGTCGCGCGGCCTGCCGCGCAGGATTTCCAGCGTGAGCAGGATGACCATCCCGGCGAGCAGCAGGTGCTCGGGCAGCATCGCCTTGACCACCATTTCCCAGTTCATCGCGCGCTCCCCAGCTGGATCGTCGCGCCAGCCACGCGCTGCTGGAATTCCTGTGCGGCCAGTTCGGTTTTGGCGAGCGGCCCGCCGGGGAACAGGCCGATGGCGAAGATCGCGGCGACGATCGCGACCAGGATGGCGGACTCACGCGCGTTCAGGTCGGTGAGCGGAGCATGCGGCGCGCGCGCTGCGCCGAAGAGGATGCGCTGCGCGAGCCAGAGCATGTAAAGCGCGCCGAGCACGACGCCGGAGACGGCGATGACCGCGAGCGCGAGCGGCAGGTCGTTGCCGGCGAGGTGCGCCGGCCACGCCGCATTGAACGCCCCGAGCAGCGTCATGAACTCGCCGGCGAAGCCGCTGGTGGTCGGCAGCCCGATCGAGGCGAGCGTGAGAATCGTGAAGAACACCGAGAACACCGGCAGCATCTTGGCCAGGCCGCCGTAATCGGCCACGGCGCGCGAATGCGTGCGCTCGTAGATCATGCCGACCATGAGGAACAACCCGCCCGCGACGAGGCCGTGGCTCACCATCTGCAGGATCGCGCCCTGGATGCCGATGAGATCGAGGCTCGCAAGCCCGAGCATCACGTAACCGAGGTGGCTGATCGACGAGTAGGCGATGATCTTCTTGATGTCGGTCTGCACGAGCGCGAGGCACGCGCCGTAGACGATGCTGACCACGGCGAGCGTCATGATCACCGGCATCATCGCCCGCGCAGCTTCCGGGAACAGCGGGAAACCGAGTTTCATGAAGCCGTACGTGCCCATCTTCAGCAGCACGCCCGCCAGGATGACGGAGCCGGTCGTGGGCGCCTCCACGTGCGCATCCGGCAGCCAGGTGTGCAGCGGGAACATCGGCACCTTGATCGCGAACGAAATCGCGAACGCCGACAGCAGCCACAGCTGCGTGTTGAGCGGCAGCTGCGCGCCGCTGATGAGGCGCAGATCGAAGCTCAGGTGCCCGAGCGATTGGTGCGTATAGATGACCAGGTAGATCAGCGCGGCCAGCATGAGGATGCTGCCGAACGCGGTGTAGAGGACGAACTTGAGCGTGGCGTAGATGCGGCGCTCGCCGCCCCAGAGCCCGATGATCAGGAACATCGGGATCAGCATCGCTTCCCAGAAGACGTAGAACAGGAACAGGTCCTGCGCCAGGAAGGTGCCCAGCATCGCGAACTGGATGAAGAGCACCATCACGTGGAACAGCTTGACGTCATTGCGCACGGCGCTCCAGGCGCCCGCGACGACGAGCGGGCCCAGGAAGGCGGTGAGGGACACCAGCAGCACGTTCAGGCCGTCGAGGCCGATCCGGTAGCCAACGCCCCAGTCGCGGATCCACGGCACATCGGTGGCGAACTGCAGGCCCGCCACCGTCCCGTCGAAGCGCTGGTACAGGATCGCCGCGATGACGAACTGCAGCACCATGCAGCCGAAGGTGACGCTGCGCACGAGGGAGTCGCGCCCCCTGGGCAGCAACGTGACCACCGCCATGCCGAGAGCCGGCAGCCACAGCAGCCAATTGAGCATGGTCGAATCACCCATTGCGCCACACCCACACGAGACAGCCGACCACGCCGATGACGGCCATTGCCACGTACCACTGCAGCTGGCCGTTCTCGATGCGGCTCAACCGGCCGGAGGCACGGCGCGTGATCGCGGCCAGGCCGTGCAGAGAGCCGTCGATCAGGAGCCGGTCGCCGAGGCCCAGGAATACACGATCGGACAGCCAGTGCAGCGGCCGGTAGAGGACGGCCTGGTACAGCTCGTCGACGTAGTACTTGCCGTCCAGCAGCCGGTGCAGGCGGGGGAAGCGTGCCGCCAGCGCCTCGCCGCGGGCGAGTCCGCCGCGATACATGAAAGCCGCCGTCGCGAGTCCCAGGAACGCGACCGCCACCGCCACGAACACGAAACTGTGCTCGTAGTGCTCGAGCGATTCGCTCACCGCCGGCATCGGCAACAGCGGTTCGAGGAAGTGAGGCAGCTGGAAGAAGCCGCCGATGGCGGACAGCAAGGCGAGGACGACCAGCACGCCCGTCATCGAGAACGGCGATTCGTGCACGTGGTGCTCGGTGTCGTGGCTCATGCGCGAAGGAGTCAGGAACGTGAGCCAGAGCAGCCGGAACATGTAGAACGAAGTCAGCAGCGAAGCGGTTGAGCCGAGCACCCACAGGAAGGGGGAACCACCGTGCTCGCTCGCCAGGGCGAACCAGAGGATCTCGTCCTTGGAGAAGAAGCCGGCGAGCGGCGGGATGCCGGCGATTGCTGCCGTGGCGACCGCGAAGGTGCCGAAAGTGATCGGGATCCTGCGCCACAGGCCGCCCATCCTGCGGATGTCCTGCTCGCCGCCGAGCGCGTGGATCACGCTGCCGGCGCCGAGGAAGAGGCACGCCTTGAAGAACGCGTGGGTGTAGACGTGGAACACCGCCACGCCGTAGGCGCCCACGCCCAGCGCCAGGAACATCAGGCCGAGCTGTGACACGGTCGAGTAGGCGAGCACCTTCTTGATGTCGGTCTGGACCAGCGCGATGGTCGCCGCGAAGAACGCGGTCAGCACACCGATGACTGCGACTATCTGCGACGCCTCGGGCGCGTGCTCATAGATGCCGTGCAGCCGCGCCACGAGGTACACGCCCGCAGTCACCATCGTCGCCGCATGGATCAGGGCCGAGACGGGCGTGGGGCCGGCCATGGCGTCCGGCAACCACACGTGCAGCGGGATCTGCGCCGACTTGCCGGTGGCGCCGATGAAGAGCAGCAGGCCGACGAGGCTCGCCGACACGGCCGGGGCGACGGGCCCGGCGAACGCGGCGTTGATCTCGTCCATGTTCAAGGTGCCGAGCGCCCAGTAGAGCAGGAACAGGCCGAGCAGGAAGCCGGCATCCCCGACGCGATTCGTGATGAACGCCTTCTTGCCGGCGGCGGCCTTCGCCGGGTCCTCGAACCAGAAGCCGATCAGGAGGTAGGAGGCAAGGCCGACGCCCTCCCAGCCGACGAAGCAGACCAGCAGCGAGCGGCCGAGCACCAGCGTGAGCATGAAGAACAGGAACAGGTTCAGGTACGCGAAGTAGCGCGCGTAGCCCGGATCGTCCTTCATGTAGCCCGTCGAATAGACGTGAATCAGCGAGCCGACGCCCGTGATGATCAGCGTCATGACCGCAGTCAGCCGGTCGAAGTAGAACGCGACGTCGAACCCCTGGTCGCCGAAGCTCGCCCAGCGGTAGGCCACTTCGAGCAGGGCTGCGTCGGGTCCGGCCGTTTGCAGGATCGTCACCGCCTTGATCGTCGCGAGGAAGGCGAGGATCGGCAGGCCGCAACCTACGACCGAGACGAACGTCCGGCCGAGACGGCCGCCGAGCAGGCCGTTCAGCAGGAAGCCCGCGAGCGGCAACAGGACGATGACAGTGAGCAGGTTCATCGTGCGCCAGTCATCCCTTGAGTCGGTCGTAGCCCTCGACGTCGAGGGAGCTTCTTTGCCGCGACAGCTGCAGCACGATCGGGATCGCGATCGCGATCTCCGCAGCCGCGACGACGAAGATCAGGAACACCAGCACGGCCCCGGACAGGGTCGCGGTCTCCAGCGAGAACGTGACCAGCGCCAGGATGACCGCGTTCAGCATCAGTTCCATGCACATCAGCATGACCAGCGCGTTGCGGCGCACCATCACGCCGACGAGGCCGAGCGCGAACAGCGCGAAGCTGAGCCCGAGCAGCAGTTGCGTGTCAGCCATCCGACCGCCTCCCGCTCCTGATGATCGCGATCGCAGCGACGACCGCCGCGACCAGCAGCACGCTGGTCAGCTCGAAATGCAGCCAGTACTCGCGCAGGAACTCGACCGAGAACGGTTGCACGAGGTAGGACGGCGCTGGACCCGTGCCGGGCTGGATGGCCGGGGCGCCAACTCTGATCGCAGAAACACCCAGCGCCCCGGCGAGCAGGGCCCCGAGCACGACTGCGGGCACCAGCAGGTGGCCGTAGCGGCGCAGGAACGAGGGATCGCGCACGTCCAGCAGCATGATCACGTAGACCATGAAGACCATCACCGCGCCCACATAGATCAGGACCTGGAAGACGGCGACCACGTGCACGCCGAGCATCGCGTAGATGCCGGCCAGCGACAGCATGCAGCTGATCAGGGCGAGCGCGACACGCATCGGGTGCCGCGCAACGAGCATCAGCACGCCGCCCAGCAGCGCGCACGCGCCGAAGAAGTACACCAGCAACTGGTCGATGGTCATGCGTCGGCACTCCTGCCGGGCTCGTGCGGCGGCCTGACAGGGTAGGGTTTCGCGACATCGGCGCGCGGCTGCCAGTTGAGCAGTTCTTCCCTGCCGAGCCACATGCGGTCGCGGTCGAATCCCGGCAGGTCCGGTGTCTCCTTGACCATGCGGATGGCGTCCTCCGGACAGGCCTCGACACAGAACCCGCAGAACACGCAGCGTGAGTAATCGATCTCGAAGCGCGACGGGTACTTCGGGTGCGCGGGGTCGTCCGGGTCGAACGCGGCGTCGATCTCGATCACCTGCGCCGGGCAGACCGTCGCGCACATGTTGCAGGCCACGCACTGTGGCCGGCCATCCGGCCGCTGCGTCAGGATGTGCTTGCCGCGATTGCCGGCAGCGTAGTCGGCGCGGGTTTCCTCGGGGTAATAGGCCGTGAGAGCGCCCTTGCGCCCGGTGATCCACTTGCCCATGTTGCGCAGGAACACGCCGCCGGTGACCGCGAGACCGCGCACGACCTCGAACAGGTAGAAGCGCTCCCACCAGCCCATGGTGGGTTCGTTCCAGTACCGCCTGCGCACGTACGGTTTGCGGGGCGTGGTCATGTCGTCTCGGGCCTCATGCCGGCTGCGCCCACAGTGCGAACGCCGTCACGACCAGGTTTGCGATCGCGAGCGGCAGCAGGAACTTCCATGCGAAGCGCAGCAGCTGGTCCCAGCGGAAGCGCGGCAGCGTCCACCGCACCAGGATCTGGAAGCTGCAGAGCAGGAAGATCTTGCCGAGGAACGTCAGCAACTGCAGCAGCACGACCCAGCCGTGACTGAGCGGCACGGCGTGCCCGCCCGGGAAGACGAAGCCCGAGTCGTTCATCCACGGCAGGTTGTAGCCGCCCAGGAACAGCGTGACGAACAGCGCGCCGATGATCGCGATCTCGATGAACTCGGAGAGCATGAAAATGCCCTGCTTCATCGCGCTGTATTCGGTGAAGTAGCCGGAGATCAGCTCCGACTCGGCCTCGGGCAGGTCGAACGGGGTGCGCTTGTTCTCGGCGATGCCGGCGATCAGGAACAGGATTGCGGCGAAGGGCTGGTAGACGATGCCCCAGGCCGGCAGGAAGCCGAGCACGGTGCCGGACTGCCGCTCGACGATCGAGGCCAGGTTGACGGTGCCGAAGATCAGCACGAGGCCGAGCACGGTCAGGCCCATCACCAGCTCGTACGAGATCAGCTGGGAGCCCGCGCGCAACGCGCCGAGCAGCGAGAACTTGTTGGCCGACGACCAGCCGGCGAGCATCGCACCGATGATCGAGATGCCGCTGAAGGCGAAGACGATGAGGATGCCGGCGTCGATCGGCGCGATCTGCATCGGGTAGGTGCGGCCGCCGAACCACCCTGCCAGGCTCGGGAACAGCCGGCCCGGATCGAGTGTCCCGCCGAACGGCACGACCGCGAAGACCAGCAGCACCGGCACGATGGCGAGCCACGGGCCGAGCGCGTAGGCGAGCTTGTCGTAGGCAAGCGGCTTGAAATCTTCCTTCAGCAGCAGCTTCAGTCCGTCGGCCATGCCGTGGAACAGCCCGAGCCAGATCAGCTTCACCTGCGTGAAGGGGATGCGGACATAGGCGCGGTTGGCGCCGATGCGGTCCGACATGATCGCGGCCTGCTTGCGCTCGACCCAGGTCAGGATCGCGCCGAACGTCAGCAGGACCGCCAACGCATACGCGATGTAAACCAGGCTGATGGCTAGGTCAGGGGCGTTCACGGATGACCTCGTGCCGGTGCGGCCAGCGCCCTGATCAGTTCCTCGGCGTGCAGCACGCCGGGCTGTTTCTCGAAGCAGGGCTCGAACGCGCTCACCGTTCCCTGGAAATTCGTGTAGTGCCCGCGCCGCTCGGTCTGGATGCTGACCGGGAGGAATACGTCCGCATGGCCGTTCTCCGGCTGCAGGTAGGAATTGAGGAAGATGATCCTTGCGCGCGGCGGCAACCGCGCGAAGTCGCAGCCTTCGCCCCAGACCAGCACGAGGTCGGTGCCGTCCTTGAAGTCGGGCTCGGCGTCGCCGAACAGTTCGCGCGCCCGCGCCGTGTTCGGATTCTTGTCCGCGCGGATCAGCAGGTCGTCCTCCAGCCGCTCGCCCGGCTGCGGTAGCCAGTCCTGCTTGACGAAGCAGTGGAACACCTCGCCGAGCTTGTCCTTGAACGTCTCCAGTTCCTCGTTCGAGCCCCAGTTGGAGACGAGCGCGACGGGGTGGCGGGCTGCGCCGATCAACCGGCGCGCCTCGTCCAGCGCCGCCGGCACCGTCACCGGGCGGCCTTTGATCATCGGTTCGTCGGCGCGGGCGCGCTCGAACAGTTGCGCCAGGTCGCGGCCCTTGTTGCAGATCCACGGGCCGTTGACGGCCGGATTGTCCAGCGGAGTGACGCGCGCGATGCTCGCGTTCTGGCGCGGGTCGAGCGCCTTCAGCGTCCACTCCGGCTTGCGGTGCCAGATCTGCACCGTGCAGCCGCGGGCGCAGCCCGGGCAGACCGACGGCGTCGGCTGCAGGAACCACACGCGCGACTTGTGCAGGAACTGCCGCGACAGCAGCGCGCCGACCGGGCAGATGTCGACGATGTTGTCGGAATACGGGTCTTCGCTCAGCGGCCGGTCCTCGACCGGGCGGATGTTCGAGGTGTCGCCGCGGCGCTCGACGCCGAGCGCCATCGACTTCGAGACCTCGTGCGTGAACCGCGTGCAGCGCAGGCACAGGATGCAGCGCTCGTTGTCGAGCAGGATGCGGTTCGAAAGGTTGTAGAACTTGGTCGAGACCACCTTTTCGTCGTGGGAGAGCGAGCGCTGGCCGCCGTACTCGTAGTGGTAGTCCTGCAGCGTGCACTCGCCGGCCTTGTCGCAGATGCCGCAATCGACCGGATGGTTGAGCGTGATGAACTGCAGTATCGCCTTGCGGTGCGCCTGCACTTCCTCCGAGTTCGTGAACACCTTCATGCCCTTGGTCACGGGCATGTTGCAGGCGATGTCGAGCCCGCGGCCCTCGACCTCGACCAGGCACATGCGGCAGTTACCGACGACCGACAACTGCGGATGCCAGCAGAAGTACGGGATGAAGTGGCCGTGCTCGCGCGCGACCTCCATGACCGTCTGGTCGTCGCGAGCCTCGATGGCCTGCCCGTTTATGAAGATCTCAGGCATTCCAGGTTCCCGCCGAACTTTGAGCGCTTGTGTTCGATGTAGTACTCGAACTCGTCGCGGAATTTGTCGAGGATGCCGCTGCACGCATACCCCGCGGCATCGCCGAGGCCGCAGATCGTCGTGCCGTCGTTGAATTTCGAGATGTAATAGAGCCGCTCGATGTCGTCGGCGCGGCCATCGCCGGCGACGATGCGGTCGACGATCCGGTGCAGCCAGCCCATGCCCTGGCGGCATGGCGTGCACTGCCCGCAGGACTCGTGGTGGTAGAAACGCATGAGCACCTGCAGCAGCGCGACCATGCAGGTGCCCTCGGCGATCACGATCATGCCTCCGGACCCGAGCGTCGAGCCCGCATCCCACAGGTCCTCGTGCGACAGCTTCAGGTTGGCGATGTCCGCGCCGGTCAGCACCTTCGATGAAACTCCGCCGGGCACTACGCACTTGATCGCGCGGCCGTGCCGGACGCCGCCGCAGTCTTCGTCCAGGAACTTCATCCACGGGTAGCCGAGCTCGACTTCGTAGACGCCGGGACGGTTGACGTGGCCCGACACCGAGAACAGGCGCGTGCCCGGGCTCTTGGGCGTGCCGACGGCCTTGAAGGCTTCCGCGCCGTTGCTGATGATCCAGGCGATGTTCGACAGTGACTCGACGTTGTTGACGACCGTCGGGCGCTGGTACAGGCCCTTGACGGTCAATCGCGGCGGCCGGTTGCGCGGGTAGCCCTTCTTGCCTTCGAGCGACGAGAGCAGCCCCGATGCCTCGCCTGCCACGTAGGCGCCGGCGCCGCGGTAGACCACGATGTCGCAGGCGAAGTCGGAGCCGAGGATGTTCCTGCCGAACAGGCCCGCCTCGTAGGCTTCCTCGACCGCGCCCGCAAGGCGGCGGTAAGGGAGGTCGAACTCGCCGCGGATGTAGACGAAACAGTGGCGGACGTTGAGCGCGTAGCTCGAGATCAGCATGGATTCGAGCAGCGCGTGCGGGTTGTTCTCGAGGATCCAGCGATCCTTGAACGTGCCGGGCTCGCCTTCGTCGGCGTTGGCGATCAGGTAGTGCGGCTGGCCGTCGTCGTGCTGCACGACCTGCCATTTGCGGCCGACCGAGAAGGCCGCGCCGCCGCGGCCCTGCAGCCCCGAGGCCGTGACTTCCTTGACGACGTCCTGCGGCTTCATCTGTCCCAGGGCTTTCGCCAGCGCGCCGTAGCCGCCGCGCGCACGGTACTCGGGCAGCGTGTGCGACGTCGCCGTGACGGGGAAGGACATGATCAGCTGGCGGCCCGGCATCTTATTCCAGCTCCTCCAGCAGCTCGTCCAGCTTCGTCAAGGTCAGGTTCTCGTGGTACCCGTCGTTCACCATCATCATCGGCGCGGTGCCGCAGGAGCCCAGGCACTCGACGGTGGACAGCGTGTAACGGCCGTCCGGCGTGGTCTGGCCGGGCTGGATGCCCAGCTTGCGTTCGACGTGCGCGAGAATGTTCTCTGCACCGTTCATCGAACAGCTGATGTTGTGGCAGAACTGCAGGTGCCAGCGGCCGATCGGCTTGCGGCGGAACTGCGTGTAGAAGGACAGGACTTCCTCGATCTGGATCTGCGGCACGCCAAGATAGGCGGCCAGTTCCTCGATGTCGGAATTGGCGACGTAGCCGCGGTCCTGCTGGATGCGGCGCAGGCACGGCAGCACCAGCGAGGATTCGAATCCGGCGGGGAAGCGCTCGCGGAGCTTTTCGAACTCGGGGATCAGGTGCTTCATCGATCGCACTCGCCGCCGATCATGTTGATGGAGCCGAACGTGGGCACGAGGTCTGCGAGCTGGTATCCGTCCAGCATCCTGTGCGCGCCGCCCATGTGGACGAAGCTCGGGCTGCGGCAATGGACCTTCCAGGGTACGCCACCGCCGACGCTGACGAGGTAGAAGCCGAGCTCGCCGTTCGCGCCCTCGTGCGCCGAATACGTTTCGCCGGCCGGGACCTGCGGCCCCTCCATGATCAGCTTGAAGTGGTTGATCAGCGCCTCGATCTCGGTGTACACGGCCTCCTTGTCGGGCAGCGTGCAGCGCCGGTCGTCCACGGAGACCGGGCCCGGCTGCAGCAGGTCGATCAGCTGGCGGATCATGTGCTTCGACTCGTCGATTTCGCGCATGCGCACGTAGTAGCGGTCGTAGTTGTCGCCCTTGATGCCCACGGGGATCTCGAACTCGAGCTCGCCGTACGAGAGGTATGGCGTGTCCTTGCGCAGGTCGCGCGGAGCGCCGGTCGAACGCAGGATCGGCCCGGTGAAGCCCCAGTTGATGGCTTCGGCCGTCCCGATCACGCCGACGTCGCGCATGCGGTCGATGAATATCCGGTTGCGATCGACGAGCCCGTGGACACGGTCGACGAAGGTGTCCATCTGGTCGAGGATTTCTTCGAGCCGCCGCAGCCAGCCGTCCGGAAGGTCGCGGGCGAGGCCGCCGATGCGGCCATAGCTGTGCGTGACGCGCGCCCCTGTCAGGTCGGCGATGTGCTCGTAGACGTAGTCACGGATCGTGACGAGGTAAAGGAACGCCGTCATCGCGCCCATTTCCATCAGCGCCGCCGCGATGCAGGTCAGGTGGTCGGCGATGCGCGAGTACTCGGACAGCAGCGTCCGCAGGTGGCGGCAGCGCGGCGTCAGCTCGATGCCCAGCAGCTTCTCGACCGCCTCGCAATAGGCGAAATCGTTGATCAGGGCCGAGCAGTAATTCAGCCGGTCGACATACGGGATCAGCGTGTGCCAGGTGTGCGATTCACACTCTTTCTCGAAACCGCGGTGCAGGTAGCCGCAGTGCACGTCCGTGCGCACGACGCGCTCGCCCGAAATCTCGGCCACGATCTGGATCGTGCCGTGGGTGGCGGGGTGCGACGGGCCGATGTTGACGATCACGGACCCGGGCGTCAGGCCCTTGGTGAACGCCGGGCGGATCGGATTCGGCAGCGAGGTGAGTGGCGGCAGGCTCATGGCTGCACGTTCCGATACGGCACCAGCGGCTGCTCTTTCTGCTTCGGGTAATCCTTGCGCAGCGGGTGGCCGACGAAGCCCTCGTACAGCAGCAGCGGCCGCAGGTCGTCGTTGCCGCGGAAGCGGATGCCGTACATCTCGTGGCATTCACGCTCCATGTAGCGCGCCGAGCCATACAGCGGCACCAGCGTATCGACCGTCGGGTCTGCCTCGTCGACCCGTGTCTTGACGCGGACCCTGACGAAATCGCGGGTGGAATAGAAGTGGTACACCACGTCGAAGCGGGGCTGGCGCTGGGGCCAGTCCACCGCCGTGACGTCCAGGAACAGGTCGAAGCCATGTTGCTGCCTGAGGTGGCTGACCAGCGTGACCAGGCTCTCCGGCGCGATCTGCAGCACCAGGATGCCGTGGACCATGTCCGTCGCCAGCGCCTGCCCGCCGAGGCTGGCCTGTACGCGATCGAGCAGATTTCCCCCCATGTTCACGTTCAGAAGTCCTGGTTGATGATCGGGTGGCGCTGGTTCGCGATCCTGTCCTGCAGCTTCATGATGCCGTCGATCACCATTTCCGGCCGCGGCGGGCAGCCCGGGATGTACAGGTCGACGGGAATGATCTTGTCGATGCCGGGGAGGGCCGCATAGTTCTGGTAGAAGCCCCCGCTGGTCGCGCAGACGCCGAAGGCAATCACCCACTTGGGTTCGCACATCTGCTCGTAGACCTTGCGCAGGATCGGCGCCTGCTTGTGCGAGACGGTTCCCACCACCATCAGCAGGTCCGACTGGCGCGGCGTGAAGCGCGGCAGCGCGGCGCCGAAACGGTCCGTGTCATAGAGCGTGGAACTCACCGACATGAATTCCATCGCGCAGCAGGCCGTCACGAACGGATAGGGGAAGAGCGAGAACTTGCGTGCCCAGCCGACGAACTCGTCCTTGCGGGTGGTCAGGTATTCGAAGGCAGCGCTCTTTTCCCCGCGCGGCACCGGCGTCGTCGTGCTCAAGAAGTCACCTCTTCCAGCAGTCCGGACCGCCAGACGTACAGCATGATGAGCACCAGCAGCGTGGTGAACAGCGCGAACGTGCCGAGCATGAATCCCGTGACTGGGGTGGCCGCCAGCGCCCACAGGTAGAGAAAGACGGTTTCGAGGTC
>Ga0224500_10001539_pt1 | contig 13510 bp, 11 predicted proteins | sample SF_Oct11_sed_USG_FD_168126 | JGI IMG/M metagenome (GOLD analysis project Ga0224500, IMG submission 168126) | Sediment microbial communities from San Francisco Bay, California, United States - SF_Oct11_sed_USGS_4_1 | ecosystem: Environmental > Aquatic > Marine > Sediment | place: USA: California... | reverse complement strand
GTCGATGGCAAGTGCCGTATACATCTTGCCAACAGAGCAATCCGTACCAACAGTCAGCAGCCGCTTGCCCGTACGCCGCAACCCGGTACCGGTTTTCAGCTCGGCATCGGTATGACGAACATCGATTAACTGGCAGTTGTTACGGGCGGCCGCGGCCCGCACTGGCTCTATGTTTGAGAGTCGCTGGTGCATGCCGCTCGCGACATCGTAGCCAGACTCCAGCGCCTCGAGGACCAGGGGTAGCCAATGTGCCGCGATCGTGCCACCACTGTTGTTCATCGCAACAACCAGGGTCCTGGCACCGCGCTCTTTGGCCTCGGCGAGCGTCAACCTCGGTACGCCCAGCGTAACGGTGCAGTCCGGCAGTGCGATCTCTCCGACACAGAGTTCGGGCCGCCAGTCGACAATGCTCTTGGCGATTTTGAGCGACAAAATTTCTTTGGCGTCTGCAAGATAAAGCAGGTATGGCGTTCGCAAGTTCATGTGCACCCTGGTCAACTCCTTTGGACGAAGGAGGCGCATTATACTGACTGTTGCCGCCGTTTCCCGATTCTTAATTTCTACTCCCAGGTGGTATCGTTGGCCGAATGTCTGAACCCACAAAACCCAAGAGACTCAGTCCAGGCGCGCGGATCGGCATCGTTAACCCTGCCTACTGGCTGGAACCGGAAAGACAAAAACGCGCCGTCTCGGTATTCGAAAACCTCGGTTACGAGCTCGTCCTCGGTAAAAGTACGACACTCCGGCAGGATATTTACGCCGGCGCACCCGAAGACCGGGCCGCCGACATCAGCGCGATGTTCGCGGATGCGTCGATCGATGCGATCGTCTGTGCCCGCGGCGGCTACGGCGGCAACCGAGTCTGGCCCCTCCTCGACTACGAGGCTATTCGTGCAAATCCGAAAATCTTTGTTGGCTTCAGCGACACGACCGGCATGCTGACATCGATCGCGCAACGCACGGGCCTGGTCACCTTTCACGGGCCCATGCTGACCACCTATGGCAAGCAGACGATCGACTACAACCTCGAAACCTTTCAAAACATCCTGTCCGGGCAGAGCAACGTCGAGATTCGCTCACCCGAGGCCTGCCGGGCACGGACGCTGAAGCCCGGCCAAGCGCGGGGTCCGCTCTGGGGCGGCAACCTCACGCTGGTCAACACGCGACTTGGAACTCCCGAGCAGATTGATACTAAAGGCGCCATCCTGTTTCTCGAAGACGTCGGCGAAGACCTCTACAAGTTCGATCGCATGATGGTGCACCTGAGGGAGAGCGGCAGCCTCGATCACATTCGCGGACTGATCGTCGGCGAAATGCTGGAGATGAGCGACACCGAGGTCCCTTTTGGCAAGAACACTGACGAGATCGTCATGGACGTCTGCGGCGACCTCGATATCCCGATTGTCAGCAACTTCCCCTGCGGACACGGCGACTACCAGGCGACGCTGCCTGTCTCACACGAAATCGAGCTCAATGCGCTTGATGACGATCCCTGTATCCGGATCCCCGATTCACCGGTGGCCTGAGCGGCCAGCGGCAAGGAGTACCTATGCTTAATTACATCTGGTTCGGCATGATGGCTATCGGCGTCGCTGCCGGCATCTACAACAACAAAATCGATGCCGTCACAAACGCCGCGATTGACATGGCGAAGGTATCCGTGGAAATCGCCATTGGCCTGATCGGCATCATGGCCTTGTGGCTTGGCATCATGAAGATTGCCGAAGCATCGGGACTCATCCGGATCATCGCGAAAGGATTGCGTCCCATCACGATACGCCTGTTTCCGGATGTGCCCGCCGATCATCCTGCAATCGGTTCCATCGTGCTGAATATGTCGGCGAATATACTGGGCCTGGGTAATGCGGCAACGCCGCTCGGCCTTAAAGCGATGGAGGAGCTGCAGGAACTCAACGAGCAAAAAGACACTGCGACCAACTCCATGGTCATGTTCCTCGCCATCAATACGTCCAGCGTGCAACTCATCCTGCCGGCGACCGTCGTTGCACTGATGGGTGCGAGCGCCAGCGAAATTTTCGTCACCACCATTCTCGCGACCTTGTGCTCAACCATCGCCGCAATTGCGGCGGTGAAGTTCCTCGAGAAGCGCAAGCGTTTTGCCGTAGCGCCCGACGCTCCGCAGCAGGAGAAGAATAATGGTTGATCTTATAGTCGGCAGTCTGAATAGCGTCGCGAAATACATTATTCCCACCCTGCTGGTTGGAATTCCGTTTTACGCCCTGTCCGTGAAGAAGGTTCCGGTTTACGAGGTTTTTGTTGTCGGCGCAAAAGACGGATTCACGATCGCGATCAGGATCATTCCGTACCTGGTCGCGATCCTTGTCGCCGTCGGCATGTTCCGGGCCTCCGGCGCACTCGATATGCTTTTGAACCTGCTTGCGCCGCTGCTGAACTTTGTCGGTTTCCCGGCCGAGAACCTGCCGCTCGCATTGATGCGCCCATTGTCTGGCAGCGGCTCGCTCGGTCTGCTTACCGACCTCGTCAATGAACACGGAGCCGACTCACTGACCGCGAAGATCGGCGCGACCATGTACGGCTCGTCGGAAACAACCTTCTACGTGCTGGCCGTCTACTTCGGCTCTGTCGGCGTCATTCGCAGCCGGCACGCCATTCCCGCCGGACTGTTTGCAGACGCGGTCGGCGCGATCAGCGCCGTGTTCTTCTGCAAATTGCTGATTGCCTAGGTTCGACAGACCGCTAGGAATAGATTCGGGGAACCCGGGACGATACGCCGGTCAGCAGTTGATAGCCGATAGTCCCCGCCGCCGCGGCTACCTCATTCACTGCGATCCCGGTGCCCCAGAGTTCGACGATGTCGCCGACGGCGGCATCATCATGCTCCGTGAGATCGACGGTAATCGCATCCATGGAGACCGTACCCGCCAGGGGCGCAGGTTTGCCGTTGACCAGGGTCGGTGTGCCATTCGGCGCGTGGCGCGGATAGCCATCGGCGTAGCCGATCGCGACGGTGCCAATGATCGATGGCCGTTGCGCCGTCCAGCGCGCGCTGTAGCCCACCGACTCGCCGGTCGGCACGGCACGAATCGCGATGATCTCGGAGCGCAGGGTCATAGCGGCTTGCAGCGGGCGCGCCGCTGCAACGTCGACAAGGAATGGCGAACAGCCATAAAGCATGTAGCCCGGTCGATTCCACTCCGCATGACTTTTGGGCCAGGCGAGGATACCGGCCGAATTTGCGATGCTGCGTGGCAGATCGAATTCCGATGTCGCGGCTTTGAAGAATTCGAGTTGTTGTTGTGTCGTACCGCTGTCCGGGTCATCGGCGCCGGCGAAGTGCGTACAGGCGACCTGCACTTCGATGCCGGCCGCCTCAAGTCTCTTATACGCTTTGGCGAAATCGCCTGGCGTCAGGCCGAGACGGTGCATGCCACTGTCAAGTTTCAGCCACACCGGAACCGACACCCTGGCTGCGAGCAGGTTTTCGACCTGATCCAAAGAGTGCACGACGAGCGTCAGGTGCCTGGACGCGGCCATCTTGCACGCCGCTGACGTCGTCACGCCCTGTAACACGAGCAGGGCATTGTCGATCCCGGCTCTGCGCAACTCGAGTGCCTCATCGACAGTTGCAACTGCGAAAGCGGGCGCAACATCCTGCAGCGCCTCGGCAACGCGCAGCATGCCATGGCCGTAGGCGTCTGCCTTGATGACGGCGATAGTCTTCGACTGCGGCGCCAGCGAACAGGCGAGCGCGAAATTGGCCCGAATCGCCTCCAGGTTGATACACGCCTCAGTCTTGCGATGCACGGCTAGTCGTCCTCGACACGCCGCAGATCAAGGTCACTCAAGTCCCAGTCGGAGTCGTCCCAAACCGGCACGAGTTCCATGCGGCCGCTGTAACCGGCCTCGTCGATCTCGAATTTGACCCACGCATCAGCTTCGAGCGTTCTGTCGGTCCAGTAGGCATAGAAGGTGTTGTCTTCGAATGGCCATAACCGTCCCTGCATGGTCGGCGATTTTGCGGACGCAAACCACAACTCGTCGCCGCGCATTTCTATCGAGACGTCACCAAACCAGGCATCGCGGTACAGTCCCGCGTAACTATCGTGCGGCGCCAACACGCTGCCGTGCCGAAAATCCGGATCGGCCGTTACGATTTCCGGCTCGTCGGTCGTTTCCGGCTCCACCTCGCGGGCAAACCGGGCTACCCAGTCGACATCATCGCTACCCATGTACGCCTTGACGATGCCCTGCGCTATCGCCTCACGCGCGCTGCTGGACGACGCGTTGAGCAAGATGACAACACCGAGATCGAGTTCCGGAACCAGGATCACGTGTGCACGAAATCCGGTATAGCTACCGGTATGCGACACATGCTTGTAACCCAGCACATCTGCAAGCCGCCAACCGAGTGCATACGCTTTGAAGTGGGTGCGGTCGCGCTCGTACGCCTCGGTGTCGACACCGAGTATCGTTTGTGGGCTCCACATGATGCGGCTCTGTTGTTCGCTGAACAGTACCGACCCGTCGGGAAGCTCGCCGTGCGCAAGTTGCAGGCGAGTCCACTTCAGCATGTCCTGCAAGCTGCATCGCACGCCGCCAGCGGCGGCAGCGACATCAACTTCGGCGCTGGCGCGATTACGATCCACGACTCGCAGCTCGCCTTCGATGATGGCGTGCGGCGCCGCGAGATTCTGCATCTGCGACTCGGGAATACGGCCGGCGAAGCAACGCGTCGCACCGAGCTTGCCGAGAATGCGCTCGTCGACAAAATCCTCCCATGCCATACCCGTCACGGCCGGGACCAGCTCGCCACCGACGATGTATAGCAGGTTGTCGTAGGCGTATTCGGTGCGGAACGCGCTCTCGGGCTTGAAATAACGGAGCCCGTGAATAATGTCCTCACGAGTGAATGCGTTCGGTTTCGGCCACAACATCAGATCGCCGGCACCGCTCACGAGGCCACTGCGATGCGTGAGGAGATCGAGTATGGTGAATTCCTGCGTCACCCACGGGTCGTAGAGCGCGAAGTCGGGGATGTGATCGACAACCTTGTCGTTCCAGTCGAGCTTGCCTTCATCCACGAGCATCGCGAGCGATGCCGTCGTGAACGCTTTCGAGGTCGACGCAATCCGGAACAGCGTCTCTGTATCCACCGGCGCATCGAGGCCCAGTTCGCGCACGCCGTAGCCGGCTGCGTGCACAACGATGCCGTCCTTGATGACGCCTACAGCCACACCCGGCACCGAGAACTCCTGCATTGCCGCAATGACCAGTTCGTCGATTTTTTTTGGCGACAGTCGTGGCTGTATCGCGCAGGCACCGAGCAGCGTCGTGATCAACAATGCGGCAGCGAGGGATCGAATTGAACTCATATCATTACTATGCCTGCCAGCAAATACATCAAAAACGCGAGCGCGCCCGCCACCACGGCATACGGCAACTGTGTGCGTACATGTTCGAGCAGATCACATCCCGAGGCGATTGCGGATACCGCTGTCGTATCGGAGATCGGTGAACAGTGGTCACCGAAGACGCCACCACCAAGTATCGCTGCCAGGCATAGCGACGGCGGCAAATCGAGCGAAATTGCGAGGGGCATTCCCAGCGGAATCAGAATTGCGAACGTGCCCCAGGATGTTCCTGTAGAGAACGATATTAAGGCTCCGGACAAAAACAGCATCGCGGGAATCAGGAAATTCGGCAGGTTGCCGCCAACGAGCTTCGCTATGTAGGCACCGGTACCCATGTCACCGAGACTTTGACCAAGCGCCAGCGCCATCAGCAGGATAGCGACCAGCGGCATCAGGTCCCCCATGCCCTGAAACGCGATTTTGACGAGTTTGATGTGCGGGAAACCGCCACCGAAGAGCATCTGGAAATAGGCGACCAGGGTCGCCAGCGTCGTCGCGTACAGCACCGACTTCGAGCCGCTGCCATCGACCAGGCTGCCATCGCCCGTGTAGTACATGAAGCCGAGCATGCCGAAGATCATGACCAGGAGCGGCACCACCATGTAACTCGGCTTCGTCGCAGCTATCTCCTCTTCGAGATGTATATCCACCCCGACTCCGGCCGCACTTCTTGCAAGCGGCCCGAAGTATCGACCTGTCGCCGCTGAGGCGAACACGATAGCCAGCGTCAGGATCGCATAGAAGTTGAAGTAGATGGTGCCCCACAGTACCTCGGCCGACGTCAGTCCGAAGTTGTACTGGTTCAGCAACACAAGCACGAACGCGCCCCAGCCGTTCAACAGTATCAGGATGCACACGGGCGCCGAAGTGCTATCGATGATGTACGCCAGCTTGGCGCGGCTCAGCTTGTACTTGTCGAACAGGCCTCGGGAAAGGATGCCGGCGGTCAGTACACTGAGGTTTGATTCCACGAAGACGGCGCAACCGACGCCGCTGGTGAGCAAAGCGGTGCTCCGCGGACTGCGCGCGATGCCCCGCTTCACGAGGCTCTCGACCAGCGCGGCAACGCCACCGGATACGCGAATAAAGGCCAGCAGCGCACCGATCATCAGGCTGAAGATCAGCAGGCGGGCATTGTCGGGGCTGTTAAATACACCCACGATGCGTTCGATGGTATTGAGGGTTGCAGGCGCGGGCGCAGACCAGGTAAACGGCATTTGCAGCAATTCGGCCGAAAAGATCGCCAGCAACAACGCGACGATGACCTCTTTGCGCCAGAGCACAACGACGATCGCAACCACCGGCGGAACAACCGATAACCAGTCCATAAGTTGTTTTCACCCGGTTGCAAAAATCAAGCGGCCAAGCTATTCATTTATTCCGGGGCAGTCAACCAATATAATAATTTATTCGTCCTCGCCGGAATCCACCCATTATGAATGCATTCGCTTATCGCGATGGTCACTACTACGCGGAAGATGTTGCGATCCAGCAAATTGCCGATGCTGTTGGCACGCCCTTCTACTGCTACTCACGAGCCGTTATAGAGGCCCGCTACGATGCCTTCGCTGATGCGCTGCGGGGTTTCAACGCTCTCATCTGCTACGCGGTCAAGGCTAACTCGAACCAGGCGCTCATTACATTGCTCGCCGCGCGCGGCGCGGGTGCTGACGTGGTTTCAGAGGGTGAGATGCGGCGGGCGCTGGCCGCTGGGATACCCGCATCGAAAATCGTCTACTCCGGTGTGGCGAAGACCGTTCGCGAAATCGAATTTGCGCTGCAGCAGGATATTCGTCAGTTCAACGTGGAGTCGGAGCAGGAACTCGAGACCATCAGCGCCGCGGCGGTTCGTCTCAACAGGACCGCACGCGTAGCGTTTCGCATCAACCCGAACGTCGATGCCGGCACACATGAGAAGATCTCAACCGGAAAGTCCGATAACAAGTTCGGCATCGCCATCGATACCGCAACAGCGGCATATGACAGGGCGCGGAAGTTGCCAGGTGTTGAAGTCTGCGGCGTCGACCTGCATATCGGCTCGCAAATCATGAATCTGCAGCCGTTCGCCGCCGCGTTTACCCGCATCGCCGAACTGACGCAGGAACTGAAGGACGCGGGGCATACGATCTCGACGATCGATCTCGGCGGTGGCCTCGGCATCAATTACGACCCGCAAAACGACAAGGCGCCGAGCGCCGCTGACTACGCGCGCATCGCCAGCGAAACGGTCGGGCATCTCAACTGCGACATCATCGTCGAACCCGGCCGCTCGCTCGTCGGCAATGCCGGTGTGCTCGTCAGCCAGGTTATCTACACAAAGACCAACGGCACATCGAAGTTCCTGATCGTCGATGCGGCGATGAACGACTTTTTGCGGCCCAGCATGTACAACGCTTACCACTCCATCGTCGTCGGCCGGCAAACTGACGCCGAGGAGGAGCTCTACGACGTCGTCGGACCCGTTTGCGAAACTGCCGATACCTTCGCTCGCAAACGCCAGCTGCCGAGGCAGGAAGCCGGCGACCTGGTCATCATCGAAGGTACCGGAGCATACGGCAGCGCCATGGCCTCGACTTACAATACGAGACCCCTGATTCCGGAGGTCCTGGTTGACGGCGATGAGTTCAGGGTGATCAGGCGAAGGCCGGACTATGACAGCATGATTGCCCTCGACATCCCCTGGGATGCTGCGGACTAAGGGCGGCGGGCGCTATTTCGCCTTGGACATATCCGCAGGCTTGGCGCCGCGGGCTATCAGGTCCCGGCATCGCTTGTCCGACTGCGCCAGGGTATAAAACACCAGGTCTATTACGTGCTGCTGAGAGGTGGCGGCGACGACATTCGGTATCTCACTATCGCTGCCGTGCGACACCGAATACAGACGGATGTCAGCCGCAGCGGCCAGCGGGTTTGCCGACTGGTTGGTCACCGAGATAATTGTCGCACCGGCCTTCCTCGCCAGTTGCGCCAAATGACTCAGATGCGCCGACTGACCGGCAGCGGAAATCAGGATAAGGCAGTCTCCGCGGGTGAGGGTGGCAACACCCAGGAGCTGCATCTCGGCGTCGGCTTCTGCCATAACGGGCTTGCCGATACTCATCAGCTTAAGCGCACTATCCCTGGCAACGCTGTACGCGTTGCCGCTGCCAACCAGCTGCACTCGCGATGACGACTCAATGGCCCTTGCAGCCAAACGCAGGTTTTCGTCTTCGTTGAGGTCGGTTGCGCCGCTGATGGCTTCGCTTTTTGCCTGGAACAGCCGCTCCTTGAGCGAAATGCCGGCACCGGGGGACGCGCGGCGGCCATTCAGTACCGCAACGTTTGACTCCTGCTTGACCACGGATTCGTGGATGGCGAGCTTGAGGTCGGTAAATCCTTTATAGCCCATTTTCTGGCTGAACTTGACGACGCTCGATTGACTGACACCGACCGAACCCGCAATTTGCTGGGACGAGTAATCGCGAATCAGCGACGGATTTTCGAGAATGAAGTCTGCGAGCTTCTTCTCGTTCGCCGACATTTCATCGCGGGCGGATCGTATGATTGCGAGACAGGACATGGAGGACATGATAATTCAAACGATCTCTGATGTAATCCGGACACGAGACCCGATCTAAGGCCATACCCTGATGAACCGACGAAAAATGCTCCAGGCGACAGCCGCCGCCGCGCTCATTACCGGCGCCGGCCTGCTGCCGGCACCCAATGCCCTTGCGGCTCGGAGCGCCAAGATCCTGAAGCCGCGGCGCCTGGCACCCGGAGACACGATCGGGCTCGTCGCGCCGGCCAGCAGCTCTCTGGAAGACGAGGGAATTCGATTCTCAATCGAGCTCGTGCGCTCGCTTGGCTTTGAAGTCCGACAGGGCGCCCATATTTTTGATCGCCAGCAGTACCTCGCAGGAGAGGATCGCGCTCGTGCTGATGACGTCAATAGCATGTTCGCGGACGACGAGGTCGCTGCGATCTTCTGTCTTCGGGGCGGCTACGGCACACCGCGAATATTGCCGTACCTGGATTACGACTTGATTCGTGACAAGCCAAAGGTGTTGCTGGGCATGAGCGACATCACCGGCATACTGACGGCGATACACGCCAAAACGGGCATGGTTGGCTTTCATGGCCCCAACGCATCCGGCAACTATTCCGATTATTCACTTGGCGAGTTCAAGAAGGTGTTGATGCAGCCGACACCAACGACCCTGATTGGCGCGGCACCACCGTTCGAATCAGGCGAGGGTAAGGTCGACAAGACCAATCGTCTCACCTACATCGCCGGTGGCCGCGCGAAAGGTCGCCTGATCGGCGGCAATCTGACCTTGATCTCGATCCTGATGGGCACCGAGTTCGAGCCGGACTTTCGCGATCGAATCGTGTTTTTTGAGGATGTGCACGAGGCGCCATATCGCATCGATCGCATGCTGACCCAGCTGCGACTCGCAGGGAAATTGCAGCAGGCCGCCGGCATCGCGTTTGGCAAGTTTACGGACAGCGATACTGACGGCAATACGTTCAGCCTCGAGGAGGTGCTGCGCGACCGCACCGCGGACCTCGGCATCCCGGTCGTTCGCGGCTTCATGATCGGTCATGTAAGCGAACAGACTGTCGTGCCGATCGGCATCGAGGCAGAGCTTGACGGTGACGCCGGCACCTTGCGCTTGCTGGAACCTGCGGTTACCTGATGTTACGCGGTGGCACGATCGGACTACTGGCCGGAGCTTTGCTTTGCGGCTGCCAGCAGAACAGCAAATGGAACGGATCAATGGACGAACTTCTGCTTTCGCAGCCGGAGCGATTTGCGACGGTCTTGCAAGACCCCGGCAAATATCGCGTACAGATCATCTATACGCAGATCGACAGGTATGCCGATAACCGCCCCGCGTTTACGAGCTATACCTATGGCCTCAATCCGGATCAGTACTTCTACCCGGCGAGCACCGTCAAACTTCCGACCGCACTGCTGGCCCTCGAAAAAATAAACAAGCTGGCCATCCCGGGGCTGACGCGCGATACGGCGATGCTGACAGACGTCGCGTCTGACTGGCAGACAGCGGCGTTGACTGACCCGTCGTCTCCGACCGGCCTGCCGTCGGTCGGACATTACGTGCGCAAGATATTGCTCGTTAGCGATAACGACGCGTTCAATCGCCTGTACGAATTCATTGGCCAGCAATCGTTGAACGAGTCACTGCACGCGAAGGGGTACCGGAACACACGCATCTTTCATCGGCTGGAGGTAGCGCGCAGCGCCGAAGAGAATGCGAAGACCAATCCTGTAAGGTTTGTTGACGGCGACACGGTCCTGTACGCGCAGGCGGCACAAAGCAGCGAAGTCAACTATGCGCATGACGAACCGATATTGCTGGGACGCGCCGAAATCGTGGACGGCGAAAGGCTTGATCGCGCCAAGGACTTCAGCGGTAACAATGTGTTTCCGCTGCAGGATCTGCACGACGTCATGCAGGCCCTGATCTTTCCGCAGTATGTCGACGAGCAGCGTCGTTTCAAGCTGACGGAGGACGACTACCAGTTCGTCTATCGCAACATGTCGGCTTATCCAGGCGAGAGCGGTATCGCCGAGTATGCCGATGCGGAACAGTACCCGGATGGCTACGTGAAATTCTTTATGTACGGCGGTTCGGCGGCGACGATCCCGGACAACATACGTATTTTCAACAAGCCCGGTGACGCTTACGGCTTTCTTACTGACTGCGCCTACATCGTCGACTTTGAGCGCGGCGTCGAGTTTTTGCTGGCCGCGACGATCTTCACGAACGATAACGAAACGTTCAACGACGACACCTACGAGTATGCCGAAGTCGGTCTGCCGTTCATGCGCGACCTGGGTCTGGCGATCTACGAAATCGAACGCGCCCGCAAGCGCGAGCATGCGCCCGACCTGGGTCGATTCCGAAAGGCTACTCTTCCCTGGTGAGCCGGTAGAGCAACAGCGCTGCCTGCTTGATCGCGACCGGCATCGATCTCAGGTCGAGACTCTCATCAGGCGTATGCCCACCCTCGCCGACCGCACCCATTCCTGCCAGGGAGTCTGAGTATGGCGCGACGAAAGAAATATCCGCTGCGCCGCGACGCGACGGATCTACGATTGGCATCGGACCGCGACCGAGATCCTCGTTTGCCTGTGACAGGATTGAGTGCAAGCGCCTGTTGCCTTCGGTCGGCTCCATCGGCGGATAACGATCTTCGAATTCAATGTGCGCGTCCGTCAGCGGCAGGTTCCGGGAGACGATTTCGCGCATCGCTGCACGCGCGCGTTCGAGTTGCGCCTGTGAAATCGTACGCATGTCGCCGTCGACAATCACGCGATTGGGGACGACGTTGGACTTGCCGAAGGTTGTGCCGCGATTGGTTTCGCTATCGTATGTGATGTCTGTTCCGCCCTGTATCGTTCCCGCGTTGAAGGTCAGGTACTCCTCGCCGCGAACTTTTTGATCGAACTCATTGAGAATTCTCGCCGCTTCGAAAATGGCGCCATGGCCTGTGCTTTCGTTGAATATTTTGGATGAATGCGCTTGCTTGCCGGTCACTTCGAGACGCCAGTTCGAGGAGCTGCGCCGCGAAATCGTCGCCCAGTCCTGGCCGTCGGATGAAATGCCGCCCTCAAAACCGAGCGAAATGTCGGCCCATTTGCCCGCTTCGACCAGGTCGTGCTTTGACAGGCTAAGCGGCGAGCCGGCGTTTTCTTCGTCGCCGGTATACGCGACCGTGACGGACAGGTCGTCAAGTGCCCCTATTTCCTTGAGCGCCTTAAGCGCATAAACAATGACGACGTTGCCCGACTTCATGTCTTCGACGCCGGGACCGTAGGCAGTGTCGCCATCGCGCCTGTAGGATTGAAAGCCGTCGTCCGCTTCAAACACGGTGTCGAGATGACCGATCATCAGGATCTTCTTCTTGCCGTCGCGGTAGCGGTGACCGAAAAGGTGTCCGGCACGCTGCATATCGTCCGGCATCTCGATCCACTCGGTCGAGAGTCCCACTGCCTCGAGCTCCCGCGCCATAACCTTGCCCACGGCCCGAACGCCCTCGGGGTTCATCGTGCCACTGCTGATGTTGACGGTTTCCTCGAGCAGGTCGATTGCGTTTTCGGTGTTCGCATCGATCCAGGCCATCATGCGCTGTTCGTCGGCAGTGAGTCCTGATGACATTGCGGATGTCGAAAAAAACAGCAGCGCGAATGCCGTGACGAAGTGCGCCCGAAATATTTTTGTCATTACTAAACCTTGATGAAGATCTTGCGTGAATACAATAACCAGGCAAAGCCCAGCAAGAGCAGAACATAAGCGATAGCGTGCGCCAGCGACGCATTGTACGGTGAACCGAACGCGGGTTCGAATACGGTATTCCACAGCCAGACCTTGATGTTGACGGCATTTCCCGACGCATCGGTCGTGTGGATCGCATTCAGTGTTCGCGCCAGCAAGCCGGACACCGCGAAGACGATCAGCGCATTCGTTCCGTAAACCATAAATGGCAGGGTCGCGCCGCGATGCCCCTTGATATCGATCCACCAGTACAAAACGCCGAAGACCAGCAAGGCCAGCCCGCTGGTATAGAGTACATAGGAGCTCGTCCAGAGCTGTTTGTTGATTGGGAACACCGTGTTCCACAGCAGGCCACCGGCAAGCAGCACCGCGCCGGCGATGAGCATGCCAGAAACTTTTTCAAAGTGATCCCGGCCGCTTCGCAGCCAGATGCCGGTCAGGATGCCACTGATGCTCGTGGCGAAGGCCGGCACGGTGCTCAGCAGTCCTTCGGGATCCCAGGTCTTCGATTGCGACCACAGGTGACCGCCGAGTAAGGATGAATCAAGCCATGCGCCGAGGTTCGTGCCCGGTTCGAGATTCGGCGGATACCCGCCCGGCACCGGGATCAAAGTCAGCATTGCCCAATAGACCAGCAGGCAGCCAGCGCCCACCCAAAACAATTGACGCGAGCCGAGCCAGAGGAACAGGAATGCTGTCACTCCATACACCAGCGCGATTCGTTGCAGCACGCCGGGTATTCGCAACTCAGACAGCTCGAAATACGGATAACCGGAGAGGAACAGCCCAATCGCGAAGATGATGAGCGAACGCCTGACAATCTTGCCAATCAAA
>Ga0224500_10001538_pt1 | contig 13512 bp, 12 predicted proteins | sample SF_Oct11_sed_USG_FD_168126 | JGI IMG/M metagenome (GOLD analysis project Ga0224500, IMG submission 168126) | Sediment microbial communities from San Francisco Bay, California, United States - SF_Oct11_sed_USGS_4_1 | ecosystem: Environmental > Aquatic > Marine > Sediment | place: USA: California... | reverse complement strand
CGCCTTCGGCAATCTGCTGCTTCCCGCTGCCGCGCGACAAGCCAGCGGGCAGGAGATCGAGGATCGCCTTCAGGGTCAGGCTCTTCCCGGATCCGGTCTCGCCCACGATGCCCAGGCACTCGCCGGCATCCAGGGACAAGTCGAGCGGCCCCACCGGCGAGGTGACCCGGCCGTGCGACACCAGATCCACCCGCAGGCCCTCGATGTTCAGGATGCGTGTCATGCCCGATACCAATCGTCCAGGCCATCGGCGATCAGCGACAACGCGATACCGAACAGCATCAACATCAGGCCGGGCAGGACTGCCAGTCTCCAGTGGCTGTGCAGGAAGGGCTGGCCCTCGGCAATCATCCGCCCCCATTCGGCGGTCGGGGGCTGAATGCCCACCCCGAGGAAGGACAGCGAACTCAGCACCAGCACCATCAGCACGATGTCCGACATGAAGTAGATGAGGGTCTGCGGCAGTGCGTTCGGCATCACGTGCGTGGCCAGGATCCGCAGCTCGGGCAAGCCGCTCACCCTGGCAGCGGCGACGAACTCCAGCGACCGCAGGCGCAGCACCTCGCCCCGGGTCAGGCGCGCGTAGCCCACCCATGCGATGGCCGTCGCGGCGATGATGAACGACGTGGCCCCGCTGCCCAGCGCGAACACCAGCACGAGCAGGAACACGTAGACCGGAAAGGCCTGGACCAGGTCGGCGGCGCGGCTGACGACCATGTCGGGCAGGCGCCCGAAGTAGCCGGCCAGCGCACCGACGGCGGTGCCGATGACCATGGGACAGAAGGCCGCCAGGAACGCCACCGGCAGATCGACGCGAATGGCGACCAGCAGCCGCACCAGGAAGTCGCGCCCCAGTGGATCGGTGCCGAGCCAATTCTCGTCGCTGGGCGCCTGCAGCCGAGCCAGGATGTTCGACTGGTCCGGATCGGCGGACGACAAGGCGGGGCCCAGCACGCCGAGAAGCACATAGCCGATCACGATGGCCACGCCGATCTTGAACTTCACCGGCAGAGGCTTGCGCGTCGGACGGCGCACCGGGGCTGGCGCATCACCCGGCAACGCAGAGGCCGCCTGCTCCGTCATTGCAGGCCCGCCCTTGGATTCAGGAACGACGTCAGGATGTCCACGCCCAGGTGGACGAGCGTGACGAAGAAGGCCGTCACCAGCGTGATGCCCTGGACGACCGGAAAGTCCCTTTGCGACACGGCATTGACCAGCGCCTCGCCCAGGCCGGGCAATGAAAAAGTCTTCTCGATCACCAGGCTGACGAAGATCATCGGTCCGACCTGGACCGAGATCATCGTGAGCAGGATGATGGCCGCGTGGCGCGAGAGGTGGCGCAGGAGGATGGCCCTCTCGCTCAAGCCTGCGGCGCGCGACATCATCACGAAGTCCTGGGCGTACAAGGCGATGAACTTCGCCCGCAGCGCCCGGATCATGACCGGGGAAATGGCGATGGAAAACGTGCAGGCCGGCAGGACGATGGCATTCAGGTGGCCGAGGAAGCCTTCGCCGAAGCCGGAAATCGGGAACAGGCCCGTGGGCAGCGCCACCAGCAGGATCAGCATCAGGCCGACCCAGTAGGTCGGCATGCTGATGCCACCCACGGTCAGTCCGCTCAAGCCGTAGTCCAGCAGGGTGTCCTTGCGGCGGGCCGCCGCCGCCGACACCAGCGACGAGACGAGCACGCTCAAGAGCGTGCCGCACAACAGCAGCCACGCCGTCGGCGCCATGCGATCCGCGATGATGGAGTTGACGCTCCTGCCCGAACGCGTGGACTTGCCGAGGTCGCCCTGCAACGCACGGCCGACGTAGGTGACGTATTGCACCGGCAAGGACTTGTCCAGACCCAGGTCCTCGCGGATCTTCTGCACGGTTTCCTCGCTGGCGTTCAGGCCAGCGATCGCGCGCGCCGGGTCACCGGGAATGACGTGCAGCAAGAGCAGCACGAGGAACATGATCGCGGCCATCAGCGGAATCGTCTGCAGCAGACGCTTCGCGATGAAGCCGGCGTGCGACATCGGGGCCATTCAACGCAACGGGGCTGCGGGCTGCCCTGGCGCGGGCCGCAGCCCCCCGGGGCCGGTGCGTGGGCGTGTGAGCCTCATCCGCCTCAGCGCGAGAGCCGGATCTGATCGAGCCGGTATGCCGTGGTCACGAGTGGATCCAGCCCCTTGACGCCGTCCGCCACGCCGAACACGGTGGCTGGGTGGCCGACAGGTGAGGCCGTATAACTTGCCCGCATCAGGTTCTCGAACTTGCGCACGGCCTCCTTGCGGGTGGCGGCATCCTTCGCGGTGCGGTATTCGGTGACCATGGCGCCGATGGCCTTGAGATCCCATCCGCCGAGCGGGCCAAACGCGGACGCGTAGAAGTTCAGCATCTCCGCCGCGGTCGTGCCAAACGTGGTATTGCCGATCAGCCAGACATCGAAATCGCTCTTCAGGACCTGCCCCATGACGGTATTGAAGTCCGACACATTGAGCTCGACCTTGAAGCCGGCCGCCTGCAGTTGGGACTGGACGGCTTGCACCAGCACCTCGTCGACGCCTCGGCTGTAGGCCGCACTGATGCGGATCTTGGCGCCGGGCGTCGGCGATGCAGCGAGCGCGGCCTTGGCCGCCTTGAGGTCGTAATCCCACTTGCCATTGGTCGCCGGAACCGTATCGGCCGTACCGGGCATCAGCAGACCCTGGATCGGCGTCGACAGATTGGGCCATAGGGCTTTGCGGATCGCTTCGCGATCGATCGCCATGGACAAGGCCTTGCGCGCCTCGATGTTGTTGAATGGCGCCTTGTTGTTGTTGGTGTAGAGCAGCATGGTGCGCGCCGTCGGATTGACGACGACGCGGTTCTTCACCGGGATCTGGTCGATGAAGTCGAAGCGCACGCTCTCGTAGATGTCGATGCCGCCGGACTTGAAGGCGGCCAGGCGCTCGTTGTCGCCCTGGATGATCTTCATCCTGACCGCGTCCAGGCCGGTTTTGGCCGCGTTCCAGTAGTTCGGGTTCTTCGACAGGGTCATGGAGGAGCCGGGGGTCCATTCGCCCAGCGTGAAGGGGCCGGACGCGACGGGCTTGGCGAAGAAGTCCTCCAGCTTGGCGCCACCGTAGTTCTCGGGCACCACGTACACCCACAGCAGGCCGGAGAGGAACAGGTTGTCGGTGCCCGCCAAGGTCACCTTGACGCTGTGCTCCCCGGCCGCCTGGACACCCGTCACGCCGGCCAGCAATCCCTTGTAGTTGGTCGACTTCTGGCGCGACTCGTTGATCGAGAACACCACGTCGGCGGCCTTCATTGGCTTGCCGTTCGAGAACTTCGCATTGGTGCGCAACTTGAACGTGTAGGCGTTGGCCGCAGCATCGAAGGACCAGCTTTCGGCCAGGCCGGGCCCATAACCCAGATCGTTCTTCGCACCGTACACCAGCGTATCGAACACCATCGGGTGCACGATTTCGTCCTCGACCGTCGCGTGCGCAAACACGTTCATCGACGACACATCCGCTGGGCGTCCGACGGTGAGGGTGGACCCGCTCTTCTGTGCCAGTGCCGAGGGGACGGCTGCGGCCAGCGAAGCGGCTACCGTGGCACAAAGCAGGAATCTGCGGGTGATTGCCAGATGAAGATGGATCTGCATTGGGTTTTCTCGCTCGGTGGAATAGGTCGAACGGGTGGTTCGCGACGCGTTGATGGGGCAGTGCGGAGTGGCCCGAGCCGGGGGAACTTCAGATTTCGATCTGGATGCGTGCAATCTGATCCGACAGCGCTCCGAACTTCTTGACGAAGGCTAGGTGCTCCGGGTGCGTTCGATAGGCTGACCAAGCCTGCTTGTCCGCAAAGTCGGCAATCATCGCGAAATCGTAATTTCCTTCGGCAAGCTTCTGGTCGTTGCCGCACTCCATGTGAATCACGTGTTCGATCGTGTTCTTCATGTGGGCAAAGCCCTTCAGCACGTCTTCCTTGATCGAGGCTGGCGTGCCCGGCTTCCAGGTGAACATGACGATGTGTCTGATCATCTCTCTCTCCAATGGACAGGGGTATGCGGCAAAACCCAGTGCGGCCTCGTCGCGGCGCGATGCCGCCGCAGGGCAGCGCAGCCTCTACTTGTTCAGCGCTCGTTTCATCGCGCCCGCAAAGGTGTCGACGACCTGATCCGCCTCGGCCCGGGTCAGGACCAAGGGCGGCGCGATCAGGATCACGTTGTTGCGCCCCGGGACCGTGTTCGTGTTGCGCCCCAGGAGCACGCCGTTGCGCACGCAATCGGTCGTGATGCCGACCATCGCGGCATCCGGCAGCGGAACCTTGGTCTGCCTGTCCTGGACCAGCTCGACGCCTGTCAACATGCCGATGCCGCGCACTTCGCCCACGTAGGGATGGTCTCCCAGCAATTGGCGGATCTGGATGCGCGTGTATTCGCCCACCTGGCTTGCGTTCTCGGCCAGGCGCTCCTCCTCGACGATCTGGATCGCCTTCAGAGACACCGCAGCGGCCACCGGGTGTCCGCCGTAGGTGTTGACCTGTCGGAAGTGTTGCATGTTGCCAGGAGTGCTCAGGAACTTTTCGAAAATGTGGTCCTTCACCACGGTGGCGGCAACCGGGACGTAGCCACTGCCCAGGCCCTTGGCGAAGGTCATGATGTCGGCCTCGGACTTCCAGCGTTCGTAGCCGAACATCGTGCCCAGCCGGCCGAAACCCGAGACGACCTCGTCGTAGATCATCAGGACGCCGTGGCGGTCGCAGATTTCTCGGACCCGCGGAATGTAGTTGTCAGGTGGAACCAGAACGCCGCCGCCCGAGATGACCGGCTCCATGATGAACGCGGCCACGGTCTCGGCGCCCTCGTGGAGGATGGTCTCCTCCAGCTGCTGCGCGCACTGCTCGCCATGCTCCTCGATCGTCAGCTTCGGGTGGCCGCGATAGGGGTAGGGCGGCATGATCTGGATGAAGCCCACCGGGCCCGGGTCGTAGCCGATCTTGCGCTCCGCCTGCCCGGTGGCTGCCATCGCACCCATCGTGGCGCCGTGATAGGCGCGGTAGCGCGAAATGATCTTGAACCGCCGCTCGCCGCCGTTGCCTGCCTGAAGGTGGTACTGGCGCGCAATCTTGAAGGCAGACTCATTGGCTTCGGAGCCGCTCGACGAGAAGTAGACGTGGCAATCGAAGCCCAGGAGCTGCTGCAACTTCGCGGCGAAGTCGACGACCGGGCCACAGGTCATGACCGGGGCCAGGTAGTTGAGCTCGGTCATCTGCCTGGCCGCGACCTCGCCGATTTCGCGCCGCCCATAGCCGATGTTCACGCACCACAGGCCCGCCAGCGCGTCGAGCATGCGATTGCCGTTCTGGTCGGTGAGAAAGCACCCCTTGGCGCTGACGATCCGGTTCGGCGTGTTGCCCTTCAGGATCTGGTGTTGAGTGAGCGGGCGCCACAAGTGGTCCGGCATGCCCTGGTGGATGGTCGTCGTCATCGCAGTTCCCTTCGTCGATTTCGATGGATGATCAGGCTCGTGATGCTTGGCCGTGCGCAGTTGGGTTGGGACAGCGGCCGATGCTCGCGGGCGGGGTCTCAAATCACCGCTGCGGTGCCGCACACCACCATGAACTTCGAAACGGTCTCCTGGATGTCCCAGCGGACCGCCGAACCCTTGGGGAAGAAGAAGCTGTCGCCCGCCTGGATCGGTAAAGGTTCACCGCCGTCCAGCGTGATGTGCGCCTTGCCCGCAGAGAGAGTGACGAATTCATGGAAGGGCAGCGACGCCATCTCGATGACACCGGGGGTGCAAGACCAGATGCCCACCACAGGGCCTTTGTCCGCCGACCCATGGTCGATGCGCAGCGACTTCTTCGGCGTGCCGGAAACGATCTTCCAGCCGTCCTTCTCCAGTGCGTGATGCGGCATCACGTTGGTCTGCTCTGTGTTGTGTCTGTAGTCGGCCATCGGGTGCCTGCCTTTGCTTGGGTGTTTGCTGATCCGGCTCGCGTCGACGCGAACCGCGCCTGTCATTCAATGGCGGTCCGGATGCGCATCTCGACCAGGCCTTGCGTGATGGGCGATGAGACGGCCTCCGTGATCACTTCGACGAAGGCCGGCCGGCCTTGTCCACGTGCCGCTTCGAGCGCCGATCGAACCCCGGCGACATCGACGGCCTTCAGCGAGAACGCGCCGGCCGCGGCCATGATGGGGTGGTACTCCATGCGACGCAGCGAGGTCGCCACGACCTTGCCGGCCCACATCGCCTTCTGCTGGTTCTGGATCATTCCCCACTGCGAGTTGTTGGCCACGACGACGGTGACGGGAACGCCGCGATCGATCGCGGTCTCCAGCGGCGTGAAGCCCGGCGCCAGACCGAAGGATCCGTCGCCGGTGACCAGGACCACGCGGGAGTCCGGGTTGGCCATCTGAATGGCCGTCGCGAACGCCGGGCCGGTGCCCATCTGCTCCCAGGGACCGGGGGCGAAGATGCCCTTGACCGGGCGGCCTTGCGCGGCCCAGGCGTTGATCGCCATCTCGAACCAGGACGCGATGTCGCCGCCATCGATGACGCAGATGTCTTCTTCACGCAAGGACATCAGCACCTCGTAGCACAGGCGCAGCGGGTGGACCGCCCCACTCGGCGCGGGGCCCGTCAGGACTTCGGCGAACTCGGCCACGTGCTGCTTGCGTCGTGCCTGGAGGCGCTCGAGCCAGTCGGGGGCCATGGCCTTGCCGAGCTCGGGTTCGTTCCTCAGTGCGCGAACGAACATCCCGACGTCGCTGCACACGCGGACATCGGAAAGCGCGTTGTTGCTGAGTTCGCGCGCCGTCGCGTTCACCGTGATCAACGCCGACTTCGGGTTGAACAGCGGCGCCTCGCCGAAGTTCACCGGAAAGTCGAGCTGGCCGCCGATCATCAGCACGACGTCGGCCTCCGCGCCGATCATCCTCGACGCGTGGTTCTGGTGATAGTCGACCAGGCCCACGGCGCAGCGATGGCCCTGGTCGATGGCCTTGGAATGCGTGAGCGGCACGAACACGGGGATGTTCCACTGGTCGCACAAGGCGGCCAGGTCCGTGTCGGCCTGGCTGTACCAGACCTGCGGGCCCGCGATGACGACCGGCTTCCTGGCCGCGCGCAGCAACTGGGCGACCTCGGCCACGTCGGCCGGATTGGGCGCCGGCCGGTGAATCTTGTTGCGGGACCTGTCGAATGTGCGCGCACCCTCGGGCGCCTCGGCGTTCAACTGCTTGGTGAACAGGAAGTTGGTCGGGATGCACAGCTGCACGGGCCCGGTGGGGTGCTGGGTCGCGATGTCCCAGGCCTTGTCCAGGAACCAGCCGATGCGCTGCGCGTCGTTGACTTCGATCGAGTACTTCGTCATGCAGCGCACGACCTCGGCCTGGGGCATCTCCTTGAAGCCTTGGTTGTCGAAGTTGTTCGAGTTCGAGCTCGCGCTGATGAAGACCACGGGGTCGCCTGCGTAATACGCTTCGGCGACCGCGGACACATAGTTCGTGAAACCGCTGGGCTCGGCGATGCAGACCGAGGGTTTGCGGGTGCAGCGCGCCGTGGCCGTGGCCAGGAAGCCGGCCTCCATTTCGTTGCGCGTGCCGACCACCTCGATGCCGTATTCCAGGCAGCCCATGTAGATGGGATTGATGAATCCGCCGCACAGCGAAAAGACGCGGTCGATGCCCTTGTCGCGAAGGGCTCGCGCCAGCATCGCACCGCCGGTGATCTTGCCCGGGGCTGTCTTGCCCAAATCAACCATTTGAAGTCTCCTTTGATCTGTTGTCGCCGCGGACGCGTGCCCGGTCGGCGAGGTGTTGCCGAACTGCCGTGCCTGTAAAGTCTGCCGGCCAGTCCTGTGTCAAGTGATGCCCAGCCCTTCGTAAAAGGCATGGGTGCCGGTGATCTTCAAGTCGAACTGTTTGCCGGCCCGCAGACAGGCCTCGAAGACGTTCTGCCCGTGCGAGCGGGCGCAGGCGAGCACGAAGCCGGGGCCGGGCCGTCGCAGGTTGGCCAGCTGGATCCGCAAGCCATGGCTGCTGGTGGCGAAGAACGCCGGGCCCTCGATCGAGCGGGGCTCCACGTCGATCGTCACCAGACGCTGCACCACGTCCGGCGACTTGGGCCCCCACAATCCCAGCAGCGACCACCCGTCGGTCATGTCGGTGTAGCCATCGCTTGCCCAATCCGGCTCCACCGGCCCGGCCAGGTCGAAGACGGTCGCGAGATTGGTCTTCAGGCACCCCACCAGCGATTGACCGTTCCACACTGCCTGGCCCGGTTTGCTCACTCCCAGTGCCGCCACCGCTCGTCCGTGGGCGAGCGCCTTCGGACGATGGCTCAAGTCCGTGAGCCCGACCGCGCATGGGCCTTCCGGTGGGTCGAAGCGCTCGACCACTGGCCAGCCCGCCAGTTCACGGTGCACGGGCCTGCCTGCCCAGGCAGGGAGCGCGATGGCGCTTGCACGCGTGATCACGCCTTCATCCTTTCACCGGACGGGTCGTAGAACGGAGGCTTGGCGAATTCAGCCACCGCTTGCTTCCCGCCCTCGTACCAGAAATGCACCTTGCCGCCTTCGCGCCATTCGTCGTGCGGCGCCACGAGCGCCAGGCCGATCGTCTTGTCGAGCAAGGGGCTGTACCGAACGGAGGTGACGCGTCCGAGTTGCCGCTCGGCGTCCACGACCAAGGCCCCGTCGGGGACAGCCGACCGGCCGGCGATGCTGAATGCGATGACCTGCTCCTTCGGCGGCTGATCCGCGTACAGATCCAGCATGGGTTTGCCGACGGTCTCGGTCTTGTTGCGGTTCAACATCCATCCGAACGACGATTCGAAGAGATTGGTGAATCCATCGGTGTCGAGCCCCGGCACGACATGCCCCTTCTCCAACCGACAGATGTTCAAGGCGCCCAGTCCGAACGGAACCAGGCCCAGCGGCCTACCCGTATCCAGGATCCGGGTCCAAAGGAAGCCGGCTTGGCTCGAAGGGCACATCAGCTCGTAGCTCAACTCGCCGACGAAGCCCATTCGCATCGCAATCACGTCCACGCCCGCCACTTGCAGCCGGGTCCAGGTCAGGAATGGAAAGGCCTGATCGGACATGTCCGATGCGGTCAGACTTGCAAGAATCTCTCTGGATTTGGGCCCGGCGAGGTTCATGCCTGCGCGGGTGTCCGTCAGGTTCACGACGGTCACATCCCAGTCTTCTTCGCGACACCAGCGCGAAAACCATTCCTCGGCCAACGGCGCCCGGCCCGCCAGCGTGGTGACGAAGTAGTCGTGCTCGCCCATCTTGAGGGCGACGCCGTCGTCGACGAGGACACCTTCCTCGTTGCAGGTCGCAAAGTAGAGGATCTTGTTGCCCGAAAGGCCGTCGACCCTTCGGGTCATCACCCGATTGAGAAGCTTCTCGGCGTCCGGACCGAAGACGCGGAATTTGCCGAGCATCGAGACATCGCAAATCCCGGCCGCGTGATGGACTGCGAGACTCTCGGCTTCGTCGTCGCCGAAGTCACGCATGCGGATCCAGGCGCCCAGGCGCATCGGCACGCCACCGTGCTGCAACTGAATCTGGTGCAGTGGCGAGCGCTGCGGGTGATCGTGATGCCCGGCCGCCATCGCGCCCAGGCTCATCGACGCCACCGGCGGCCGCGTCGTCGGCAAGGTGCGGCTCCCGAGTTGCGGCCGCTTCTTGGCCAGCAGGTGAGCAAAATTGGCCTCGCACATGCCACCTTGGCATGCGCCCTGCGTCGCGGTCGTGAACCGCTTGCAGGTCTCGACGTTGTCGAAGCCCTCTTCGATCGCCTGCTCGATGTTCTCTTCGCTGACGTCGTGGCAAAAGCAGACGAAGGTCTTGGCTTTGCTGCGGTCTTCGGCCACCAGTGGCTGCAGGCAGACGGCACTCGCGGCTCGCATGGGCGCCGGCCCCGCCGCTGGTTCCGATGTGGTTGCGCCGTTGTCGATGCCAAGGAACTTCAACGCCCTGGCCGCCGCGAGTCTGCCCTGCGCCCTGATCGCCTCCGGGTCCTCAAGGCCCAGCAGTCGTCCGGCTGCCTGGTATGCGGGCGGCAGCTGCTCGGGCAGATAGAAATTCAACGCGGGCTCGTAGATCATCCTGGCCCCTGCCTGCCCCAGCAACTTGTGCTGCGCGTAGCGGCCGGACGAAGCCACGATGGTGTCGCAGGGCACCTGCTGGGAGCCTGATCCGTCGATTGCGGCCACCGTGGCACCCTTGACCCTTCGCGCGCCCGTGGCACCGATCAATGTGTGACGGCTCCAGACCTTGACTCCTCGCTCGGCCAGCTTCGCGCTGAGCGATTCGTTCAGGCCGGTCGCTCGGTAGTCGACCAGCCCCGCCAACCCGACCCCCTTTGCGATCAGCTCGAGACCCACCTCGGCAAGGTAGTCGTCACCGCCGGCCAGCAGCACCTTTTGGCCCGGCTTGATGCCCCACAGATGCACGAGCCTTTGCGCTGCCTCAGGCAACATGACGCCAGGCAGCTCATTGTTTTGAACAGCATCGGCATCGAACCCGCCCCGGTGGCGACAACCGTTGCACCGGCCCTCACGTGGTAGCTGCGCTCCACGAAGTGCTGCTTCACTGCCGGGTCACACGCCTGGATGCAGATCGCAACGCCATCGGGGTAGATGGCCGACACCCGGGTGGAAGTCAGCACACGGACGTTCGCGAACCGTTCCAGGCGGCGGATCGATTCCTGCACACGCCGGTGACCCGCTTCGCCTTGATAGGCCTCGAAGCCCCCCAGATGCGGATCGGCTTCCGCCAGGACCACCCGAATCCCCGCTTCAGCCGCCGTGATGGCCGCCTCCATGCCGGCGAGCCCCCCACCGACCACCAGCAAGTCGGGGCTCAGATTGACGGCGTCATATTCAGGCTTCACGTCCAAAGGGCTCACCGCTGCCATGTTTCCGGGCATCGCGCGGAAAATCTCTTTGATGAGCTTCCATAACCAGGCCGGCCTATAAAAACTCTTGTAATAGAACCCCGTCGGCATGGCCCGCGAGAAAAGGCCCCCCAAGGCCTTGAGATCCAACTCTACGTTTCCATGGGGTTCGATGACCATGCCTGCCCTGACAGCGGTCTGGCAGGTTTTGACATGCATGCGCCCGTCCACACTCATCGTGCATCGGCAACAGTTGCCGGTCAGGCAGCTGGCACCACGGCGGCGGTGGTACTTGAAGCTGCGCGAAAAGGTATCGATGCCCGAGGCCATCAGCGCGGACGCGACCGTGTCCCCCTCAAAGGCAGAAACGGGTCGGTTTCGATATTGGATCGTGACCGGCTTCGTGCGATCGAAAACCTGGGCCGGGCTGTCTGGCAATCTATTTGCCATAGCGCTACTGGTCGGCGATTTCATGGGTTGCAGTGTTTCGTCGGATCTTTATCCAATCGCCGCAACCCTTGCTGTGGAACCACCACTCCTCCTGGAATCCAGACATGTTCTCGTTGAAGTAGAGGTAGTCGCACCAAGCGTTCCTGTCGGCACCGGCGGCGGGACTGGTCTTGCATTCGCCACCAAATTTGAATTCGTAGGGGTTTCGATTGCCGCAGTTCGGGCACCTTATGAGGAATGGCATCTGCAATGCACCTTCAGATGATGATTTCCCGCACGCGCGATCTGTTGAAGAACCGATCGAGCCCGAAATGCTTGATCTTTTCAGGCACCTTGCCCTTGACGATGTATTCAGCGGAATACTTGCCGGCGGCGGGCGTCGATTTGAAACCGTAGTAGCCCCAGGCCACGTCAAGCGACAGACCTTCAATTCCGCTCGGCCCCATGACGGGGGCTGAGTCACCGGTGCAGTCGCACAGGCCGGACCAGCTGCGGACGACGCGCGCATGGGCCAGATCCGGAAAATATTCCAGGATGCTGGCCACGCGCTCCGAGCATTCTTCCCAAGTGTTGTAGGATTTCCATGACTGCCACGGATCGAGCTGGCCACCGAGAATCAGGTCTCCCTTCAGCGTCTGCTGCGTATACCAGTGCAAGCGTGGTGAAGCCACGTAGTAGTCCAGAAAGGGCGCCATCAATTCCGTCGTCATGACCTGCATCGGGATGGTGACCACGGGGAATTTGACGCCCAGCATGCGGGCAATTTGCGACGAGTAGCCGCCGACGGCGATGTGAATCTTGTCGGCGGAGATTTCTCCGACGTTTGTCTTGACACCAGTGGCCCTGCCGGCTTCCACGTTGAAGCCCACCGCTTCAACGCCCTCACAAATATCCACACCGAGCCGACAAGCCGCCTTCGCATAACCCCAAAGTGCAGCATCGTGATGCACGGTTCCCCCTTCAGGATGGAACTGGGCGCCGACAACGGGAAGCGCCGTCCTGTCGCTGATATCCAGGGCAGGAACCATTCTCTTGATTTCCTGCGGGCTCAGCATGTCGATCTTGATACCCGCGCGCCGTTGGGCGTCGCCCTGCATGCGCATCGCATCAACTTCTCCGTCGCTGTGGGCCAGGGCGATCAGTCCCTTCTTTTGGACCAGTAAATTCCATTCCAGCTCCGCGCTCAAGCCATCCCACATTTCCAAACTTTCTTTGTAGAAAGGCAGGGTTTCATGCGCGCGCTTGTTGGCGCGGACCATCTCAGTGTTCCGGCCGGAGCCGCCTGATCCGATATATTGCCTTTCAAGGACGGCGATGCGCTTAACCTGATGATATTTTGCAAGGTAGTAGGCCGCCGAAAGGCCGTGCAATCCACCACCGACGATGATCACGTCATAAGTACTTTCAGGCTGCTTGTATTGCAGTATCTTTTGTGTGGCGGCCATCTGTATCCGTGATCTGATAATGATGCTGGACCGGCAGACTCTATGTGCGAAGAACTTGCGTTGTGAGCAGAAATTGCCTTACGTCGATGGCGCGTCTCACATCACTGGGAAGCCCGACATTGCGGCTCTGTTCATTTCTATCGGGACTCAGGGTGTGCGTCGGATCCGCAGTGTGGTCAGCCAAGACGTTACCAAGACGCACCCGTTTGGATTTGTCATTCGATGCCATTGAATTGCGTACAGGCGCCAAGCCGGCGGGGCTCGCGCCAGATGGTGTCAATCGACATCCGGAACCGGCCCTCTCTATGGAACAGGCGGTTGAACTGGCATCGGGCCAATGCGGTGGGACGGCCATCTCAGCGCGCCGGTCTTCGAAAGATCTGCGCAGACTCCGCGCGCATCGCCGGCAACTTGCGCGAACGGGTGATCCTGCGCTGGGTGGTTCAACGGTGAAACGATTCGCGCGGGCGAGCGGGTGCCGTCGAACTGCAGCGACGCGGCGAGGACCTTTCACTCGTCAACAGAACCGTGGCGACCCGCGCTCACCTTGCGCGGGCGTTTCTCGAGCCTGGCCAGAAGGCCGCGCTCAGCAGGTGTCAGGCGCTGGGGTTGTTGAAACGCCCTGTTCCAATGCCGCGGCGCGTTGCGCGGCCATGGCATGGCGGTAACCGTCGCGAGCCTGAAGCCGATCCCAGTAGCTGCGGATCGCCGGCCTGAAACGCTCATGCA
>Ga0224500_10001537_pt1 | contig 13532 bp, 12 predicted proteins | sample SF_Oct11_sed_USG_FD_168126 | JGI IMG/M metagenome (GOLD analysis project Ga0224500, IMG submission 168126) | Sediment microbial communities from San Francisco Bay, California, United States - SF_Oct11_sed_USGS_4_1 | ecosystem: Environmental > Aquatic > Marine > Sediment | place: USA: California... | reverse complement strand
GGTCGACCAGGCCGGAAACGCTGTAGAACCGTCCGTTCCGGACCACAGCGACCACATTTAGCACATGGCTCAGATTCGTCAGCGGGTCCCCGTCGACGAAAATCAGGTCGGCTGCGGCGCCAGTCGCGATACGGCCAATATAAGGGTCGGCGAGTAGCGCACCGGCCGCGTTGACACCCAATCCTCGCAATGTCTGCAGTGGTGTCAGTCCTGCAATTTGCATGGCCCGGAACTCGGTGGCCAATGCTTCGCCAGCCGGTAAGCCCGTCGCCCGACTGGTAACGACTGCTGCGGTGACATCCAGATCCGGCGCCGGTATCGGCCCGGTTTGCCATTCTGCGGCATCCAGAAATCTCGGTCCGGGAAGCTGCTTGCCGGACCAAATTTCATTCAATCGTGCTCCGTCGGCGTGGCTCGCGATGATGGTTGTTATGCCCATCGTCAGAAGGTCAGGGCCGTGAGCGGCGCCGAGATCAGCGGGCAGGCGAGCGTCGGCGTCGATGAGTCCTGGCAATATCGTAAGGTCGCCGAGGTCGATAACAATCGTCCCGGGCCGGTCCCTGTGGTCCTCCACGCTTTCGATGCGACCGCGCTCAATGAGGATGTCCTTGTCGTACTGGTAATTATCGTCGATGCCGTCGAACAGCCGATGCGCACGGATCACGAGACTTTCATTCGGCACATCGAGCCAGGCGATCGTTGGTCGTACTCGATTGACCGTCGCCTGGATGACGGGCTGAATCGTCGCCCTGAAATTCAGGGGGCGCGACGTCCATGCATCGAAGCGTCGTTGCCGGATTTGCCCGCCGGCCGCGTAGTACATTCGTTCCCGGTCGAGCCAGCTGACCGGCGCGAGGAAAAACGGCTCGTTGGTCGCATACATCCTTACCAGGCGTGGACGCGACAGGATAACCATGTTGAGCGAGGTACCCGCATCACCTTGCTGAAAATAGGTAATCAGACTGCCGTCCGGCCTGAAGGAAGGTGCCGCGATCCGGCTGGAAGAGCGAACCAGCACCTCCTCGGGTTGTGACCGTTCTCGCAGGATCAATGACCAGGTGTCGTCCAGGTAATGTACGTAGACGAGGTCCTCTCCATCAGCCGACCAGGCCGCATCGGTTTCGTCGCCCGGGCGGTTGCTGATGCGCCAGCGCAGTTCGGTGGGAATATCCATCTCCCACAGGTCGATGCCGGTGCCGTGAACTTCCGATGAGTACAGTATTCGCTGCCCGTCAGGGTGCCAGGACGGGAAAAAATCCAAAGTGGCGTCGGCGCTGAGAGCGTGTGCTTCGCCGCTATTGAGATCATGGATCCACATGCCCTGTTGATCGCCGGAGGTGGCCGAGTAGACAAGCCGCGAGCCGTCCGCAGACCATCGCGGCCGGCGGGCGGACTTCAGGTTTTGCGTGAGCTGGCGCGCTTCGCCACCATCACCCGGCACGATCCAGATGTCGCCGCGCAGGTCGATCGCGAGCTGGCCGTCACGGGAAACATCCACCGATATGTTGGTACCTCGATCGATTGTGGTCTGTGCAATGGCCAGCGGACTGAGGCAAACGCTGCAGGCCAGAATAACTAGTGTTCGTACAAGCAAGTGCCACCCTCGCGTCGTGGGTCCGCGGCCGTCGCAAGGCCGTCCGATGGGCTAAATACTGCCGCGCCGATCCCGCCGAAATACATGCCGAGATGCGGAAACTCAACCGCGGGGAGATCGGTGTCAGGAAGGTCCAATCCAGGTTCCGACATCAATCTCATGCTTTTGCCGCTGGTATCGACATGCACGCGAGGATGCGCGATGGCATCGTCAAGTTGCATCTCAAACAACAGGTAGTTGATCAGAAATTGTTGCATCGCGGTGGTGATTCGATCGGCACCGGGCGATCCTACCGCAAGCACCGAACCGTCACGACGGGCAACACTCGGCGTCATATTGGAGGGCAATCGCGCGCCGATGGGTCCCGCATCGAGACCGCGGCGATTCAGCTCGATTTCGCCAAGGCAGTTGTTTAGCCACAGTCCCGTACCGGCGGGCATTTCACCCGAACCGTAGCCGGACGAAGCCGTTATCGCGCAGCCGGTGCCATTGCTGTCGACAACCGAGGTATGGACGGTTGAGGCAGAAGTCCAGCGAGTGAGAAGTTGGCCGCTCCTGGCCAGTGATAATAACCGGGCGACCTCGGCATCAAGGTCGTCGGCAAGGTCCAGCGTATGCGCTCGGAAATCGAGACAGGCGCGCTGCGAATCGATCAGTTGAAGCAGAGAATTCCTGTTCCACTCCCGATCTCGAATGTCGGAACAGGAGAGCAGCAACGCCGACAGCACGGCCCCGCCAATAGCGGGCGGCGGATTTGTCGCAATCGACCAACCGCCAATTTCGGCAATCAGGGGGTCTCTCTCTATCGCGTGGTAGGAAGCGAGGTCCTCGCGGGTCAGCATACCGCCGCCGTCACGACAGTGATCGGACAGGGTCGCACCGAGTTCTCCCTCGTAAAAGAGTCGGGCGCCTTCCTGTGCAATCGACTCCAAAGAGTCGGCGAGGTGCGGAATGACGACTGCGCTGCCGACATCGCGCAGCGATCCGTCTTCATGGTGTAACGCGCGGTAGCCATCGGCACTGCGACCGAAAATGCAGTCGCCGGAATAGCCGAGGTAATAGTGGCAAGCGGCGGGCAGGGGAAAGCCCTCTCGTGTGGCGCGAATCGTCGGTGCGAACAGGTCCTTCCAGCTTGCATTGCCATACTTCTTCCAGGCGCATTCAAGCGCAGCAAGCGAGCCGGGTACGGAAACCGAGCCGGGACCCACCAGGGTCTTGATTCCCGCGCCGTAGTCCATGGAAATTGGCACCGCGCCGTGACCCCGCGCCTCTTGCGGTAAGCCGGCGCCGGGGACGGCGACATTGCCATCGATCGTGCAGGGCTCGCCGTTCTCGGTCCATACGGTAATGAAGGCACTGCCTGCCAGGGCACAGACACCGGGTTCCGTATTCATTGTGAACAGGGCAGCGGCGAGCGCGCAATCAACGGCATTGCCGCCGCCGGCGGCGATCTCGCGCGCAGCATCAGCGGCCAGCTGAGAGCTTGTAGCTACTGCAACGTCAGACACTGATTCGGGAGCTAGAAATGGATAACCGAACGGATGCTTTTGCCTTCATGCATCAGGTCAAACGCCCGGTTGATGTCTTCGAGCGGCATAGTGTAGGTGATGCATTCGTCGATCTTGATTTCGCCGTCCATGTATTGCTCGACCATACCGGGTAGTTGCGAACGTCCTTTGCAACCGCCGAAAGCCGTGCCGCGCCAGACCCTGCCCGTGACGAGTTGAAACGGGCGCGTGGATATTTCCTGTCCCGCACCTGCGACGCCGACGATAATCGATTCTCCCCAACCCTTGTGACAGCACTCGAGGGCTGATCGCATGAGCTTGGTGTTGCCAACGCACTCAAAGGAGAAGTCGACACCACCTCCCGTGAGTTCGACGATGACATTCTGGATAGGCTCGTCATAATCATTCGGGTTAATGCAGTCCGTCGCACCAAACTGCCGCGCAAGTTCGAATTTGTCTTCGTTTATGTCGATCGCAACGATACGGCCGGCGTTCGCAATCGTTGCGCCCTGAATGGCACTCAGGCCGACGCCGCCCAGGCCGAATACTGCAACCGTATCGCCCGGCTTTACCTTCGCGGTGTTCAATACAGCGCCAATGCCAGTGGTGATACCACAACCCAGCAAGCAGACTTTTTCCAGCGGCGCTTCTTTGCGGATCTTCGCAACCGCAATTTCGGGAAGCACGGTGTATTCGCTGAAGGTCGATGTGCCCATGTAGTGAAAAATGGTTTTGCCCTTCAGTGAAAAACGCGAGGTTCCGTCCGGCATGAGGCCTTTGCCCTGGGTGGCGCGTATCGCCTGGCAAAGGTTGGTCTTGCCCGAGGTACAAAAACTGCACTCGCCACATTCGGGTGTGTAAAGAGGTATGACGTGATCGCCTGGTTTCACCGAAGTCACGCCCGCGCCGATTTCTTCGACTATCGAACCGCCTTCATGGCCGAGGACCGCTGGGAATATTCCTTCCGGATCTTCGCCGGATAATGTGAACGCATCCGTATGACATACGCCGCTTGCCACATTTCGAATCAGGACCTCCCCGGCTTTCGGGCCTTCGAGGTCGAGCATTTCAATCTCCAGTGGTTTACCAGCTTCAAAAGCGACGGCAGCGCGGGTCTTCATCTTTTGCTATCTCCAGGAAATTGCAGGATCGGATCAACGGCATGTTCTCACGATTGCAGGACTCGTTCATCTGCTGTTCATAAAATCTTTAAAAACAATTAGTTGTCTTCATCGTGGGTTCATCTGGCAGACCTTAAGCTGCAGGCGTGAATGGATAAACCGGAGCCCTAACATGAACAAAACCATTATTTCTATTTTCATGGCCTGTGGTCTGTTACTCATCGATACGCCCGACGCCGCAGCCCACGAGGAGTCCTGGACCGCGTACCGAGTGCCGGCACACTATCGCAATGACACGCGCTATCGTGACCATCGTCATGCGACACCGGTACGTGCTTCGAGCATGCCGCGGTGGCTGAAAGAGGACCGCTCGTTTCGCCATTGGTACAAGCACTCCCGGCTGCAACGAAACCCATACCTGTCATGGCACGAGTTGTTCGACATTTACCGTTGGGAGAATACCCGCGACAGGCATCGGCGTAGCCACAGCTACTACAGACACTAACAACACCGAGGCGCCGTCGACGTGCCAGGGCCGGCCCGAATGTTCCCGGGCCGGCTTTCCCTGCGAGCGTCACTCCTGTAAAACAGTGGCGGATGAACCTCGACGAACTTCGCACCAATCTGTCATCTGTTGACCGGCGTCTCGTGGAGATGATTGCCGAAAGACAGCGGCTGGTTGCCGAGATTGGCAAGTTCAAACTCAAGACCGGCGCTGGCACCCGCGACTATGCGCGCGAGAAAGACGTGCTCGAAATGGGCCGCAAGCAAGCCCTTGAAATGGGCGTCGACCCCGACCTTGTCGAAAAATTGCTCGAAATGCTGATTCGGACGTCCCTGGAGAGTCAGGAACGCGAGCGCGTGGTCGCGGAAGGCAAGGGCGGCGGCCGGAGTGCCCTGGTTATCGGTGGTGCTGGCAAGATGGGCCGCTGGTTCGCCGAGTTCTTTTCATCACAAGGGTATTCGACGACGATCGCCGATCCAGCGGTCACGACCGGCCCCGGTTTATTCAGCACCTGGACGGATGCGGGCGTGGATTTCGACGTGATCGTGGTCGCGGCGCCGTTGGCCGTCTCGGGCCGGATCCTGGCTCAGCTTGCGGTGCTCAAACCCAAAGGTCTCGTGTTCGACATCGGTTCTCTGAAGTCGCCGCTCATGGATGGCTTGAAGGAATTGTTGTCGGCGGGTTGTCGAATCACGTCCCTGCACCCGATGTTCGGACCTGACACGCGGCTGCTGTCCAGTCGCCACCTGATTTTCTGCGATGTCGGGGATGCGGAGGCGACTGCGGCGGCGAAAGAACTGTTCGCCGCGACCATGGTGGAACAACTGGACATGGGCCTCGAGGATCACGATCGACTGATTGCCTACGTGCTTGGTTTGTCACACGCCCTGAACATTGCATTCTTCACTGCTTTGGCCGAAAGCGGCGAGGCGGCACCGAAGCTCGCGCAAATGTCCTCGACGACCTTCGACTCGCAGTTACTTGTGTCGGCGGCGGTTGCACGGGACAACCCGCACCTGTATTTCGAAATTCAGAATCTGAACAAGTTCGGGCTGGGACCGCTCGATGCATTGTGCGAGGCCGCAAAGAGAATACGCGAAACGGTCGCGGGCGGTGATGAAGAGGCTTTCGTTGCGCTTATGAACAAGGGCCGCGAATACCTCGCACTTCGGGGTTGATGAGACGCTAGGGAGAGGCTGCTCATGCTGACAATAAAGGAACTTGAGACACAAATAGCTGACGCGCATCGTCGCCGCGATGCACTCATAGAAGAGGTCGCAAGCAACGCTGAAAAGTTGCAGCGCTCGCAGCAGCGCGAATTGAGTTTGCTGCAGGCGGAGGATCTCAATGCCCTGTTGCATGTCATGGTCGATGGCCTCCGGGAAAGTTACGGTCTTGAATACGTGAGCGTTGTGCTCTGCGACCCGGACCACGACATTCGTCATCTGTTGATAGCAAATGGCACGCCCGCTGAGCGCATAACCAATCTTCTGATGGTCGAGTCGCTTGCGGGATATGCGCCGCAGTACGTTGCCCTGCATCAACCCTGGTTAGGATCGTTCGCTGCCTGCGATCATCAGCTTGTCTGCCCCAACGCCAGCGGTATTAAGAGCATCGCGATGATTCCGCTGAAACATCGCGGTAAATTGCTTGGCAGCATCAATCTTTGCAGTACCGATGCGTCACGCTTCACTCGTGATCATGCCAGCGATTTTCTTGCGCATCTTGGTGTTATCGCCTCGTTCTGCGTGGAGAACACCGTTAACCGCGCGCGTCTGTTGCGCAGTGGATTTACCGATATGTTGACGGGCTGGAACAACCGTCGCTACCTGATGGTTCGTCTCGGCGAGGAACTGGCGCGGGCGCGACGTGACCGGACGGGCATCGTTTGCCTGATGCTTGATATCGATCACTTCAAACGCGTCAACGACACCTGGGGACATGCAGCAGGAGATGCTGTATTGCGGGAGCTGGCCTTGCGTATCGAGTCGCAGGTGCGAGCGAGTGATGTCGCAGCAAGGTTCGGCGGAGAGGAGTTTGTGGTGTTGTTGCCGAACACGGAAGTTTCTTCGGCGAAGCTTCTGGCAGAGCGAATTCGTGCCGCGATTTCCAAAACGCCTTTCGAGCTGCCGAATGGCGAGTCGGTAACGGTGACCGTCTCGATAGGCATCGCCGAAGTTCGGCCGCGACCCGATGACCGTGATTTGAAAACCATTGGCGATGCCCTGATTGCGCGTGCCGATGTAGCTTTGTATGCCGCCAAGTCGGCGGGCCGCGATCGGGTCATGGTCGAGGCGGCGTGATGCGCACGATCGCAGTATCAGTCGCACTGATGATTCTGGTTGCCTGTGGCGATACGAGTCAGCCCGAGGGGCCGCCATTGATTGTCTATGCGTCCGAAGACGATCCGGCGAACCTGGCACCATTGTTTGCCGCGTTCACGTCCGATACCGGCATAACGATTACGCCGGTTTGGGGAAGTTCGAGCGCGAACACTGCGGCTGTAATAGCCAAACAAGGATTGCCGGCTGATGTGCTTATTACCTCGAATGCTGCGGACATCGTACTGGCGGCCTACGAAGGCGCGCTGCGCCCGATAAGTACCACTACGCTTGACGCTGTGCACAGTGCACTCAAGGATCCGGACAACCTGTGGGCATCGTTGCAAAGCCGCAAGGCAATCATTGCTGCCTCACCAACAAGCGACGAACTCGCGACAGTCGACTTCAAGGCGCTGGCGACAGAGGCATACCTCGGCAAAATTTGTCTCTCCTCGATTGCGAATTCGGTCAATCAGTCGCTCATTGCCTGGCTTATCGAAGATCTCGAACGCAAGGCCGCGGAGCGAGTCGTACGCGGCTGGGTAAGGAATCTCGCGGCACCTCCATTTGCGCATGAAGCGGAACTGGTGGTGGCGCTCGAGTCGGGCGTTTGTCAGTTCGGAATACTGTCCGACAACGCTGTAACGGACGCCATGAGGACAGTACTGCCGTCCCCTGCATACATAGACGTCAGTGCGATGGGTGTCGGCCGCCATGCGCAAAACCCGGAGCGGGCCCAGCAACTGATTAACTGGTTGATCGTCAATCAGGGGCCGCCGGAGGATGGGGAGCGGATGCAAAGAAACGTCGCGGTCGCCGGCTGGGGTAACCAGGCGGCACGACTGCTCGCCGAAAGAGCGGGCTTTAACTGAGCTTACTCGTAGCGGTTTTGTCGTCCGCGGCTCATCAGCACCAGGAACAAGGGCACGCCTATGGCTGCAGTGAGTGCGCCGACGGGCAACTGTCGCGGGGCCATCAGGGTTCGCGCGAGCGTATCGGCGATCACGAGCAAGCTGCCGCCCGCGAGAGCCGATGCGGGCAAGACGATGCGGTGGTCGCTGCCGGCAACGATGCGCACGAGATGCGGTACGACCAGGCCTATAAAGCCAATGACGCCGACCGTCGTCACGGAGAGTGCCGTCGCAAGTGCGGCAGCAGCGAAAATCAGGTAACGAAACTCCCTGACGGGCAAGCCGAGAATCGCTGCCTGGAGTTCGCCGCGCGACAGGACGTTCAGGTGGCGAGCGCAGGCCATGCCAGCGATCAGTAATGCCGCGAGCAATACGAGGCAACGGGCCGGGTCGAAAGCAAAACTGAGATCGCCCATCAGCCAGAACAACATGCCGCGCAGGTTCTGGTCAGGCGACAAGGCCAGCAACAGGGTTGTGGCCGCGCTGAAACCGGCGGCGAGCACGACGCCCGTGAGCAGCAAGCGCGCCGGCGTCCAGCTGCCGCTGCCGTGCGCGATGGCAAACACCAGCAAGGTGGCAGCCATGGCCCCGCCGAAAGCGGCAAGGTCGATGACGAGGCCTCCCATGCCGAGCATCATGGCCAGCAAAGCCGCAACCGCGGCGCCGCCTGAACTGCCGAGTATGTAAGGTTCCGCCAGGGGGTTGCGCAACAGCACCTGCATCAGGACCCCGGCGACAGCCAGCAAACCGCCCACCGCAAAGGCTGTCATCGCACGCGGCAGCCGCAGGTCCATGACGAGCGCCTGGATATGTTCGGTCGCGCCGCCGTGTAATGCGCTAATCGATTCTGCGAACGAGATATCGGCGCTGCCGGTCACCAGTGCGGCGGCGAAGGCGGCGGCGGCAAGGACCAGCAATCCTGCGAACAGGGCCCCGTTTCGGGTGGCGCTCATCGACTAAGGTCCTGCAAGAAAATCTCCTGATGCGGGTCGCGGGGGATAGTGTAAAGTAAACGGCAGTTAGAGTTTTAGTACGGTTGCTATGGGCAACGACTGGATAGACGCCGAAGGGTTTCGCGCCAACGTCGGTATCATCCTTGCGAATTCCGATAACAAGCTTCTGCTCGGTGGACGGGTAGGCGCCAAAGGCTGGCAGTTTCCGCAAGGTGGGATGATCGAAGGCGAAGAACCGATCGATGCAATGTTTCGTGAACTGCACGAAGAGGTTGGCCTCACGAAGGGCGACGTCGAAGTGCTTTCAGTCACGAACGACTGGCTGCGATACCGGCTGCCGGACAGATATGTACGCAAAAACAGCAGCCCTGTTTGCATCGGTCAGAAACAACGCTGGTTCATGCTCAGGCTCAAGGCTGGCGATGAGGCTGTGCGCTTCGATCGATGTGACAAACCCGAATTTGACCGAATTCGGTGGGTCGATTTCTGGCGACCCGTCAATGAAGTGATCTATTTCAAGCGCCGGGTGTACGCGCGAGCTCTGTATGAACTCGGGCCAGCGGTGCATCCTGATGGCCTGCCGCCAAGACCGCGGTGGTGGCCCAGGCGCTGGCGTTCGGTCTTTGACAAGGATCTGGCAGCGGCGGGCCTCGAATCCAGGCCGTGAAGTGCGTTCCCATTCCGTGACCTGGCGCACTTCAGTTGCTGCAGGTACCCGCGTAACATAACGTCTCTTTTCGTCTTACCGGACACATCCTCAGAGTGGCAATCAAGTCTCCATTACAACAGCACAGCACTGGCAGAACCCTGTTATTCCGGGTTCTCATCGTTGCACTGGTTGCGGTCAGCACCTACCTGATCTTCGAGTTCGGCCGGATCCGTGCGGGCTATGACATTGTTGAGGTCGGTAATATCCGGCAGGCCTACGAAGACCATATTGTGCAGCTGGATGACGAAATTGTTGATCTAAAACAAGAAGTTGCAATTCTGAAGACCAATCGCGAGGTCGACCGGAAGTCCTACGAGGAAGTCGAGGCCAGTCTGGGCACCCTGCAGGCCAAGATCCAGGAACAGCGCGACGCCATTGCCTTCTACCGCGGTATCGTTTCGCCCACGGACGGGAATTCCGGCCTGCGCGTGCAGAATCTGAAGCTGTCGAGGGGCAAGGCGGAGAGGGAGTTCAAGATACAGCTGGTCCTGGTTCAGGCAATGCAGCACGACCGGAAAGTGACCGGAGACGTCAGCCTGAGCGTGGAGGGCAGTCAGAATGGCGTGGACAAGACGTACCCCCTCGCCGAGCTGGTTCCGGCTGAAGAAAAAGGGGCCTGGGAGTTTTCATTCCGCTATTTTCAGGACTTCGATCGATTGCTGGTCCTTCCGGATGGCTTTACGCCTGAACGTATAAACGTTGAGGTGCGTTCCCGGACGCGTTCGATATCCAGTATTGAAGAGAGCTTTGCCTGGAAGACCAGTCAGGGCTAATTAGTTACGCCGCCTGGCGGCAGTACGGAGAAGCAAATGTTTGGCAAGAAACAGCGCAGGCACACGGTCGTCGAAACACTGGTCGGCTCCAACAGCAAGTTACACGGTGACCTGCATTTTCGCGGTGGTTGCCACATTGACGGAGTCGTCAAGGGTAATGTTACTGCCGATCCTGACACAGATTCCGCGCTAAGTATCAGCGACGTGGGCCATGTCGATGGCGGAGTTACGGTTCCTTATGTCGTTCTGAACGGCATCGTGAAAGGCGATGTGTTCGCCAGCCAGCGCGTCGAACTTGGTGCGACCGCGCGCGTCATCGGTAATGTGTATTACAATCTGATCCAGATGGCAGAAGGCGCCGAAATTAACGGCAAACTCGTCCATCAACCCGATGGTCAGGTACCATTGCTCGAACAGACCCATATGATGGACGCGAAGGCAGCTGCGTCCGCCGACTAAAGCGAGTAGCAAACCAGGCATTATGAATACAGTTTCAGCAAACGCTCCCCCACCACCCAGTGTCGTTTTCACGGACGCCGCCGCGCACAAGGTGGGCGAGTTGATTACAGAAGAGAATAATCCCAACCTGAAGTTGCGCGTGTTTATTTCGGGCGGCGGATGTTCCGGGTTCCAGTACGGCTTCACGTTTGATGAAAGCATCGAAGACGGTGATAGCCAGGTTGAGAACCAGGGCGTGACTCTGCTTATCGATCCGATGAGTATCCAGTACTTGATGGGCGCCGAGATCGACTACAAGGAAGACTTGCAGGGGGCGCAGTTCATTATTCGCAACCCAAACGCCCAGACCACCTGTGGCTGTGGATCCTCTTTCACTGTCTGATCCGCAAAAAGCCGAGATTATTGCGGCCGTTGATCTCGGCTCAAACAGCTTTCATATGATCGTCGGCGAGCTTCGCCATGGCCAGCTCGCCATTATCGATCGCATACGCGAGACCGTCCGGCTTGCGGAAGGTCTTTCCACGCGCGGCGATATTGCACCCGAGGCACGGCAGCGCTCGCTGGAGTGCCTCGCGCGGTTCGGGCAGCGCCTGCGGGATATTCACGCCGACAGCGTTCGAGCCGCGGGAACGAACACGATTCGACGGGCCCGCGAAGACACGAATTTCCTGACTGAGGCAGAAGCACTACTCGGCCATCCCATCGAAGTCATCTCGGGTTTGGAAGAGGCGCGCCTTATTTACAGCGGAGTAACGCACAGTCTGCCCCCGACAGACGGTTTGCGCCTGGTAACCGATATCGGTGGCGGCAGTACTGAAGTCATACTCGGTGAGGGAGCACAGCCGATCGCGCTGGAGAGTTTGAACATGGGTTGCGTCTCAATGACGGAACGCTTTTTCCCCGATGGCAAACTGACTCGCGAGCGTTTTGACAAAGCGCGAATGGCTGCGCGCCTTGAGTTGCGGCCAGTGAAGGCCTTTTTTCGTGGCGAGGAAAAAGTTCAGGCGATCGGGACGTCGGGCACCATATTGTCAACCGAACTGGTTGCGCGGGAGCTTGGTCTTACGGAAATGGGAGTCACTCTAAAAACGATCGAAGCCTTGATCGACAGGGTGCTGGCGTTTGACCATATCAGTCAATTGTCCTTAACAGGTCTCGTCGAACGACGAGCGCAGGTCTGGCCAGGGGGATTATCCATCCTGGCCGAAGTATTTAATGCCCTGCGTATTGATGAGATGCGCGTTTCCGACGGCGCGCTTCGTGAAGGCCTGCTATACGACTTGTTAGGTCGCTTGCAGCACGAAGATGCGCGGGAGCGGACGGTTCGGTCCATGGCCTCCCGATTCCAGGTGGACCAGGAACAGGCTAGCCGGGTTGCCGCGACAGCCGCCGACATACTGTCGCAATGTTTCGACGCCTGGGGCTTTAAGAGCGATCTTTCGAAAAAGATGTTGAGCTGGGCGGCAAGCCTGCATGAAATTGGTCTCGACATTTCTCATGATGGCTACCAGCGGCACGGTGCCTACATTGCCGAGTACGCAGACATGCCCGGCTTCCCGCGCGCGGAGCAGCGATTCCTGGCGAACCTCATACGCAGTCAGCGCCATCGTATCGATAAATCGCATCTCGACACTTTGCCGCGGAACTGGCGAGAACCGGGTTTGCGTTTGATCGTGATTCTACGTCTCGCAGTCTTGTTGAACCGCAGCCGCAACAATAGCGAAGTACCCAGAATGTCAGTGAATGCTGTCGAGAATGGTCTGTCGATCAGTTTCGATCCCGACTGGTTGCTTGCGAACCCGCTGACCATTGCCGACCTCGAAAGGGAGCAGGCGCTGCTTTCGGAAATTGATTTTCAACTCAAGGTCATCTGATAGAGCACCGCGAGAAGGCAGCTGCCGGATGGGTGCCTCAATACGATTCGGTGCTAGACGGGTTTCGGTCCAGCCAGTTCCGCAAGAAAGGTTTCCTGCGCAGAGATTCGCTTGTTCTTGCCGGGCGATAGCCGCACATAACTGCCGTCTCCCTTGAGTTCCCACGCCTGGCAATTATCGGCCAGGAAGAGGTCGAGGTCGTGTCGAATCTGTTTCTTCATCGGAATCTGCCGAATTTCGAAACAGGACTCGTTGCGCCGGAACATATTGCGGTCCATCAGGTCGGCGCTCGAACAGTAGAACTCTTCTTTCCCGTCATTGAGGAAATAGTAAACACGGGAATGCTCAAGAAAACGACCGACTATCGAGCGGACACGAATATTTTCGGACAAGCCTTTGACGCCGGGCCGCAACGAGCAAATACCGCGAAGAATCAGGTCTATTTGTACACCTGCTTGCGACGCCTCATACAGCGCGTCAATTAACTGCGGTTCATTGAGGGCGTTGACCTTGGCGATAATCCGCGCGTTTTTCCCCGCCCTGGCATTCGTAGTCTCGCGTCGAATTTTTTCAAGCAGGGCATCAAACAAGCTAAATGGTGAGGCGAGCATACGAGTCATATCGTCAGCCCGCGTCAGGCTCGTCAATTGCAGGAACAACTTGTGTACGTCGGCGCCGAGGCGCTTGCTGCTGCTCAGGTAGCCGTAATCCGTATAGACCGAAGACGTGGCGTGGTGATAGTTGCCGGTACCAAGATGCACGTATCGAACGAGCCTTCCCTCGCACCTGCGCACGACCAGCGTC
>Ga0224500_10001536_pt1 | contig 13533 bp, 12 predicted proteins | sample SF_Oct11_sed_USG_FD_168126 | JGI IMG/M metagenome (GOLD analysis project Ga0224500, IMG submission 168126) | Sediment microbial communities from San Francisco Bay, California, United States - SF_Oct11_sed_USGS_4_1 | ecosystem: Environmental > Aquatic > Marine > Sediment | place: USA: California... | reverse complement strand
GCGCGACGATGTCGCGCCCGCCGGCTCCGCCCGCTTTCGGCACCGAGGCGCCCGGGCCCGTTCCAGCCGCCGTGTCCCGGCCGGGAGCGACCCCGGCGTGCGGTCGTCGCCGACGTTGAAAGGCGACACTCTGCTCTTGCTTGATGTAGCGCAATACCCTGGCGCGCAGGATCGGTAGCCTCCCAATGTGCAATGAATCCGGTTGCCTCCCAATGCGCAATGGATCCGGGTTTGGATCCCACCCGGCCCAAGCGCGGGCGGGGATTCGTGACTGCTTCACCACCGCCCGCGCGCGTCGCGCCGGGCATTTTATCGTTGAAGGAGCGAAGATGAAGTTGATCGTGATGGTGGCCGTCGTGGCCGCGGGTCTTGCGGTATCCGGCGCAGCGAATGCATCGGAGGCATTGGCGAAAAGCAGTGGCTGCCTGACCTGCCACGACGTGGCCAAGAAGAAGATGGGGCCGTCGTTCAAGGACGTTGCGGCGAAGTACAAGGGCAAGTCGGACGCCGACGTCGTCGCGGCCGTCAAGGCGTCGAAGTCGCACGCGTCGTCCAAGGCCTCGGACGACGATCTCAAGGCCCTTGGGAAGTGGATCCTGTCGCTGTAGGCTAGCGATCGCGGCCCGGGAAGACGGTGCCGCGGTCAACGCAACGCGCTCTGGAACGTTAGCCCATACTGTCGTATGCTGCCCGTTTCGTGCATGCGAGTGATTCGCCCGTGCCCGAGTGGCGGGCACTTTTCAACCAGGAGAGCGAGCATGAAGAAGGCAATAGTAATGGCGGCCGTTGCGGTGGCGGCATTGGCGACAGCGGGCCTCGCGATGGCCAGTGGTGAGGAGGACGCCAAGAAGGCGGGTTGCCTCGGCTGCCACGCGGTGGACGCGAAAAAGATGGGCCCTTCGTACAAGAGCGTTGCCGCGAAGTTCGCGGGTAAGAAGGACACCGACCTGGTCGCGGCGATCAAGGCGGCCAAGCCGCACGGGTCGGTGAAGGTCTCCGACGGGGACCTGAAAGAGATCTCCGCCTGGATCCTGACACTCAAGTAACCGCGCGTCATGTCCGGAAAAGAGCTGGCGCCTGCCGGCTCTTTCGCTTTCGGCGACCAGGGTCTGCATCGGACGATCCTTGCACGGCGCGCAAGGATCGTTGTTCCCCATCGGCGCGCGCCCGGATAAGAAGCGGCATGTCGCCGCGCTGTGTTCTGCCGCAGCGGATGCCACCACCGTCACGGCCCGGCCTCTCTCAAGGGCGTCTCGCGCGCGCCAGACGCCGCCACGCAAGGTGTCGGCGTGAACTGGCGATCCCCAGGATCACGATATGCCCTCGGCGTTCATGAACGTCAAGCTTGCGCCAGCGCAAACATCGGTGCCCGCAACCGGGACAGCGCGCGCTAAGATGTGGCAAATCGTCGCACCACCGCTTGCCGCGATACCGTCCTAGGTCATGCCCGTCGGCGCCGAGACCGCCACTTCTGCGGGCGCAATACCTGCGCCTGATGCTGGGTCGCATTCCGGTCCGCTGCAACCGGACCGGACCGATCCTTCTGCGTTGTGGCAGGACACTGCGCTTCCGGCAAGCCTGCGGCAGCTCATCGATCTGCGCAGCGTGGCGATCGCGGGTCAGGCGCTGGCGGTGGCGGGCGCGGTCCTGCTTGAAATCTCCGTGCCGGTCGTTCCGATGGCGATCATCATCGCTGCGCTCCTGGCCCTGAACATCGCCGCCTCGGTGCGCCTGAAGCGGGGGGCGCCCGCCACGCTTCGCACGCTCGCCGGGCAGCTTGTGCTGGACCTCGCGGCGTTCACCGCGCTCCTGCTGCTCTCCGGCGGGGCATCCAATCCGGTGACACTTGTCTATCTGCTGCACGTGGTCGTGATCGCGATGCTCCTGCCGTGGCGCGGCGCACTCGCCGGCACGGCGCTGGTCATCGCCTGTCTTGCGCTCGCGATTCGCTTTGCCGAGCCACTGCGACACGTGAACGGCCAGCCGCTGTCGGAGGCTGCGCTGGCGCTCGGACTCTGGGTCAGCTTCGCGCTGACCGCAGCCGTGACCGCCTGGTTCGTCATCCGGATTGTCGCTACGCTGCGGGAGCACGACCGCTTGCTGCAGGCATCGGCGCGCAAGGCGCTGAACGACGAGGCGGTGAATCGCCTTGGCACGCTGGCGGCCGGCGCGGCGCACGAGCTCGGGACTCCGCTGACGACGATCGCGATGGTCGCCAGCGAGATGCAACGCGAAGCGGGCACGCCGGCGCAACGCCGCGACGCGGCGATCCTGGCCGCGCAGGTGGATGCATGCCGGCATGCGCTGTCCAACCTCCGCGCGGCAGCGGGGCATGCCCGCGCCGAGGGCGGCGGCCCCGAAAGATTCGACGCTTTCGTGATGTCCGTGGTGGCGCGGTTTCGGGCGATGCGCCCCGATGTGCCGCTGCAAACGGACTGGGATGGCCCGCTGCCGGCGCCGGAGATCTTCGTTGATCAGTCGCTGCGACAATCGCTGCTGATCCTGCTCAACAACGCGGCGGATGCATCACCCCATCACGTCGACGTCACGGCCGGTTGGGATGCGCAGTCGCTCTGTGTGACCGTGGCCGACCGCGGCAGCGGCGTTGCGCCCGACCGCATCGACATGCTGGGACGAGCGTTCTTCACGACGAAGGCCCCCGGGCAGGGGACCGGACTCGGGCTGGTCCTGACCTCATCGACGGTGAATCGGCTCGGTGGTACAGTCCGCTGGTCCAATCGCGCCGAGGGCGGGCTTGCCGCCGAGATCCGCCTGCCCCTGGACCGCCTGCTTCTGTCGCCGCCATCCCCATGAGCGCCCCCAAACCCGATCTCCAAGACCAGGCTCGCCTGCTGCTGGTCGATGACGACCGCGCGCTCTGCGAGGTGATGGGCCGCGCATTCACCGCGCGCGGGTTCGCCGTGGTCGCTGCGCACACGGTGGAAGACGCCATTCGCGCGATCGACGGCGACCCCCCGGAATTCGCGCTGGTCGATCTGAAGCTGCCTGACCAATCGGGTCTGAAGATCGTGTCACATCTCAAGGCAGCGGATGCCTGCACCCGCATCGTCGTCCTCACCGGCCATGGCAGCATCCCGACGGCGATCGAGGCGATCAAGCTCGGCGCGACGTATTACCTGACGAAACCGACCGACGCCGACGCCGTGCTGAAGGCATTCGGTCGCGAGGATGGCGACGACGGCGTGCCGGTCGACGCGCGGCCCATGACGGTCGAGCGCGTCGAGTGGGAGCACATCCAGCACGTGCTGCACGAGAACGGTGGCAATGTCTCCGCGACGGCGCGTGCGCTGTCGATGCACCGCCGCACGCTACAGAGGAAGCTGCTTCGCCCGCCGCAGGGAGACTGAGCCCCCTCGACGCTTATTTCGCCGGCTGCTTCGCGAACCAGGTCGCGATGCTCTCGATCATCGCATTGCCGTATGGGAAGCTCATCCGGTGCATGGCGGAGCTTTCGCGCTTGTCGTCGCGATACTCCCGCATCGCCATGATCAGGTAATCCCGGTCCTGACCCCTGAGCTTCGGGGCGACCATGGCGGGGTTGCTGTCGTCATCGTGGCAACGGTTGCATTTCGCCGCCAGCTCATCAATGGGGCCGGGCACCTTATCGGCCGCCAGTGGCTTCTGCGCCGCGTAAAAGGCGACGATGTTCTCGACGTCCTTGTCGCCGAGCCCGGAGACGTAACGCTGCATGCCCCAGCTCTTGCGGGTCGTCCAATAGGCCTTGGTTGCCTTGAGCAGGTAATCGAAATCCTGACCCGCCAGGCTTGGCGTCGCCGCATCGCGGCTCACCCCCTTGGCGCCATGGCAACCGCCGCACATCGTGCTGAGTTTCTCACCGGCCGCGACATCGCCTCGCGCGGAGACGGGACGCTGAACCGGCGTCTGTGCAGAGTAATACGCCGCCAGATTCTCCAGCTCCAGCCGGTCCGAATCGCCCATCGTCGATTTCATCGCGCCTTTCGCCCGTTCACCCCGGTGATACTCGTGGATCGCGGCAATGAGATACGTCGGCTGCTGGCCGGCGAGGCTCGGCGTGCCGCGGGCGGTGGCGTTGCCATCAACCCCGTGGCACTTCGCGCAAGGTTCGGAGAGCTTCCTGCCCTGCTCGTAGGGAGTCGAATGCGCCATGTCGAGCGCCCCGGCAGCGGCGACCGGCGGCTGCGCGGCATAGTAGGCGGCAATGTTCCGGATGTCTGCGTCGGTCATCTTCGCAACGATATCGCGCAGCCCTGAATGGGTACGCTTCCCTTCCTTGTACTCCTTGAGGGAGGCCACGAGCGAGCGCTCCCGCTGCGCCGCCAGGTGGGGGATGGCCGGTCCCGCGCCCTTGCCGTCCAGCCCGTGGCAACTCTTGCAGGTCTTCTCGGCGAGGGCCTTGCCCGCCGCGATGTCCGCCGCCGGCATCGCCGTCGCCGTCGCCGTCGCCGCAGGTGACTTTTCGGGCACGGAGGACTTGGCGGTCGGTTCCTTTTCCTTGCCGCAACCCAGCAACGCCAGCGACAACACGAGACCGAATAGGATGGGTTTCATTGCGAATCCTGAAGAGAAAGGTGGTTCCGAATCCCGGCTCCAGCGGCAGGCCCGCCGATCCAGGCAGTCATGCCGTTCGTGCCTATGATACCAACGGATGCGATCGGCGAGGCCGTGGAAACCCGCCCTCAGGACGCCACCGCAGCAGCATGACCCGCCTTATCCTCCCACGGCGGGAACCAGCGGATCATCCCGAGCAGCACCGCGATCGGCGCTAGCGTCAGGACGAGCGCCATCAGCGCGCCCTCCTGGCCGAGAAATGGCAGGTGATAGGACAGCAGCCCCTTGCCCGTCTTGGAGATCTCCTGACCGCCGATGACCACGTTCCAGCGCATCATGAACACCGACAGCAGCACCAAACACGCACTCAGAGTCACGCCGAAAACAAGGGGCTTTCCAGTCGTGCCCCGCCAGATTAGGTAGGAGAGTATCAGCAGCGGAGTGACGGCGCCCACGCCGAACTGGAGGACGAAGTACGGCACCAGCAGCGGACCGGTGACGTACTCCATGATCATGTGCACGCCCTCGCGGCCCTTGTAGACGATGTTGGCGAATTCCAGGGCCTCCAGCAGCAGCGCCACCATGATGAACGCCCAGACGGTGTAGGCAAGGCCCTTGACGCAATGCACGTCTATCGGAACCTTGCGCAGCTTGCACGACAGCACATAGAGCACCACCAGCAGCGAGACACCCGAGATGATGGCGGAGAAGAGGAAGATGACCGGCATGAGGTCGGACGACCACCACTCGCGCGATTTCAGGGAGCCGAACAGGAAACCCACGTACCCGTGCAGGCCGTGGGCGCCGGGAATGCCGATGACAGCGAGCCAGAATACCCACTTCCTGTCCACGCGCAGTGCGCTCTCGGAAACGTCGTACGAGCCCAGCGTCAGCAGCCGATACACTTTGCCCCGAAGGTCGGTCCTCTTCTGCGCCTGCTCGACGATGTACGGCCGGTACGCGAACCAGATCTCCAGCATCAGCAGGATGACGTAGAACGTCGCGAAAAAGCCGAACATGGCCATGGCCGAGACCACATGCGGCGTAATCATCGCGTTGAACGCCCGCTCCGGGTGGCCGAGATGCAGCAGCAGCGGCAGGGGCACGAACAGCATGCAGGCGAGCGACGTGAGCAACGCGAGGTGCGCGACGGGCCGCAGCCGCTCGAAGTTGAAGACCTGGTAGAGGCTGGACACGGTGAAGGCTCCGGCGACCAGCCCTGTCAGGTACGGGTAGACGGCAAGGAGAACAGTCCACTCGATCACCGTCTCGTTCGGGTAGACCCACCCGATGTAGGGTGCGAAGTGAATGACGGGTTCCATCAGTTCACCTCCTTGTCAATGCCCACGTAGAAGACCTGGGGCGCATTGCCGGACTCGGGCTTGAGCACCTGGACGCGGTTGTTGCGCACGAACAGGCTGACCGGGCTACCCCGGTCACGGATATCGCCGAATATCCGTGCTCCGACCGGGCAGGCGTCGACGCAGGCCGGCTGCAGCCCCTTCGTGATCCGGTGATAGCACCAGGTGCACTTGTCCGGGACCCCCCGTTCCTCATCGAAATAGCGGGCGCCGTATGGGCAGGCCTGCACGCAGTAGCGGCAGCCGATGCAGCGCTTGTCGTCGATCAGCACGACCCCGTCCTTCGTCCTGTATGTCGCGCCCACGGGGCATACCTGCACGCAGGCCGGTTCCTCGCACTGGTTGCACAGCTTGGGGACGAAGAAGGCCTTCTCCACCTTCGCGCCCTTGTAGCGATCGGCAAACCGGTACTCCTTCTGCGATCCGGAGGCCGCGATGTTCACGGGATCCTGTTGGCTGTCGATGCGCGCCCTCTCCTCGCCTTCGATGTAGACGTACCGCTCGACCCAGGTGCGGAACTGGTGCGCATTGCCGGGAACGTGATTCTCGTTCTTGCACGCCTCGACGCAGCGCAAACAGCCGATGCACTTCGTCGCGTCGACGCCAAACGCCCACTGGTGTTTGGTCCAGTCGTAGTCCTTCGTCGGAAACGAGCCGCCCGCCTCGGGAGTTGCCGTTTTCGCGCAGACGGTGCGAGCGAGGCTGAGCGCCCCGGCCCCCGCGATCGCGCCCGCACAGGTGGCGAGACCGATCCTGCTCAGGAAACGGCGCCGCGCGACAAAGGAGGGATTCGGTTCGATCTTCATCACTTGCCCTTTCCCTGATTGTCCGCCTTGCAACTCTGACCCGCGTAATACGCAGCGAGGTTGGCGATGTCGGTGTCGCTCAGCCCTCTGGAGACCCCGGCCATCATGGGATCCTTGCGCAGCCCCGTGCGGAAGGCCTTGAGGACATTCGTCAGGTACCCGGGAGTTTGCCCGGCGATGAGCGGCCAGGCAGGGTTGGTCGCGATGCCCGTCTCGCCGTGGCAGGAGGCACAATTCTTGGCGAGCGCCTTGCCGGCCGCGGCGTTTCCGTCCTTGCCGGCCCCAGCGCTTTTGCAGGCGAGCTCCGAGTAATAGACGGCGAGATTCTGGATATCGGTGTCCGACAGGTCCTGCGCGAGCGGGGTCATGGCCACGTCCTTCTGCTCGCCGGACTTGTACGCCGCCATGATCTTCACGAGGTACTGAGGGCTCTGGCCGGCAAGGCTCGGCCAGGTTTCGTTCGGGCTGATCCCGTCCGCGCCGTGGCAGCTTGCGCAGGACGCCGCGCGCTGCTTGCCGGCCACCGGGTCGCCGGCCACTTTCACCGCAGCGGTCCCGATCTTCGGCGAGTGCGCGTTGTGGCACGTTACGCATTGCTGCCCGCCGCCGTGCTCGGCCAGCGAAATCTGCGGCTGCGTCGATGGACGTCCTGCGGTGGCCTCATGGCACAGGGTGCACAACTTCGTGGAGTCGGCAGGGATCGGCAGCTTGCCGTTCTGCGGGTGTCCCTTCGCCGGGCCGTGGCAAGTCTCGCAGATCACGCTCTTGTGGTTGCTCGCCGACCACTGGGCATGCCGTTCGGCGTGGCACGTCTGGCAGTAGCTCGGCGTCTGGTAGACCGGCTCGAGCGCGGCGTTCTCCGCAACGGAGTCGGCCCTATAGTGGCCGAACCTGTAGAACGATTCCGGCGTGAGCAACCACGCCGCAACCAACCCGAGGACCAGCGCGCCAACCAGTATGGAAACCAATCGAACGACGTGTCTCGGCATGCACTTTCTCCCGCTTGGCGCGTGACGCCACGCGCAGGGAACGCTACGACAGATCCGGTCGTCGTTCCACCGCTGGCGCGCCGCTTCTGTCCCGATCGTCTCCGCGCCGCCCGAGGGAGGCACTGCGACGATCAGTCACCGGTTGCAGCACCGGGCCATTCGAGCACATGCGTGGCCGCGAGAACTTGAGGCAGGTCAACGTCCGGGTTGTTCCGACGAGCCAGAATTCGTGCGAACCGAGGCCGTGTGCCGGCGAGACTTCGTACCGTGACGCAATATTCGAGTCATGTTACGATCGTTGCCGCCCTGAGCTAGCCAGCGTCGCGCCGTCTCAACCCCGCATCTTCTGGCACCGGACACTCCTACCGCAACTTCTCGATTCGCAGGTGTAATGGGTTACTTCGCACGACCCCGACAACTTTTCAAAGCACGATCGATGCAGCCAAGCACGCCGACTCTTCTCCTGACGACCGTCTTTCTGGGCTGGGCCGCCGGCACCCTGTCGCCGGAAGGCGCGGCCCAACCGCTCACCATCACTGCGGCAAGCGCAGACCTGCGTGCCGCCTACGCAACGCCGCAGGACATTGCCGAAGGGAAGAAGGTTGCCGCAGCCTCCTGCGCCCGGTGCCACGGCATGGATGGCGCGAGCACCGGCGAAGGCGTCCCGCACATCGCAGGCCAGCGTGCCCCATACCTCCACATCGAGAACCTGGTCTACAAGAATGGCGGCCGCGGCAACAATCCGATGAGCAATGCAGTCAAGTTCCTGAGCGACGACGCGCTGATGAAGGTTTCCGCTTACTACGGCAGCCTTGATCCGATCCCGCCGAGCCCGCCCCGTGCAGTTCCCGCGGGCAAAGCCGCGCCCGTGAAGCTTGACCCGGTCAGCGCCGGCAAGGCGGCGGCCGCCGGCTGTTCGGGATGCCACGGCGAGACCGGGATCACCAAGATAGCCGGCATGCCGAACCTGGTCGGGTTCGACCCCAAGTCCTTCGTCGCGGCCATGAATGCGTACAAGAGCGGTCAGCGCAAACACGAGGTGATGAAGACGCTGGCCGCCGGCCTCAGCGAAACGGACCTCAACAACCTCGCGCTTTTCTACGCCCTCCAGAAACCCGGCAAGGCGCAGACTCCGGCCCCGGGCAACCAGGCGGCAGGCAAGGCTGCGGCAGCAGGCTGCGCCGGCTGCCACGGCGAGACGGGAGTGAGCACGAACCCGGCAATGCCCAGCATCGCGGGCCAGGATGCGGAGTATTTCAGCGTGGCGATGAAGGCCTACAGGGACGGCTCGCGCGCCGACCCGAGCATGACGGGCCCGGCAGCGGGCCTCGACGACAACAAGATCCGCGACATGGCCGCCTACTACGCCGCGCAGCAGCCGCAGGCACCGAAGGTGCGCAAGCCCCTCACCGTGGCCGAGTGGGTCGAGCGGTGCGATCGTTGCCATGGCCCCAACGGCAACAGCACCGACCCGCGCTCGCCGGCGCTCGCCGCCCAGCGCGCCGACTATCTGGAGCGGGTCATGCGCGCCTACCAGAAAGGGGAGCGCAAGAGCGCGGCGATGGCCTCGATGTCCCACGTGCTGACGGATGCGGAGATCGAAGGCATCGCCGACTTCTACGCCCGCCAGCGCCCGCGTAGCGTCGTGTACCTGATCCTGCCGCCAGCGAAGTGAGTGCGCCGCTGACGCCGGATTCACGGCCAGCCCGCTGCCCGGGTGCGCGCGAAGCGCGACGGCGTGCGGGCCCCGGCGCGCGGCTGCGCCCAGAAATCACTCCCTTGATGCGCGCCTCCCGGCGAGACTGACGGAAACAGGACCATGGACCAACCCCAACTTCATCCCAACTACCTTCACTTTTCGGAGTTGCCCACCAGCATGCGCGTCGTCTACACGGCCGCGCTGCTGATACTCGGGATCGGGTACCTCTTCGCCGTGATCTACCTGTTTCACACGACGGCGGGGCGCGACGGGAAGCCGGGGCTCTCCTACGAGGACGTGGTCATCGTGTACAGCGGCAGCGGCAAGTCTTCGCGCCTGGAGGCCGCCCTGCGCGGACCCATGTCGACCATGCTCCCGGCGGAGGAGCTCGATAAGCTCGTCGGTTGGACGCAGAAGGGGGCGGACCGCGAGGCTTACGATACGGACATCAAGCGAACGCTCGAGCAACGGTGCGTCACCTGCCACGACGGCGGCAACCCCCACCTTTCGAACCTGAGCAATTACGAAAGCGTGAAGAAAACGACCGAGATGGACACGGGCACCGACGTCTTCACGCTCGTTCGCGTGTCGCACATCCACATGTTCGGCATGACCTTCATCTTCTTCCTGATGGGACTGATTTTCGGCCACGCCTACATGCGACCGATATGGCTAAAGAGCACGGTCGTGGCCCTGCCGTTCCTGGCCATCGCGATGGACGTCGCTTCCTGGTACCTGATCAAGGTCTTCCAGCCGTTCGCGCTGATGACGATGGGCGCAGGAGCCATCATGGGCCTCAGTTTCGCGTTCATGTGGCTCGTATCCATGTACCAGATATGGTTCTCGTCGGCTCCGACAGTGGTCAAGCAGCGGCGCGAGATCGAGCGTCCCTCCGCTGACTGACGACGGACGCTGCGCCCGGGTTCAGGCAGGGCGGCCCCGGGCCGCAATCCAGCCTGGCCGGGCCTTGTTGTCTGCATGCCGGCCGCGGCGTGGGCGTAACCGGGAGCGACGCGTCGGCCATCCATTGCTGCCGGCGGAAATCTTCGTCGATCCCGAACGTTTCCGTGACCCGCTCCAGCGGGCGGCCGACAGGGCCCCGTTGGGCGGTAGCCCGAACGAATCAAGCGACGAGCGGCCGCCAGCGCCCGGAATTCAAGCCCGGCGCCTGATATTCGCGGGAGAACCCGTTGTCGGCATATCAGGCTAAGCGAAGATGCTGTAGGCGATCAGCGCGATGGCGACGATGCCGAGCGCCAGGGCCGTGCCGCCGACGACCCAGCCGAACCACTTCGCTTCGGCGGTCGGCGCCGGCGCTTCCTTCTCGGCGAGCCGGCCTTCCCTGACCAGCCGCTCGTATTCGGCCAGGCGCTCGGACTTGAGCTCGTGCTCGGAGATGCGCCCGGTGAAGATCACCGTATCCATCGGGAATTTCGCGGGCCGCACATGGCCGTTGAAGAAATGGAACGTGAATATGAAGCCGGCGGCGAGCAGCGCCTCCTCGCCGTGCACCAGCGCCGCGATATTGAACATCCAGCCGGGCAGGAGCTGCGAGAAGAACACCGGGAACCAGAGCAGCAGCCCTGAGCCGCCGATGATCAGCATCCCCCAGAATACCGCCCAGTAGTCGAACTTCTCCCAGTAGGTCCAGCGGTCGAACTGGGGCTGCGGCCCGGCGCCGACGAACCACTTGAAGTTGCGCACGATGTCGACGATGTCCTGCGGTTGCGGCACCAGCGAGTCCGGCCCCCACAGGAGCGGCAGGACGCCGCCGCGCGCCATCGCCTTCGACAGCAGGAGAATCACGTGGCTCGAGAACACGATGATCATCACGCTCGCGCAGATCCGGTGAATGGTGCCGGCGGCCTCGAACCCGCCAAATATGTGCGCCAGCGTCACGGCCCACGGCTTGCTCGAGTATAGAAGCGGCAGGCCGGTCAGCGCGCAGCCGACGAAAGTGAGCATCAGCCCCGCGTGCATGACGCGCTGCGGCGCCGTGAAGCGCCGGTAGTAGCGCTGCGCGGGACCGGCGGTCCCGGCCGCGATGCCGGCCGCCGGAGCGGCCGGGCTATCCGTTGCGATCGCCATCAATGCCTTTCGTCAGGTTTGCCGCCGCGCCCGAACTTGACCTTGAGTTCGCGGTAGAGCCAGAGGGTCGTGTGGATGCCGAAGAATGCGAAGACTCCGAACAGCAGGAACTCCATGAACAGGGCGGCGTAGTAATAGATCGGGTCGCGCGCCTTGTCGTGCCGGTTCGCGTGCGGATCGAAGCTCGCGAAGTTCGGGCCCGCTCCCGCGTGGCAGGTCTGGCAGGTCTTGAGCCGGTTCTCCTTCGACACCCTCGACGCGGGGTCCGATGCCGGCAGCACCTCGTGCGCGCCGTGGCAGGAGGCGCAGGTCGCCACCCGCGTGTAGCCGAGCGCCGTCACCTGGCCGTGGAACGTGTGGCGGTAGGTCGAGATGTAATCGGTGTGGCAGTTGCCGCACTCCTTGATCACCTCGATCTGGAACGACGCTTTTTCGTGCTGCTGGATCGAGTGCGCGCTGTGGCAGTCCGTGCACCCCGGCGCCGCCAGCATGCCTTCCTGCCGCAGCTTGCCGTGCATGCTCTTGATGTAGGCCTCACGCTCCTTCTTGTGGCAGCTGCCGCAGGTATCCGGGATCCGGGCCCGGCTGGTGCGGCTCTGCGCGTCGGCCTTGGCGCGGATGTCGTGCGCCCCATGGCAATTCGTGCAGGTGGGCGCCGAGGCCTGTGCCGCGCCCTGGAGCGCCTTGCCGTGGATGCTGTCGTGGAACTTGCTGCCGATGTTGCCGCCGGGAAGCTTGCCCCTGGCGACAACGTCGTCGCTGCCGTGGCACTTCTCGCAGGTGGCCTCGACGTTCGCGTGATTCGTGCGCGAATCGTCCCCCTTGGCCCGCGTGATGTCGTGCGTGCCGTGGCAATCCGTGCAGGTGGCGGCGACGGCATTGCCGCCCTTGCGCGCCACGCCGTGCACGGTGCCCGCGTATTCCTTGACCGCCTTCTCGTGACAGTTCGCGCAGTTGACCGGCTTCAGCTTGTCGGGATGCGGCAGCTTCTCGGCCGAGACATCCGCGTGGCAGTCGGTGCATTTCAGGTTGAGCTCGCCATGCACCGACGCGACGAACTTCGCTGCGTCGACGGCGATCGACTTGCCGTCCGCGCCCTTGGCATCGGCCGCGGAATGGCACATGAGGCAGGTGTCGTTCGGGTTCGGGGGCGCTGCCGGGGGTGCCGGCGGGGCTGCTGCCACGGCAACGGCGGCGGCGCAGAGGCAGAACAGGCCGCACATGCCCTGAATGATTCTGTTGGCGAAAGGCATCCGATATCCCTGTGGGGGATGCGTACGCGCAACCCGCGTCCCCGCTGCGCTTCGCGGGCCTGCGGCACATCCCTGTCGAATGGTGTCACCCGGCTTCACCCGCGGTCTTGACCTGTGTCAATCCGCGCCGCTCGATGGAACGGATCTCGCTTGTCGCGTTGCCGCGGTGGCCCGCGAGCCGCCGGACTGCGGCAGCTCCGCCGTTCAGTCGCTCCGCACGCGCCCCTCGCGGACCAGCGTCGTGTAGAGCTTCACGTCGCCTTCGATGCGCGCCGTCAGCTGCTGCGGCGTCGACGGCGTGACTTCGAAGCCGGCCGCCTCGATCCGGCCGCGCACTGCCGGAGCGGCGAGCGCTTGGACCACGTCGCGCTGGATCGCCATCAACACCGCGGACGGCGTGCCCGCGACGCCAACCAGCGCCGCCCACGGTCGCATCTCCACCGGCGGCCCGCCGGCTTCGACGATGGTCGGCACCTCCGGCGCCTCGGCCAGTCGCGCCGGCGCAGCCACGGCCAGCGCCTTCATCTTCCCACCCTTGAGGTAGCCGCTCGCCGAATTGAACCCGAACACGGTGAAGTCGACATCGCCGAGGGCCACCGCGGTGAACAGGGCGCCCGCCTCCTTGAACGGAACATGCAGCATGCTCGCGTTGGCCGCCCGCGCCATCGTTTCGACGGCCATCTGCGTCGGGTGGCCGTTGCCGAGCGAGGCGTAGCTCACCCTGCCCGGTTCCCTCCGGGCGTCGGTCAGCATCTCCCCCAACGTCGCGTAGCGGCTTTTCGCCGA
>Ga0224500_10001534_pt1 | contig 13535 bp, 11 predicted proteins | sample SF_Oct11_sed_USG_FD_168126 | JGI IMG/M metagenome (GOLD analysis project Ga0224500, IMG submission 168126) | Sediment microbial communities from San Francisco Bay, California, United States - SF_Oct11_sed_USGS_4_1 | ecosystem: Environmental > Aquatic > Marine > Sediment | place: USA: California... | reverse complement strand
ACCAGTAATTCGTCGACATTGACGCCCAGTTTTTCGGCATAGCTAGGATCCAGTGCATGCTCGGCATCGATGAACGCGGCCGTGCCACCCAGTTTCTGGGCTTCCGCGACCACCTGTAGCGTCAGGGTCGTCTTACCCGAGGATTCCGGGCCGTAAATTTCAACCACTCGCCCTTTGGGCAGACCGCCAATGCCCAAAGCAACGTCAAGACCGATGGATCCGGTCGAAATTGCCTCGATATCGCGGATCGCCGTGCCATCGCCCATGCGCATGACAGAACCCTTGCCGAACTGTTTTTCGATCTGGCCGAGGGCCTGTGCGAGTGCTTTTTTGCGATTGTCATCCATAATTTTGGTCCGTGTGGGGATACTGTTGATATACACAGTACTATCGCATGAAACCCGCGTCAATAGGCGCCTCTGGCCGGGTCAATTTCCGGGCAAAGTCACCACATTTGCGAGCATTCAGCCCGAAGTTACTGTTTCAATGGCACATAGTTGACGCCGCCGGGTCCTGAAACCGACTCCATCAACTCGAAGCCCGACCACTCTGTCGTCATCCTTTGCGTCAGTCGCTCCGTAGTAAATGACCGCGCACCGCGCGAGACCGTGATATGCGGTCGAAAGCTGCGGTCTTCCGGACTGACGCCGACCTCCGCGATCACCCGATTCAGTGAGGCGACGAGGCTTTCCAGCTCGACCGGTACAGTGGCTGCCACGAGGCATGCCGTTCGGGGTCGCGCCCAGAATTCCAGGCGGTCAAAACCCAGACGAAACGGTTCCATCCGCACCTGGCTTACCAGGGACTGCAATTCCGGGATACGGCGCTCTTCGAATTCACCGATGTAGGCGAGGGTCACATGCCACAAGCGCCGATCCACGGCCCTGCCCTCGACGGTCTTGGCGACAGAATTGATGACGTCACGAAGCTGGTCTCTTTGCCGGTTGTCCGGCCACAGCGCAAAAAACAGGCGTTTCGTCGTCACGAGCGGATGCGCTCGCGCACGCCCTGCAATGCATAGGCCACAGACGCTTCCCGAATCAGGTCCCGGTCACCCTTGAATTTCTCGCAACTGGAGTCGAGCACGGCTTTGGTGCCGTCCCGAACCGCCCAGCCGAACCAGACCATACCTACCGGCTTTTCCGTCGTACCGCCGCCGGGACCCGCAACGCCGCTGACAGCAACGGCAATATCCGCACCGCTCAATTGCAGCGTTCCCCTGGCCATTTCTTCCACAACTTCGGCGCTGACCGCGCCATGTTTTTCAAGCGTCTTGTTCTGCACACCGATGATGGATTCCTTCGCGCCGTTCGCATAGCACACGACGCCGTAACCAAAAACGACCGAGCTGCCAGGAATATCGGTAATGGCTTTCGCCACCCAGCCGCCGGTACAAGACTCGGCCGTTGCAACCGCTTTGCCGGACTTCGTCAACTCTGTGACAAGCGCCTCCGCCAGTTTTCGAATCGATTCGTGATCAGCCATTCAATACAGACTCATACAGTGCGATGTGCTTTTCAGCCATCGTAGCGATCGAGAACTCTTTTTGCATCCGTTCGCGGCCTGCGATACCCATTCTCTGCCGCAGTTGCCCGTCGTTGATCAGTGTTTCAATCGCGCTTCGCAATGCTGCCGAATCTTCCGGTGCTACCAGTAAGCCGGTTTCGCCATGCGCCACGGCCTCGCTCATTCCACCTGCGTCGAAACCGACGACGGGAACGCCAGCGGCGGCCGCCTTCAATGCGGCAACGCCCAGCCCCTCGGAGAGTGCCGGGTGCGCAAACAGATCGAAACAACCGATGAAGTTGTCGAGGTCATCCCGAAAGCCCGGGAACTGAACGACGCCGCCCAGTCCGAGTGCAGCCGCCTGCGCCCGCAACTGGTAGTTGAGGTAGCCCTCGCCAAAAATGAGTAATCGAAAAGACACATTGCTGCGCTTCAATTCGGTGGCGGCCTGCAGCAGGTAGCGATGCCCCTTGCGCGGGATCAGCTGCCCTGCCGCCGCGATCGTAAACGCGTTCGGATCGATGTTGAACTCCGCACGAAATGCCTCGCAATCCGGCTCGCGTGCAAAGGTATCGGCATCCACTGCGCTGCGGATTACGGCAATGCGCTCTTCCTCCACGCCGTGCTCACGCAGCACGTTCGCGATCGCTTCCGATATGGCGATGATCTTTCGAAACGGCTTGTAGCGCAGCGTCGCCAGCAGGCGAATCTCGGTGTTATCGACGCGCCGCGAGACGACACACGGGATTTCGGCATAAGACGCTGCGAGCCCACCCATCAGATCAGCGCCTCGACGGCTGTGGCAATGAACAATGTCCGGCGCCTGGTCTTTCAGAAACTGCGAAAGCCGGTACGCGAACGGTAAATCGAGATCGCCTGCACAAAAGAGGTTCTGCACACGAATCCCGGCCAGTCGTGCGACACCGTCGATGCCGGATCCGGGCGGACAAACCAGGATGTTGTCATGACCGCGCTCGCGTAACGCATTGATCAGGTAGACAACCTGCTGTGGCCCACCCAAAAAATGGCGCCCGGTTTCGACATGCAGTATTTTCACGGTTTGATAATCATCGCGCGCCAATAACACTCATACAACAATAATAATGAAGTCCGAAGTCTCTTCCGTCCATACACCGATGATGCGCCAATACCTCGGGATCAAATCCGAGTACCCGGACATGCTCGTGTTCTATCGCATGGGCGACTTCTACGAGTTGTTCTACGATGACGCCAAACGTGCTGCAACGTTGCTGGATATTACGCTGACAGCCCGCGGTAAGTCTGGCGGCAATGCGATTCCGATGTGTGGCGTACCCTACCACGCCGTTGAAGGCTACCTCGCAAAACTCGTGCGCAAAGGCGAGTCGGTTGCAATCTGCGAGCAGATCGGCGATCCGGCGACCAGCAAGGGCCCCGTTGAGCGTAAGGTCACGCGAGTGGTCACTCCCGGGACCCTGACCGATGAAGCGCTGCTTTCGGCCCATCGCGACAACCTGGTTGCGGCAGTTTGTGAAAGCGGCGGCGTTTTTGGCCTGGCGTGGCTCGACCTGTCCGCGGGTCGGTTTCGACTGACCGAGGTACCGGACCTTGAGGCCCTGTTCGGCGAGATCGAACGCCTGCATCCCGCCGAGCTGATCGTCGACGAGGACCTCGTTGATAATGACAAGGTCTTCGGTGAGGCATTCGACGAACGACTGCGCATTACCCGGAGACCACCGTGGCATTTCGAACTCGACAGTTCGACGCGGCTGCTCTGCAATCAGTTCGGTACTCGCGATCTGGGCGGTTTTGGTTGCGCAGACCTGCCGCGGGGTATCGTGGCAGCCGGGGCCCTGCTGCAATACATGAATGACACGCAAAAGGCAGCCTTGCCACATTTGCAGTCGATACAAGCCGAACTCAGAGGCGACGCGGTCATTATGGACGGCCCGACGCGACGCAACCTGGAACTCGAATCCTCGTTGAGCGGGCATCACGAGCACACACTCGCTGGCGTCATGGACCGCTGCCAGACAACGATGGGCAGTCGACTGCTGCGCCGCTGGTTGCAGAGACCGCTACGCGATTCGGCTGTCCTGAAGTCGCGATACCAGGCGCTGGATGCATTGATCGGCACCGGATCTGTTGGCGCACTGCAGCAGACGCTTGATGGCATTGGCGATATCGAGCGCATACTGGCGCGTGTCGCTTTGCGTTCCGCCCGGCCTCGGGATATGCGTCAGCTCAGTGTTGCGTTGTCGAGACTTCCGGAGCTGCAGAAACAGACGCGCGCAATCGATGCACCACTGATTGCGGAACTGGCGGGACAAATCGGCGAGCACCAGGCGCAAAGACGATTGCTCGAAAAAGCGATCATCGACAATCCACCGATGATCATACGGGACGGCGGTGTCATTGCGCCCGGCTACGACGACGAACTCGATGACCTGCGCGCGATAGCCGGGAACGCCGACCAATATCTCGTCGACCTGGAGTCGCGCGAACGCGAACGCACCGGCATTGCGACGCTTAAAATCGGCTACAACCGTGTACACGGTTACTACATCGAAATCAGCAGAGCGCAGGCGGGCAAAGCCCCGGTTGAATACCTGCGCCGGCAAACGCTGAAGGGTGCTGAACGTTACATCACGCCGGAGCTGAAGGAGTTTGAAGACAAGGTCCTGGGTGCGCGCGAACGATCTCTCGCGCGCGAGAAATTCTTGTACGAAGAATTGATCGACAAGCTGCATACCGTACTCGGTGAGTTGCAATTGAGCGCTGCCGGTCTTGCCGAACTCGATGTTCTGACCTGTTTCGCGGAACGAGCACTGAGCCTCAACCTTTCGCAACCCGAGATCAGCAGTACGCCCTGTATCGAGATTGAAGGCGGACGTCACCTCGTCGTCGAGCAGGTCATCGATGCGCCGTTCATCGCGAACGATTTGTCGCTTTGCAACGAGCGGAAGCTGCTGGTTATCACAGGACCCAATATGGGCGGCAAATCGACCTATATGCGACAAACAGCCCTCATCGCGATACTCGCATACGTCGGCAGCTACGTACCGGCGACCCGCTTGAAGATTGGCCCTATCGACCGAATTTTCACGCGCATCGGTGCTTCGGACGATCTCGCGGGCGGGCGCTCCACCTTCATGGTGGAAATGACTGAGACCGCGACCATATTGAACAACGCGACCGAGCTCAGCCTCGTGCTGATGGATGAGGTCGGGCGCGGCACGAGTACTTTTGACGGCCTGTCGCTCGCATGGGCGGCCGCGCATCAGATGGGCGAGAAAGTTCGCGCTTTCACGCTGTTCGCCACCCATTACTTCGAACTCACGGCGCTCGCACAGGAACTGCCGGGCTGCGAAAACGTGCACCTCGATGCAACGGAGCACAACGGCCAGCTCGTCTTCCTGCACTCCGTGAAAGCCGGGCCGGCCAACCAGAGCTATGGCCTGCAGGTGGCCTCACTCGCCGGCGTCCCTCGCGATGTGATTCACCGTGCGAAGTCCTTCCTCAAGACACTCGAGTCGCAGCAGTTACAGCAGGCCAACAGTCCGCAAGGTCAACTGGCGCTAAGTGTCGAAGAGCCGGCCAATGACCCTGTTCGCGACGCGGTACAGGCGCTGGATCCGGATACTATGACACCACGCGAAGCGCTCGCCGCACTCTACAAACTAAAAGACCTCTCCGTATAAGGTCACTGTCACCTTATATCGGATATAAGGTGACAGTGACCTTATATCAGGAATTCGCCGCGTTTTAGGAAAGCCGCGGCCTGATCGGCGACGTCGGCGGAGACCAGCATGCCCTTGTGACTCACTGGCAGGATCAAGTGGTCCCTGGCGCCTTGCAAGCGGGTTTCGGAGACGCTGATCGTGCCGTCATTGTCTTCGTTGAAGTCCGTGAACAAGCGTCCCAGGCCCAGGGGGACGGTCCCGGCTATGACACCGATATCGCGACGCTTAACGAGCTGCGAGGCCCAGTCATTGGCGGTCGAATGAATCATCGCCTCCGGAACCGATTTGCCAATAATGTCCTCGGCCCACTCGAGCGCGTTCAGGAAACTTGCGGCGCGCGACCCGGTTAGCGGCGAACCCAGGCAGACGACCCTGCCGGGCAGAAACTCCGGATGGTTCGCGTGCATCCTCAGCGCCAGCACGCCGCCGAGGCTATGCCCAATAATGTGGGCAATATCAACATTTTGTGCGCGGATAAATCGCGCCAGCGCGGCCGCATTATCATCGAGGGTGCCACGTACCGACGGGTAGCTGAACAGGGCAACCCGCATGCCGTATTCACGCTCGAGCCGCCGCTTGATGAGGTACATGCCGGCGCCATGCGACAGGTAGCCATGCACGCAGGTTACAGATTCGAGCGGCTTACTCAGTGCGCGGAGCTCGGAGGCGGATGCCGGTTTCCTTGAGCTGCAATTCGGACACTTCGCCAGGCGCATTGGTCAGCGGACAGCTGGCCGTTTGCGTTTTCGGGAAAGCGATGACATCGCGAATACTTTCGGCACCGGCCATCAGCATGACGATGCGATCGAGCCCGAAAGCGACGCCGCCGTGCGGTGGACATCCAAACTGCAATGCCTGCAACAGGAATCCGAATTTTTCTTCTGCTTCTTCGTCGCTGATGCCGAGGATGTCGAACACGGCGGCCTGCATGGACTGGTCGTGTATACGAATCGAACCGCCGCCGATTTCCGAACCGTTCAGGACCATGTCGTAAGCACGGGACAGGGCATTGCCCGGATCCGCCCGCAGCGCCTTGGAATCGTTCACCGACGGTGCCGTAAATGGATGGTGCAGAGCGCTCCAGCGCTTGGTCGCAACATCCTTTTCAAACATGGGGAAATCGACGACCCAAAGCGGCGCCCAACCCTCGGCCACCATGCCCCGGTCTTCGCCCACTTTGAGGCGCAAGGCGCCCAGCGCGTCGTTAACCACTCGTGCCTTGTCGGCACCAAAGAAGATCAGGTCGCCCGTTTTCGCATTGGTACGCTCGAGGATTCCTGTGACTGTGTCGTCGGGCAAGAACTTGAGTATCGGCGATTGCAGGCCGTCGCGACCTGCTGCCACGTCGTTGACCTTGATGTAGGCGAGACCCCGGGCGCCATAGCGTCCGACGAAGGCGGTGTAGTCGTCGATTATCTTGCGACTGATATCGGCGCCGCCTGGCACACAAAGCGCTGCTACGCGACCTTCGGGGTCAGCCGCGGGACCCGCAAAAACCTTGAACTCGACAGCGCTCATGAGATCACTGACTTCAATCAGTTCGAGATCGATCCTGAGGTCCGGCTTGTCCGAGCCATAGCGATGCATTGCTTCGGCATACGTCATACGGGGGAACGGATCCGCAAGATTGCCGCCCATCGCCTTTTTGAAGACGTGACGAATCATGCGCTCCACGGTTCCGGTCACCGCGGTCTCATCGACAAAGCTCATTTCGATATCGAGCTGTGTGAATTCCGGCTGCCGGTCGGCACGCAAATCTTCGTCTCGGAAACAACGCACGATCTGGTAGTAGCGATCCAATCCGGACATCATCAGCAGCTGTTTGAAAATCTGTGGCGATTGCGGCAATGCGAAGAATTTACCCGGATTGGTGCGACTCGGGACGATATAGTCGCGCGCGCCTTCCGGCGTCGCACGTGTCAGCATCGGCGTCTCAACATCAACGAAGCCGTTGTTATCAAGGAAATCGCGCATCGCCATCGTGACCTTGTGGCGCAACATCAGGTTACCCAGCATCTTCTCGCGACGCAGGTCGAGATAACGGTACTTGAGCCGGATATCCTCGTTCGCCTGTTCGTCGTGGTGAAACGGCGGTGTCTCGGACTTGTTCAGAACCTCCAGATCCTGGGCCAGAACCTCGATTTTGCCGGTGCGCATGTTCGGGTTCACAGTGCCCTCGGGACGTGCACGCACGAGGCCCTTCACTCGCAGCACAAATTCGGAGCGGATTCTTTCGGCCAGCTCAAAAATCCCGGCGCGATCCGGGTCAAAAACGACCTGTAACAAGCCTTCGCGATCGCGCAAATCGATAAAGATCACACCGCCGTGGTCGCGGCGCCGGTGCACCCAGCCGCAAACCTCGATTTCCTTACCCAGCAGGGACTCGTTGATCTCACCGCAATAATGACTACGCATCGCTAAACTCGAAAAAACCCGTGAAAAAAGAGGCGGAATGGTACGGGGCGCGGATCACTCGCGCAAGCTAATCCCCGGGCCTCCCCGCGGGGATCGACGGGTCGACAGGAGGTTTGCCGGCGCTATCCCTGTTCCAGACCGGCACGACGACGCCCAGGGAAATGATCATCTTCAGTGCCTCATCGACGGTCATATCCAGCTCAACAGCATCTTTCTTCGGCACCACGATGATGAAGCCCGAGGTCGGATTCGGCGTCGTCGGCAGGAAACAGCAAATTACTTCGTCACCCGTTCGCCCGTCTATCTCTCCCAGGCTGTCCGCTGTTTGAAATGCAAGGCTATAAAGACCTTTGCGCGGGTACTCGATCATGAGCACCTTCTTGAAGGACTGGCTGGAATCGGAAAAAACAATCTCGGCGAAATTCTTTGCCGCCGAATAGATGGCACGCACGACCGGTATGCGATCCAGCAGGGACTCCCAACCGCCGACGAACGCACGGCCGACGAAATTGGCGACCAGTACTCCAGTCAGGAGTACAACGATGACAATCAGGATGACGCCGAAACCGGGAATTTCGACCGGGTTCTGGGTCCCCAGCCAATTCTGCAGCATAACGCCCGGTTGAAATTTATGCGGTAGCAAGCTGATGGACCTGTCCATCTGCCCGACCGCAAACTTGACGAGTATCAGGGTCGCGCCCAGCGGTATCCAGACCAGGAGTCCGGCGACGAGATAGCGTCGGAACCGCTTCACGCGGACTTCACTTTACTGTCCACCGACGGCTTTTTCGTCTCGGACTTCGTCTCTTTAGACTTGGTTTCGTCTTTCTTTACCGGTTTATCCGCTGCGGCGGCCTTGTCGGCGTCAACGGATTTCTCGGTGGCAGCCGCTGTGGACTTTTCGGCATCGCCAACAAGATTGCGTTTGTCACCGGTCTTGAAGTCAGTCTCGTACCAGCCTGCGCCTTTCAGACGAAACTTCGGTGCGGATAAAAGCTTCCGCAACGACGGCTTGCCACACTCGGGACAATCGACCAACTTCGGGTCACTCATCTTCTGCAGAGCATCAAATGAGTGCTTACAACTATCGCAGGCATAACCGTATATCGGCATCTGCTGAAACTCCGTACTTAAATAGGTATCGCCGAAAGCCGGCGATTATAGCTCAGTTCGCCCTGAGGTTGGCGATCACGCGGCATTGAGGAACTGCAACTGATCCTCGGCAACATTGACTTCAATTGTGTCGCCAGCCTTGAAGCTGCCTTTCAGAATTTCCTGCGCCAGCGGATTCTCGACCTGCTGCTGAATCGCCCGTTTTAACGGCCGCGCACCATACACCGGATCGAATCCAGCGTCGGCCAGTTTGTCGCGCGCCGCGTCGGACAAGTGTATGCGTATGTCGCGTTCCGCGAGACGCTCGTGAAGATACGCGAGCTGAATGTCGACGATCTTGCGAATGTGCTCGCGTGCCAGCGGATGAAACACAACCAGGTCATCAATACGATTCACGAATTCGGGCCGGAAGTGGCTGCCAACGATATCCATAACTGCACTCTTCATCGCATCGTAATTGTCCTCGCCCGCCATCTCCTGGATCAGCTGCGATCCGAGGTTCGAGGTCATGACGATGACCGAATTTCGAAAATCGACAGTGCGGCCATGGCCATCCGTCAGCCTGCCATCGTCAAGAACCTGCAACAGGATATTGAAAACATCCGGGTGCGCTTTCTCGACTTCATCAAGCAGTATTACGGAATACGGACGGCGACGAATTGCTTCGGTAAGGTATCCACCTTCCTCGTAGCCCACGTAACCTGGCGGCGCTCCGATCAGGCGAGCGACTGAGTGTTTCTCCATGAACTCGGACATGTCGAGGCGCACCATGGCTTCGTCCGTATCGAACAAAAAATCCGCCAGTGCTTTCGTCAATTCGGTTTTGCCGACGCCGGTCGGCCCAAGAAACAGGAATGAGCCTATCGGGCGTCGCGGATCGGACAATCCAGCCCGCGACCGTCGAATAGCGTTTGCCACGACCGTCACCGCCTCGCCCTGACCCACTACGCGTTGCTGCACTACGGACTCCATCTGCAACAGCTTTTCCTTCTCGCCTTCCAGCATCTTGCTGACCGGAATACCCGTCCATTTCGAAACGATCTCAGCGACCTCTTCTTCCGTAACGTTGTTGCGCAGCAGCGTGGTTTCCTTGTGCTCCGCCTGTGCTGCAGTAGCCAGCTGTTTTTCGAGCTCGGGTATACGCCCGTACTGCAGCTCGGACATGCGGGCAAGATCGTTCGCGCGATGCGCTGTTTCAAGTTCAAGCCGTGCACGTTCGAGTTCTTCCTTAATATGTGTCGCGCCCTGCATTGCAGCTTTTTCGGCTTTCCAGACTTCATCCAGATCCGCGAACTCACGCTCCAGTCCTTCAAGCTGCGTTTCGATGTCGGATAATCGCTTCACCGAGGCATCATCTGATTCCTTTTTGAGCGCTTCGCGTTCTATCTTCAGCTGAATGATGCGGCGCTCGAGCCTGTCCATCGCTTCCGGCTTGGAATCGATTTCGATGCGAATCTTGGATGCAGCCTCGTCGATCAGGTCGATTGCCTTGTCGGGCAACTGGCGATCACTGATGTAACGATGCGACAACATCGCCGCCGCGACAATCGCGGGGTCCGTAATTTCAACGCCGTGGTGAACCTCGTAACGTTCCTTCAGGCCGCGCAGGATCGCGATCGTATCCTCCACGGTCGGTTCTTCAATGAGCACCTTCTGAAAGCGCCTTTCGAGCGCCGCGTCCTTTTCAAGGTATTGGCGATATTCATCGAGTGTCGTTGCGCCAACGCAATGCAGTTCGCCGCGGGCGAGCGCCGGTTTCAGCATATTGCCCGCGTCCATCGAACCTTCGGCCTTGCCGGCGCCGACCATCGTGTGCAACTCGTCAATAAAGAGAATGATCTGGCCTTCCTGTTTCGCGAGATCATTCAGGACGGCTTTGAGCCGCTCCTCGAACTCGCCGCGAAACTTGGCGCCAGCGATCAGTGCGCCCATGTCCAGCGACAGAATTCGCTTGCCGCGCAGTCCTTCCGGTACTTCGTTGTTGACGATGCGCTGTGCGAGCCCCTCGAGAATCGCGGTCTTACCGACACCGGGTTCGCCAATCAGTACCGGGTTGTTTTTCGTGCGCCGCTGCAGAATCTGTATCGTGCGCCGGATTTCATCGTCCCGGCCGATGATCGGGTCCAGCTTGCCCTGTTCAGCTCTCTCGGTCAGATCGATCGTGTACTTGTCCAGGGCCTGGCGCGTTTCCTCCGAGTTCGGATCGTTAACCTGCTGGCCGCCGCGCAGGTCGTCAATCGCTTTCTCGACGGCCCCTTTGACGCCGCCAGCCTGCTCGAGCAAGCCCTTCAGCGGCGATTTGCCGTCCAGGGCGGCGAGCACGAATAGTTCGCTGGAAATGTATTGGTCGTTGCGCTGCTGGGCCAGTTTGTCGGTGATATTAAAGAGCCTCGTCAGCTCCGCACTGATATGCACCTCACCGGCGGCACCCTCCACCTTTGCGAGGCGATCAAGCGCATCGCCGAGCTGTGAGCGCAACAGGTTCACATTCACACCTGACTTGGTCAGCAAACCACGGACACTGCCCCCCTGCTGGTCCAGCAGCGCCACCATAACGTGCACGGGCTCGATAAATTGATGGTCCTGACCGATGGCCAGCGACTGGGCGTCAGCCAGGGCCAGTTGAAATTTGCTTGTCAGCTTGTCTAAACGCATTTGAATCACCTGCGCCGCGAATCGGCGAATCCCGGAACTGCAATCTAGGTTGCGCCTTGAGAGCTGTTTTCAAGGGGACTTTGCACCGACGAAGCTCACCATTCGGCCGCAAGCCGGGTCTCGCCGGTAGGAGTGAAAGCGCTGCTCGTCGAGGTAGGTACAGAATCCGCCGCCGTAAATATGATGCACTCCGGCTGATCGGAGCCTTTGCCTCGCGAGGCCATATAAATCGGCCTGCCAGCGGTCGCGGCTGTTCCGGGCAAAGCACCCGGCAGCGTCAGGCGCCGCGGCAACGAAGGCCGCGCGGACCTCGTCGCCAACCTCAAATGACGGCTGCGATATTGCCGGGCCCAGCCAGGCCAGCAGCTCAGTGGGATCGATAGCCAGTCTGCTAATCGTGTTTTCGATGACGCCAGCCGCCAGGCCGCGCCAGCCAGCATGCGCCGCGGCGAAGACGCGGCCGTCGGCCGAACAAACCAGTACGGGAAGGCAGTCTGCGGTCCGGACCACACACACCTGTTCGAAGCCACTCCCGACCGAGCCATCGGCGCGCGGCCGGGTTTCAAAATCACCTGCTGTTACGACATTCGTGCCGTGTACCTGGTCGAGGAAACAGGGCTTGCCGGGCAATGGCACCACGGACTCCGCTTCCCCTTTCAGTGTTGTGCCCGCCACGATGTGTTCGGGCGCCGGCCAGTCAGCCGCAATCCACTCACTCATTCCGCATATCCCGACGCAAGGTTTCGATAAGTTCCTGGAAATCTTTCGGCGGCGCTACTTCAAGGTCGATCATCTCGCCGCTAACGGGATGTTGAAAGGCTAGCCGGGTTGCGTGCAGCGCCTGCCGCTTGAACTGTCTCAGGGCCTGTATCAGTTCCTCAGATGCCCCTTTCGGCAAAGCCAGTCGACCGCCATAAGTCGGGTCGCCCACGAGCGCGTGGCGACGATGAGCGAAGTGCACGCGGATCTGGTGCGTCCTGCCTGTTTCGAGGCTTACGTCGACATAGGTGAATGCCGCGAAACGTTCCTTGACCGTGTAGTGCGTGATCGCCGGTTTGCCGTCCTGTTGCACACTCATGCGCTTGCGGTCAACCGGGTGCCGGCCAATAGGCTCCCTGACCGCACCGCCGCCGGTCAGCACACCGTAGCAAACCGCGAGGTAATGACGCGAAATCTCACGATCCGCCAGCAGGCGCACCAGGGCGGTGTGCGCTGTCAGGGTTTTGGCGACCAGCAGCAGACCGCTGGTGTCTTTGTCGAGGCGGTGAATGATACCGGCGCGCGGAATTTCGACCAGGGACGGTACGTGGTGGAGCAGTCCGTTCATCAGCGTACCTGCCGGATTCCCCGCGCCGGGGTGCACAACCAGTCCGGCAGGCTTGTTAACGACCAGGAGATCATCGTCTTCATACACGATATCGAGCTGGATCAGCTCCGCTTCCGCACGAACATTGACCTCCGCCACTGGCTGGAAGGTCACAGTCTCCCCCCCGGAAACCGCATCGCGTGGCTTGGCGGGCCCGCCCTCCACCACGATGGCGCCGCCTAGCAACCATTCTTTCAGGCGGCTTCTCGAATAGTCGGGAAACATTCGGGCCAGTGCCTGGTCCAATCTCAGGCCCGCCAGTTCGGCGGGAATCGTTGCTATTTGTTTTTCGGCGTTCATGACTGGGCCTTAGTTTACGGTATACTCGCCGGCCTTGAATCGCCTCACGGGCTTTGGCGGTACCTCAAAAAGACGACAGTATGCAATTTAAATCACCACTCAACCCGGCATTTCTGCGAGGCGCGCGTCTTGTCTTCGTCGCGTCGCTGTGCGCCGGCTTGATGGCCTGCGCGGGCAAGGACGCACAAACCGAGGTACAGAACATTACCGAAGCCTACGAACTGGCCCAGGCCTCGATCGATCGCAAGAATTACCGCAAGGGCATTCAAATTTTCGAGGCCATCCAGTCTCGCTATCCGTTCAGCGACCTGTCCCGCCAGATCCAGCTCGAGTTGATGCATGCCTACTACAAGAGCGGTGAGTTTGAGCAGTCTATAGAGGCAGCCGATACTTTCATACGGGAAAACCCGATTCACGCCCGCGTCGACTATGCGCTCTACATCAAGGGCCTGTCCTAC
>Ga0224500_10001531_pt1 | contig 13548 bp, 10 predicted proteins | sample SF_Oct11_sed_USG_FD_168126 | JGI IMG/M metagenome (GOLD analysis project Ga0224500, IMG submission 168126) | Sediment microbial communities from San Francisco Bay, California, United States - SF_Oct11_sed_USGS_4_1 | ecosystem: Environmental > Aquatic > Marine > Sediment | place: USA: California... | reverse complement strand
AAGGACGTGTACGCGGCGCTGTACGCGGCAGGCGCCGACATCGTCCTTTCGGGCCACGACCACGTGTACGAGCGCTTCGCGCCGCTCGATGCGTCCGGCACACCGGACCCGCTGCGCGGAATCCGCAGCTTCACCGTCGGGACGGGTGGGGCGCGGCTCTACCGCTTCAAGGCGCCGCACCCTGCGAGCGAATATCGCGACGCGTCCACGCACGGCGTACTGCGCCTGACGCTGGGTGACGGGTGGTACATGTGGGAGTTCCAGCCGGTCGGCGGCGGACCGGCGCGCGACCGTGCCATGGCCGCCTGTCACCGCTGAGAGTTGACAGGCCGCACGGCGGCCGTCGTCAGGGCATCTGGATCTTGCCGCCGCCACCCAGGCCGCTCGGGCCGAAGCCGCCCCCGCCCTGGCCCGGAAGCACGAGCGAAGACGCCGCCTGGCGCCGCATCTCCTGCAGCTCGCGCACGGTCCGCTCCACGGCGACCTTCGCGGCCTCGGCGTAACCGGCGACGGCGTCGCCCAGCGATTTCGCATCGATCTCGAAGCTCACGGGAAGCGGGCCCATCTGCGTCATGATCTGCGCCTCACCGACGTAGACCACGGGCCGCGCCGCATCGGTCGCACCCTTGCCGTCCACCGGCACCAGCGCGCGGATGGTGCCGACCCGACGGTCAGTGTAGATTTCCTCTCGGTACAGCGAGGTGGCGTCCATCGTGATGTCCAGATCGGCGGCGGTGGCCATGCGTGTCTCCTGAGCGTCGATGCTTGCCCGGCCCGTCGTTCAGAACGGGAGCGCGGGCGCAAGGCGCGAGGAGTATAGGCGACCAACCGGGTGCGATCATCGGGCGCCTGACCGGGATCAAGGGTCCGCAACAGGTGGCGTTTAGCCTGCGGCGGTTCGATTGCTGAAGGAGTTCCATGCTCGACCGACTCGAGGATCTCGGCCTTCGACCCCTCCGCGTAAGGGGTCGAAAGCTCCTGCCGATCGTGCAGGGAGGCATGGGCGTGGGCGTCTCCGCGCACCGGCTCGCGTCGGCCGTCGCGCGCGAGGGCGCGATGGGCACGATCGCCTCGGTCGACCTGCGGCATCACCATCCGGACCTGATGGCCGCGGGCAAGGACGTGCGTGATCGCGTGGTGCTCGATCGGCAGAACCTGGTCGCGCTCGATCGCGAGATCCGGATGGCACGCGAGCAGTCCCAGGGACGGGGCGCGATCGCCGTCAACGTGATGAAGGCCGTGGACCAGCACGCGGCGCTGGTGCGCCAGTCGTGCGAATCGGGCGCCGACGCGATCGTGATGGGCGCGGGCCTGCCGCTCGACCTGCCGGAGATGTGCGCCGGATTCCCGCAGGTCGCCCTGGTCCCGATCCTGTCGGACGCGCGCGGCGTGGCGGTCGTGCTGAAACGCTGGCAGCGCAAGGGACGCCTGCCCGACGCCATCGTGATCGAGCATCCGGCCTACGCGGGCGGGCACCTCGGCGCTACGCGCATCGAGGACCTGAAGGACCCGCGCTTCGAGTTCGACCGCGTGATCGAGGAAGTGCAGGCGCTGTTCCGCGAGCAGCAGATCGAGAGCGAGCGCATCCCCCTGATTGCCGCCGGCGGCATCAGCACTCCGGAAAAGCTGCGTAACGTGCTGAAGCTCGGCTATGCCGCGGCGCAGCTCGGCACGGCCTTCGCCGTCACCGAGGAAGGCGACGCGCACGTCAATTTCAAGAAGGTGCTCGCCGGTGCGAAGCCGCAGGACATCGTCGAATTCGTCAGCGTCGCCGGGCTTCCCGCACGCGCCGTGAAGACGGTCTGGCTGGAGCGCTACCTGCGGCGCGAGCACGTGCTGCAGGCCGAGGCGGCAGCGTTCGAGGAGGCCCACAAGGGCAAGCCGGTCGACCGCATCGCGAAGTGCAGCGGCGCGCTGCAGTGCCTGACCGTGTGCGGCCTGCGCGACGGCATCGCGAAGATCGGCCAGTTCTGCATCGACACTCAGCTGGCCGCGGCGATGCGCGGCGAGTTGTCGCGCGGGCTGTTCTTCAGGGGGGCGTCGACCGTGCCGTTCGGCACGGCGATACGCCCGGTGCGCGAACTGATCGACTACATGCTGACCGGAAGCATGCCGGCCGCCCTGGAGTCCGGCGCGATGGCGGCCGCCTGACTCACTCCAGGCCGGTCGGCACGCCCATCATCTTGCTGAACCCGCAGTCGACGTAAGTGATCTCCGCGGTGACACCGGCCGCGAGGTCCGACAGCAGGAACGCAGCGACGTTGCCGACGTCCTCGATCGTCACATTGCGCCGCAGCGGCGCCGTGTTCTCGACGACCGAGAAGATCTTGGAGAACCCCTTGATGCCGGCGGCGGCCAGTGTCTTCACCGGTCCCGCCGAGATGCCGTTGACCCGGATGCCGCGCGGCCCGAGGCTTGCGGCGAGGTAGCGGACGCTCGCCTCCAGGCTGGCCTTGGCGAGGCCCATGGTGTTGTAGCTTGGCACTGCACGCTCGGCGCCGAGATAGGTCAGCGTCAGCAGCGCGCCCTTGCGGCCTTCCATCAGCGGCAGCGCGGCCTTGGCCAGCGCCGGAAAACTGTAGGCCGAGATGTCGTGCGCGACGCGGAAGCCTTCGCGGGAGAGGCCGTCGAGGAAGTCGCCGGCGATCGCTTCGCGCGGCGCGAAGCCGATCGAGTGCACCAGGCCGTCGAGGCTGCCCCAGCGCTGCCTCAGGGCGTCGAACGCCGCCGCGATCTGCCCGTCGTCGGTCACGTCCATGTCGTAGACGGCGTCGCTGCCGAACTCAGCAGCGATCTCGGTGATGCGCTCCTTGAAGCGGTCGCCTACGTACGTGAACGCGAGTTCCGCGCCTTCGCGCCTGCAGGCCTGCGCGATGCCGTAGGCGATCGAGCGATTGGACAAGACACCGGTGATCAGCAGCCGCTTGCCGTGCAGGAAGCCCATGGGCGTATCGCGAAATGAGTGAGTGAAAAGGCGCAGGGTGGCCGCGCGCAGTATAGGCGCGCTGGCGACCGGCGCTCAGCGGGCCGCGGTCGAAACGTGGGCGGGCGCCTTCCCGGACGCTCTCGGTGACGAAGACTTGCCGCTCGATTTCGCCGGCGCCTTCGATGGCGTCGACGCCTTCTTGCTGCTGGCCGCCTGGCCGCGGCCGGCCGTCTTGGACTTGCCTGAGCGGGCCTTGGGCGACACGACCGTGAGTTCGAGACGCTGACCCGCGAACAACGTCGGTGCGGTCAGGTGGTTCCAGACGATGATGTCCTTTTCGTCCACCTTCCAGCGCCGGGCCACGCCGTGCAGCGTGTCGCCCCGCCGCACGCGGTAGGTCACCTTGCGCAGGTTCGCGCTTTCAGGCACGAGCGCGAAGCGCGCGTCCAGGCTCTCCGGCGAAATGTCATCTTCCATCGTCTCGTCGCGCGGAATCAGGATGGTCGAGGCCGGAGCGAGCCGATAGCGGGGCGGCACCTGGTTCGCTTCGCGCAGCTGCTCCTCGCTGATCCCGGCGCGCTTGGCGATGGTGGCGAGCGTGTCGTTCGGCCCCATCTTGTAGGTGGTCCAGTTGGACAGCGGCTGCCCGGTCGCCTCCCAGGCGGCGAGGTTCGCATGGAAGAGCTCGACCTTGTCCGCCGGCAGCAGCACCTTGGTGCCCGCCGCGGCCACGATCACCGGCCGGTTGATCGCCGGGTTCAGCGCACGGAATTCGTCCGTGGTCATTTCCGCCAGGCGTGCGGCGGTGTCGACGTCGATGTCGCGCGTTCCATGGACGGCAAAGAAGTACGGCGCGTCGTCGATGCGCGGCAGCGCGACGCCGTAGCGCTCGGGCTCGGACACGATGTTCTTGATGGCCTGCAGTTTCGGGACGTAGTACGCCGTCTCCTTCGGCATCCGCAGGCTGGTGTAGCCAGTCGGCTTGCCGGCCCGCCGGTTCTTCGCGATCGCCCTCGAGACCGCCCCTTCGCCCCAGTTGTACGCGGCGAGCGCGAGGTGCCAGTCGTCGAACATGTCGTATAGGGTCTGCAGGTAATCGAGCGCGGCGCGCGTCGACTCGACGACGTCGCGACGCTCGTCCTGCCACACGTTCTGCGTCAGCTCGTAGGTCTTGCCGGTCGACGGAATGAACTGCCACAGGCCGGCCGCCTTCGCGCTGGAAATCGCCTCGGGCTGGAACGCGCTCTCGACGAAGGGCAGCAGCGCCAGCTCGGTCGGCATGCCGCGGCGCTCGATCTCCTCGACGATGTGGAACAGGTAGCGGCGCGAGCGCTGCGCCATGCGGTCGAGGTATTCGCCCTGGCTGGCGTACCACTGGGTCCGGTTCTCTGCGAGACGGGTCTCGAGATCGGGCATCTTGAACCCGCGCCGAATCCGGTCCCACAGGTTGTCGGGCGGCGGGGGTGGAAGCACTAGCGTCGGTTCGCGTGGAATCGTGACCGTCGGCTGCGACTGGTCGAGCTTGTCGACCAGTTCGGAGACCGGATCCGCGGGCTGAACCGCAGAAGGAGCGGCGATTGCCGCGGCCGCGCTCGCAGCGGGACCGGAGACGGCAGCGGCGGCGGCTGACGGAGCCGGTGCTGCTGCGGCGGCCGGAGCGACGGCGGCCACGGACGGCGTCGCGGCGGCCGCGGCGACGGGAACCCCGACGACGCTCGTCTCCATTCCGCTCTGCGTCGCGCACGCGCACAGGAACGCGGTGGCGAGTCCCGCTGCAACTCGTCGCATCTGCAAGAATTTCAAAGGAATCAAGGCAGTGTATGTAAACGCGGCGCGCTGCACAAGCCGCATCACCTGAAAGTGTTCTTCATCTGCCTCAGGGAGGCGAAGATGGACGTACGGTCGACCGACTCTGCGGTAGCCGATCCGGCAACTGCCGCGCGCACTGACGGCGCATCGCAGCGCAGGAACGGGTTGGTTGCGAGCTCGAGACCGATCGTCGAAGGCAGGGTGGGCTCGCCCCGCTCGCGGGTCGCCCGATCGCGCGCCGCGCGTTCCAGCAGTGCCACGTTGGACGGTTCGATGGACAGCGCGAAACGGATGTTGGCCAGGGTGTATTCGTGGGCGCAGTACACGCGCGTGGCGGCCGGAAGCGCGGCCAGGGCGTCGAGCGACGCCAGCATCTGGGATGGCGTTCCCTCGAACAGGCGGCCGCAGCCGCACGCGAACAGCGTGTCGCCGCAGAACAGCAGGGGCGGCGTTTCATCGGGGGCGAAGTAGGCGATGTGACCGGCCGTGTGTCCGGGGACGTCGATCACGCGCAAGCGCGTCCCGAGCACGTCCAGCATGTCTCCGCCGGCGAGCCGGTGGTCGATGCCGTCGATCGACTCGGCGGCCGGACCATGGACGACGGCTCCCGTGCGCGACTTCAGCTCGTCCACGCCGCCGACATGGTCGCCATGGTGATGGGTGACTAGAATCGCGGACAGGCGAAGGCCATGCCGTTCGAGCGCCTGCAGCACCGGTGCGGCGTCGCCCGGGTCCACCACCGCGGCTTCCTGGCCGCGAGCGAGCAGCCACAGGTAGTTGTCGTTGAATGCTGGCACTGGCGTCACCGCCAGGCCGGTCGAGGCAGCAGAAGGAGTCATTGCGAGTGACGGCACGATGAGCGACGGGTCGATTGTGAAGCTGTCCGAGTTTCTGCGCTCGCCGCCGGGGCAGTACGTGCTCGAATGGGAGCAGCGGCACCTCGACGCGGCCGTCGCCGACATCTTCGGCTACCACGCCCTGCAGCTAGGGCTTCCGCAGATCGACGCCTTGCGCGAAAACCGGATGCAGTTGCGGTTCTGCGCAGCCCGGCGCGTCCCGGCGACGGGCGAAGGCGCGCGGTCCACACAGGTCGCCGTCATCAACCGCTACGAGGAACTGCCCTTCGCGACGCACTCGATCGACCTCGTCGTGATGCCGCACATCCTCGAGTTCGCGTCCGACCCGCACCAGGTGCTGCGCGAGGTCGAGCGCGTGCTGGTGCCGGAGGGACATCTCGTCATCACCGGCTTCAATCCCTACAGCTTCTGGGGTGCGCGGCAGTACATGGCCCGGTTCGGGGCTTCCACATTCCTGCCCCGCGCCGGCCACTTCATCGCGCTGCCGCGGATCAAGGACTGGCTGACGCTGCTTTCATTCGACGTCGAGCGCGGCCGCTTCGGGTGCTACGTGCCTTCGGTGCGCAGCGACCGCTGGCTCGCGCGCTGGCGATTCATGGAGAAGGCCGGCGACCGCTGGTGGCCGGTCCTGGGCGCGCTGTACATGCTGACTGCGGTCAAGCGCGTGCGCGGCATGCGGCTCGTCGGCGCAGTCTGGAAGCGCAAGGAGGAGACGGCGCGCCGGCTCGCGCCGGTCGCGACGACGCGCACGATGATGACGGCCGACGGCCAGACGGCGGTGGTCGAAGGCCCGGACGCCGCGAACGACCGTTCACCGCGCCAGGCGCGCGCATGAGGCACGCGAAGTCGGTGAAGCTGCCCGAATCCGGCGTGTCCGACAGCGGGGAACTGCGGGTCGAGATCTGGACCGACGGCGCGTGCAAGGGCAATCCGGGGCCGGGTGGCTGGGGCGCCTTGCTGCGCTACGGCGACCGTGAAAAGGAGCTCTTCGGCGGCGAGCGGCTCACCACGAACAACCGGATGGAGCTGACCGCCGTCATCGAGGCGCTCGCTTCGCTGAAGCGCCGTTGCCGGGTGGTGCTGCACACCGACTCGCAGTATGTCCAGCTCGGCATCACGGAATGGCTGCCCAACTGGATGCGGCGAGGGTGGAAGACCGCCGACCGCAAGCCGGTCAAGAATGCCGACCTGTGGCAGCGGCTGCATCAGCTTTCCGCCGGGCATGACGTGCACTGGCGGTGGGTCAAGGGCCACGCGGGAGTCGATGGCAACGAGCGCGCGGACGAACTGGCGAACCGCGGCGTCGAAACGGTGTCGTCCGCCGGCCGGGCAGAGTGAGTCGGCACCCCGAGTGCTAAATTGCCGGCTTCGCGTCGCGCAGGCCGCTGCCCGTTCCTCCTTGATGAAACATAACCGCGTCACCTGGGTGGCGATCAGCGTATTGCTTGCCGTCGCCGCGGTCGCGTACTACATGACCAACACGGGCTCGCCAGCGCCCGCCCTGGCCGGGGCCAAAGGCGACGTGAAGGCCGCGGACCCCGCCAAGGGGGCGGGTGCAGGTGCGGCGACGCCAGTGGAAGTGATCGTGGTCCAGCCTGTCACCGTGCAGGAAGACCTGCAGGCGGTCGGTTCCATGCGTTCCAACGAGAGCGTGGTGCTGCGGCCGGAGGTGTCGGGCCGGATCGCGACGATCGGCTTCCGTGATGGGCAGGTCGTCAGGAAGGGCCAGTTGCTGATCGGGCTCGATGCCACCCTGAACGAGGCGGAGGTCGCCCAGTACCAGGCCGAACACGACCTCGCGCTGTCCAACCTGCGGCGCAGCGAGGACCTCGCACGCCAGAAATTCATCAGCTCGAGCGCCCAGGAGACGGCCGCGTCCAATGCGCAGGTCGCGGAGGCGCGCCTGAAGCTGGCGCAGGCGCGGCTTTCGAAGATGCGCATCGTCGCGCCGTTCGATGGAGTCGTGGGCATCCGCGGCGTCAGCCTGGGTGACTACGTGAAGGACGGTGCGGACCTCGTCAACGTCGAGGACGTGCGCAACCTGAAAGTGGACTTCCGCCTGCCGGAGCGCAGCCTGCCGCAGGTCAGGGTGGGGCAGAGCGTCGAGGTGGTCGCCGATGCCCTCCCGGACGAGAGCTGGCAGGGCGAGATCGAGGCGATCAACCCGCGCATCGACGCCAACGGGCGCTCGCTCGAGTTGCGCGCGCGGCTCGACAACTCGAAGGGCCGGCTGCGGCCGGGGATGTTCGCCCGGGTGCGGGTGATCGTCGGCGAGCGCAGCAACGCCCTGCTGGTGCCGGAAGAGGCGATCGTGCCGCAGGGCGGCCAGTTCTTCGTCTACAAGGTGGTCGAAGGCGCGGCGCGGCGGGTGCCGGTGAAACTCGGTGTGCGGCGCGATGCCCGCGTCGAGATCCTGGACGGTATCGCCGCCGGCGACCAGGTCGTGACGGCGGGCATGCGGCTGTCGCGCGACGGGCAGCCCGTGCGCGTGCTCCCGCCGGAAGGCGGTTTGCCGATGGGTGCTCCCTCGAAGGGGGACTCGTCGAAAGGCAGTCCGAAGGATGCGGGCGGCGCCGGCAAGGCGTGACGGCAGGCAGGGAGGTCATCGATGAGTCTGTTCGAGGTATGCATCCGCCGCCCGGTGCTGTCGACCGTGCTCTCGCTGCTCGTGCTGGTCATTGGCCTGATCTCCTACTCGCGGCTGGTGGTGCGCGAGTACCCGAAGATCGACGAACCGGTCGTCAGCGTGTCGACCGCCTATCCAGGTGCTTCGGCGGAGGTGATCGAGTCGCAGATCACCAAGGTGCTCGAGGACTCGCTCGCGGGAATCGAGGGCGTCGAACTGCTGACGAGTTTCAGCCGGTCGGAGCGCAGCAACATCAACGTGCGGTTCCGCCTGACGCGCGATCCCGACTCCGCCGCGGCGGACGTGCGGGACAAGGTGGCGCGGGTGCGCGCCCGCCTGCCGGACAACGTCGAGGAGCCCGTCGTCTCGAAGGTCGAAGCCGACTCGTTTCCGGTGATCTGGATGGCGGTGACGGCGGGCAGCCGCACGGCCCTCGAGGTCTCGGACTACCTTAACCGCTATGTCAAGCCGCGGCTGTCGGTGCTGCCGGGCGCCGCGGACGTGTGGATCTTCGGCGAGCGCAAGACCGCCATGCGGATCAGCGTCGACCGCGATCGGCTGGCCGGGTACCGACTGACCGTCGGTGACGTCGAAAGCGCGCTGCGGCGGCAGAACGTCGAGCTGCCGTCGGGCCGCATCGAGTCGGCCAAGAGGGAGTTCTCGATCGTCGCGGCGACGGACGTCAGCACGCGCGCGGAATTCGAGAACCTGATCGTCGCGAACTCCGGCGGATATCCGGTGCGCCTGCGGGACATCGCCGACGTGGCGCCCGGCGCGGCCGAGGAGCGCGTCATTGCCCGCTTCAACGGCGAGCCGTCGATCAACATGGGATTGGTCAAGCAGGCGACCGGCAACCCGCTCGAACTGTCCAGGGCGCTGCGCGCCGAAGTCGCGAAGATCAACGAGACGCTGCCGCCGGGCATGCGCATCAACGTCGCGTACGACTCGTCCGTGTTCATCGACCGCTCGATCGATTCCGTGTTCACGACGATCGGCGAGGCGGTCGTCCTCGTCGTTCTGGTCATCTTCTTCTTCCTGCGCAACCTGCGGGCGACGCTGATCCCGCTCGTGACCATCCCGGTGTCGCTGGTCGGGGCGTTCGCGCTGATGTACGCGTTCGGCTTCACGATCAACACGCTGACGCTGCTGGCGATGGTGCTGGCGATCGGCCTCGTCGTCGACGACGCCATCGTCGTGCTGGAGAACATCTACCGCAACGTCGAAGCCGGCATGGAGCGCGTTCCGGCCGCGATCAAGGGCATCAAGGAGATCGGGTTCGCCGTCGTGGCGATGACGCTGACCCTGACCGCGGTGTTCGCTCCGCTGGCGTTCGCGACCGGGCGGACCGGACGGCTCTTCATCGAGTTCGCGCTTGCGCTGGCCGGAGCGGTGCTCGTTTCCGGCTTCGTGGCGCTGACGCTCTCGCCGATGATGTGCAGCAAGCTGCTGCGTCACGAGAAGAAGCATGGCCGCCTGTTCACGACGATCGAGGGCTGGCTCAACGGCCTCACCGCAGCGTACGGGCGCTCGCTCGCCTGGGTGCTGAAGCACCGCTGGGTCGTGGTGCTGGTCTGGGTGGCGGTCGCAGGCCTTGGCGCGCTGTTCTTCTCGCTGCTGCGCTCCGAGCTGGCGCCGCTCGAGGACCGCGGCGTGATCTTCGGCCGCCTGCAGGCGCCGCCCGGGTCGACGGTGGACTACACGTCGGAGCAGCTGCGGGCAGTCGAGAGCTACTACCAGACGATTCCGGAAACGTCGGCGTACAACGCCGTGGCGGGCTTCCCGACCGTCGACTACGGCAACGCGATCCTGCGGCTGAAGCCGTGGGAGGAGCGCAAGCGCAAGCAGCAGGACATTGCCCGCGAGCTGAATGCGAAGTTCCAGCAGCTGCCCGGCGTGATCGGCTTTGCGGTCAATCCGCCCTCGCTCGGGCAGTCGCCCCGGACGCTGCCGGTGGAGTACGTGATCATGGCGCAGATCCCCTATGCCGACCTCGACCGCATCGTGCAGCAGTTCATCGCCGAGATCAGCAAGACGGGGATCGTGCAGAACCCGCAGTCCGACCTGCGGCTGAACACGCCCGAGCTGCGGGTGGACGTCAACCGCGACAAGCTCGGCGACCTCGGCATTTCGGTGGAGACGGTGGGACTGACGCTGCAGACGATGCTGGGCGGGCGCCAGGTCACGCGCTTCAAGAAGGATGGCGAGCAGTACGACGTCATCGTGCAGGTGGCCCCGCGCGACCGCAGCCGGCCGAACGACATCAGCGACATCTATGTGCGCGGGCGTGACGGGTCGATGGTCCAGCTGGCCAACGTGGTGAGCGTGCTCGAGGGCGTTTCGCCGCAGTCGCTGAACCACTTCCAGCGCCTGCGCGCCGTCACCATCACCGCGCAGACGGCGCCGGGCTACGCGCTGGGCGATGCGCTCAAGATGATGGACGAGACCGCCAGGCGGGTCCTGCCGGCCGGCGCCGTGACGGACCTCAACGGCGTCTCGCGCGAGTTCCGCGATTCCCAGGGGTCGATCTACATCACCTTCGTGCTCGCGCTGATCTTCATCTACCTCGTGCTGTCGGCGCAATTCGAGAGCTTCGCCGATCCCTTCGTGATCATGCTGTCGGTGCCGCTGTCCATGGCCGGGGCGCTGTTCGCGCTGTGGGCGACGGGAGGTACCTGGAACATCTACAGCCAGATCGGCGTGGTCACGCTCGTCGGCCTGATCACCAAGCACGGCATCCTGATCGTCGAATTCGCGAACCAGCTGCAGGAGCGCGGCGAGGAACTGTTCGAGGCGGTCCGGCATTCGGCGGTGCTGCGCCTGCGCCCGATCCTGATGACCACCGGGGCGATGGTGCTCGGCGCCCTGCCGCTGGCGATGTCGCGCGGCGCCGGCGCGGAAAGCCGGATCCAGATCGGCTGGGTCATCGTCGGCGGCATGGCGTTCGGCACCCTGCTGACGCTGTACGTCGTGCCGACCATGTACACGCTGATGGAGCAGGCGCTCGGCCGCTGGCTCGGGTCGCACCACCACGACGATGCCGCGGTCGCGACCGACGGCGTCGCGCGGCATGGCGCGGAGTAGCGAGCGCGTGGTTCGCGAGGCCGGCGCCGCCGGCTGCATGCAGTCGAGGCGCTAAGATTCCCGCATGAGACAAGTCGTGCTGGACACCGAGACCACCGGTCTCGAGGCCAAGGAAGGCCATCGCATCATCGAGATCGGCTGCATCGAAATCGTCGGCCGCCGCGTCACCGACCGGCGCTTTCACCAGTACCTGAACCCCGAGCGCGACAGCGACGAAGGGGCACTCGCGGTCCACGGACTGACGCGCCACTTCCTGGAAGACAAGCCGAAGTTCGCCGAGGTGGTCGACGACCTGCTGGCGTTCGTGAAGGGCGCCGAAGTCATCATTCACAACGCCGCATTCGACGTCGAGTTCCTCGACGCCGAGCTCGGCCGGCTGGGACGAGGGCGGTTCGCCGACCATTGCGGCAAGGTCACGGATTCGCTGCTGCTCGCGCGCGAACAGAACCCGGGCAAGCGCAACTCGCTCGATGCCCTGTGCGAGCGCCACGGCGTGTCCAACTCGCACCGGACGCTGCACGGCGCGTTGCTCGACGCCGGCCTGCTCGCCGACGTGTTCCTGGCGATGACGCGCGGCCAGGACAGCCTGACGATCGACGTCGCGGCCGATGACGCCCTGCTCGCGAACTTCGGCGCGGTCGACCTCGCCCGGCTGATCGCCGTGTCGGCGACCGCAGACGAACTCGCGGCGCACGAAGCGCTGCTCGACGGCATCGAGAAGGAAACGAAGGCCGCTGCCGTCTGGCGCGCGGCCGCGGCCACGGCTACGGCGGGCTGAAGCGTTCGCGCAGCTCGCGCTTCAGCACCTTGCCCGTCGCGTTCTTCGGCAGCTCGTCGACGAAGACATAGCGCTTCGGTCGCTTGAACCGGGCGATGTGCTCGAGGCAGAAGAGGTCCAGCTCCTTCTCGTCGGGAACGTGGCCTTCCTGCTTGACCACGGCCGCCAGCACGGATTCGCCCCAGTCGGCGTCCGGCACGCCGATCACGGCCACCTCCCTGATCGCCGGGTGCATCAGCAGCACCTCCTCGACCTCGCGCGGGTAGATGTTCGAACCGCCGGAAATGATCAGGTCCTTGCTGCGGTCGACCAGCGTCAGGTAGCCGCGCTCGTCCAGCCGGCCGAGATCCCCGGTGTGCAGCCAGCCGTTCGCGAGTGTCGTCGCCGTGGCCTGGGGGTTGCCCAGGTAGCCGGCCATGACGACATCGCCGCGCACGCAGACTTCCCCGATTTCCCCGGGGGGGAGGGGGCGGTCCGCCGCGTCGAGCACGGCGAGTTCCACGCCCGTCTGCGCCCGCCCCACCGAGCCGAGCCGCTCCAGCCGCCGGCCGTCGTGATCGTCGTAGTGATCGTCGGCGGGCAGCACCGTGATCGTCATCGGCGCTTCGCCCTGGCCGTAGATCTGGACCAGCCTGGGACCGAAGCAGTCGAGCGCGCGCAGGCTGTCGGCGATGTACATCGGCCCGCCGCCGTAGATGATGGACTTGAGGTTGACCGGCTCGCGGTCGTCTCCGTACGCGTCGACCAGCCGCATCACCATGGTCGGAGCGGCGAAGAACTTCACGTTCGGTGTCCAGGCGAGCACGTGACGGATCTCGTCCACGTCGAAGCCGCGCGATGCCGGGATCAGCTGCGTGGCGCCGACCGCGACGTTGGGCACGGTGTAGAGCCCGGAGCCGTGCGACATCGGCGCGGCATGCAGCAGGTGATCGCCCACCGCGGCGTGATCGACGTCGGCAAGGTAGTTGAGTGTCATGGCCATCAGGTTGCCGTGCGTGAGCACGACGCCCTTCGGCCGGCCGGTGGTGCCGCTCGTGTAGAACAGCCAGGCCGGGTCCGTGGCGGCGGCCGCTGCGCTGTCCGCGAGCGGCGCGCTGTGCAGCAGCGCCGAGTACTCGGAGCCGTCGACGTCGATGAAGCGGGTGGCGCCGGCGCCGCGCGCGCCGTCGACCGCCACCGTGTCGACCTCGCTCGTGATGAAGCAGACCTGCGAGGCCGCGTCGTCGAGGATGAAGGCCACTTCCTTCGGATGCAGCCGCGCGTTCACCGGGATGACGGCCGCGCCGAGCGTCCAGCAGGCGTAGAGCAGTTCGACGTAGGCCGAGCAATTCTGCGCGACCAGCGCTACCCGGCCCCCGCGCTGCACCCCCAGCCGGGCCAGGCCGCCGGCCAGCCGCAGGACCCGTCCGGCCAACTGCTCGTAGCTCAACTCGAGGCGGTCACGCTCGATGACAGCAATGGCGCGCGGCAC
>Ga0224500_10001530_pt1 | contig 13556 bp, 13 predicted proteins | sample SF_Oct11_sed_USG_FD_168126 | JGI IMG/M metagenome (GOLD analysis project Ga0224500, IMG submission 168126) | Sediment microbial communities from San Francisco Bay, California, United States - SF_Oct11_sed_USGS_4_1 | ecosystem: Environmental > Aquatic > Marine > Sediment | place: USA: California... | reverse complement strand
GGGATCGACGAGCTCACCTCCGCCCAGGCGCAGGCTGCGGGCGAGTCTCGCGCTTGAGGCTACTGCTCGCCTCGCGGAATTCGAACAAGCTGCGAGAGCTTCGGGCGACTCTCCCTGACTTGGAGGTCGAGCTTCTCGAGATGTCCGACGAGCCGGTCGAGGACGGCGAGACGTTCCTCGACAACGCGCGGATCAAGGCGCGACACGGCAAGAGTCACGCTGCTCCCGACGCCTGGGTCGCGGGCGAGGACTCGGGAATCGAGGTCGCCGCGCTCGGGGGGCGTCCAGGCGTCGAGTCGGCGCGCTGGGCCTCGGACGGCGTCGCCCGCCTGCTCTCCGCGCTTGCCGGCGTCGAAAATCGCCGCGCCCGCTACGTCTGTGCGCTCGTCGTCGTCGCTCCAGGTGGCGACGAGATCACTGCCAGCGGGACGCTCGAAGGGGATATTGCGCTCGAGCCTCGCGGGACCGAAGGTTTTGGATACGACCCCATCTTCGTCCCGCTCGGCCAGACGGCGACGGTGGCCGAGCTCGGGAACGCGTGGAAAGTCGAGCACTCCCACAGGGCCAAGGCGGCCTCGGGGCTTGGAGAGGCTCTCGCCGAGCGCTGAAGGCTGGTAGCGTCGAGCGCCGATGGACGCAGCAGAGGCCATACGCGAGCTGACCGAGCTCTCGTCGCAGATCGAGTTCGCCGTCGTGCTCGGCGCGGACGGGTCGGTGCTGGCGTCGACGCAGGAGGATTTCGCCAAGGCCACCGCTCTCGCAAGCTCGACGCTCGAGCTGGTCGCCGCGGCTTTCGATCTGAACACGCAGCGGCTCGAGGTGACGCGCGTCGAGGTCGAGCTCGAGGATGGTGCGCTCTTCGTCCTGCGTGACAGTGGCCGGACGATCGCGGCCACTACCGGACCGGATCCGACGTCGGGTCTCGTCGTGTATGACCTGCGAACGTGCCTCCAAGGGATCGCCGAGGAGCCGAAGAAGAAGCGCCGGACTGCCCGGAAGGCGAAGGAGGACAGCGAATGAAGAAGCTCATTCGTCTCGCAGTTCTTGTCGGTCTGGCCATCTGGGCCTGGCGGCGCTTCGCGGGCGCCTCGGGGCCTCGTGAGCGAGCGGGCGTTTCGTATGCGGACGGCTCGTCCGTCGTCCTCGAGCCGGGTTCGGTCGGGTTCGAGCGGCTCGCTTCGATTGCTCGCGCGGCCCTCCGGCCGTGACGCACGACGAGCTCGGCTCGCTCCTCGTGGACCGCGCGTTGCTCGAGGGCGACTTCGTGTTGCGCTCGGGCCGGCGCTCGTCCTGGTATCTCGACAAGTACCGCTTCGAGACCGAGCCGGAGATCTTGCGCGCCCTCGGCGAGCGTCTCGCAGAGGCCGTGCGCGAGCACGAGCCGGAGGCCGTCCGGCTTGCCGGGCCGGCTCTCGGAGCGGTCGCGTTGGCAGCTTCGGCAGCAATGGCATCCGGTGTGCCGTTCATCATCGTCCGCGGTGAGACCAAGGAATACGGCACGGCAAGACGGATCGAGGGCCCGTTCGAATCGGGCGAGCTGGTGTGCCTTCTCGAGGACGTCGTCACCTCCGGCGGCGCACTCGCCGAGGCGGTGTCGGCTCTCCGAGATGAGGGCCTCGTTGTCCGCAATGCCGTCTGTGTCGTCGACCGGGAAGAGGGCGGCTCCGATGCTCTCGCGCGTCTCGGCGTGCGTCTCAGGGCGCTCTTTCGCGCAAGCGAGCTCCTGGAACTGCGAAAAACCGCCGCAAAACAGCACGGTTGAGCCAAATCCGAAGGGGTGTTAGGCTCCCTCGGTTCCATGAACTCGAATTCGACGTCAGGAGGAGAACAGTGACCAAGCAGGATTTCGTGGACGCCGTAGCCGATAAGGCCGGCATGTCCAAGCGTGATGCAGGCGCTGCGGTCGATGCGATGCTCGAAACGATCACCGGCGCCCTGAGGAGTCGCGACTCCGTCACCTTCACGGGCTTTGGAAAATTCTCGACCTCGGCGCGTGCGGCGCGCATGGGCGTCAACCCCCGGACGGGCGCGAAAGTCATGATCCCGGCGACAACGGTTCCCAAGTTCTCCGCTGGAAGCACGCTCAAGGCTGCGGTCAAGGGCGGTTAACGGCCTCGAGATCAGCGTTGCGAAAAGGCCGCCACGTGCGGCCTTTTCCTTGGCCTTGAAAGCGAACAGGTGTTCGTATAACCTCGGTTGGCATGCAGCTCTCGTTCGATGCCGCCGATCGCCTGGTCGAGCTGGTGCACGCACGGAGGGGGGCGGTCGCTGCGGAGGACGCGGCCCGCGTCCTGTTCGCTCTCGAGCGTGCGCCGACGACACTCGCGCGCAGCCTGCTCGCGGACGTCGTCGACGGTGATGCGCGACTGACCTGGCTCGGAACGCGCGTCGGCCTTGCCGGCGACGAATGCAGCGAGACGGCGATCGAGGACGCCGAGCTCGTCGTCTTCGATCTCGAGACGACGGGGCTCTCTGCGAGTCGCGATCGCATGTGCGAGATCGGGGCAGTCCGCGTTCGCTCGCTCGCCATCGACGAGACGTTCGAGACGCTGGTCGATCCCGGGGTCGTCCTCCCGCCGACGATCGCGGCCCTGACGGGGATCACCGCCGGGGAGCTCCGCGGCGCACCGCGAGCAGAGCTCGCCGTGCGGCGTTTCCTCGCGTTCGCCGGCGACGCGCCCCTCGTCGCGCACAACGCGAGGTTCGACGTCGGATTCCTCGACCGCGCGGTCGAGCAGCTCACCGGGCAGCGCGTAGCGGCGGCTGTCGTCGACACCGTGTGGCTTGCCCGACGGCTTCTGCACCGGCGCAGCGAGCGCTTCTCGCTCCAGCAGCTTGCGCACTTCTTCGGGACGACATGGCAGCCGTGCCACCGAGCGCTCCCGGATGCGCTTGCAACCACCGAGATCCTGATCGCGCTTCTCGGCCTCGCGCAGGAGCGCGGCGCTCGGACGATCAGTGACGTCGTCGAGCTCGCTGCGCCAAGGGCGCGTCGACTTCACTCGAAGCGCTCGCTCGTCGCCGGGGCGCCGACGACTCCCGGCGTCTATCTCTTCCACGATCGGAACGACACCGTGCTCTACGTCGGCAAGGCACGAGATCTGCGCGCACGGCTCCGCTCGTACTTTTCTGGGGATCGCCAGCGGCCGGCCGTCGAGGCCGCGCTGGGAGCTCTCGAGCGGGTCGAGTGGCGAGTGCTCGGGTCCGAGCTCGAGGCGGCGATCGAGGAGCTCCGGCTCATTCGCACCCTGCGCCCTCCGGCGAACGCCCGGGTCGGCCGGCCAGACCGGTACGTCTATCTCATGCGTCGCCGAGAGAGGTGGTCTGTCGTGTCGGAGCCTGGCCCGCTCGGGCCGATCACCAGCAAGCGCAAGGCGCAGCTCGCTGCGCGAGCGCTCGACGCGTTCGAGGGTGACGACCTCGCCGCGGCGATTCCGCCACTGCGCGCCAGGCTTCGGCGGCTCGCGCGCGACCTGCGCTTCGAGGATGCTGCGCGGCTGCGCGATCGTCTCAACGCCCTGGAGAACGTCGTCGAGCGAATCGCAGAGCTCGACCGACTCCGGCGCTCGAGCCTCTGCGTTCTCGCACCGGCGCGAGAGCCGGGCTTTCGACGTGCGTTCTTCGTCTTCGGCGGCCGGGTGTCGGCCCGAACGCTCGTCCAGGGTCCCGCCGGAAAGCTCGAGGTCGAGTCGGGTCTTGCCGAAGCCGCGCTCGCCGGGCCGTCGCTCGCGCCTGAGGACGCAGACGAGCTACTCGTCGTCTCCGGGTTCCTGCGGCGACCTGGGCCCGAGCTACGGCTCGTCTCTCTCGACGCCTCCGAGATCCTCGCCGCGTAGCCTTTGGGTCGTGGAAGTCGCCAACTTCGCCGATCGGCTTGTGGAGGCCGTGACGCGCAAGCACAGCCAGCTCGCGGTCGGGCTTGATCCGCGGCTCGACCTGCTGCCGATGGAACTGCGCGGTGAGGCCGTGCTCGGGCGCGCAGCGGCGGCTTCCGCGATTGCGCGCTTCTGCAAGGGGATCGTCGACGCTGTCGGGCCGTACATCGTCGCTGTGAAGCCGCAGGCGGCGTTCTTCGAGGCGCTCGGCTCGGATGGATTCAAGGCGCTCGAAGAGGTCTGCGACTATGCGCGCTCGACGGGATTGCTCGTTCTGCTCGACGCGAAGCGCGGCGACATCGGCTCGACGTCGCGGGCGTACTCGATTGCGTTCCTCGAGCCGCGTGACGGAGATCCGCCGCTCGCCGATGCGATGACTGCGAGCCCGTATCTCGGCCATGACTCGGTCGAACCCTTCCTCGCAGCGTGCCGCCGGTATGGCGCGGGCGTGTTCTTCCTCGTGCGCACGTCGAACGCCGGTGCGGCCGACGTGCAGGACCTCGCATTGTCGGACGGACGTCCGCTCTGGCATCACGTCGCCGAGCTCGTACGGGAGTGGGGAGAGCCGCTCATCGGGGAGAACGAACTCTCGAGTGTCGGCGCCGTCGTCGGTGCGACGCACCCACGGGCCGTCTCCGAGGCGCGGCGACTGCTCCCTCAGTCGCCGATCCTGCTCCCCGGTGTGGGTGCGCAAGGCGCGACCCCGGCGGATGTCGCGCGAGCCTTCACGACAGGACCTGCGAGTGCACTTGTCACTGCGTCCCGGTCGGTCATCTATGCGTACCGGGACACGGACACAGACTGGCGCGTGGCGGCAGGCGCCGAGGCCGAGCGGCTCGCGACCCAGGTCTGGTCGGCGGCAGGCTGGTAGTGCGTCTCCAGTACAGTGTCGCGCCGGTGCTGCGCAGGGCTCTGATCGCCGTTGTCGTCGTCGCGGCCGCACTCGCGGCACCCGTACAGGCTTCACCGACGCCCCCCGTCATAGACGCCGCGGCGTGGTACCTCGTCGGCGAGGACGGTGCCGTGCTCGCGACGAACAAGGCGAGACGAGAGCGCGCGATCGCGAGCATCACGAAGCTGATGACGGCGATCGTCGTCCTGGAGCAGGCATCTCTCTCCGACGTCGTGCGTGTAAGCCCGCGCGCCGCCGGAGTCGGTGAATCGACCGTCTATCTGCGCGCAGGGGAAGAGCTTACGACGGGAGCCCTCCTCAGGGCGATGCTCGTTCGGAGCGCGAACGACGCAGCCGAGGCGCTGGCCCTTCACGTCGGAGAGGGCTCGACAGAACAGTTCGTGGCGCTTATGAATGCGAAAGCACGTGAGCTTGGACTCACCGACACGAACTTCGAGAACCCGCACGGCCTCGACGCGGCGGGACACGTCTCGAGCGCCCGCGATACGACGGCCCTCGTTCGCTACGCGCTCGGCGTGTCGTTCATTCGCGACGCGTTGTCCCGGTCGACGGTCTCGCTTCCCGAAGGGAGAGTCTTCCCGACGACGGATGACCTGCTCGTGAGCTGGCCCGCCCTCGTCGGGGGAAAGACCGGGCACACGCGGGCGGCCGGGTGGTCGGAGGCCGCTGCCGCCAAGAAAGGCGGGGTCACGGTTTACGGAACGGTGCTGGGCAGCGATACGCGCAGCTCCCGCAACGGTGCGCTCCGGGAGCTTCTCACGTTCGGCTTGGCGCAGTACCGCCGTACTACCGCAATCGACGCGAGCCGGGTCTATGCGGAGGTCGAGACCGGCTACGGCCAGCCGCCCGTGAAGCTCGTGGCTCCCCGCTCCGTTGCACGTACCGTCCGGCTCGGAACTCCGCTCGTCGAGCGAGTCGTCGCGCGGTCGTCCGTCGTGCTCCCCGTTCGCAAGGGCCAGCGTCTCGGCCGGGTCGAGGTGTACGCCGGCAAGCGACTCGTAGCGTCGTCAAACCTCGTCGCGGCCGCCGCGGTCGGTGAGCCGGGGTTGCTGGGGAAGGCCGGCTGGTTCGCGACGCAGACCGCCGAGAATTTCTGGGGGATCTTCACGTGATCGTCACCGTCACGGTCAACGCTGCGCTCGACCGGACGCTCACCGTGCCCGTGTTCCAGATCGGCTACCGCCACCGCTCGAGCGAAGTTCTCACTCTCGCGGGCGGCAAGGGAATCAACGTCGCTCGCGCACTCAAGCTCCTCGACGTACCGGTCGTGGCGACCGGGCTCGCAGGTGGCCGGACGGGAACGCGGATTATCGAGGAGCTGACCTCGGAGGCCATCCTGAACGACTTCGTCCGCATCGCTGTCGGGTCGCGCACGTCGACGGCTGTGGTGGATCCGACCGCGGGCACGTACACCGAGATCAATGAGTGGGGCCCCGAGGTGACGACCGTCGAGCTCGACATGCTCACGGACAAGCTCCACTACCTGTCTCGTGGAGCCGACTTCGTCGTTCTGTCCGGCTCGCTGCCACGAAAGGTGCCGACGTCGTTCTACGCGGACACGATCCGCGATCTCGCGCGGCGCGACGTTCGCGTCGTGCTCGACAGCGAGGGAGAGCCGCTCCGTCTCGGCGCCGAGGCTGCGCCCTTCCTGGTGTCGCCGAACCAACGAGAGGCCGAGCAGCTCGTCGGGCAGGAGCTCGAGGACGACGACGACTTTCTCATGGCCCTCGACGCCATCGCGGAAATGGGCCCGCGCAACGTACTCATCACGCTCGAGAACGGCTGTTTCGCGCTCCTTCGGTTAGGGCGCAAGACCCGACGCGTGCGAGCTCTCGCGCCGCACGTCGAGCCGGTGTCCGGTGTCGGCTCCGGAGACGTCTTGTTGGCACAGTTCCTGGCGGCGATCGTGGACGACCGTGAGCCCGATGACGCCATCGGCATGGCGGTCGCGGCTGGTGCGGCTTCCGTGCGCCAGGTCGGTGCCGGGCGCTTCGATCCCTCGCTCGCCGCGACACTCGTCGCGGACATCGAGCTCGCCGAGATCGATCCCGTCCGCTCGTAGACTCCGCGCATGGTGATCTGCGCGAGTTGCGGGCGCGAGAACGCGGACGACGCGCGGTTCTGTAGCGAATGCGGCACTCAAATGGCCACGTCCGAGCCTGCCCGCGAGTCCCGCAAAGTCGTGACGGTCCTCTTCTGCGATCTCGTCGGCTCGACCGCGCTGGGGGAGTCGACCGATCCCGAGGCTCTGCGCACGCGCATGCGCCGTTACTTCGAGGATCTGCGGGTGATCATCGAGCGCCACGGCGGCACGGTCGAGAAGTTTGTCGGCGACGCGGTCATGGCCGTCTTCGGGATTCCCGTCTCGCACGAGGACGACGCGTTACGGGCGGTCCGTGCCGCCGCCGAGATGGGAGCGGCCGTGAAAGAGCATGGGCTCGAAGCGCGGATCGGTGTCAACACGGGCGAGGTCGTCGTCGGCGGCGAGGGCGAGACCCTCGTGACGGGCGACGCCGTCAACGTCGCCGCACGCCTCGAGCAAGCAGCACAGCCCGGTGAAGCTCTCATCGGCGCGGAGACAAGAGCGCTCGTGCGCGACGCCGTAGCGATCGAGCCCGTCGAGCCGCTCGTCTTCAAAGGGAAGTCCGAGCCGGTCGAAGCCTTCCGCCTCCTCGAAGTGCTTCCCGACGCCGACGCGCTCGCGCGTCATCCGGAGACGCCGCTCGTCGGCCGCGAGCGCGAGCGCCAGCGGCTCTGGCGCGATTTCGAGGACGCCGTCGCAGACCGCACGTGCCGGCTGTTCACACTCCTCGGCCCGGCGGGGATCGGCAAGTCACGACTCGTCGCGGACTTTCTGGACCGAGTGGGCAATTCCGCCGACGTCCTCCGCGGGCGCTGCCTGAGCTACGGGGAAGGGATCACGTACTGGCCGCTGGTCGAGATGCTCGTCTCGGTCGGCGTCGATCCCGATTCTGTGATCGGATCGTCGCCCGAAGAGACTCGACTCGCCTTCCGTCGCCTGCTCGAGAGTCGCGCGGCCGATCGGCCTCAGGTCGTCGTCATCGATGACCTGCAGTGGGCCGAGCCCGTGTTCGTCGACCTCGTCGAGCACATCGCCGACCTCTCACGCGATGCACCGATCTTCTTGCTCTGCGTCGCGCGCACCGAGCTCCTCGACGTTCGTCCCGGATGGGGAGGCGGAAAGATGAACGCGACGTCGCTCTTGCTCGAGCCGTTGGGGGCAGAGGAATGCGCTGATCTCATGGACAGCCTCGTCCCTGACGCCGCGCTCGACGCGGGGTTGCGGGAGCGCATCACGGTCGCTTCGGCCGGAAATCCGCTCTATGTCGAAGAGATGCTCGCGATGGTGCGCGAGCACGGTGGCGAGGGCGAGATCGTGGTTCCGCCGACGATCCATGCCCTCCTCCAGTCCCGCATCGACTCGCTCGACGGCGACGTCCGTGTCGTCATGGAGCGAGGCTCTGTCGAGGGCGAGGTGTTCCATCGTGGTGCCGTTTCCGAGCTCTCTCCGGATCTCGTACGACCGGCGGTCGAGTCGCACCTCGCCACGCTCGTCCGCAAGGAGTTGATCCGCTCGACCCCGCCGACGTTTCCGCAGGACGAGGGCTTCCGCTTCCGCCACCTCCTCATCCGCGATGCCGCCTACGAGTCGCTGCCCAAGACGACCCGAGCTCAGTTGCACGAGCAGTTCGCAAACTGGCTCGGACAACACGACCTCGTCGAGCGGGACGAGATCCTCGGCTACCACCTGGAGCAGGCGCGCCGCTATCGGGCAGAGCTCGATGCGGACGACCCCGCCCTTCCGGCTCTCTCCGCCCGGGCGGCCGAGCACCTCGCGGCTGCCGGGAGCGGCGCTCTCGATCGTGGCGACTTCGATGCAGGTCGCGGGCTGTTGCGGAGAGCAACCGCTGTTCTTCCACCCGGAGACGAGCGTCGTCTTGCCCTCGCGCTGGATCTCTCCGTCGCGCTGCGTGAGTCCGGCGATCACGCTGAGTCAGCCGCTGTTCTCGAGGAGGCTCGCGGATCGTCGGATCCCGAGACCCGGGCGCTCGTCGCGCTCCAAAAGGCCAGCTGGGCTCTGGTGACTGCAAGCGACGTCGAAGCTGATGAGCGGCGCGTCCTGAGAGACGAGGCTCGCGCCGTTCTCGAGGCGGCGGGCAATGACGAAGGGCTCGCCCTCTACTGGTGGAGCGTCGCTTTGGAAGCGTGGTTCGCGCTGCGTGCAGCCGAGACCGCAGTCGCCTGTGAGCAGTCGCTCGCCTATCTCGAGAGAGCCCAAAGGGCGCGCCTCGCGAACCCGGTCGGGGCCAGGTTGATCTCGTCCTACGGGTTCGGCCCCACTCCCGTCGGGGAGGCGATCGAGCGCGTGACGGCGATCCGTCACGGCCAGCGTGGCGCGCTCGCCGAGGCGTGGTCGAGGGCCGTTCTCGGCAGGCTTCTGGCCATGCAGGGGGAGATCGATCGCGCGCGCGAGCTCGTTCGCGGTGGGCGCCAAGCGTACGCCGACGCCGGGCTGCTAATGAGCGCCGGCGGTATGAGCATGACCGAGGCTGCCGTCGAGTTCCGAGCCGGCGACGCCGTTGCTGCGGAGGTAGTCCTGCGCGAGGGTCTCGAGCTGCTCGAGCGCATCGGCGACCGGGCCTACTACCCGACGGCCGCGCTCGACCTCGCGAAGTGTCTCTACGACCAGGACCGCTATGACGAGGTCGGCGCGCTGTGCGAAGCCGCGCGGAAGACCACCGGCGCCGACGACCTCGTCAACGTCGTCGAGCTCGAAGGGCTCGAGGGTGGTCTGCTCGGGCAGCGTGGGAATCACGACGAGGCTGGCGAGAACGCTCGCCGAGCGGTGGAGCTCGCGGAGACGACGGACTTCTTCGAGACGCGCGCCTGGGCCCGGCTCATGCTCGCCGAGACGCTTGCGCTCGCGGGGCGAGTGGACGAGGCGTCCGAGGAAGCCGCCGTCGGGCTCGCCCACTATGACGCGAAGGGCGACGTGACCGGCGGCGCTCGAGCCCGAGCGCGACTCGCGAAGCTCGGTATCGAGGTCGGCTGATCGCCGTTGCGGAGCCCTGCTAACGTCGCGTGATGGAAACCGAGTTCCGCCAGGAGCAGATCGAGCGGCTCGTCGCCTTCGAGCGCAAGTTCGGCAAGGAAGGGCTCACGTTCGACGATGTGCTGCTCCTGCCTGCGGAGTCGCACGTGCTGCCGAACGATGTCTCGACTGTCACGCGGCTCACGCCGTCGATCTCGCTGAACATCCCGCTCGTCTCGGCCGCGATGGACACGGTGAGTGAGGCGCGACTCGCCATCGCGCTCGCCCGCGCAGGCGGGATGGGCATCGTCCACCGCAACCTCTCGATCGCCGACCAGGTTGCAGAGGTCGACAAGGTGAAGCGCTCCGAGTCGGGGATGATCGTCGAGCCCGTGACCTTGCGTGCGAGCGACCTCGTCGCTGACGCCCTCGAGCTCATGGAGCGCTACCGGATCTCCGGCGTCCCGATCATCGACGACGAAGGCGTACTCGTCGGCATCCTGACGAACCGCGACCTGCGCTTCGAGACCGACACCTCGCAGCGGGTCTCAGCGCTCATGACAAGCCGGAACCTCGTGACGGCTCCGCTCGGGACGACGCTCGACGAAGCCGAGGCGATCCTCCACCGCAACAAGATCGAGAAGCTTCCGGTGGTCGATCACGACGGTCGCCTCAAGGGCCTCATCACCGTCAAGGACATCTCGAAGAAGATCAAGTACCCGGACGCGACGAAGGACGACCAGGGCCGCCTGCGCGTAGGTGCCGCGGTCGGCGTCGGCCCTGGCGCGCTCGAGCGGGCAGCCGCACTGGTGGATGCCGAGGTGGACGTGCTGGTCGTCGACACGGCGCACGGTCACTCTCACGGCGTCCTCGATGTCGTCCGCAAGATCAGGGCGGCGCACGAGATCGAGCTCATCGCGGGGAACATCTCGACGGGCGATGGTGCGCTTGCGCTCGTGGATGCAGGGGCGGACGCGGTGAAGGTCGGGCAGGGGCCTGGATCAATATGCACTACCCGAGTAGTCGCAGGAGTAGGCGTCCCTCAGGTGACAGCCGTGTACGACGCGGCGCAGGCTCTCGCGGACCACGGCGTTCCCGTGATCGCCGACGGCGGCGTCCGTTCGTCAGGCGACATCGCGAAGGCGATCGCTGCCGGCGCAGACGTCGTGATGCTCGGCTCGATGCTCGCCGGCACCGACGAGGCTCCCGGCGAGGTCATGGTTGCGCAGGGCGAGCGCTTCAAGGAGTACCGCGGGATGGGCTCGCTCGGCGCGATGAAGGCGCGCTCGTTCTCGAAGGATCGCTACTTCCAGGGCGACGTCGAGGATGTCGAGAAGCTCATACCCGAGGGGATCGAAGGCCGCGTCCCGTACAAGGGCCCGCTCTCTCCGATCGTCCACCAGGTTGTCGGAGGGCTAAGGCAGTCCATGGGCTACTGCGGTGCGGCGACCATCGAGGACATGAAGACGCGAACGCGGTTCACGCGCATCACACCCGCGGGCCTGCAGGAGAGTCACCCGCACGGCGTCACGATCACTAAGGACGCCCCCAACTACCGGCGCTGACGTGGGCGACGTCGTAGCGCTCCCGACCACGGAAGCCGCTCCCGAGGAGCGCCCCGTCCTCGTCGTCGACCTCGGCGGCCAGTACAGCCAGCTGATCGCGAGGCGCGTCCGTGAGGCGCGCGTCTTCTCGGAGCTCGTCGGACATCGGCTCTCCGCCGCCGAGATCAGCCGCCGCAACCCGGCGGCGCTCATTCTCTCGGGAGGCCCGGCATCGGTCTACGCGGACGGCGCGCCGGACATCGACCCGGACATCTTCGAGCTCGGGATCCCGACGCTCGGCATCTGCTACGGGATGCAGCTCATGGCCCGCGACCTCGGTGGCGCCGTCGCGCGAACCGGAGCTTCCGAGTTCGGCAAGGCAGAGCTCGAGGCGAGCGAGTCGGAGCTCTTCCGCCACCTTCCACCGGAGCAGATCGTGTGGATGAGCCACGGCGACTCGGTCACCGCGCCTCCGGCCGGTGCCGAGGTGACCGCCTCGTCGCAGTCGACGCCGATCGCCGCGTTCGAGGACCGCGAACGGCGGCTCTACGGCGTCCAGTTCCACCCCGAGGTCGTCCACACGCCGCACGGCCAGGAGATCCTCAAGAACTTTCTGTACGAGGTCGCCGGTGTGCCGCCGACGTGGACACCCGCTGCGGTCATCGAGGAGCAGGTCGAGCGAATCCGCGCGGCTGTCGGCGACGAGCGCGTCCTGTGCGCGCTCTCGGGAGGCGTCGACTCCGCTGTGGCGGCGCTGCTCGTGCACAAAGCCGTCGGCGATCAGCTGACATGTGTCTTCGTCGACCACGGCCTTCTCCGCGAGAACGAAGCGGGGCAGGTCGTGGACACGTTCTCGGGTCACTTCGGCGTTCCGCTCGTCCACGTTCAGGCGCAGAAGCGGTTCCTCACGCGCCTCGCGGGTGTCTCCGATCCCGAGGAGAAGCGCAAGATCGTCGGCGAGGAGTTCATCCGCGTCTTCGAGGAGGAGGCCGGGTCGCTCGGGGACGTCCGCTTTCTCGTCCAGGGGACGCTGTACTCGGATGTCATCGAATCGGGCGGTGGTGAGGACGGTGTCGCTGCCCTGATCAAGTCCCACCACAATGTCGGCGGACTCCCGGCCGACATGCGCATGGAGCTCGTCGAGCCGCTGCGCCTGCTCTTCAAGGACGAGGTGCGCCGCGTCGGCGAGGAACTCGGAATGCCCGAGCGGATGGTCTGGCGCCAGCCGTTTCCTGGCCCGGGCCTCGCGATTCGGATCATCGGAGAGGTGACGGAGGAGCGGCTCGCGATCCTCCGGCGCGCGGACTCCGTTCTGCTCGAGGAGATCCGCCGCGCTGACCTCTATCGCGAGCTGTGGCAGAGCTTCGCCGTTCTTCCGGCGATCCGCTCCGTGGGCGTGCAAGGCGATGAGCGCACGTACGCCTACCCGATCGTCATTCGAGCCGTTACGTCGGAGGACGCCATGACCGCAGACTGGGCGCGGCTCCCGTACGACGTTCTGGAGGCGATCTCGAGCCGGATCATCAACGAGATCCCCGGCGTCAACCGTGTCGTCTACGACGTCTCCTCGAAGCCGCCGGCGACGATCGAGTGGGAGTAACGAAAGAGGCCCCAACTGGGGCCCCTTTTGCGAGGAACTGACCGGAGTATCTATTCGACGTTCGTCGCGTTCGCCCAGGACGCGTTCGCCCAGGACGCGCTCGCCCAGGACGCCGAGCTCCACGAGGCCGAACTCCAGGAGGCGCTCGACCAGGAGGCCGAGCTCCAGGACGCGCTCGACCACGATGCGCTCGACCAGGATGCCGAGTTCCACGATGCGTTCGAGAGGGCGGTCCAGTACCACGCGTTCGCATTGAACTCGGGTCTGCCCGTCGCGCTATTGACGGAGACGAACTGGCGTAGACCCGCGTTCGGGTTGGCTAGCCCGGATGTGCTCGTTGAGGCGCTGCCGTTGACGACGCCGACACCCAAAGCGCCGTTCGTCGCGTAGCCGGTCGGCGAGACCGCCTTCAGCATGATCGCGCCCTTGATCTGGTCGGGCGACCACGTTGGATTCTTCGCGATGATCGACGCTGCGATGCCCGAGACGACCGGCGCGGCGAACGACGTTCCGGACATCCACATGTAGTTCGGCTCGAGGATTCGTTGGGGGAACTGCGTCAGCAGCGTCG
>Ga0224500_10001528_pt1 | contig 13579 bp, 10 predicted proteins | sample SF_Oct11_sed_USG_FD_168126 | JGI IMG/M metagenome (GOLD analysis project Ga0224500, IMG submission 168126) | Sediment microbial communities from San Francisco Bay, California, United States - SF_Oct11_sed_USGS_4_1 | ecosystem: Environmental > Aquatic > Marine > Sediment | place: USA: California... | reverse complement strand
GTGTCGAACACGTCGATGCCGGCGAACTTCTTGAACAGCACGCCCTTGCCTTCCATCACCGGCTTGGCCGCAAGCGGGCCGATGTCACCCAGGCCCAGTACCGCGGTGCCGTTGGTCACCACCGCCACCAGGTTGCCGCGCGAGGTATAGCGGTAGGCGTTGCGCGCGTCGGCAACGATCTCCTCGCAGGCGGCGGCGACACCTGGCGAATAGGCAAGCGCCAGGTCATGCTGGTTCAGCAGCGGCTTGGTCGCGGCGATCGCCACCTTGCCCGGCGTCGGGAACTCGTGGTACTCGAGCGCGGATTTGCGCAATTCGGCGCGTTTGGCTTCGTGGTTCGACATGGCGCGATCGGGGCAACGAGGGGGTGAGCGATGGTACGTTCGATCGCGCCGCCCGGGTTGAACGGACCCATGCGCGAAACTGCGTATCGCATTTGCTTGCAACTACGCAATACTGTGGGCGACCATGACCAAGGCGCCGCAGCCCGCCGCCGATCTTGCGTCGACGTCGGGGCGCCCGCGCTGGCGCCGGGCCCTGTTGTGGGGGCTGCTGATCGCGCTGCTGACGGTCGCGCAGGCCCTGCTGCTGTTCCTCGTTCTGAATTACGAGAGTTCGCGCGCGCAGGACCGGACCGAGGCCGTGGCAGCCGGCGCCGCCGACGCGGCACGCCAGATCCTGTCGCGCACCCTGCAAAGCCTGCAACTGCTGGTCTGGTCCGACCGCGCGGGCGACTCATGGCACCAGGATGCCGCCGAGCTGATGCGCCAGCGGCGCGAAGTCTTGCGCGTCGAAAGGCGCGATGCGGCGTTTCTCGTCGTCGACGCGGTTCAGGCGCCCTACGCGAGCGGCCTGTTCGACCAGTTGCCGCGCGAGTTGCAGAGCATCGACGCCGAGGCCGCCTGCGCGGGTGCGCGCCGAAGCGGCGCACCGTCGTTCTCGCGCAGCTACTACACGCTGCTGGCCGGCGGCACCGGCCTCGAGGCGCTCGACCTGTGCATCCCGCTGGCCGCGCCCGGCGGGGGCAGCATGATCGCGGTGCTGTCGCTGCCGGAGGTGCTGGACGCGGCCTTGGTCGCGGACAGCACGCGCACGCACGAACTGTCGTTCGTCGAAGGTGACGGCACGCGTCTCGCTCGCGCCGGCTCGGTTCGCAGCGCGGGCGTCTACCACGCCGAACGCGTGGTAGACCTGCCCGGCGTCGGCTTGCTGCTGCGCGCCGCGAGCGCCGAGGGCCGGCCGCACCTGATTCCCAACCTCAGCGTCGCCCTGGTGTTCGGACTGTCGCTCGGACTGATGGCGCTGGTGCTGCTGCTCGCGCGCGACGTGCGGCGACGCGCTGAAGCCGAAGAGCGCCTGGGCGAAGCGCTCGCCTTCCGCAAGGCCATGGAGGACTCACTGGTCACGGGGCTGCGGGCGCGTGACCTCGCGGGCCGGATCACCTACGTCAACCCGGCGTTCTGCCGCATGGTCGGTTTTGCGCCCGACGAGCTGCTTGCCGCTGCGCACCCGCCCTACTGGCCACCGGAACGGGTCGACGACTACATGCGGCGGCAGGCCGAGCGCTTGGGCACGGTGGCGGCGCCGGCGGCAGCCGGCAACGGCCCCGCCCAGGTGGGTTACGAGACGGTCTTCATGCGCAAGAACGGCGAGCGGTTCCCGGTGTTGCTGTACGAGGCCCCGCTGGTCGACACCCAGGGCCGGCACACGGGCTGGATGAGCGCCACGGTCGACTTGTCCGAGCAACGCCGGATCGAGGACATGTCGCGCCAGCAGCAGGAGCGCCTGCAGGCCACCGCGCGCCTGGCCACCGTCGGCGAGATGGCATCGCTGCTCAGCCACGAACTGAATCAGCCGCTGGCGGCGATCTCGAGCTACGCGAGTGGCTCACTCAACCTGCTCGACCCGGTCGGCGCACCGGAGGGCACCGAGCTGGTGGCCGCAGACCGCGCGATGCTGCGCCAGGCCCTGTCGCGCATCGCCGAACAGGCCGAGCGCGCTGGCCGCACGATCAAGAGCGTGCATGACTTCGTGCGCCGGCGGGAACAGGCGCATGAAGCCATATCGGTAGCAGTCCTGATCGACGCCGTGCTGCCGCTGGTCCGCCTGCAGGCGCACAAGAGCGGCACGCGCGTCGAGGTCGACTGCCCGACGCCCGCGCCGCGCGTCCGGGCCGATCGCACGATGATCGAACAGGTGCTGCTCAACCTCACGCGCAACGGCATCCAGGCGATGGAGACCGACGACACCGCGACCGACGCCCGGTTGCTGCGCGTGGGCGTGCGCCCGATCGCCGGACAAGGCAGGGACGACTGGGTCGAGTTCACCGTGCGCGACGCGGGACCCGGCATCCAGCCAGACGTGGCGGCACGGTTGTTCACACCGTTCTTCACGACCCGCAGCGAAGGCATGGGGCTGGGCCTGTCGCTGTGCCGCACCGTGGTCGAGCAGCATGGCGGTGCGCTCGATTTCGACTGCAGCGGCAAGGGCACGACGTTCCGGTTCACTTTGCGGGCCGCGTGATGCCTGCGTTCGGCGAGCCGGCCCCCCGCTGGCAGCGCCGCGCAAGCCGGACCATACTGCGGCCATGAGCGCGCCGCTCGGCCTGCCGATGGTCTACCTCGTCGACGACGAGGAGGTGTTGCGCGACGCCCTGGCTTGGTTGCTGCGGTCGCGCCGGCTGCTGTCGGAGGGTTTCGCCAGCGCCGAGGCGTTCGAGGCCTTCGTCGACCGCCAGCAGGCATCGCGTGGTTCGCGTTGGCCGCAGGCGCCGTCCTGCCTGTTGCTGGATGTGCGCATGCCCGGGCTGAGCGGCCTGGCACTGTTCGATCGCCTGGTCGAACGCGGCCTCGTCGCGACACTGCCGGTGATCTTCCTCACCGGCCACGGCGACGTGCCCACCGCGGTGTCGGCGGTCAAGCGCGGTGCGTTCGACTTCGTCGAGAAACCTTTCTCGGACAATGCGCTGGTCGATCGCATCGAGCAGGCGCTCGACGCAAGCCGTGCCGAGCTCGAGTCCGGGCGCGCGCGCGAGATCGTCGAGCATGCCCTCGCCGAACTCACCGAGCGCGAGCGAGAGGTGATGCGACTGGTGATCGAGGGACGGCCGAACAAACTGATCGCCGACGCGCTGGGCATCAGTGTGCGCACGGTGGAAGTGCACCGCGCGCGCGTGTTCGACAAGATGCGCGTCGGCTCGGCGGTCGAGCTGGCCAATCTGCTGCGCGGAGCCGGTCAGCCTTCGGGCGCCGGATAGCGGACCTCGAGCACTTCAATGCGCTGCGGCCCCTTGGGCGTCACGAGCGTGACCTCGTCGCCTTCGTGTGCCTTGAGCAGCGCGCGCGCGATCGGCGCGACCCAGCTGACCTCGGCGGCCAGGTTGTCAGCCTCGTCGATGCCCTTGATCGTGATCGTGCGTTGCTCGCCTGCCTCGTCGGCGTAGGTGACCGTTGCGCCGAAGAAGACCTGGTCACTGCCATGATGCAGCGACGGGTCGGCCACCTCGGCGATGTCCAGCCGCTTGGTCAGGAAGCGGATGCGGCGGTCGATCTCGCGCAGCCGCTTCTTGCCGTACAGGTAATCGCCGTTCTCCGAACGGTCGCCGTTCTTGGCCGCCCAAGATACGGTCTCGACGACCTTCGGCCGCTCGACATCGAGCAGCGCGAGCAGCTCGGCGCGCAGCCGCGCATAGCCGGCCGGCGTGATGTAGTTCTTCGCGCCCGCGGGCAGCGGCGGGAGCGCCGACGAGCCATCGTCGTCACTGTCGTCGCCGTCGCTTTCCCTGGTGAAGGCCTTGTTCATGTGCGCTTGTGAGCACCACAAAGGACAACGGGCGACGCGAAGATCACGTCACCCGTTGTGTTTCTGGTCTGGCGCGGCTGGCAGGATTCGAACCCACGACCCCTTGGTTCGTAGCCAAGTACTCTATCCAACTGAGCTACAGCCGCGAAGGGGCGAAAGTATAGCAGGCGCTACATTCTCGACGTGACCCGCGAGACCCGCCCATCGCCTGCCGCGCTCACCTGGGCGCAGCGCCTGGTGCGCCTGAACACAGTCAGCCGCGAGTCGAACCTCGTCCTGATCGAGTGCATTGCAGATCATCTGCGCGAGCTCGGCGTTGCGCTGCGCCTGACATATGACGAGACGCGCCGAAAGGCCAACCTGTTTGCGACGATCGGCCCGCACAAGCCCGCAGGCGTGATCCTGTCTGGCCATACCGACACCGTGCCCTGGGACGGCCAGGCGTGGACGCGTGACCCGCTCGCCGCCGACGTCGCGGGCGAACGCCTGTATGGCCGCGGCAGCGCCGACATGAAGGCCTTCATCGGCCTGGTCGTTGCGCAGACCGAACGGTTTCTGTCTGCCGACCTGCCGTTCGCCATCCACTACGCATTCAGCTTCGACGAGGAGGTCGGCTGCTTCGGCGTGCGGCACTTGATCGCCGACCTTCGCGACGCGGGTGTCGCGCCACGCCTGTGCATCATCGGCGAGCCCACCGGCATGGTGCCGGCGGTCGCGCACAAGGGTGTGTACCGCTGGCGCTGCTGCGTCAAGGGCAAGCCCGCGCACTCCTCGCTCACCCCGCGCTCGGTCAACGCGATCGAGGCGGGCGCGCGCCTGATCGCACGAATCGCCGACATGGCCGAAGGCTGGCGCGAGCGCGGACCGCGCGACGAGGGATTCGACGTGCCCTTCACCACCGCGAGCGTGGGCGTGGTCTCGGGTGGCATCGCCGACAACATCGTGCCCGAGGATTGCGTCTTCCACTACGAGTTCCGCAACCTGCCGGGCCACGACGCGATGGCGATGCAGCAGCGCGTGCTCGAGCACGTGTCGGTGCTGGAGCCGGCGATGAAGGCGGTCGATCCTTCCACCGGATTTCGTTTCGACGTGATCTGCGCGGTGCCCGACTTCCTGGCGCGTGCCGACGAACCCGCCGCCGCGCTCGCGCAACGCCTGGCCGGTACCCGAGGCACCACGCTCGTGGCCTTCGGCACCGAGGCTGGCCTGTTCCAGCGCGCCGGGATTTCCACCGTTGTCTGCGGTCCGGGCTTCGTCGACCAGGCGCATCAACCCGACGAGTACGTGAGCCTGGTTCAGCTGGCGCGCTGCGAGGCGTTCCTGCACACGCTGGCCACGGACCGCAACGCGATCTGACGCGGGTTCAGGCGATGGCAGCGGCCTCGCGGTCGCAGCGCTGCGCACGCGCGTCGTCGCCCTCGGCACGTGCCAGCGCCGCCAGGCGCACCCAGCAGTCGCGCCGCGCCTGCGGCGGCAAGGTGGTCGCGCGGGCCGCGCGCTCGAGGGGCCCGCGCGCCTTGCCCCAGAGCTGGCGCTCGGCATAGGCACAGCCCACCGCTGCCTGCACGGCCGGGTCGTGGGGCAGTGCGAGTTCGGCCGCCTGCAAACGTGGCAACCAGTCGGGTCCGAGCCCGTCGAGGCTGCGCGCCAGCGTCAGGGACACCGATTCGCGCTCGTCGCGCCCGAGCTCGGCCAGGCGCTCCCAGGACGGCAGCAGCCAGTCGCGGGCGCGCTGCGGTGCACCAAGCGCCACCGCACGGCGCGCCGCGCGCGCGGCAATGAAGGGGTCTGACTGGTCGACCGCGTCGAGCTGCTGCCAAGCGCGTTCGAGCTGTTCGGCGTCGCGCGCCGCGTCGAGCGTTTCGCTGGCCAGCGAACGCAGCAGGCTCTGCGCCGCCGCGGGCGAGAACGCCTGGTGCTTGGCCAGAAGGCGTGCCGTGTGAAGCGCCGCCACTGGCTCGCCGGCCATTCGCTGTGCCTGCAGTTTCAGGCGCAGGGCCTGCGTGCGCCGCGCCACACCGGGCGGCAGTGCGGCCAGCAGCGCCAGCGCACGCGCGGGGTCGCGGTCATCGACCGCCCATTCGCTGGCCAGCAGTGCCGCGCCGTCGTCGACCGCGCGCGCGCCGGCGCCCCCCTTGCGTTGAAGATGCCTGAGCTTGTCGAACTGGCGGTCGCGCTGGGGCCGGTCCTGCAGGCGATGAAGGCTGGCTCCGGCGACGAGGTGCGACAACGCGCGCGTCGAAAGGGCGTCGGGGAGGTTGGGTGTGGCCTCGTGGATCGCCACCGCGCGCAGCGCGGCTTTGTATGCACGGCTGTAACGCGCACCGAAGTATTCAGCCAGCGATTCGCGCAGCGCGCCCTGCGCGGCACGCTCGCGCCTGAGCATGCGCCACTCGTGTGCGCGCTGCGGCAGTGTCAGCAGCGCCTGCAGCGCACGCAGCGCGATCATCAGCGCCAGGCACGCCAGCACGACGCCGATCACGAACAGGTTGAGCGACAGGTCGACACGCCAACCGCTCCAGTACAGGCTGACCAGCCCATCGTTGCGGCCGAACGTGGTGGCCACGACGACGGCCGCCGTGGCCAGCAAGACGAGCCAGATGACCGCTTTCATCGGCGCAGATCGGAGGCCTTGACGGGTCCGCGTCGGGTCGATGCCGGGTGGTCTGCGATCCACCTCGGGCGGCGCGAGCGCAGAGAGCGGGGTGCTCTCATCTCGCCGCAGCCGCCGCAGTCAGCGCCGCGAGCGTTTCGTCGGGGCGGGGAAGGATGGTCTGGCGCGCCTGCGCGCCGACCTGTCGCAGCATCTCGGAGGTGGCGACCACGCGCCGGGACGTACGGTCGAAGTAGCGGTCGAGCGTGGTCGAGGCCTCACGCAGGTCGGCCTGCGCGATCTCGAACTGCCGCGCGAAGAGCGCGAGGCGCGCATTCAGCAGGCGCAACTTCAGGTTCTCGCGAACGAAGAACTGCTGGTCGGGCGCGATCAACGCGCTGTCGCCGTGCTCGATGCGCGTCACGCGCACGAGCGAGCGCAACTCGTCGCCAACGGCCGCTGCAGCGTGGCGCCACCACGCCGATGCGCGTGCAGTCCAAGCTTCCGCGGCCGCGCTGGCCGCGGAAGCGGTCGACACTGGTGACTTCGCGCTCGCCGCCGCCGGCTTCGCCCGCGCATCGGGCGCCGCCACTGCGACCAGAGGCAGTTCGTCGACCATCCGCACCGCCTCGTCCAGGCGCAAAGTCAGCGCGGAGATGTCGACCGAGCCTTGCGCCTTGACGCGCTCAAGGTCATGCGCAACTGCGCGCCGCACGCGCTCCAGGCGCGGTTGGTTGATCCGCGCGAGGCGCTCTTCGGCCTGCTTGAGCGTCGCCGCCAGCGGCTCGGCGCTGCCGGTGATCGCACTCTGTTGCACGGCCATGCGGATCGCTGCCTCGACGTCGGCTAACACGTTCTCGTCGCGTGACCGCGCCACCGACTGCAGCAGCTCCTCGACCTGCGAGCGCTGCATCGCGGCCTCGGCCACCCGCGCCTCGAGCAAGGCCGCCTTGGCTGAGGCGTCGCGCGCCATGTCCTGCGCACCGCGCGCGGCCGCGCGAGCCTCCGCGGCGTCACGCTGGCTCGCGTCCTGGCGCTGCACCAGTTCGCGTTCGAGTTGCTTGACGCGGCGTTGCGTGTCCCAGGCCATCGCGAGCGCGATCGCCGTCACGCCCACCGCCGCCACTGTCACCCAGAGGACGAGTCGGCGCCGCGTCGGCACCGCCGCGGGCGCAGCAATTGCCGATGGCGCAGGCGTGACGTCGTTCTCGGGAGCGCTCAAGGTGACGACGATTGTACGAAGCGCCCCTGCGGCCGCTCATGGTCCGCCACCACAGCCACTACCGCATCGAGCGTCGGCGGCACCTCGGTGACACGGCCGAACCCCAGCGCGCGCGCCTTCTCGGCGATCCGCGCATGCGAGGCGATCGCCTGCGATGCACCCCATTGCGCGCCGGGCGCCAGCGCGACCAGGTGCCCCAACGCCTCGCCGCTCGACAGCAACCACAGGTGCTCGTCGGGCGCGGCAAGCGCGGCCTCGCACAGCGAACGCTCGTGATCGCTCCATTGCGGTGCGCTGCGGCGGTAGGCGGTGACCCACCGCACGGTCCCGCCGGCCCCGGCGAGCGCCCGGGCGAACTCCTCGCGGCCACCGTCGCCACGCACGACGAGCACCGCTCGCGAGCTCCAGTCCTCGTCGCGCAGACGGTCCCACAGCGCGGTCGAGTCGAACGGTGGCGCGACGGGCGCCACACAAAGCGCGCGCGGCACACCTGCCGCGACGAGGGCATCGACCGTCCCCGGGCCCGTCGCGGCGGCGCGCAGGTCCTCCGGCCATGCGGCCCCTGCGGGCCGGGCCGCAAAGAAGTGCGTCACGGCGTTGGGGCTCACGAACATGGCGAGGGCAAACCTGTCCAGGCTGTGCCAGGCGTCGGTCATCGCGCCGGTATCGGCAGCGGCGCTGATCTCCAGCAGCGGCAACGCCACCGCGTCGATGCCCCGCGCGCGAAGGCGCTCGATCCAGCCGCGCGCCTGGGCCGCCGGCCGCGTGACGATGACACGCAGGGCCATGAAGACCGATCAGGCCTCGAGGTAGTCGGCGGCGCCCAGAGCGCGCAGCGTGGCCACCGCCTGCACACCCAGCGCTTCGGCAGCCGCAGCGTCGCTCACCGCACCAGCGGCCTGCGCCTGCAGCAGCGTGCGGGCCGGCGCTCGCGCATCCCCGAGCGCGGTATGCAGGTGCAATGTGCCGCCCTGCCACCGGGCATGGGCGGCCAGCGGCACCGAGCAGCTGCCGCCGAGGCCGCGCGAGACCGCGCGTTCGGCATGCACTGCGAACCAGGTCGGCAGGTCGATCAGGCCGGCGAGTGCCTCGCGCAGCGCCGTGTCATCGGCGCGCACCTCGATGCCCAGTGCGCCCTGGCCGGCCGCAGGCAGCATCTGCGAGGCGTCGAAGCGTGCCCGGATGCGCGATGCGAGGCCCAGCCGCACAAGCCCGGCGGCGGCGAGCACGATCGCGTCGTACTGCCCTTCGTCGAGCTTGCGCAATCGCGTGTCGAGATTGCCGCGCAACGGCTCGACCACGAGGTCGGGGCGCAAGGCGGCCAGCTGCACGACGCGGCGCAGGCTCGACGTCCCCACTCGGGCGCCCTGCGGCAGCGCGGCCAGCGAGGCGAAATGGTTCGACACGAAGGCATCGCGCGGGTCCTCCCGGTCGAGCACCGCCGCGAGCACGAAGGCCGCTGGCAGATCCATCGGCACGTCCTTGAGCGAGTGCACCGCGAGATCGGCGCGCCGCTCCTCGAGCGCGACCTCGAGCTCCTTGACGAACAGGCCCTTGCCGCCCACCTTCGACAGCGTGCGGTCCAGGATCTCGTCGCCGCGCGTGGTCATGCCCAGCAGTTCCACCTGCACGCCGATCGGCCCGAAGCGCTCGGCCAGCAACGCTTGCACATGTCTTGCTTGCCACAGGGCGAGGCGGCTCTCGCGGGTGGCGATCACGAGCTTGCGGCCGGTGAGCGAAGAAGTCATGGCGCGATTATCGAGTGCCCACCCGTCATTGATAACATCCGATCACGTAACCGCGTTACACCTCGAATCCCGCAGGAACCCGCGATGCCCCGCACCCGACCCGTCCCCCGCGACGCGCACCGCGACGCCGCCGAGAAGAACCGGCCGCTGATGGACGACATCCGGCTGCTCGGCCGCATCCTCGGCGACGTGATCCGCGAACAGGAAGGCACCGAGGCCTTCGAGTTGATCGAGCGTGTGCGCCAGCTCTCGGTGGCGTATCGGCTCAAGCGCGATGCGTCGGCGGGCCGCGTGCTCGACCGCCTGCTGAAGAACCTGTCGGGCGACCAGACGGTCAGCGTGATCCGCGCCTTCAGCTACTTCTCGCACCTGGCCAACATCGCCGAGGACCGCCACCATGTGCGCCGCCGCGAGGTGCACGAGCGCGAGGGCCACCTGCAGGAAGGCTCGCTCGCGATGACCATCGAGCGCCTGTTCGACGCCGGCCTGCGCGCGGGCGAGATCGCGGCCACGCTGGCGCAGTCGCACATCAGCCCGGTGCTGACCGCGCACCCGACCGAAGTACAGCGAAAGAGCATCCTCGACGCCGAGCGCGCCGTCGCCGAGCTGGTGGGCGAGCGTGACCGCCTGGCCACCGAGCGCGAACGCGCCGACAACGAGGCGCTGCTTCGTGCGCGCGTGACCCAGTTGTGGCAGACGCGGATGCTGCGGCCGGTCAAGCTCACCGTGGGCGACGAGATCGAGAACGCGCTGTCGTACTACCACTCGACCTTCCTGCGCGAGGTGCCGCGCCTGTACCGCGACGTCGAGCGGGCGCTGCACGGCCACTCGGTGCCGGCGTTCCTGCGCATGGGCCACTGGATCGGCGGCGACCGCGATGGCAATCCGAACGTCGGCGCGGCCACCCTCGCGCTGGCGCTGGCGCGGCAGGCGGAGGTCGCCCTGCGCCATTACCTGACCGAGGTGCACATGCTGGGTGCCGAGTTGTCGATCTCGCAGACGCTGGCCCCGGTGACGCCCGAGATGAGCGCACTGGCCGCGCGCTCGCCCGATCGCAGCCCCCATCGCGAGGACGAACCCTATCGCCGTGCGCTGATCGGCATCTACGCGCGCCTGGCGGCCACCCTGCACCACCTGACCGGCACCGAGGCGCTGCGCCATGCCGTGGCGCCGCAGGAGCCCTACGCGTGTGCGGAGGCGTTCATCGCCGACCTGCGAACGATCGAGGCCTCGCTGCACTTCCACCACGCCAGCTCGCTGATCGCGCCGCGCCTGGCCCCCTTGATGCGCGCGGTACAGGTGTTTGGCTTCCACCTCGCGACGATCGACCTGCGCCAGAACTCCGACCGCCACGAGGCGGTGGTCGCCGAGCTGCTGGCCACGGCGCGCATCGAGCGCGACTACGGCGCGCTGGCCGAGGCCGACAAGCGCCGGCTGCTGATGCAACTGCTCAACGACGCGCGGCCACTGCGCGTGATCGGGCACGGCTACAGCGAGGCTTCGCGCGACGAACTCGCCGTGTTCGATGCCGCGCGCGAAGCTCTCGCGCGCTACGGACGGCACGCGATCCGCCACTACATCATCTCGCACACCGAGGACGCAAGCGACCTGCTCGAGGTGCTGCTGCTGCACAAGGAATGCGGCCTCTTGCGCGGCACGCTAGACGATGACGCGGTGGCCGACCTGATCGTCGTACCGCTGTTCGAGACGATCGAGGACCTGCGCCAGGCCGAACCGATCATGCGCGCCTACTACGCGCTGCCCGGCGTGCTGCCGATGATGGTGCGCAGCAAGCTGGGCGAGCACCCCGAGCAGGAGATCATGCTCGGCTACAGCGACAGCAACAAGGACGGCGGCTTCTTCACCAGCAACTGGGAGCTGTACCGTGCCGAGACCGCACTGGTGGGCCTGTTCGCCCCGCTGGAACGCGAGCATGGTCTGAAGCTGCGCCTGTTCCACGGCCGTGGCGGCACCGTGGGCCGCGGTGGCGGCCCGAGCTACCAGGCCATCCTCGCGCAACCGCCGGGCACGGTGAACGGCCAGATCCGCCTGACCGAACAGGGCGAGGTGATCGCCTCCAAGTACGCGCATCCCGATATCGGCAGGCGCAACCTGGAAACGCTGGTGGCGGCCACGCTCGAGGCGACATTGCTGCATCCGACCAAGACGGCGCCGAAGGCTTTTCTCGAGGCGGCCGCCGAGATCAGCAACCTGAGCTTCGCCGCGTACCGGTCGCTCGTCTACGACACACCGGGGTTCACCGACTACTTCTTCGAGGCCACGCCGATCCGCGAGATCGCCGAGCTCAACATCGGCTCGCGGCCCGCGTCACGCAAGGCCGGCCGCCGCATCGAGGACCTGCGCGCGATCCCCTGGGGCTTCTCGTGGGGGCAATGCCGCGTCGCACTGCCGGGGTGGGCCGGCTTCGGCACGGCGATCGAGCAGTGGCTGGGAGATTCGCCCGCCAGGCGCAAGGAACGGCTGGCGCTGCTGCGCAAGATGCACAAGCAATGGCCGTTCTTCCGCACCTTGCTGTCCAACCTCGACATGGTCCTGGCCAAGAGCGACCTGCGCATCGCCGCGCGCTATGTCGAACTCGTGACGGACAGGAAGCTGGCCAAGCGCATCTTCACCGCCGTGCAGGCCGAGTGGCACAAGGCCGGCGAGATGCTCTCGCTGGTCACCGGGGAGCCGCACCGTCTGGCCACCAACCCGGCACTGGCGCGCTCGATCGAGCACCGCTTCCCCTATCTCGACCCGCTCAACCACCTCCAGGTCGAATTGATGCGGCGCCACCGCTCGCAGCGGGCGCACGACCCCGCGGCCGAACGTGTCGAGCGCGGCATCCACATCTCGATCAACGGCATCGCGGCAGGGCTGCGCAATACGGGATGACCGGCGAGCCGGCGACCGCGTGCGCAAGGCACCGGCCGCACCGCACCAGCGTTCACGCCTTTTCGATCGCCTCGCGTACCGCGCCGGCCTGGCGCCGCGACACGGCAAGCCATTCGCCGGTCGCGGCGACCTGCACCGCCCAGCCGGCTTCGGCAGCTTCGCCCTCCTCGTCGGCCTCTGTCGCATTCGCGAGCTTGCGACGCTCCAGCGCGCGCACCGCCGCGCGCGCCACCAGTGTGTTGCGGTGGATGCGCATCACACGCTCGCCCAGCCGCTGCTCGAGGTCCGTCAGCGAGTCGTCGAGCACGTAGCTGCGTGCGGCGGTGCGAAGCGTCACGTACTTGAGCTCCGCGCGCAGGTACAGCACTTCGGCGATCGGCACGCGCACGACGCGGCCGCGCTCGCTGACCACGATCACCGGTCCACTGCCTTCGGCCGCCGCATCGCGGGCGGGCGCTCGGCGCGCGGCGCGCTGCAGTGCGGCGGCGAGGCGCTCGCGCTTGACCGGCTTCGTCAGATAGTCGGTCGCGTCGAGGTCGAAGGCCGTCAATGCGTGTTCGCCATGGGCGGTCACGAACACGACCGCCGGCGGCCTCTCGCGTCGTTGCAGCTCGGCGGCCAGTGCGGTGCCCGGTGCGCCGGGCATCTGGATGTCGAGCAGCACCGCATCGGCCTCGTGCTCGCGCAGCCAGTCGGCCGCCTGGCGCGCACTGGCGCATTCGCCCACCACCTCGCAGCGCGGATCGGCACACTCGCGCACCAGCTGCGCCAGGCGGCTGCGCGCCAGCGCCTCGTCGTCGACGACGAGTATCCGCAACAGGTTCACACGCCTTCCCCGATCGGCACGACGATTCGCACGCGGAAGCGCTCCCCCTTGGGCGCGGCGTCGAACTGGGCGTCGAGGTCGTGCAGCAGGCGCAGACGTTCGCGCACGTTGGCCAGTGCCAGACCATGGCCCGGGTTGGGCGTGGCCTGGCCCGGCAGCGTGTTGTCGATCACGATCTCGGCACGCCCGAGGTGGGCGCGCGTGCGCACGCGCACCGCACCGCCGCCTTCGGCCGGCTCGATGCCATGGCGCACCGCGTTCTCCAGCAGCGGCTGCAGCACCAGCGGCGGCAGCCGTGCCGCGTCGGCCGCTGGGTCGAGCTGCCACTGCAATTGCAGGCGTTCGCCGAATCGCAGCGACTCGATCGCGAGGTAGCGACGCGCCAGTTCGATCTCGTCGGCCAGCGTGACACTGCTGCTGCCGCGCGCGCTGCCGTCCTGCTCAAGCGCGACGCGAAACAACTCGGCCAGGTCCTCGAGCACGTTCTCGGCGCG
>Ga0224500_10001527_pt1 | contig 13581 bp, 10 predicted proteins | sample SF_Oct11_sed_USG_FD_168126 | JGI IMG/M metagenome (GOLD analysis project Ga0224500, IMG submission 168126) | Sediment microbial communities from San Francisco Bay, California, United States - SF_Oct11_sed_USGS_4_1 | ecosystem: Environmental > Aquatic > Marine > Sediment | place: USA: California... | reverse complement strand
TCGATAACCTGCATGTCAGTCCTGCCGCGCGTTGCGGCAATGCCGTACTCGGTCACAAAAATATCGCGGTGGTGGCGCGGTACGGTCGCGTGGCCGCCGGACCAGCGAATATTGGACCGCGTGGCACCCCCTTTCGAGCGGCTGGCCCGCAACATGAGGATCGAATGTGCGTCCTCAAGCGAATGCGCCATCGCCACGAAATCGAATTGACCGCCAACGCCGCTGACCACGCGGCCGTCATCGAGCGTGTCGGAAATAGCCTCGCCCAGCAGTGTGGCCATCATCGTCTCGTTGACGAAGCGCGCTTTCTGGCGTTGCTGCCGCTTGCGCGCCTCATCGCCAAACAGGGTGTTGACGAAGGAGATGTGCGTCATGTTGATACGCCGCCTGCGTTCCGGGGGCATCTGCCGGAGCGTTTCATAAAACGCATTCGAGCCGATGAAGAAGCCACCGTGAATCAGCGTGTCGTCCTGTTCGTCGGCGGGTCGCCGGATCAAGCCGTGCTCGAACAAAGCGAGCAAAGCATCGCTCATCATTTCAGTCGATGCGTACAGTCCCTTCTCAAAAGGTGCTGTTTCCACCGGCAACGCCAGGCGGCTTTTTGATCGGGTACCGCCGGGCAGCTTCTCGAGCACAGCCGCGAAGATTTCGGGCGAGTCATGTCGCAATCGCAAACAATGCGCGACAGCATCGCTCAGCGAACCGATCCCGAGCTGCAGTGTGCCGCCGTCGGGAATGAGACTCGCGACATGCATGCCGGTCGCATAGTCTGCCTGCGTCACTTGCCGGTTCGGCAAGCCGAACAGCGGAAACTGGCAGTCTTCGCTGTCCAGGATGAAATCGAACTGACCCGCTTCAAGCTCAGCGTCGCCGAACATGTACGGCAGCTGCCGGTTGACCTGGCCGACTATCGCGATCGCATGGCCGGAACGCCGTCGTGCTTCCAGTCGCGGCAACAGGTCAAGCGTGACTTCGGGGTTGGAGCTGAGGCTGTATTTGCCCGGCGCTGTATCGTGCGTAGCGACCAGCTGGGCGACCGCGTTGACGCCGAGCTTCATCAATTCATCGACGGCGTGGCTGTAGTTGATGCTGGCGTAATTCTGTTGCGCGGCATCGTTGCCCAGGTAGGCACCCGGTCGCAGATAGAATTCCCGGACCTTGATGTTGGCGGGCAGTTGGTTTGCTTCGATCGCCGCGACGTAGGCCGGTGTCGGCCAGTCTGCATACAGGCGGTCGACGAGTGGCTCTGCGAAACGCGCCTCCAACCCGGCCCTGGGCTCGGGCGGCGACAATGTAAGGCCCGTGAAAATGGTGAGCGACAGCGATGCATCGGACACCGCGCGTGCGAACAAGGCATCCGCGACATGCACCGCTTTGCCAATGCCGATCGGCAGGCCCAGTACGATCGTCTTGCCGAGCATTGTGATCAATGCATCGGCGATCTCTGTCGCGGATTGAAAGGTTCTGCTCACCGTTGCCGAGCCTCTGGACCGGCAGGCAGGCTGACGCAGGGAGAACCAGGGATTGATGCCATCCGCCGAGCTTAGCAAGCGCGGCTGGTTTGTGACATTCCAAGCGTCACTTTAAGAAGTGCATGGCGACAAATCGTACTTGTCGCCATGCACCCGCAATTACCCTCTAGAACTTGTACCCAAAATTAACCGCAAAAACCCAGGGATCAATCTTGATGGTACCCAGCTCACCGGTTTCGGCAGGATTGATGCCGTCGTCGATCGTTGCTGTGATGTCCGATTCAATGTTGATCCAGCGGACGTCGAAGTTGATTAATGCGCGATCGTTCAACATCCAGTCGGCGCCGATCTGTGCGGCAACGCCAAACGAATCGTCGAGTGAGAAGTCGACGATGCCGGCATCAATAATGTCCTGAGTAAGATCTTCAGACAGGAATGTCGTGTAGTTCACGCCAAGTCCAACGAAAGGCTGGAACTTCGCTTCCGGTGAAAAGTGATATTGCACCGAAAATGTTGGCGGCAGGTGTTCGACTTCAGCGAACGGAAGTGTACCGCTCTCGGTGGTAACACCGTCGGAAATCGTCGCATCGAGGTCGACGTCATGTTTGAACGGCCAGGCCGCCAGGATATCGAAGGCCCAGTTATCGGTGAACATGTACGTGCCGGTCAATGTCATGCTGACCCCGTCATCGACCTGCACGACGGCATTGACCGTCAAGGTGTCGATGGTGATTTCCGGAAGTACGAGGTTGTCGTTCTTTGGCATGACCATGCCAACGCCGCCGCGCAATATCCAGTCGCCGGCTTCGTGTGCGACTGCGGGTGTTGCAATCGAAGCCCCCAATAGTGCGCCTGCCCAAATGAGTGATGATCGTTTCATGATGGTCTCCTTGATCTCTTCGATCGTTACCACGGCCGTCATCCTGCCGACGCGAACGCGTAGCAAGATCACACGGATATCCCATCACTCCATGGGGATAAGGAAAATACGTAGTCGGAGAAGGTGTTTGCAGGCTGTCCGTATTGACACAATTTCAAGACCGGCACGAATTCGGCCGTCATCGTATGTTGTGCGACTCGGCAACAATGCGGTCCAGATCACCGACGTCCAGAACAGGTGCCGCCTCGATGTCTTCGGCGTCGAGTAGACTCGCGACTCTTTCCAGAGTCGCGAGGAGGGCACGCATCGTACTACGGCGTAATATTTTGATTCCCGCTAAAGAAGTTCGTCGGGTCGTACTTCCGCTTCACTTCGGTCAGGCGCTTGAAGTTTGCGTCGTACGCCGCCTTGATGTTCCCGGCCGCTTCGTCGGCGGCCATGTAATTGACATAGGCGCCGCCGGTCGCAAACTTTCTTAGCTCGTCACCGAAAGTTCTGACCCAGGCAATGTTGCGTTCATCCTCGTCGGCGTTGACCCAGGTACCGAAGACAGACGTGTTGTATTGCGCGTGGCGATTCGAAAACGCCGTGTCGTGAGCGCCGACCCGGCCGACAGCGCCGCCCATGTGTTCGACGAATATCATCGACGCGGGTGGCGGCAATTCGCCGGCACGTGCAACCAGAGCATCAATGGCCGCGTCGCTCAACTCCGTCATCATGTTTGAACGCCAGTAGTTGCGGAGGCCGGGCGGGGAGCCCGCGTCGAACAGAGACTGCTGTGCTTTGTACGTTGTCGGTCCGATGAAATCGAGAGCAGGCGGCCCAAAGTCCTTGATGGGTTTCACCAGCCGCTCGCCATCACCGGCGGGACCCTTGTGGCACACAATAATGACGCCCGCGCTTTGGCCTTCAAGCGCTGTTCCTGGCGGGCCGACGATGACACCCGCCCCCGCAGAGACCGAGTCCGGTGCCTTCGATGTGTAGTCGCGGTAGAAGTGGAACATGTCTTTCAACATGCTTTGCGGATACATCGCCATGCCGCCCGTAATCGGTTCGAGGTCGTGCAGTTTGAATTCGAACGACGTGACGACGCCGAAATTGCCGCCGCCGCCGCGGATCGCCCAGTATAGATCGCTGTTTTCATTCTTGTTGGCCACGAGCAGCCGTCCGTCTGCCGTAACCACGTCGGCCGACATTACGTTGTCGCAACTCAGGCCATGCTTGCGCATGATCCAGCCGAGCCCGCCACCGAGTGTCAGGCCACCGACACCGGTCGCCGAAACCGTGCCGCCGGTAGTGACCAGGTCGAAAGCCAGCGTCTCGCGATCGACCGCGGCCCATTTGGCGCCGCCCTGGACACGCGCCCGCTTTTTCGCCGCGTCAACCCGAACCCCGTGCATGCCGCCAAGATCGATGGTGATTGCACCGTCTTTCAGGGCCTTGCCGGCGACATTGTGTCCGCCACCGCGCACCGATACCGGGATACCTTTCTCACGCGCATATTTAACGACATCCATGACGTCCGCTGCGCCGCTGCAACGAGCTATAGCGGCCGGGTGTTTGTCGATCATGCCGTTCCACACCTTGCGTGCTTCGTTGTAGCCATCGTGATGCGGCAGGATCAGGTCGCCGCGCAGCAGGCCGGCGAGGTCATCCAGGTTGGAGGAAGGCGCAGCGCTAGCGGCAGCCGCGGCTTGTGCAAACGAGAACCCGGGTGTTCCCAGCAGGGCGAGGCCGCCAACGGCCGTCGAGCCCATCATCAGGTCTCTGCGTGAAATTTTGCCACTTGGTTTTTTCATTGTTGGTCTCCCCGGTTGGCTGGTTATTGTTTGTTCTGTGCAACTAAAAATAGCAGATTAGAGCGGCCTTCGCAGGCTGGTCTTGCTTGCGGAAACGGCGATGCATTACGAGGGTACGGCGTCATTGGGAAAGGGTGGCTCGGCTGCAGCAACAAGCCGGGTGCGCTCTCCCGGGAAAGTCGCTACTCTGTCGCCTACTGTTTTTGGGGCAATGCTCCGGGGTGCGATCAATGAGTTTCTTCGCAGAACTCAAACGCAGGAACGTCTTTAGAGTGGCGATCGGCTATGCCATCACGGCCTGGCTGTTGCTGCAGGTCGTCGATCTCGTGCTCGATAACATTCACGCGCCGGACTGGGTCATGCAGGTGTTCATGCTGGCGTTGGCCATTGGTTTTCCGCTGGCCATATTTCTTGCCTGGGCCTTCGAGATGACGCCCGAGGGTGTCAAGCGCGAGTCGGAAGTCGATCGCTCCACGTCCATCACAAACCAGACCGGCCGCAAGCTGGACCGGGCGATCATCGTCGTACTCGCTGTGGCTGTCGTATTCCTGTTGTATCGGCAGGTCGGAATCGATGAGGTCGAGCAACCCGTTACCATCGCAGCACCACCCGCAGAGGCCAGCCACAACTCCGTCGCCGTGCTGCCCTTCGTCAACATGAGCGCAGACCCGGATAACGAGTATTTCTCGGACGGCATTGCGGAAGAAATTCTCAACGTGCTGGCGCGCATTCCCGAGCTGAAGGTCGCGGCTCGCACCTCGGCGTTCGCGTTCAAGGGCAGCAACATCAACATTTCCGACATCGCGCGTGAACTCAAGGTCAACAATGTGCTGGAGGGCAGTGTGCGCAAGTCGGGCAACCAGGTCCGGGTCACAGCGCAACTAATCAAAGCCGACGACGGCTACCACCTGTGGTCACAAACTTACGACCGGGAACTCGACAACATCTTCGCGGTGCAGGACGAGATTGCAATGTCGATCGCCGATGCGATGAAAGTTACCCTGGACATTGACACGGGCGAGTCTGGTAACCTGACCGGCACCACCAGCACCGCCGCGTATGACGCCTACCTCCGCGGTATGAATCAATGGCACCTGCGTACCGGGGAGGCGCTGTACAACGCTATCGAGCTTTTTGAAGAAGCCATCGCGATCGATCCCGAGTTCGCCAAGGCCCACGCCGGTCTCGCTCTGACCTATGGCATTCTCACGGATTACACAGAAACACCGTTCAGAGAGGGATTCGCGAAGGCAGGCGTTGCGGCAAGAAAAGCGCTGGCGCTGGACCCCCAGTCCGTCGAGGCGGCCACCGCCCTGGTCTACAGCACTGACGACCTGACCGAACAATTAACTTTCGCCAAACGCGCCGTGGAATTGGGGCCCTGGTTTCCCACGGCGCATCAATGGTATGCAACCAGTCTGCAGCTAATGGGCGACCTCGACGCGGCTCGCGCGGAATACCGGCTCGCCTATGAGATGGACCCGAAAGCCAGGGTCCTGGCGCATAATCTGGCGACAAACTACCAGGTGGCGGGCGACTGGGCGGATGCTGAACGCATTCTGCTGCAACTGGTTTCCTACGCGCCGGATCACTATTTCGGCTGGCATTTACTGCTGTATCAGTACCTCGTAACGGGTGATATGGAGAAAGCAAGGCAGGTCGGCAGTGAGCTTGCGCAAAAGCTGGGGCGCGATGAGAACAGTGTCCAGACGTACATCGACCTGTTTTCCGACGATGACAAGAAACAGGCCGCCGTCGAAAAACTTATGAGTTGGCAACGCTCTGACGCCCCGGACGGCGCTCGCCTCCTATGGGATGGAGTTGAATCTTTGCTGGCGGCCGCCGGTGCCTGGTCAGAGGCCAGGATTCTGTTACAGGACCTTATAGATAATCGCCCCGCTTATCAGTATGGAGGCATCCGCATCGATCGCACCCTCGCCGCGTTTAATTGCAGCGCGGAAACGCAGGCGATGTACGAAGCGAGTGGCTTGCCGGAGCTGGTGGTGCCGTATCCGTGCGAGGGGTTAGTGGATTAATGTTTGCAGGAGTATTCACATGAAGTCGTTCGTCGGTATCAAAGTAGCGTTGCTGGCACTCGTTGTTTTAGGGCTGTTCGGCCTCGCGGTCGCGCAGGGCGGGCAGGAAGATAAACGCAGCATTTCGGTGACCGGCTCGGGCGAGGCGGCCGCAGCGCCGGACCGTGCACACATCAACGCGGGCGTGCAAACTCTCGCGCCAACGGTCAGCGAATCCGCAGAAGAAAACCAGGCCGTGGTGGAACGCATCATGAAGTCGCTTCGCGACGAGGGTGTCGACACTGCGGATATTCAGACCGCCGACTACAGCATCTGGCAGGAACAGCAACACGACCCTCGCGGCACGGGCGAGTCCAGGATCGTCGGCTACCGGGTCAACAATACCGTCCGCGTGACGATCAATGACATCGATCGACTGGGCAAGATACTTGCTGCCGTTACGAACGCGGGTGCGAATACGGTCCAGGGCATCAGCTTCAGCGTTAAGGATTCCGCGGCCCTCGAGGCACGTGCTCGCGCCGCCGCGATGGCGGACGCACGTAGCCGGGCGGAAGCACTCGCCGAACTGGCCGGCGTGAAGCTTGGCAAGGTCCTCAGCATTTCGATGTCGTCGGGCGGCGCGTTCCCGAGGCCGATGGCAGGCGGATTCAAGGAAATGGCGATGTCGGCTGCAGCGCCGGACATTTCGGGTGGGCAATTGAGTGTCACCGTGCAGGTGCAATTGTCTTACGAAATCGAGTAGCCAATGCGCACATCAAGGGCATGAAGCGGGATTTGGAGGGGCCGCTGTCTACAAATCTGGCCACTTAGCCGCGATATTGAACGTCCACGGCCGGGCTGCTTCCTGCAGCATTTCTCTTACGCTCGCCAAACTGAGGGGTTGTCACTTGACAACCTCTCTTTGCCTACATAGCATTCGACTCGGTCAAACCAACAATGCCGCGCCAACGCCACCCGAAGAAAGAGATCGAGGAAGCGCTTGCGTACGCCGAGCTTGCTGGTTGGCGCATTGATGTCGGCGGTTCGCATGCCTGGGGAAAGATGTATTGCCCATACAAAGACAAGGACTGTCGTTGTGGCGAGTTCTGTATTTCGAGCATCTGGAGTACGCCTCGGAATGCCGCGAATCACGCAAAGCAGCTTCGACGTGTTGTCGACAATTGCACTGAGAACGAATAGAGATGGAACAGTATGATTTCACCTTGCGATTTTCGCTTGCTCAGAATGCCGCTGAGCCCGAGGAGTTCGTTGCAGCGCTATTGGCGGAAGGATGTACTGACGCGCTCATCGGCCTGGGCATACCGGGACGGATAGCGCTCAATTTTACTCGCGAAGCACCGTCTGCCGACGAGGCCATTTTGAGTGCGCTGGGAGATGTTCAACGCGCTGTTCCTCATGCACGCCTGGTTGAAGCGACACCCGACCTTGTCGGCCTGACCGACATCGCAAACTTGCTCGGCTTCTCAAGGCAATACATGCGAAAGCTCGCAGTCAAAAAGGGCACCGGATTTCCGCCACCTGTTCATGACGGCAAACCTGCGATCTGGCACCTCTCAACTGTGCTTTCGTGGCTTGCGGAAAGCGGGAGTCGCGATCTCGACGCGACGCTGCTTGATGTCGCGCGGGTCAACATGCAATGCAACCTGGTAAAAGATAGCGCGTCGCTGGATCGTAGACTGTCAAACCGGTTGAAGGGATTGCTTCTCTAGTTTTCCCGCGCAACCAGATTCATCGCGGTCGCGCGCCTCTGAGGCCCATCAGCACGGCATCCAGCAAATCCAGCGGCAGGTTGAATCGAATCCTGAGGATGAGCTTCGCGCGCACCCTGCGTTTGCTTGCCGCGTGCGCACGCAGGTCAAGCTTTTTGAACGTTTCGGCATGAGTATGGGCGCGCGGCATGAGTTCAGCAGACTCGACCAGTTCATCGAAAAAACCCGCCTTCAACGCAGTGTCGACATCGAAGAATTCCGACAGGTTAACGGCACGCTGAAAGGCTGCCGGGTTTAGCCGGTGCTGCAACATGGCCGCGGCAACCCGCGGCATCGTCAGGCCGATCGCCACTTCGTTGGCGGCAATTTTGAAATCACCACGGCTGCCGATGACATAGTCCGCCGACAACATCAAAAAGACACCCATCGCCATGCAGTGACCGTTACAGGCGGCGATGACCGGGTAAGGGTAGGCGAGGACGCGGGCGGTGAGGCCGTAGCCCAAGCGCAGCATGCGCAGCGCGTTCACACCGCCGTGCTTCATGACCTTGAGATCAAAACCGGCCGAGAACACAGAATCGCGGCCGGTAAGGATTACGAGCGCCTTGTCGGATTCGGCACGATCCAGCGCCTGGTAGATTTCCCGAAGTACCTCAGGCGACAGGGCATTGCGTTTGCCGTCGTCGATGCGAATGGTAGCAACTTGATCTTTCAGGTCGTACTGCACAAATTCGTTCGTCATACGTAGCAATCCAGCAGGTCGAGCGCCATATGTATCATCAGTCCAATACCCACGATTCGCGTCTGTTTCGGGAAACACAATACTACGTAAATGCCAATCGCCCAGTAAGTATGCAGCGGATGAAAGGCGATGCTGCAACGCTCGGCATCGTAAATCGGGTGCGCCAGCAGGTGATCGAGATCGACGAGCATCGTGCTAATTAATATTAAGAAACTCTTCAGCCATTGAGGCCGGAAGAACAATCCGGCGACGACCGCCGGTACTGCGAAGTGCAGCAGGATGTGCAACATGCAGGATCTCCGCCCAGTCTAGATGTCTCGACCCTTCTTGCGCTGGGTCTCGCTGATGATCTTCTTATAGAGCTTGCCGGTCGACTTGTCGCGTGCGCGTCGCTCGGCGATGCTTTCCCTGTTATGCGCTTCTTCGCGAACGAGCTTGCGCCATCGCGAAAAACGATCAGCGTCGATTTTGCCGGATTCGATAGCGGCCCGCACGGCGCAACCCGGTTCTGCATCGTGCGTACAGTCGCCGAATCGACACTCTTTCGCCGCGCCTGTAATCTCCGCGAAAACGTCGTCGAGACCGGTTTGCACATCGGTGAGTTGCAGTTCCCGCATACCCGGCGTGTCAACGATCCATGAGCCGCCCGGTAACCGGTACATTTGCCGCGACGTAGTCGTATGACGGCCTTTATCGTCGTCAGAACGAACGGCCTGCGTTGCCAGGTCATCCATCCCGCGCAAGGTGTTCGAGAGCGTCGATTTGCCGACGCCGGACGAACCTAGCAGCGCTATCGTCTGCCCTTTTGCGAGCCACGTATCGAGGCAGCTGAGACTCGTCCTCGACAGGGCGTTGACGGCCTCAACCAGCAGTCCGGGCGAAAGCCTGGATGCACGTTTGACGTATTCGGACGGGTCGTCGCAAAGATCCGCTTTCGTGAGCACAACAATCGACATCACCTGTGCCTCTCGCCCGATAGCCAGATAGCGTTCGAGCCGTGCCTCATTGAAGTCGAGGTTGCAGGAAGAAACGATCAATAGCGTATCGACGTTCGCAGCGATCAATTGCACATCGCGACCGGTGCCCGGTGCTTTTCGCCGGAACAGGCTGCTGCGCTCGAGCAGACCCACAATTTTCTGCTGCGAACGATCTAGCAGCACCCAGTCACCGACGGTAACCGGGCCATTGTCGACATTGCCGGGTGGTGGCAGCGAGGTGTCGATGCCCGGCGCTACGACGTGCAACCGTGAACGATGCACATCGATGACGCGTGCCGGGCTATGTTCCCCCTCAGGCAGTAGCGAAAGCTGCCTGTCATGGAAAAGGCCCCAGCCCAGATCCTCAAGGCACGAAACGGACAGGGGTGTCGGGAGCTCTCTCAAAATGATTCATCCGGGGGTCCGGCGTCAGCGGTTTAGGTAGAACTGCGAATTGACGCGCTTGATTATGAGGCCGATCGTACAAGATGAGGGAACGTGCTGAACATTTTCCTTGCGTGTTCGTGAAGGCGCGATCACAAGCTGTTGTCTGCGCAATTAAATCCTCGATAGTTTTAGCGGCATACAGTGATCGATAAAATGAGTTAGTTATTAACGATTATACGGCCTAGTCTATCAGTACGACGATGTGTGTTTTCCGAAGGGAGCAGTTATATGCGTAAACAAACAATAAGCTTACTTGCCGCTTGTGCGGTAACAATGACCATAGGATCTGGCCCCGCGTTCGCTGCGGGCGAGCCAAAATCCAACCAATTCTGGTGGCCTGACAGCCTTAGCCTAAGTCCGCTTCGTGACAACGGCGTTGAGTCCGATCCATTACGGGGAGAATTCAATTACGCCGAGGCCTTCGCAAGTCTCGATCTCGACGCTGTGAAGAAGGACATCGAAGACCTGATGACGACCTCACAGGACTGGTGGCCGGCAGATTACGGTCACTACGGCCCATTCTTTATTCGCATGGCCTGGCACAGTGCCGGCACCTACCGTGTGGCTGACGGCCGCGGCGGCGCGGGCGGCGGTCAACAGCGATTTGAGCCGCTCAACAGCTGGCCCGATAACGCCAACCTCGACAAGGCAAGGCGTTTGCTTTGGCCTATCAAGCAAAAATACGGTCGCAGCCTCTCATGGGCGGACCTGATGGTGCTGACCGGTAACGTCGCTCTGGAATCCATGGGCTTCAAAACCTACGGTTTTGCGGGCGGTCGTGAAGACGACTGGGAAGCCGACATGGTTTACTGGGGTCCCGAGAATGAGTTCCTCGCCGACGAGCGTTACTCAGGCGATCGCAAACTCGAAAATCCGCTGGCCGCTGTACAAATGGGCCTGATCTACGTCAATCCCGAAGGCCCGAATGGCAACCCCGACCCCTTGTTAGCGGCGAAAGACATCCGCGACACCTTTGGTCGCATGGCGATGAACGATGAGGAGACTGTTGCACTTATCGCGGGTGGACATACCTTCGGCAAGGCGCACGGGGCCAAGAGTCCTGCGGATTGCGTCGGCGTTGAGCCGGCTGCCGCAGGTATCGAGGAACAGGGATTCGGCTGGAAGAGCAAATGTGGCACCGGCAACGCTGGCGACACGATTACGAGCGGCCTGGAAGGCGCGTGGACAGTCAATCCAATCGGCTGGACGCACAGCTATCTCGTCAATCTTTACACCTACGAATGGGTGAAGACGAAGAGCCCGGCTGGTGCAACGCAGTGGATTCCTGCCAATGGCGCTGCATCGACCCTGGTTCCGGATGCTCATGATCCATCCAAGCGGCATGCGCCGATCATGTTCACCACCGATCTCGCGCTGAAGTTTGATCCGGAATACAAAAAGATAACGACGCGCTGGCTCAATAACCCGGAGGAGTTTGAAGTTGCCTTCGCAAAAGCCTGGTACAAGCTGACGCATCGCGATATGGGTCCCCGCGCGCGATATCTCGGTAAGGAAGTGCCCGCAGAAGATCTGCTGTGGCAGGACCCCGTTCCTGCGGTCGATCATCCGCTGGTCGATGCTGCCGATGTCGCTGCCCTCAAAGCCAAAATCCTTGACTCGGGACTTACCGTTCCGGAACTCGTCAGGACGGCCTGGGCATCCGCTGCCACCTTCCGTGGTACGGACCTTCGAGGTGGCGCGAATGGTGCACGCATAAGCCTCGCGCCGCAGAAGGATTGGGAAGCTAACAATCCGAAAGAACTGGCGAAGGTGCTGAAGGCACTGCAGGCGATCCAGAAAGACTTCAACCGCGCACAGTCGGGCGGCAAGAAGATTTCGCTTGCCGACCTGATCGTACTCGGCGGCGCCGCGGCGATTGAGAAAGCAGCAAAGAATGCGGGGCAGAACGTACAGGTTCCGTTTACACCAGGACGTACCGATGCAACGCAGGCGCAGACCGATGTGCAATCCTTTGCCGTGCTAAAACCGACGGCTGATGGATTCCGCAACTACTTCGCCAAGGGCAACTCAATGTCACCAGCCGAAATGCTGGTCGACAAGGCGGACACCCTGACGCTGACCGCTCCCGAGATGACCGTTCTTGTTGGTGGCATGCGTGCACTGAACGCGAACGTTGGGGGCGCTGCACACGGTGTCTTCACGGATCGTCCGGGCACACTGAGCAACGACTTCTTCGTGAACCTGCTCAGCATGTCGACGCAGTGGACGAAGTCAGCGACGGCTGAAGGAGTCTACGAGGGGCGTGATCGTGGTACGGGCAACGTTAAATGGACAGCAACTCCGGTTGATCTCGTATTTGGCTCGCATGCTGAGTTGCGCGCCATTGCGGAGGTCTATGCAGAAGTCGGCGGACAGGAGAAGTTCGTTCGTGACTTTGTGCATGCCTGGACCAAGGTAATGACGCTAGATCGATTCGATCTGCTCTGATACAAGGCGATACAGGAACGGCGGCGCTACTTGCGCCGCCGTTTTTTTTGCATTGCCGATCCGTGCCTGGAATTCGTAATCTCGAATCCTGATTAGTCGACCTTCTGCAGCGTCAGGAACATCGCTTTGTCGAGGACGACGAAGAAGTCCTGGTAAGTCTCGGCATCCGTAACAGCGTTCTCACCGATACGGGCATTGGCACGCACGGAGATCCGTTCACCTTCCTTCTGCACAACCGTGACCGTCATGCGCATCGTGTACTGGTCGAGGCGTGTCGCTGTGATTGTGCCGAGTTCGGCATCGGCCTGGTCAATCGTGAACCCTAAGTCCTGCAATGTTGCGATGACCGAGCGCATGGTCATGGCCTTGTCCAGCGTGTCGTATTCGCGCGTCTGGATCTGGCGGGTTTCGAGCTGCGTGCCGCCACCGGCAATGTTCGTTGGTGTCGTGGTCGCACAGCCCGCCAGCGATAACAGGCCAAGCAGTAGCACTAATCTTTGTAACCGACTCATGTATTACCTTCCTGTATGAAAAGTGATTTGCGCAGATTGTCGAATATCGTCTGATAGGTCTCTGCAGTGTCGATGCGCTCCAGTACCAGGATCCGGTTCATCTTGTCGTAGATCACGCGTTGAATGGTGATCCGAACCTTGTACTCCCCAGCCTTCGCCCGGTTCGGCAGTACAACCATGGTTAGTGTGATGTGCTGGTCATCCTTGGCCGTTGAACTGGCATCGCAACCGCCGCCACCGCCCATCGCGCATAGCACGTCGAGAAGAATCAGCCCCGTTTTCTGATTCTTGTCGTCGGCGTCGCTGACCTTCGAGGCCGTGATGACCCCCAACGGTTTCTCGATGCGATCGATGTTGAACTCCATATCCTGGAGCACGGCGATGGTCGCGGCGAGTATGGCGGTCTCGGAAGAGGCCTCCAGCGTGCGCGTCTGGATGGAGCGAATGTCCAGTGTGCTCTCAGGCAGACGCAAGGCGGATTTTGGAACCTCCGGCGTCGCGCAACCGCAGAGGATTGCTGCTAGCAGCAGTGAGTATGCGGCGCGGTTCATCAGAATCT
>Ga0224500_10001526_pt1 | contig 13584 bp, 15 predicted proteins | sample SF_Oct11_sed_USG_FD_168126 | JGI IMG/M metagenome (GOLD analysis project Ga0224500, IMG submission 168126) | Sediment microbial communities from San Francisco Bay, California, United States - SF_Oct11_sed_USGS_4_1 | ecosystem: Environmental > Aquatic > Marine > Sediment | place: USA: California... | reverse complement strand
CGGCCACCTCTCCACAGGGGGCGGAAGGGTACACGCCCCTCGCTCACCCGGCTAGTAGCGGCGCCAGCGATCGTCGCCGAATCGGGACTCAGGCCACCCCCACGCCCACGGCCTTCATGGCCGCCAGCACCTCGTCTTCCAGGCGCTCGGCGAGCGGCGTGAGCGGCAGGCGGATGCCCCGCCCCATCAATCCCAGCCGGGCCACCGCCCACTTGACCGGGATCGGGTTGGGCTCGACGAACATCGCGAGGTGCAGCGGCATCAGCTTTTCGTTCAGTGCCGCCGCCTCGGCGTGCCTGCCTGCCATCGCGGCGGCGCACATGTCGTGCATCGCGCGCGGCGCCACGTTAGCGGTCACCGAAATCACGCCGCACGCACCGCGCTTCATGAGTTCAGCTGCCGTCGGGTCGTCACCGCTCAGCAGCACGAAATCTTTCCTCGCGTGCCCCAGGATCGCCTCTGCCCGCGACAGGTCGCCCGTCGCCTCCTTGATGCCAGCGATGCGCGGATGCGCTGACAAGCGCACCACGGTCTCGGGCAGCAGGTCGCACGCGGTGCGCCCCGGCACGTTGTAGAGGATGACCGGAACGTTGACTGAGTCCGCGATCGCCGAGAAATGCCGGAAGAGTCCTTCCTGCGTCGGCCGGTTGTAATACGGCACTACGGTCAGCAGGCCGTCGGCTCCGGCGGCTGCCAGCTGCCGCGAGAATTCGATGCTCTTCGCCGTGGAGTTGGTGCCGCTGCCCGCGATGATGGGCATGCGCCCGGCGACCCGCGCCTTGGCGCGCCGCACGAGCTCCGCCACTTCCTGGGGCTCGAGCGTGGGCGATTCGCCCGTGGTGCCACCCACGACGACGCCGTCCGTACCTTCCGCGACGTGAAAGTCAAGCAGGCGGTCCCAGGCCGCGAAATCGACCGCGCCGTCGGGATGCATGGGTGTGACGAGCGCAGGGATGCTGCCCTTGAACATTCAGCGGGGGCCTCGGTGGGACGACCGCTCATGCTACGCAAGCGCAAACCGGCGAAGCAAGGCAAAATCGCGGTTCACGCGCCCCCGCGGCGCCGCTACACTCGGTCCAGGAAATCCATGAAGCAACTGATCGCGATCTGCGCCATCGGCAACGACCGTACCGGGCTGGTCTACGACCTCACCCGCGTCGTCGTCGAAAGCGGCGGCAACGTCCTCGAAAGCCGCATGACGGCCCTCGGCAACGAGTTCGCGATGCTGCTGCTCGTCGCCGGCAACTGGCACACGCTGGCCAAGCTCGAAGGCGAACTCGCCAAGCTCGGCGAAGCCGCCGGCCTCACGATCACCGTGCGTCGCACCGAGCAGCGCGCTCCCCGTGTCGACATGGTCAGCTACACCGTCGACGTCGTGTGCCTCGACCAGCCCGGTGTGCTGCACACGCTGTCGGGCTTCTTCTCGTCGCGCGGCATCGACGTGGGCGACATCAGCACCCGCACCTACAACGCGGCGCACACGGGCGCGCCGATGTTCTCGGTCTACATGGTCATCCACGTGCCGACCCGTATCCATATCGCCGCGCTGCGCGAAGAGTTCATGGACCTCTGCGATCACATGAACCTCGACGCCATCCTCGAACCCCTGAAGTCGTAACGCCCCATGACAGAAAAGACCGTCACGCTCGACCGCAAGGTGCCCGCTTTCTCGCTGCCCGCCAGCGGCGGCAAGAAATGGAAGCTGGCCGATGCCGCCGGCAAGAACCTCGTCGTGTACTTCTACCCGAAGGACGCCACGTCGGGCTGCACCAAGGAAGGCGAAGCCTTCCGTGACCTGCATGCAAAGTTCCGCAAGGCCGGCACCGAGATCGTGGGTGTCTCGCCGGACAGCGTGGCGTCGCACGACAAGTTCATCGCCAAGTACGGCTTCACGTTTCCGCTGCTGGCCGACGAAGAAAAGGCCGTGTGCCAGCTGTTCGACGTGTGGAAGGAAAAGAGCATGTACGGCAAGAAGTACATGGGCGTCGAGCGCAGCACGTTCCTGATCGACGCCAGGGGCGTCCTGCGCCGCGAGTGGCGCAAGGTCAAGGTACCGGGCCACGCCGAAGAAGTGCTCGCGGCCGCCGCCGAGCTCTGACCCCCTGCATCACCGCGGTGCGCCGTCACCAGGCGCGCCACACCGAATTTTCAGCCTTCAGCGGAGCCCGACTTGGCCAAGTCCCGGAAGCAGATCGAACCGCGCAGGATCTACGTACTCGACACCAACGTCATGATGCACGACCCCTCGGCCATTTTCCGGTTCGAGGAGCACGACATCTTCATTCCGATGACCGTGCTCGAGGAACTCGACGCGGGCAAGAAAGGCCTTTCTGAGGCCGCACGCAACGTGCGCCAGGTCAGCCGCTTCCTCGACGAGCTGATGGCCAACTCGCCGCGCCTCGACATCAACCACGGCATCGAACTGCCCACGGCGAAGTACGTACCCGGCGGCAAGAAGCCGCCGACGGGGCGGCTCTACTTCCAGACCAAGCAGCTGAACGGCAACCTGCCCGCGACGCTGCCCGGCCACGGCGCGGACAACGCGATCCTCGCGCAGACGCTTGCGCTGCAGCAGCAGCGTCCGGACGCTCGCGTCACGCTGGTGTCGAAGGACATCAACCTGCGCATCAAGGCCGCGATCGTCGGCGTGCGCGCCGAGGACTACTACAGCGACAAGACGATCGAAGACGCCGACCTGCTCTACACCGGCGTCGAAAAACTGCCAGCCAATTTCTGGGACAAGTCGGGCAAGAAGCTGGAATCGTGGCACGAGAACGGCGGCCGCACGTTCTACCGCGTGCGCAACAAACTGATCGCCAACTGGGCGCCGAACCAGTTCGTGTACCAGGCCGACGAGCATGGCCTCGAAGGCATCGTGCGGTCGATCGACGGCGACTCGGCCGTGATCGAAGTGCTGCGCGACTACCGCAACGAGCGTCACGGCGTCTGGGGCATCAGTGCGCGCAACCGCGAACAGAACTTCGCGCTGAACCTGCTGCTCGATCCCGAGATCGACATGGTCACGATCCTCGGCCCCGCGGGCACGGGCAAGACGCTGCTTACGCTGGCGGCGGGCCTGTCGCAGGCGCTCGAGACCAATCGCTACAGTGAAATCATCATGACGCGCGTGACGATCCCGCTGGGCGAAGACATCGGCTTCCTGCCCGGCACGGAAGAAGAAAAGATGGAGCCCTGGATGGGGGCGCTGATGGACAACCTCGAGGTGCTCACGCAAAGCCAGGAAGGCGGCAGCTGGGGCCGCGCCGCAACGAACGACCTGCTGCGCAACCGCATCAAGATCCGCTCGCTCAACTTCATGCGCGGCCGCACGTTCCTGAACCGCTACCTGATCCTGGACGAAGCGCAGAATCTCACGCCGAAGCAGATGAAGGCGCTGGTGACGCGCGCGGGCCCCGGCACCAAGCTGGTGTGCCTCGGCAACATCGCGCAGATCGATTCGCCGTACCTCTCCGAGACGACGTGCGGCCTCACCTACGTGGTGAACCGCTTTCGCGGCTGGAAGCACTACGGCCACATCACGCTGACGCGCGGCGAGCGGTCGCGGCTCGCGGATTACGCCTCCGAGAAACTGTAAGCCCCGCCGAGGAACCCCCGGCGGGCCACGCTGTCAGAGGGACACCATGCAAGCCAATACCCTGCTGCAGCGTAGCCGGCCGTTGGTCCTCGCGCTGCTCTGCCTCGTTGCGGAGCCCGTCGTCGCGCAGGCCCAGAATTCCTCGCAGGAATCGCTGCCGGAGATGGGCACGGCCGCGCAGGCCACGCTCAGCCTGGAGGAAGAAAGCCAGATCGGCCGCATGGTCATGCGCAACCTCCGCGAAGGCGGCATGGTCCTCGACGACCCCGAGGTGCACGAATACATCCAGTCGCTGGGCCTGCGGCTTTCCAGCCTGGCGCAGGACGGCAACCGCGATTTCAACTTCTTCGTCGTGCGTGACCCGGCGATCAACGCCTTCGCGCTGCCCGGCGGGTTCATCGGCATTCACTCGGGTCTCATGCTCGAGACTAAGAACGAAAGCGAACTGGCCGGCGTCCTCGGGCACGAAATCGCTCACGTTACGCAGCGTCATATCGCGCGCGGCCTCGAGGCGCGCTCACGGGCGAACCTGATGTCGACGGCGGCGATGCTGGCCGCCATCCTCGTGGGCGCCGCCGGCGGCAGCTCGGATGCGACGATGGGCGCGATCACGGCCGCGCAGAACATGGCCGCGCAGGCCGGCATCAACTTCACTCGCGAAAACGAATACGAAGCGGATCGCATCGGCATCGGCGTGCTCGCGGCCGCCGGGTTCGATCCCAATGCGATGCCGGCCTTCTTCGACACCATGTTCCGCCGCACGCAGCTCGCCCCGGACCGCGTGCCGGAGCTGCTCCGCACGCACCCGGTCACCAGCAACCGCATCGCGGAATCCAAGGACCGCGCGCTGCAGTATCCGCCCGTCAGTCCGAAGGACAGCCTCAGCTATTCGCTGATGAAGGAACGCATCCGCGTGCTGCTGGTCTCGCGCACCGGCGACCCGCGCGAGTACTACGCGGCGATCGGCAAGAACGAGGCCGACCTCTCATTGGCGCAGGTGTACGGGCGCGGCCTGGCGCAGCTCTACGGTGGCGATGCCGCCGGCGCCGTCGAGGCGTTCACGCGCCTGCGGCAGCAATACCCGGAGATCCTCGCGTTCCACACGGCGCTCGGCCAGGCGCAACTCAGCGCGGGGCAGACGCGCGAAGCGCTCGATACGCTCGAACGTGCGCGTGCGCTGGCGCCACGCAACGTTCCCGTGACGGTCCGTTACGGCGAGGCACTGATGCAGGCGGGCCGTCCGAAGCGGGCGCACGAGGTATTGCTCGATCTCTTCAACAACACGCCGCCGACGCAGGAGCAGATCCGGCTCACGGCCATGGCAGCCAACGCGGCGGGCGACGTGGCCGACGCCTACTCCTACATGGCGGAGTACCACCTGATGGGCGGCGACCTGATGCTCGCCATCAACCAGCTCGAACTGGCGCTCTCGGTGCCCAATCTCACCGACCAGCAGCGTGCCAAGTTCGTCGCGCGGCTGAAGGAAATCCGCGAATGGCTGCCCAAGGAGCGAAGCCGCTCGAAGCCGCCCGCCGACGGCCAGCCGGACGACCGGAGTCCTTCCCGGCTGAGTTGAAGCCCGCCAGCAGCTAGAATGCCGCGCTTACCGGGCGCTGCCTGCGTTCGCCCCTGCGATGGCAAGAGGTCGTGTTCATGTCGACAGGTCTGGTCCCGCGCACCCAACGTCCTGTTGCCGGCCGCGCTGCCGCAGCCGTAATCGTGCTGCTGCTCGGCGTCGGGCTGGGCGGCTGCGCGACGAGCGGGTCGCCGAAAGCGGGAAACGAGCAGCCGCGAGCGAAGAACACCGACCCGTTCGAACCGATGAATCGCGGTATCTACAGGTTCAACGACGCGCTGGACCGCCACGCGCTGCGGCCCGTCGCCACCGCGTACAGGAACCACGTCCCGCAGGTCGTGCAGACGGGCATCGGCAATTTCTTCGACAACCTGGGTTACCCGACGACGATCGTGAACCAGTTCCTGCAGGGCAAGTTCAGGGAAGGCACGCAGGACACCGGGCGGTTCCTGCTCAACACCACGCTGGGCTGGGGCGGCATCTTCGACGTCGCGTCAGGGGGCACCAACCTGCCCAAGCACGACGAAGACTCGGGCCAGACGCTCGGCAAATGGGGCGTTCCACCCGGGCCATACCTCGTACTGCCCTTCCTCGGGCCCGCGAACCTGCGCGATGCTCCGGCACGCGTCGCCGACGACTTCACGCGGCCCTTCCGCTGGTACGACTCGGGCGCGGAACGCTGGTTCTCGCTGGCCATCAGCCTCGTCGATACGCGCGCACAATTCCTGCCGTTCGATGCCACGCTCGAACGCACCTACGACCCGTACGCGTTCGTGCGCAACGCTTACCGGCAACGCAGGCAGTACGCGGTGTATGACGGCAATCCGCCGCAGAATCCGGCCGACGATGAAGCGGCATGGGCGGAAGAGGCACTGCAGGACGATGCGGCCGCGGACGACCCGCCACCGGCAGAGGCCCCGCCACCGCCACAACAGTGACCGGCGCTCACTGCCCGTCGAGCAGCAGGGTCTCGAGGTCCGAGATCCGCGCAACCGCGAGGATCTGCGCCGGAATGCACTGGTAACGGATCGTCGCGCCGCGCACCCGCGCGGTGGCGAGCCACTCGACCAGCACGGCGAGACCCGCACTGTCGGCTTCCGTGACCCGCGACAGGTCGATCGTGCAGGGCTTTCCGTTCTCGATCAACGCCAGACCGGCAGGCAGCGCGCGGTCCGCGCTTTCGAAGCCCAGCGCACCGCTCGCCTCGAGCCGGCCATCCCCGACACGCTGGATTTCAAATCTCGCCATCGGGCTGCGCCTTGATGTTCAGCGCTTGGCCGGCGCGGCGACCGGCGTTGTGCCAGGCGCATCCGGCTTGCCGGACGCGTTCTGCGATTCGAGCCGCTGGATCACGGCGTCGATACCTTTCTGATCGATCTCGGCGCCGAAATCGGTGCGGTAGTTCTTCACGTACGAAATGCCTTCGATCGTGACGTCCCACGCCTTCCAGCCCTGCGGCGTCGCGCGCATGCTGTAGTTCACCGGTACCGGCGTGCCGTTGCTGCGCTTCACTTCCGTGCGTACCGTCGCCACGCCCGACGCTAGGTCGCCCCTGAACGGCAGGATGGTCAGCCGGTCAGCGGTGAACTCGGCCACCGCGTCGCCGTAATTGCGCATCAGCGACTGGTAGAACGCATCGATGAAGCGCTTCTGCTGCGCCTCTGTCGCCGTGCGCCAGTGTTTGCCCAGCACCAGGCGCGCGGCGTAATCGACGTCGAAGTGCGGCAGCAGGTACTTGTCCGCCAGGCCGCGCAGCTTGGTCGGGTCCTTGGTGTACGCCGCCCGATTGGCGTCGAGTTCGCGCAGCAGGTCCTGCGATACCTTCTGCATGAGTTCCTGCGGCGCAGGGCCAGGCGCGCTGATGGCGGGCCTGGTGGCAGGCGCCGTCTGCGCGGGCAGCGTGGCCGGCGCCAGTGCGGCCAGCACGGTCGCGACGATCATCAGCGCGACGCCGCGCAGGCGCGGTCTCTGGCTGCGAGTGGCATGCATTTCTGCACTCAAACCCGTCTTCATGGCTCGCTTCACTCCTGGGCCGCGGGCGCAGCCGGCGCGGGCGCCTGCTCGGTCTTCGCCGCCGAATTGAACAGGTACTTGCTGATCAGGTTCTCGAGCACCACGGCGTCCTGCACGAACTCGATCGAGTCACCATCCCTGAACGACTGATCGGAACCACCGGGTGACAGCCCGATGTACTGGCCGCCGAGCAATCCTGCCGTGAGGATGCTGGCGTCGCTGTCGTTCGGGATGGCGTTGTACTTCCCGTCGATGCGCAGCGTGGCCACGGCCTTGAACGTGCCCATGTCGTACTGGATGCTCTCCACCCGGCCGATCGAGACGCCGCCGATCGAAACCGGGGCGCCCGGCTTGAGGCCGCCCACGTTCTCGAATGCGGCCTTGATCCGGTACGAATCGCTGGCCAGCGAGAACTCCCGGTTCGTGATCTGCGTGACCATGAACAGGATCGCGGCGAATCCGAGCGCCACGAACAGGCCGGTTGAAATGTCGATCGTGCGTGTTGAACGCATGGTTGTCCTACAGCATTGAGGCCGTGAGTATGTAATCGAGGACCAGCGTGACGACGGCGGAAATCACCACCGTGCGCGTGGTCGCGCGACCGACGCCTTCGGCCGTGGGCGTCGCATTGTAACCTTCGTAGACCGCGATCAGGCTGCAGGCCACGCCGAACACCGTGCCCTTGATCAGACCTTCGCGAATGTCGTCGAGTTCCACCGCGCTCTTCATCTGCGACCAGAAACTGCCTGCGTCGACGCCGAAGAACTGCACGCCGACGAGTTGCGCACCGAAGAGGCCCACGACGATGAAGATGGAGACGAGCAGCGGCATCGCGATGACGCCGCCGAGGAACCGCGGCAGCACCACGCGGCGCATCGGGTCGACAGCCATGATTTCCATCGCGGCGATCTGGTCGGTGGCGCGCATCAGCCCAAGTTCGGCCGCCACCGCCGTGCCTGCGCGCCCGGCGAACAGCAGCGCCGTGACGACCGGGCCCAGCTCGCGCATCAGGCCGAGCGCGGTCGCCGTGCCCAGGTACTCCTCCGAGCCGAACCGCGTGAGCAGATCGTAGCCCTGCAGGCCCAGCACCATGCCGACGAACAGGCCGCAGGTCATGATGATGACCAGCGAGAGCGCGCCCGTGTTGTACACCTGGTCGCCGATCGGCCGTACGCGCAGCAACCCGGACGGCAGGATGGCAAACAGGCGCAGCGTGAACCGCACCAGCAGGCCCACGCGCTCGAGGAACGAGAGCGTGGCCGTCACGAATTCGCGCGCGATCGTGATCATGCGAACACCCGCCCGCCGAGCAGCTGCGCGTGGTAGTCCGGCGCCGGGTAGTGGAATTCGACCGGGCCGTCGGCGAGGCCCTCGACGAACTGGTGCACGATCGGCGACGGGTGATCGCGCAGCTCAGCGGTCGTCCCGCTGGCGACGACCTTGCCCTCTGACAGGATGAAACTGGCGTCGGCGATCTGGGAAATCTCACGCACGTCATGCGTAACGACGATGCTGGTGATGCCGAGCGCGTCGTTCAGCGAGCGGATGAGGCGCAGCACCACCCCCATCGAGATGGGATCGAGGCCGGCGAACGGCTCGTCGTAGATGAGGATGTCAGGGTCCATCGCGATGGCGCGCGCGATCGCCACGCGGCGCGCCATGCCGCCGGAGAGCTGCTGCGGATAGAGGTTCGCTGCCCCGCGCAATCCCACGGCATGCAGTTTAGTGAGCACGATCGTACGGATCAGGCGCTCGGGCAGCTTCGTGTGCTCGCGCAGCGGGAACGCGACGTTCTCGAACACGTCGAGGTCGGTGAGCAGCGCTCCGTTCTGGAACAGCATGCCCATGCGCCGGCGCAGCGCGAAGATCTCGCGCCGGTTGAGCCGTGCGAGATCGAGACCGTCGACCACCACCTGCCCGCGGTCGGCGCAGACCTGACCCGTAATGAGCTTGAGCAGCGTGGTCTTGCCCGTGCCGCTGGGACCCATGATCGCGGTCACAGCGCCACGACTGATCTCGATGTCGAGTCCGTTGAAAACGGTCTTGCCCGAGTCCACGGCAAAGTGGACGTCGCGCAGGACGGCAATGGCGGGGGATGGGGCCACCGCGGGGGACTCGGCGGGCCCGGATTGGTTATTCACGAATGGGTCGTTGTGGTGTTCGTTAAGGCAACGGACCGTGCCGGTCCGGTCGAGTTCCCCGGCTCGGACCGCGATGCCCGGCACTGTCGGACGGTTCAGGCGGCGGATATTAGCAGAATGCACGCTATTCCCGTGGCGCGGGGCACGCCAGGGTTGGCGCGGACGCCCAATAGGACTAAAATCGTCCCAATTGGAAAAGCGCCATGCTCCGCATCAGCAAACTCACCGATTACGGCACCGTTGTACTGGCCTGTCTCGCCGCCACTCCGGAACGCCGCCTGACGGCCTCGGAAGTGGCCGAGCGCACGCGGCTGGGGCTGCCGACCGTGAGCAAACTGCTCAAGTGCTTCCATCGCGCGGGCCTGCTCACCTCCACCCGTGGATCGCGCGGTGGGTACCAGCTTGCGCGCCCTGCCTCTGCCATCAGTGCCGCAGCGATCATCGACGCCATCGAAGGCCCGGTCGCGATCACCGAGTGCAGCGGCAACCATAGCGCCTGCGATTTCGAAGTGTCCTGCAGCACCGGCAGCGCGTGGCAGCGGATCAACGGCGCCATCCGGCGCTCGCTCGACGACATCTCCCTCGCGCAGCTGTCGGGCCAGGAAGCCGTCGTCGTATGGCGCCCTGCTCTTTCGGGCGCCGTGCGTAACCCCAGGATCTGAAGATGGCCACCACACCCACCGATCTCGACGCACTGGTCGCGCAGAAGTACCAGCACGGCTTCGTCACTGACGTCGAATCCGACACGCTGCCGCCCGGCCTCGACGAGGACGTGGTCCGTGCGATCTCGAAGATCAAGCGCGAACCGCAGTTCATGCTCGACTGGCGGCTGCGCGCGCTGCGTCACTGGCACACGATGCAGAACCCCGATTGGGCGCACCTGCGCATCGCGCCGATCGATTACCAGTCGATTTCGTATTACTCCGCGCCCCGCGCGAACAAAGACGCGCCGAAGAGCCTCGACGAGGTCGATCCCAAGCTGCTCGCCACTTACGAAAAGCTGGGCGTGCCGCTGCACGAGCGCGCGCGGCTGGCCGGTGTCGCCGTGGATGCCGTGTTCGACAGCGTTTCTGTAGCCACGACGTTCAAGGACAAGCTGTCGAAGGCGGGCGTGATCTTCTGCTCGTTTTCGGATGCCGTGCAGAACCACCCCGAACTGATCGAGCAGTACCTCGGCACGGTGGTGCCCTACACCGACAACTTCTTCGCCACGCTCAATTCCGCGGTGTTCTCCGACGGCTCGTTTGTCTACGTGCCGAAGGGCGTGCGCTGCCCGATGGAGCTCTCGACGTACTTCCGCATCAACGCCGCCAACACCGGGCAGTTCGAACGCACGCTGATCATCGCCGACGAAGGCAGCCACGTGAGCTACCTCGAAGGCTGCACGGCGCCGATGCGCGACGAGAACCAGCTGCACGCCGCCGTCGTGGAACTGGTGGCGCTCGCCGATGCGAACATCAAGTACTCCACGGTGCAGAACTGGTACCCCGGCGACGAGAACGGCCTGGGCGGCATCTACAACTTCGTGACCAAGCGCGGCGAGTGCCGCGGCGCCAGCTCCCGCATCAGCTGGACGCAGGTCGAGACCGGCTCGGCCATCACGTGGAAGTACCCCAGCTGCGTGCTGACCGGCGACAACTCGGTCGGTGAGTTCTATTCAGTTGCGCTGGCGAACCACTACCAGCAGGCCGACACGGGCACGAAGATGATTCACATCGGGCGCAACACGCGCAGCACGATCGTTTCCAAGGGCATCTCGGCGGGCCGTGGCCAGAACACGTACCGCGGCCTGGTCAAGGTGCTGCCCTCCGCCGAAGGCGCGCGCAACTTCACTCAGTGCGACTCGCTGCTCATGGGCGACAAGTGTGGCGCGCACACGTTCCCCTACATGGAAATCAAGAACCCTTCCGCGGTCGTCGAGCACGAGGCGACAACGTCGCGTATTGCCGACGACCAGCTCTTCTATTGCCGCAGCCGCGGCGTCTCGGAAGAGGACGCAGTCAACATGATCGTCAACGGTTTCTGCAAGGTAGTCTTCAAGGAACTGCCGATGGAATTCGCCGTGGAAGCCCAGAACCTGCTCGCCGTCAGCCTCGAAGGCTCGGTCGGCTGAATCGAAGAGACAACGGAAGAAGAAGTACAGACATGCTCAGCATCCGCGACCTGCACGCCCAGATCGGCGTCCGCAAGATCCTCAAAGGCCTGAACCTCGAGGTGAAGCCCGGCGAGGTACACGCGATCATGGGTCCCAACGGCTCGGGCAAGAGCACGCTGGCCAGTGTTCTCGCGGGCCGCGCGGGGTACGAGGTGACGAAAGGCACCGCCACGTTCCTGGGCGAGGACCTGCTCGCGCTCGAACCGGAAGAGCGTGCACGCCGCGGCGTCTTCCTCGCGTTCCAGTACCCCGTGGAAATTCCGGGCGTCAACAACGCCTACCTGCTCAAGGCCGGACTCAACGCCATCCGCAAGCAGCGTGGGCTGCCCGAACTCGACGCGTTCGAGTTCCTGGGCCTGATCAAGGACAAGATGAAGCTGATGCAGATGGACGAAAGCTTCCTGAGCCGCGGCGTCAACGAAGGGTTCTCCGGCGGCGAGAAGAAGCGCAACGAAATCCTGCAGATGGCGGTGCTCGAGCCGAAGCTCGCGCTGCTCGACGAAACCGATTCCGGCCTCGACATTGACGCGCTGCGGGTCGTTGCGAACGGCGTCAACAGCCTGCGCTCGCCGGAGCGCGCGATCGTCCTGGTCACGCACTACCAGCGCCTGCTCGACTACATCGAGCCCGACTTCGTGCACGTGCTCTCGGATGGCCGCATCCTGCGCACCGGCGACAAGTCGCTGGCGCTCGAACTCGAAAAGCGCGGCTACGACTGGGTGCGGCAGGAAGCGAGCGCGGCATGAACGCAGCGTCCACCTCCTCCCCTGCCATCGCGCACTACCGCGAGGCCTTCGAGCGACTGCAGCCGGCGCTGCCCGGCTCGGCGGCGAGCCGTGTGGCCGCGATCACACGTTTCGCCGAACTCGGCTTCCCCGGCACACGCGAAGAGGCCTGGAAGTACACCAACCTGCGCCGCCTCGAGTCGCGCCGCTTCACGCCGGCCACCGCCGCAACGACCACACCAGCCGAAGTTCCCGCGGCGCTCGTCGCCAACCGCCTGGTACTGGTGAACGGTTCGCCCGCTGCGGCGCTGCCGGCCACCGCCGCTGGTTTCCAGCTTACGAATTCCGCTGTCGGTGACGAAGTGCTGCGGCCGATCACTGACGGCGGTACCGAGCGCTTCACCGCGCTCAATGCCGCGTTCGCCTCCAATCCTTTGCTGCTCGAGATGGGACAGAACCAGCAGAGCGACGCAGTGCTGCAACTCACGTTGCTGACGGCCGGTACGACCCCCGTGTTGGCCAGCCCGCGGATCGTGGTGCGTATGGCTCCCGGCAGCCGCGGCCGCCTGTTGCTCGAGCATGTGGATGACGACGCCAGCGAGCATTTCACGAACGCCGTGCTCGACATCGAGCTCGGCGCCAATGCCCAGCTGACCGTTTACCGCCTGCAACACCAGGGCACACGCGCTTTTCATGTGGAGCGCATCGAGGCCCGCGTCGGCACGGGAGCGAACCTGATCGTGCGCGATTCGCAGCTCGGAGCTTCGCTCGGCCGCCTCGATGCCCACATCAGCCTCGATGGCCGCGCCGCGCACGCCGAGATCACCGGCGTGTTCCTCGCAGACGGCTCGCGCCACCTCGATTCGCACATTCTCATCGGCCACCGCGCCGTCGAGACCACCAGCCTGCAGGACTACCGCGGCATCGCTGCCAACAAGGGACGCGGCGTGTTCAACGGCAAGACCATCGTGCATCCGGGCGCGCAGCAATCGAACGCGCGCCAGGTCAACCGCAACCTGCTGCTGACTCCCGGTGCCGAGATCGACACCAAGCCCGACCTGGAGATCTACGCCGACGACGTGCAGTGCAGCCACGGCACGACCACAGGCCAGCTGGATCCCGCCGCACTCTTCTACCTGCGATCGCGGGGCTTGAGCGAATCCGATGCCCGCAGTGCGCTCACCCGCGCCTTTGCCGGTGCCGTGCTCGCGCTGGTCGATGAACCGGCGCTCGCCCTGCGTGTCCACGACGAACTCGACCGGCGCCTGGTGCGCCTGCTGGAGGTGGCGGCATGAGCGCGGTTCCTGCGGTGGGCCAGCTCGAATCGACGCAGCTCGACGTGGCTGCGATCCGGCGCGATTTCCCGATCCTCGAACGCA
>Ga0224500_10001525_pt1 | contig 13592 bp, 10 predicted proteins | sample SF_Oct11_sed_USG_FD_168126 | JGI IMG/M metagenome (GOLD analysis project Ga0224500, IMG submission 168126) | Sediment microbial communities from San Francisco Bay, California, United States - SF_Oct11_sed_USGS_4_1 | ecosystem: Environmental > Aquatic > Marine > Sediment | place: USA: California... | reverse complement strand
GTGGCCCGAAGCACCTCACATGTTGCTGTTTTTACGCGATTTTTCTCCTGGCCGCGAGTCAGAGGACCATCAGGTGGCGAGGCTGGGCGCCCGCCACGGCGGCGCGGGGGACGGTCCCGTCGAACGTGACGAAGCGCCCGCCGCGCCGCACGGCCAGGGCCAGCAGGTAGAGGTCCGCGAGGCGGCGGGGACCGTGGACGCGCGCCGGGTCCACCACGCGGGCGTCCAGGAGGCTCAAGTCGTCGGGCCAGAACTCGTGCTCCGGTCGCGCGCAGGCCTCCGCCAGCCGCTCGATCACCGCGGCGGCGGGGAGCGGGTTCGGGTAGCCGGGGTGCGACATCGTGCGCACGCAGCCGTTCTGCGTGATCGGGCACGACGCCCAGCCCTGCGCCGCGTGCCCGCCCAGCCACCGCGCGGCGCGGGCGTGCTGCGAGTGGTCGGCGTCGAGCAGCGCGACCAGGACGTTCACGTCGAGCAGCGAACGCATCGCGGACCGTTCAGGCCGTGGACGCGTCGTCGTCCAGCAGGCGGTCGACGCGTTCGTTGGTCACCAGGGCGCCCCGGCGCGGGAACGGCCGGAAACCGGCGACGCCGGGCAGGTCCGCCGCCGCCGCGCCCGCCGGAGGGGCGTTCAGCCCGGCACGCGCAAGGCGGGAAATCGTCTCGCCCAGCGTTGCCCGGTCCCGGCGGGCGACCTCCTTCGCGGCTTCGAGGACATCTTCATCGATGTCGAGTGTGGTGCGCATGCATCTGATGCTCGCGCATCACATGGCTTCCGTCAAGCGACCGCAAAGCAAACGGGCCGGCATCGCTGCCGGCCCGTTTGTGGGTGCTTGCTCACCGGCCTGCGCCGGCCCCGCCTGCTCCGTCACGCAGCGTCGGCGGGCATTTCGCCGGCGGCCGCGACCGGCACCGCCTCCTCCGCGCCCGCCGGCGCGGGAATGAGCTCCCCGCCCAGCGTCATCGCCTCGCCGCTGCCGCCGGCCTTGGCACGCCGGCGCGCGTTGTGGTGCGCGAGCCCCGTGCCCGCCGGGATGAGCCGCCCGACGATCACGTTCTCCTTGAGGCCCCGCAACTCGTCCTTCTTGCCCATGATCGCGGCCTCGGTGAGCACGCGCGTGGTCTCCTGGAACGAAGCCGCCGAGATGAACGAGTCGGTCGACAGCGACGCCTTGGTGATGCCGAGCAGCATGTGCTCGTAGGTCGCGCCCTTCTTGTCCGCGGCCGTCACCTTGTCGTTCTCGTCGAGGAGGTCCGAGCGCTCCGCCTGCTCGCCGACGATGAAGCGCGTGTCGCCGGGATCGGTCACCTGCACGCGCCGCAGCATCTGGCGCACGATCACCTCGATGTGCTTGTCGTTGATCTTGACGCCCTGCAGCCGGTAGACGTCCTGCACCTCGTCGGTGATGTAGCGCGCCAGCGCCTCCACGCCGAGCAGGCGCAGGATGTCGTGCGGGTCGGCCGGGCCGTCGACGATCATCTCGCCCTTGTTCACCACCTGCCCGTCGTGCACGGTGACGTGCTTGTCCTTCGGGATGAGGAACTCGTGCGCGACGTTGTCGAGGTCGGTGATCACCAGGCGCTGCTTGCCCTTCGTGTCCTTGCCGAACGACACCGTGCCGGTCACCTCCGCCAGCATGCCGGCGTCCTTCGGCGAGCGCGCCTCGAACAGCTCCGCGACGCGCGGCAGGCCGCCCGTGATGTCGCGCGTCTTCGACGTCTCCTGCGGGATGCGCGCGAGCACCTCGCCCACGCTCGCCTGCTGCCCGTCCTTCACCGTGATGATCGAGCCGACCTGGAACGTGATGTTCACCGGCGCGTCCGACCCGACGAGCCGGATCTCCTCGCCCTTTGCGTCGAGCAGCTTCACCTGCGGCCGCACGCCCTTCGCCGCGCCGCTGCCGGTGCGCCGCTTCGGGTCGATGACCACCAGCGTGGCGAGGCCGGTCACCTCGTCGACCTGCTTGGCCACCGTCACGCCTTCCTCGACGTGCTCGAACTTCACGGTGCCCGCGTACTCGGTGATGATCGGCCGCGCCGTGGCGTCCCACGTCGCCAGCACCTTGCCGGCCTTGACGACGTCGCCGTCCTTCGCCTGCAGCGTGGCGCCGTACGGCACCTTGTGGCGCTCGCGCTCGCGGCCGGCGTCGTCGTGGATCGTGATCTCGCCGGAGCGCCCGATCGCCACCAGCTCGCCCTTCGCGTTGCTGACGTAGCGCATCAGCGGGGAGAAGCGCACGGTGCCGGCCGACTTCGACTCGACCTGCGAGGCCGAGGCGGTCCGCGACGCCGCGCCGCCGATGTGGAACGTGCGCATCGTCAGCTGCGTCCCCGGCTCGCCGATCGACTGCGCGGCGATCACGCCGACCGCCTCGCCGACGTTGACGAGGTGCCCGCGGCCGAGGTCGCGGCCGTAGCACTTCCCGCACAGGCCGTAGCGCGTGTCGCAGGTGAGCGGCGTGCGCACGCGCACCTCGTCGATGCCCAGCGCCTCGATCTGCTCGACCTCGTCCTCGCCGAGCAGCGTGCCCTGCTCGTAGAGCGTCGCCTGCGACTCCGGGTTCACGACGTCGGCCGCGGCCACGCGGCCGAGGATGCGCTCGCGCAGCGGCTCGACCACCTCGCCGCCCTCGACGAGCGCCTTCATCGCCACGCCGTTGCGGGTCCCGCAGTCCTCCTGGGTGACGACGAGGTCCTGCGTGACGTCGACCAGGCGCCGCGTGAGGTAGCCCGAGTTCGCGGTCTTGAGCGCGGTGTCGGCCAGGCCCTTGCGCGCGCCGTGCGTGCTGATGAAGTACTGCAGCACGTTGAGGCCCTCGCGGAAGTTCGCCGTGATCGGCGTCTCGATGATCGAGCCGTCCGGCTTCGCCATCAGGCCGCGCATGCCGGCGAGCTGCCGGATCTGCGCCGCCGAGCCGCGCGCGCCGGAGTCGGCCATCATGAAGATCGAGTTGAACGACTCCTGCTTGACCTTCTGGCCCTTGCTGTCCGTCGCCTCCTCGGAGCCGAGCTGCGCCATCATCGCCTTGGCGATCTCGTCGCCGGCGCGGCCCCAGATGTCGACGACCTTGTTGTAGCGCTCGCCCTGCGTCACGAGGCCCGAGGTGTACTGCGCCTCGATCTCCTTCACCTCCTTCTCGGCCTTCTCGATGATCGCGTGCTTCTCCGGCGGCACCAGCATGTCGTCGGCGGCGAAGCTGATGCCGCCGCGCGTGGCGAGCCCGTAGCCGGCCTGCATCAGCTTGTCGGCGAAAATCACCGTCTCGCGCAGGCTGCAGCGGCGGAAGCTCGCGTTGATGAGGCGCGAGATCTCCTTCTTCTTGAGCGGCTTGTTGATGAACGAGAACGCCAGCCCCGTGGGAAGGATCTCGGAGAGCAGCGCGCGCCCGACGGTGGTGTCGTAGCGCGTGACCTTCTCGACGCGCTCGCCGTTGCGCCGCTCGCCCTCGCGGATGCGCACGGCGATGCGCGCGTGCAGCTCGACCTGCTTCGACTCGTAGGCGCGCGCCACCTCGGCGACGTCGGCGAACGCCATGCCCTCGCCGGCGGCCCCGACCTTCTCGCGCGTCGCGTAGTAGAGGCCGAGCACGATGTCCTGCGACGGCACGATCGACGGCTCGCCGTTGGAGGGCATCAGCACGTTGTTGCTGGCGAGCATCAGCGTGCGCGCCTCCATCTGCGCCTCGAGCGACAGCGGGACGTGCACGGCCATCTGGTCGCCGTCGAAGTCGGCGTTGAACGCCGTGCAGACGAGCGGGTGCAGCTGGATCGCCTTGCCCTCGATCAGCACGGGCTCGAACGCCTGGATGCCCAGGCGGTGCAGCGTCGGCGCGCGGTTGAGCAGCACCGGGTGCTCGCGGATCACCTCCTCGAGGATGTCCCAGACGATCGGCTCCTGGCCCTCGACCATCTTCTTCGCGGCCTTGATCGTGGTGGCGAGCCCCATCGTCTCCAGCTTGTTGAAGATGAAGGGCTTGAAGAGCTCGAGCGCCATCAGCTTCGGCAGCCCGCACTGGTGCAGCTTGAGCTGCGGGCCGACGACGATCACCGAGCGACCCGAGTAGTCGACGCGCTTGCCGAGCAGGTTCTGGCGGAAGCGGCCGCCCTTGCCCTTGATCATGTCGGCCAGCGACTTGAGCGGCCGCTTGTTGGCGCCGGTCATCGCCTTGCCGCGGCGGCCGTTGTCGAGCAGCGAGTCGACCGCCTCCTGCAGCATCCGCTTCTCGTTGCGCACGATGATGTCGGGCGCCTTGAGCTCGAGCAGGCGCTTGAGGCGGTTGTTGCGGTTGATGACGCGGCGGTAGAGGTCGTTGAGGTCCGAGGTCGCGAAGCGGCCGCCGTCCAGCGGCACCAGCGGGCGCAGCTCGGGCGGCAGCACCGGCAGCACCTCGAGGATCATCCACTCGGGCTTGATGCCCGACTTGTGGAACGCCTCGAGCACCTTGAGGCGCTTGGCGATCTTCTTGATCTTGGTGTCGGAGCCCGTCGTCTCGAGCTCCTTGCGCAGCTTGTCGATCTCGTGGGGCACGTCGAGGCTCTTCAGGAGCTCGCGGATGCCCTCCGCGCCCATCGTCGCCTGGAAGTCGTCGCCGTGCTGCTCGAGCTTCGCGAGGTAGTCGTCCTCGGTCAGCAGCTGAGCGCGGTTGAGCGGCGTGAGCCCCGGGTCGGTGACGACGTACGCCTCGAAGTACAGCACGCGCTCGATGTCGCGCAGCGTCATGTCGAGCACCATGCCCATGCGCGAGGGCAGGCTCTTCAGGAACCAGATGTGCGCGACCGGCGAGGCCAGCTCGATGTGGCCCATGCGCTCGCGGCGCACCTTGGCGAGCGTCACCTCGACGCCGCACTTCTCGCAGATCACGCCGCGGTGCTTGAGGCGCTTGTACTTGCCGCACAGGCACTCGTAGTCCTTGACCGGCCCGAAGATCTTCGCGCAGAAGAGGCCGTCGCGCTCGGGCTTGAACGTGCGGTAGTTGATCGTCTCCGGCTTCTTGACCTCGCCGTAGGACCACGAGCGGACCTTCTCGGGCGAGGCGAGCCCGATGCGGATCGCGTCGAATTCCTCTTCCTGCGTGACCTGCTTGAATAGATCGAGTAGGGCTTTCATTGCGTCATTCTCCGGGTTCCGCCGGGCGCTTCGTCGCCCGACGTTCCTTCGTAGATCTTTCCGCGGCGGATCGACGGCTCAGTTGGCAACTGAGGCCCGCGATCCGCCGGAAGCTCACCACCGGCGAAAAGCAGCCTTGTACTTTTCGCCGCCTAATACCGCTCCATGTCCACGTCGATCGCCAGCGACCGGATCTCCTTGACCAGGACGTTGAACGACTCGGGCATGCCGGCCTCGATCTTGTGCTCGCCCTTGACGATGTTCTCGTAGACCTTCGTGCGGCCGTTGACGTCGTCGGACTTCACCGTGAGCATCTCCTGCAGCGTGTACGCGGCGCCGTAGGCCTCCAGCGCCCAGACCTCCATCTCGCCGAAGCGCTGGCCGCCGAACTGCGCCTTGCCGCCGAGCGGCTGCTGCGTGACCAGGCTGTACGGCCCGGTCGAGCGCGCGTGCATCTTGTCGTCGACCAGGTGGTGCAGCTTCAGCATGTGCATGTAGCCGACGGTCACCGGGCGGTCGAACGCGTCGCCGTTGCGGCCGTCGAACAGCTGCACCTGGCCGGAACGCGGCAGGCCGGCGAGCTCGAGCATCTGCTTGATCTCGACCTCGGTAGCGCCGTCGAACACGGGGGTCGCGAAGGGGACGCCGTCGCGAAGGTTGTCCGCGAGCCGCAGCAGTTCCTCGTCGGAGAGCGACTTCACGTCCTCGGGGCGCCCGGCCGAGTTGTAGACCTGGTCGATGAACTTGCGCACCTCCGCGGCCTTCGCCTCCGCCTTCAGCATCGCGTCGATCTTCTGGCCCAGCCCCTTCGCCGCCCAGCCGAGGTGCACCTCGAGGATCTGGCCGACGTTCATCCGCGACGGCACGCCGAGGGGGTTCAGCACGATGTCCACCGGCGTCCCGTTCGCCATGTAGGGCATGTCCTCGACGGGCACGATCTTCGACACCACCCCCTTGTTGCCGTGGCGGCCGGCCATCTTGTCGCCCGGCTGCAGGCGGCGCTTGACGGCGACGTACACCTTGACCATCTTCTGCACGCCCGGCGGCAGCTCGTCGCCCTGCGTGAGCTTCTTCTTCTTGAGCTCGTACATCGCGTCGAAGTCCGCGCGCTTCTTGGCCAGCGCGTCCTTCATCGCCTCGAGGTCCGCCGCCGCATCCTCGTCGGCGAGCCGGATCTCGAACCAGTCGTGCCGCGCGAGGTCATCGAGGTACGCCTTGGTGACCTTGGAGCCCTTGGCGAGCTTGCGGGGGCCCCCGTTGGCCACGCGGCCCGCGATCAGCTTCTCGATGCGCTGGAACGCGTCGTTCTCGACGATCCGCAGCTGGTCGTTCAGGTCCTTGCGGTAGGCCTTGAGCTGGTCGTCGATGATCTGCGCGGCGCGCTTGTCGCGCTCGATGCCCTCGCGAGTGAACACCTGGACGTCGATCACCGTCCCGCTGATGCCCGAGGGCACGCGCAGGCTGGTGTCCTTCACGTCGGAGGCCTTCTCGCCGAAGATCGCGCGCAGCAGCTTCTCCTCCGGGGTCAGCTGCGTCTCGCCCTTCGGCGTGACCTTGCCCACCAGCACGTCGCCCGCCTCGACCTCGGCGCCGATGTAGACGATGCCGGAGTCGTCGAGCCGCCCGAGCTGCGCCTCGCCGAGGCTGCTGATGTCGCGGGTGATCTCCTCGGGCCCGAGCTTCGTGTCGCGCGCGACCACCGAGAGCTCCTCGATGTGGATCGAGGTGTAGCGGTCGTCGGCCACCACGCGCTCGGAGATCAGGATCGAGTCCTCGTAGTTGTAGCCGTTCCAGGGCATGAACGCGACCAGCATGTTCTGGCCGAGTGCCAGCTCGCCCATGTCGGTCGATGCGCCGTCGGCGATCACGTCGCCGCGGGCGATCCCGTCGCCCACGCGCACCAGCGGCCGCTGGTTGATGTTCGTGTTCTGGTTGCTGCGCTTGTACTTGACGAGGTTGTAGATGTCGACGCCGACCTCGCCGGCCGCCGTCTCCTCGTCGCGCACGCGCACCACGATGCGCGAGGCGTCGACGTAGTCGACCATGCCGCCGCGCCGCGCCAGCACCGCGGTGCCCGAGTCGACCGCCGCGGTGCGCTCCACGCCGGTGCCGACCAGCGGCTTCTCCGGGCGCAGGCAGGGCACCGCCTGGCGCTGCATGTTCGAGCCCATCAGCGCGCGGTTGGCGTCGTCGTGCTCCAGGAACGGGATCAGCGACGCCGCCACCGACACGATCTGCGCCGGCGCCACGTCCATGAACTGCACCTTGTCGGGCGAGGAGAGCATGAACTCGTTGTGGCTGCGGCACGAGACGAGCTCGTCGGCGAGCCGGCCCTTCGCGTCGATCGCCGCGTTCGCCTGCGCGATCACGTACTGCCCTTCCTCGATCGCGGAGAGGAAGTGGATGTCGTTGGTGACCTTGCTGTCGACCACCTTCCGGTACGGCGTCTCGAGGAAGCCGTACTCGTTGGTGCGGGCGTACAGCGCGAGCGAGTTGATGAGGCCGATGTTCGGGCCTTCCGGCGTCTCGATCGGGCACACGCGGCCGTAGTGCGTCGGGTGCACGTCGCGCACCTCGAAGCCCGCGCGCTCGCGCGTGAGGCCGCCGGGCCCCAGCGCCGAGACGCGGCGCTTGTGGGTGATCTCGGAGAGCGGGTTCGTCTGGTCCATGAACTGCGACAGCTGGCTCGACCCGAAGAACTCCTTGATCGCCGCGGAAATCGGCTTCGCGTTGATCAGGTCGTGCGGCAGCAGGTTCTCGCTCTCGGCCTGGCCGAGGCGCTCCTTGACCGCGCGCTCGACGCGGACGAGGCCGGAGCGGAACTGGTTCTCGGCGAGCTCGCCCACCGAGCGCACGCGGCGGTTGCCGAGATGGTCGATGTCGTCGATCTCGCCGCGCCCGTTGCGCAGCTCGACGAGGATGCGGATCACCGCGATGATGTCCTCGTTGGTCAGCGTGCCCGGGCCCTTCAGCTCCTCGCGCCCGACGCGGCGGTTGAACTTCATGCGCCCCACCGCCGAGAGGTCGTAGCGCTCCTCGGAGAAGAAAAGGCCGTGGAACAGCGACTCGACCGCGTCCTCGGTCGGCGGCTCGCCCGGGCGCATCATCCGGTAGATCGCGACCTTGGCGGTGTACTGGTCGGGGGTGTCGTCGCTGCGCAGCGTCTGCGAGACGTACGGCCCCTGGTCGAGGTCGTTCGTGTAGAGCGTCCGGAACTCGGCGACCGCGGCGGCCTCGAGCTTCTTCAGCACGTCCTCGGTGATCTCGTCGTTGGCCTTGGCGATCACCTCGCCGGTCGACGTGTCGATGACGTTGGTGGCCAGCGTGCGGCCGACGACGTACTCCGCCGGCACGGCGATCTTCTTCACGCCGCCCTCGGCCAGGTCGCGGACGACGCGCGCGGTGATGCGCTTGTCCTTGGCGACGATGACCTTGCCGTCCTTGCCGGCGATGTCGAACTTCGCCATCTCTCCGCGCAGGCGCTCGGGCACGAGCGCGAGCTCGAGGCCGTGCTTGCCCTGGTGGAACGTGTCGAACTGGAAGAACCCGGCGAGGATCTGCTCGTTGGTGAGGCCGATCGCCTTGAGCAGCGTGGTCACCGGCATCTTGCGGCGGCGGTCGACGCGGAAGAACAGGAAGTCCTTCGGGTCGAACTCGAAGTCGAGCCACGAGCCGCGGTAGGGGATGACGCGCGCCGAGAACAGCAGCTTGCCGGAGCTGTGCGTCTTGCCGCGGTCGTGCTCGAAGAACACGCCCGGCGAGCGGTGCAGCTGCGAGACGATCACGCGCTCGGTGCCGTTGATGATGAACGAGCCGTTGTCGGTCATGAGCGGGATCTCGCCCATGTAGACCTCCTGCTCCTTCACCTCCTTCACCGTCTCCTTCGGCGCCTCCTTGTCCATGAGGATCAGGCGCACCTTGGCGCGCAGCGCGGAGCAGTACGTGAGCCCGCGCTGCTGGCACTCGACGACGTCGAACGCCGGGGCGAGCAGGCTGTAGCCGACGAACTCGAGCCGGGCGTTGCCCGAGTGCGAGCTGATCGGGAAGATCGACGTGAACGCGGCCTGCAGGCCCTCGTTCTTCCGCTTCTCGGGCGGGGTGTCGGCCTGAAGGAAGGCGCGGTAGCTCGCAAGCTGCGTCTCGAGCAGGAACGGCACCTGCAGCACGCTCGCGCGCTTGCCGAAGCTCTTGCGGATGCGCTTCTTCTCGGTGAAGGTGTAGGTCGTCACGCGGGACTCTCCGTCGAAACGCGCCGCTGCGGCGCAGGGGCGCTCGCAGGCCCCTTCGCAGGGGCCCGCACTTCACACCGACTGGCGGGAGCGTTGCACTCCCATGAGCGAGGTGGTTGGCCGCTACCAACCGCTGGCGGACGGCGGCTTCGCGAGAAGCACGCCCGACCAAGCCCGTCTTTCTGCAGTCGCCTCAGAAGACGAAGATCAGCGGATGCCGCGATCCGCTGGTCTTCGGCCTCTGCCCCTCACCCCCGGCCCCTCTCCCCGCTGGCGCGGGGCGAGGGGAGCAGGGAGAGGGGTGAGGACCGTCGCTACTTGATCTCGGCCTTCGCGCCGGCCTCCTCGAGCTTCTTCTTGGCGGCTTCGGCGTCGGCCTTCGGAATCGCTTCCTTGACCGGCTTCGGCGCGCCGTCGACGAGGTCCTTCGCTTCCTTGAGGCCGAGGCCCGTCAGTTCGCGGACGGCCTTGATGACGTTGACCTTGTTCTCGCCGATCGCGGTCAGCATGACGGTGAACTCGGTCTTCTCCTCGGCGGCGGCGGCAGGGGCGGCGGCGGCGGCGGGGGCCGCGGCAACCGCGGCGGCGGCCGACACGCCGAACTTGTCTTCCATCGCCTTGATGAGCTCGGAGAGCTCGAGGACGGTCATCGACGAGATCTTGTCGAGGATTTCGGTTTGGACTGCGGACATGGGAGGACTCCTGGTTAAGCGGGCGCCGTGCCGGCGCCCTGTAGGTCTTCTTTAGTTGGCGGTTGCGGCCTCGCGGCTGTCGCGGACAGCGGCGAGCGTGCGGACGAACTTCGACGGGACCTCGTTGAGCGTGCGGACGAACTTCGCGATCGGCGCCTGCATCGTGCCGAGCAGCTTCGCGATGAGTTCCTCGCGCGACGGCAGGGAGGCGAGCGCCGCGACTTCCTTCGCGCTCATCACCTGGCCGGGCATCGCGCCGCCCGTGATCACGAACTTCTCGTGGCCCTTCGCGAAGTCGTTGAGGACCTTCGCGACGGCCACCGGGTCGGTGCCGATGCCGTACGCGAGCGGGCCGGACATCTTCTCGGCCAGCCCCGCGAACGGGGTGTCGGCGACGGCCCGGCGCACCAGCGTGTTCTTCACGACCCGGAAGTACACGCCGGAGGCCCGTGCGTTCGCGCGAAGCTTCGTCATCTCGGCGACCGCCATGCCCCGGTTTTCGGCCAGGACGATGGCTTGCGCGCCGGCGACTTGCTTCGCCACTTCCGCGACTACCGCCTCTTTCTGCTGAAGATTGAGACTCAAGTCACCTCCTTCTCAGGGAACAGAGGTCAGGTAACAGGGGACAGAATCGACCCTCGCTACCCGACATCGGCGGCGGCGTGCCGTGCGTCCGGCTTGCGCGCCACCTTTCTGTTACCTGTTTCCTGTTGCCTGTTGCCTGAATCGGTGACCTTGCGTCCAGGAGATTCCTGTCCGAGGGCACCATCTGCGCTGGATCAGGGATCAGAGGCCAGTGATCAGGGATCAGCGATCCCGCCACGGCGTGAAACCTGTTTTGAGCTTCCGCTCCAGCGGTCTTTGACGGCTCGCGAGCGGTACTCCGCCCGCGTTCCCTCAATCCTTCTGTTACCTGTTACCTGTTACCTGATCAGTGCTGCCCCTGCGGATGCTGCGCGAACGCGGCGGTGTCCACGCGCACGCCCGCGCCCATCGTGCTGGAGACGCTGACCTTCTTGAGGTAGATGCCCTTCGACGAGGCCGGCTTCGCCTTGCTCAGCGCCGCGATCAGCGCGTCGAGGTTCGCCCTGAGCTGCTCGGGCGTGAACGACGCGCGCCCGATCGTGCACTGGACGATGCCCGCCTTGTCGGTGCGGTACTGCACCTGGCCCGCCTTCGCGTTCTTCACGGCGGTGACGACGTCGGCCGACACCGTGCCGACCTTCGGGTTCGGCATCAGGCCCCGGGGGCCGAGCACCTGGCCCAGCTGGCCCACCACCTTCATCGCGTCCGGCGAGGCGATCACGACGTCGAACTCGAGAAAGCCTTCCTTGATCTTCGCGGCGAGGTCGTCGAAACCGACGATGTCCGCGCCCGCCTCGGCGGCCTGCTTCGCCTTGTCGCCCTGCGCGAACACCGCCACGCGCACCTTCTTGCCGGTGCCCGAGGGCAGCACGACCGAGCCGCGCACGGTCTGGTCGGACTTCTTGGCGTCGATGCCGAGGTTGACGGCGACGTCGACCGACTCGTCGAACTTCGCGACGGCCGTCTCCTTGACGATCTTGAGCGCCTCGTCGACGGCGTAGAGCTTGCTGCGGTCGACCTTGGCGCGCACGGCCTGCATGCGCTTGGACAGCTTCGGTTCCTTCTGGACGGCGGCCATGATCACTTCACCCCTTCGACGGTGATGCCCATGCTGCGCGCGCTGCCCGCGATCGTGCGGACGGCGGCGTCGAGGTCGGCTGCGGTGAGGTCGGGCTGCTTGACCTTCGCGATCTCCTCGGCCTGCGCGCGCGTCAGCTTGCCGACCTTGTCGGTGTGCGGCTTCGCGCTTCCCTTCTCGACCTTGGCCGCCTTCTTGATGAGCACCGTGGCCGGCGGCGTCTTCATCACGAACGTGAAGCTCTTGTCCGCGTAGGCGGTGATCACCACCGGGATCGGCAGGCCCGGCTCCACCTTCTGCGTCTGCGCGTTGAACGCCTTGCAGAACTCCATGATGTTGAGGCCGCGCTGGCCGAGCGCGGGGCCGATCGGCGGCGAGGGGTTCGCCTTGCCGGCCGGCACCTGCAACTTGATGAAACCGACGACTTTCTTTGCCACTTTCGTCTCCTATGGGTCCAAGCGGGCGTTCGCCCTCCCCGTTTCCCTAGCCCTCGTCGTCCCCGCGCAGGCGGGGACCCAGTGTCTTTCCGACGAACGACCCTGGGCTCCCGCTTTCGCGGGAGCGACAACTCACGCCTTCTCGACTTGCGAGAAGTCGAGCTCCACCGGCGTCGAGCGTCCGAAGATCGTCACCGACACCCTGAGCTTGCTCTTCTCGTAGTTCACGTCCTCCACGTTGCCGTGGAAGTCGGTGAACGGTCCTTCCTTGACCCGCACCGCCTCGCCGAGCTCGAAGAGCACCTTCGGCCGCGGCTTCTCCACGCCCTCCTGCACCTGCTGCAGGATCGCGTCGACGTCCTTCTGGCTGATGGGAGTCGGCTTGTTCGCCGTGCCGCCGACGAAGCCCGTCACCTTCGGCGTGCTCTTCACCAGGTGCCAGCTGTCGTCGGTCATCTCCATCTCGACCAGCACGTAGCCCGGGAAGAACTTGCGCTCCGAGATCGCCTTCTGGCCGCCCTTCATCTCGACGACCTCCTCGACCGGCACGAGGATCTGGCCGAACTTGTCCTGCATGCCCGAGCGCCTGATCCGCTCGGTCAGCGCGCGCATCACGCTCTTCTCGAAGCCCGAATAGGCGTGCACCACGTACCACTTCTTGTCGCTCATGGCCTTATGCGCCCCGCCCGGTGGTCAGCTTGACGATCCACGCCAGCGAGGCGTCGACCGCGAACAGGAACAGCGCCATGACGACGACGAACGCGAACACGATCGCGGTCGTCTGCATCGTCTCCTTGCGCGTCGGCCACGACACGCGCCCCGCCTCCGCGCGCGCCTCCTGCGCGAACGCGAGGAACTCCTTGCCCGGCTGCGACAGCCACGCGACGAACGCGCCGGCCACGAGGCCGGCGAGCACCATCAGCACGCGCAGCACGACGGCGTACTCCGAGAAGTAGTAGTACGCCGCCACCCCTGCGATGACGCAGAGGACGCCGAGCGCGATCTTCGCCTTGTCCATGTCAGGTATCAGAGGTCAGGGAACAGGTATCAGAGACGGCTTGCCGCCACGCTGAAGTCCCTGCCGACCCGAACTGCTTCCTTTCGCCGTTGAAGCCCCAAAGCCACTTGCCGGACGAGATCGGGTCAGGCACCCGTTCCACTGATCCCTGACCTCTGTTCCCTGTTTCCTGAAAGTGGCAGGCCAGGAGGGAATCGAACCCCCAACCTGCGGTTTTGGAGACCGCCGCTCTGCCAATTGAGCTACTGGCCTATCGTCTGCCCTTGGCACAACCGCGCGCAGTGCGCCCGGTTCTGCGTTGTCGTTTCTACGTGGGGAGCGACGGGCCGCCCCTAGCTCCCTACGCAGACTCGCCGTTCCCGCGAAAAGTAGGGGTGTACTTTTCGCGGCCTACTCGATGATCTTCGCCACCACCCCGGCACCCACCGTCCGACCACCCTCCCGGA
>Ga0224500_10001524_pt1 | contig 13596 bp, 15 predicted proteins | sample SF_Oct11_sed_USG_FD_168126 | JGI IMG/M metagenome (GOLD analysis project Ga0224500, IMG submission 168126) | Sediment microbial communities from San Francisco Bay, California, United States - SF_Oct11_sed_USGS_4_1 | ecosystem: Environmental > Aquatic > Marine > Sediment | place: USA: California... | reverse complement strand
CCTGCGCATGGTGATCCTGCGCATCGGCGCGATCACCGACTACCTCATCCTGAAGCTGCACTGATGCGCGCGTTCCGCATCCCCCGCTCCGGGTTCCTTCGCGCGGCGCCGCTCGCGGCGGCGCTGGCGCTCGCCGGCTGCGCGCTGAACCAGCCCCCGGAGCCCCAGGCGTTGCGCGCCGATGCGCTGCCGTCCGTGAAGGTTCCCGAGGCGTGGTCCTCGGGGGGCGGCGCGGCCGGCGCGGTGCGCGACGACTGGATCGCCACCTTCGCCGATGCGCAGCTCGCTTCCCTCGTGAGCGAGGCGCTCGCCAGCAACCTCGACCTGCGCGTGGCCGCCGCCCGCGTGGAGCGGGCCGCCGCCTATGCGAAGCAGGCCGGCTCGACCCTCTACCCGCAGGTGAACCTGCTCGCCTCCGGCAGCTTCACGGGCTCGGACTCCGGAAGCGCCTTCGAGACCGCGGGCCTCTTCGTGAGCTGGGAACTGGACCTCTGGGGGCGCGTTCGCGCGCAGGCCGAGGCCGGAAGCGCCCAGTACGAGGCCGCGGCGAAGGACGCCGAGTACGCGCGCCAGTCCATTGCGGCGCTCGTCGCCAAGAGCTGGTTCCTCGCCGTCGAGGCGCGCCGCCAGCGCGCCATCGCCCAGGAGATGCTCGCGGCCGCCGAGAAGCTCGCCGCGCTCGCGCGCGAACGCGCCCGCATCGGGCGCGGCGACGAGTACGACGTGCGCCTCGCGCAGGCCTCGCTGCAGGGCTATCGCGACACCGTCCTCCAGCTGCAGCTCTCGGAGCAGCAGGCCATCCGCGCCATCGAAACGCTCGTCGGCCGCTACCCGGCCGCGGCGCTCGACACGGCGGCGCAATTCCCCGCGTTCCCGGGCCCGGTGCCCGCGGGGCTTCCGTCGGAGCTCCTCGAGCGCCGCCTCGACGTCGCCGCGGCGGAGCGGCGCGTGGCTTCGGCCTACTACCTGGTGGGAGAGGCCGAGGCCGCACGGTTGCCGCGCATCTCGCTCACGGGCAGCGGAAGCAGCATCACCAGCGACCTCGTCTTCCTGAAGGATCGCGAGAACCCGGCCTGGAGCGCCGGCGGCAACCTCGTGATGCCGCTGTTCATGGGAGGCGCCCTGAAGGCGCAGGTGGAGGTCCGCACCGCCGAGCAGAAGGCGGCCGTCGCGGACTACGGCCGCATCGGCGCGCGCGCCTTCTCGGAAGTCGAGAACGCGCTGTCCGCCGGGTTCAACCTCGCGGCGCGCGTGCCGGTCCTCGAAGGGTCGGTCGCCGAGAACGAACGCGCCCTCGAGCTCGCCCAGGTGCGCTACAAGGTCGGTTCCGCCGACCAGCGCGCGGTGCAGCAGCAGCTGCTCGCCGCGGCGGCCGCGCGGGCCGCGCTCACGCGTGCGCAGGGCGAGCGGCTCGTCCAGCGGGTGAACCTGCATCTCGCGCTCGGCGGCGGCTTTGGCCCGCCCGCGGTCGCGACAGCGGCCGGTCCCGCGGCCGCCAACCCCGCACCGACCCCGCACTAGCCGGCGGCCATCGGCAAGAGGCGGCAGGAAGACATGTCGCTCGACATGAGCCGGATTCTCCGGGCCGGCCTGGCCGCCCTCGCGGCGATCTCGGCCGGCTGCGCCAGCCTGCCTTCGCCCGAGGGTCGCACCGCCTCGAACGCGCTCGAGGATACGTCGCGGACCCGGCTCGCCATTTCGACCGCCCCCCTGGCGGCTGCCCATCCGGGCAAGACCGGCATCCACCCGCTCTTCGAGCCGCAAGACGCCTTCGCGGCACGGGCCCTGCTCGCCGCGGCCGCGGACAAGTCGATCGACGCGCAGTACTACATCTGGCACGGCGACACGGTCGGCAACCTCGTCTTCCAGGCCCTGCGGCAGGCGGCCGACCGGGGCGTGCGCGTGCGCCTTCTCCTCGACGACATGAACACCGGCGGCCTCGACCCGGTGATCGGGGCACTCGATGCGCATCCGAACGTCGAGGTTCGCCTCTACAACCCGTTCGCGCACCGGGACGTCCGCGCGCTCGACTTCCTCGCGGACTTCTCGCGCGTGAACCGGCGCATGCACAACAAGTCGTTCACCGTGGACAACCGGGCGAGCGTCGTCGGCGGGCGCAACATCGGCAACGAGTACTACGGCGTGGGCGAGGGGACGGTGTTCGCGGACCTCGACGTGGTCGCCATCGGCGCCGCCGTCCCCGACGTCTCGCGGCAGTTCGACCTCTTCTGGAACGGCGCGTCCGCGTACCCGGCCGCGAGCCTCGTGGCCACCGCGACCCCGGCCGACCTCGACGCGCGGTTCGCCGCGACGCGCGCCAGCCCCGACACCGTCGCCTACCTCGAGGCCCTGCGCACCACGCCCCTGGTGCGCGACCTGCTCGATCGCCGGCTGGCGCTGGAGTGGACGGACGCGCGGCTCGTGCACGACGACCCGGCGAAGACGCTCGACACGACCTCCAGCGCCGACCTCCTCCTCTTCCCGGCCCTGGTGGAGGCGATCGGCCGGCCGGAGAAGTCGCTCGACCTCGTCTCGCCCTACTTCGTGCCGGGCGACGAGGGCACCGAGGCGCTGGCGGCCATTGCGCGCCGGGGCGTCAAGGTGCGCGTCCTCACGAACTCCCTCGAATCGTCCGAGGCGAGCGTCGTGCACGCGGGCTATGCGAAGCGCCGCGAGGCGTTGCTGCGCGCGGGCGTGCGGCTCTACGAGCTCAAGGCCACGGCCGGGGCGGGACGCAGGCCGCGCCACGAGAAGGCCGGCGTGGGATCGGGTTCCGGCTCGAGCTCGGGGTCCGCCCTGCACGCGAAGACTTTCGCCGTTGACGGGAGGCGCATCTTCGTGGGCTCCTTCAACTTCGACCTGCGCTCGGCCCTCCTCAACACCGAGATGGGGCTCGTGATCTCGAGCCCGCCGCTGGCCGGCAGGCTCGCCGATTTCCTCGACAGGACCGTGCCGCTCCTCGCCTACGAGGCCCGGTTGAGCCCGGACGGCGAACTGGAGTGGATCGAGCGCACCGAGGAAGGCGAGACGCGCCACGAGACCGAGCCCGGTGCGGGATGGTTCCGGCGTTTCACGGTCAAGGTGCTCTCGTCGTTTCCGATCGACTGGATGCTCTAGCGGGACCCGAGGAGGGACCATGAACGCCGCAACCCCGAAAGTCGAAGGCAACCCGGGGAATGGTTTCGCCGCCGACCTCCTGCCCGGTCTCACCACGGCCGCCGTCGTCGTCCCGAAGGCGCTCGCCTACGCGACGATCGCCGGGCTGCCGGTGCAGGCGGGCCTCTTCGCCGCGCTGGTGCCGATGGTCGTTTACGCGGCGCTGGGCACCTCGCGCGTGCTCTCCGTGAGCACCACCACCCCCATCGCCATCCTCTGCGCTGCGGGAATCGGCGAGGCCCTGCGAGCCGATCCGTCGCTCTCGCCCCTCACCGCCGCCGCGACGCTCTCCGTGCTCGTGGGCGCGATGCTCCTCGCCGCGCGCGTCGCGAGGCTGGGCTTCCTCGCCGACTTCATCTCCGAGCCGGTGCTCACGGGCTTCAAGGCGGGCGTGGGCTGCGTGATCGTGGTGGACCAGGTGCCGAAGCTCCTCGGCATCCACATCGACAAGGTGGGGTTCTTCCACGACGTGGGGTCGATCGTGGCGCACGTGCCGGAGCTGTCCGTGCCCACGTTCGCCGTCGCCCTGGGCACCCTCGCCATCATCTTCCTGTCGAAGCGGTTCCTGCCGAAGGCCCCGGCGCCGCTGCTCGCCGTCGCGGCCGGCATCGCCGCCTCGACCTTCCTCGGGCTGCAGGCGGCCGGGGTGAGCGTCGTGGGCGCGATCCAGGGCGGGATGCCGACGCTGGAATTGCCGCGATGGGGCCTCGTGGAGGCCCTGTGGCCGGCCGCGGCGGGCGTCGCGCTCATCGCCTTCACCGAGTCGATCGCCGCCGCGCGCGCGTTCGCCAAGTCCTCGGATCCGGCGATCGATGCCAACCGCGAACTCCTCGCCCTGGGCACCGCCAACGTCGCCGGCGCCTTCATCGGTTCCATGCCCGCGGGCGGCGGCACCTCCCAGACCGCCGTGGCACAGACGGCCGGGGCGCAGTCGCAGGCGTACTCGTACGTCGTCGCGGCGGTATCCCTCGCCACCCTGCTCTTCCTCGCGCCGGTCCTCGCGCTCATGCCCAACGCGACGCTCGCGGCGGTGGTGATCGCCTACTCGGTCGGCTTGCTCGACCCGTCGCAGATGATCGCCATCCGGCGCATCCGCACGATGGAATTCCGCTGGGCCGTCGCGGCTTGCCTCGGCGTGATGGTGCTCGGGACGCTGGACGGCATCCTCGCCGCCATCCTGCTCTCGATGGCCGGCCTCATCGCGCTGAGCGCCAATCCCCGCGTCGAGGCGCTCGGGCGCAAGCCGGGCACGAACGTCTTCCGCCCGCGATCCGCCGAGCACCCGGAGGACGAGACTTTCCCGGGCCTGCTCATCGCGCGCCCCATGGGCCGCCTCTACTTCGGCAACGCCGCGAACGTCGCCGCGAAGCTGCGGGCCCTCGCGAACGAGACCTCGCCCCGCGTGATCCTGCTGGACCTCTCCGCGGCGCCCGGACTCGAGTACACCGCGCTCAAGATGCTCGTGGAGTACGAGGAGAAGCTCGACCGCGAAGGCATCGGGCTGTGGCTCGCGGCCCTCAACCTTGAGGCGCTCGAGCTCGTCCGCCTCACGCCCCTCGCCGAGCGGCTGGGTCGCGAGCGCATGTTCTTCACCGTCGAGGACGCCGTGAAGGCCTACGAGACGCGATTCGCCAAGGAGGGCGCATGAGCAGCAGCGACATCGCGGACGACGTTCCGCGCGAGCCGATCCTGAGCCCGGTGGACCGAGTCTCGGAAATGCTCTTCGGCCTCTTCATGGCCCTCACCTTCGTGGGCGCCGTCTCCGTGGCCGGCGGGGGCCAGGACGAGGTTCGGACGCTCTTCATCACCGCCTTCGGCTGCAACATCGCCTGGGGCCTGGTGGACGCGGTGATGTACCTCGTGCGCACGGCGACCGACCGCGGGCGCCAGTTGAGGCTCGTGCACGCGGTGCGCTCGGCAACGGACGCGGAGCGCGGTCGCGCCCTCGTGCGGCGCGAGCTCCTCGCCGCCTTTCCGCGCGTGACGACGGAGTCGCAGGTCGAGCAGATCCGCGAGCGCCTCGTCGCGATGGACAGCGTGCCCGACAGGGTCCACCTCGACGGCAAGGACGCGCTGGCCGGCGTCGCCATCTTCCTCATCGTCGTCGCGGCGACCTTCCCCGTCGTGCTGCCGTTCGCCGTCTTCACCGACGTCGTCGTCGCGAAGTGGGCCTCGCGCGGGCTTTCGCTCGCGATGCTGTTCCTGGGCGGGCTCGCCCTCGGTCGCTACGCCGGCTACGGCAGCTGGAAGGCGGGCCTCCTGATGATGGGCCTGGGCACCTCGCTCACGGTGGCGATCGTCGCCCTCGGCGGATGAGGACGATCCTCGCCGCCGCATTCGTGCTGGCGTCGCTCGGCGCCGCGACGGCCCTGGCCGACGACGCCGATGCCGCGATGCCGGGCCGCCGCGCCGCGCCGCCGTCGAAGGAGCCCTGGGAATTCGCGCTCACGGCCTATCCGACGCAGGCGCGAAACGGCGACAACACGACGTCGGCCATCGCCGCGGCCGATCGCGGCCCGCTGCACCTCGAGGCGAGGTACGGCTACGAGATGAAGGATTCCCGCTCGGCCTTCGCCGGGTGGACCTTCTCCGGCGGCGAGGCGCTCGCGTGGGAGTTCACGCCCCTCGTGGGCGGCGGCTGGGGCCCGGTGCGCTCGTTCATCCCGGGGTTCGAGGCGAGCCTCGCGTGGGGGAAGCTCGATGCCTACGTCGAGGCGGAATTCGTCCGCGACCGCGGCGAGAAGACCGACAGCTACAACTACGCGTGGAGCGAGCTGGGCTACCGGCCCCTGGAGTGGCTGCGCGTCGGCGCCGTCGGCCAGCGCACCCGGGCCTATGGCGGCGACCGGGAGTTCCAGCGCGGCCCGTTCGTCCAGGTGACGGTGGGCCCGGCGACGATCGGGGGCTTCTGGTTCAATCCGGGGTCGAACGACCAGGTGTTCGTCGGCTCGATCGGCGTGACTTTCTAGCGAGCCGAGCCGGGCGGGACGTCCGGGTCGTCCCCGTCCGCGCTCCGCTTGCGCCACTGCAGGAACGCGACGATGGTCACGGCGAGCCCGAGCGTGTAGCCGATCACGGCGGAAGTGACGCCGGCCGGCGCGTGGTTGACGGTGGCGATCACGAGCGCCAGGCCCGGATTGCGCATCGCCGCCGCGACGGCGGCCGCCGGCCGGACCTCGGCATCGCGCCACGCGAAGGTCCAGCCGATGGCGAGCGAGCACACGGTCATCCCCACGCCCGCGATCGTCGGCGCCCAGCCCACGTCGGCGATGATCGCCGGCGAGTCGGCGAGCAGGAAGGCGCCCAGCACGAGCAGCAGGACGCTGCCGACGCGGGCCAGGAGCGGCTCCAGCCGCGCGGCGAGCGCGGGGCCGAAGGCCCGCAGCGCGGCGCCCAGCGCCAGCGGCAACAGCTGGCTGAAGAAGACCTGGCGCCCGATGTGGAACGGCGTGACCGCGAAGTCCGCGGCAAAGATCCAGTCGAGGATCGCGACGGAGGCCGGCACCGTCACGACCGCGAGCATCACGATCGCCAGGTGCAGCGCCGGCGCGACCCCCCGGTGACCCCCGGCTTCCAGCGCGCGCCGCAGGGCGATCGGCGCGCCCGGCGAGATGGCCATGAGCACGATGCCGGCCGCCACCGGCCCCACCAGCCCGAAGCCCTTGACCCACAGCACGGCGACCGCCGGCACCGGCACGATGACCGCGAAGACGGCGGCCGCCAGCACGTTTCGGCGCTGCATCGCCGCCTGGATCTGCTCGCGGCCGATCATCAGCCCGAGCGAGAGCATGACGACGAACACCGTCACGGTCGCGAGCAGCCCGACCCACCGGAACGGGACGAGCACTCAGCCGAGCTCGCGCCGGATCTCGGACATCACGTCGCGCTTCGGAATCTCGTCGCGCGCAATCGCCAGCGGGAGGACGACGATCGACTGTCCCGCGGCGTTGCGCACCTCGGTCAGCCGCAGCTCGACGGTCGTGCCGCCGGGCTTCGCCTGCCTGATGCCGAGCCGGTCGACGAGGAGCGGGACCGTCTCGATGCGCAGCTGCTCCGGCGCCTTCTCCAGCGTATCCGCGAGGAGGTCGAGGTGCAGGGGAAGCGTCCCGGCGCCCGAGCCGACGGCCTGGAGCCGCTTCTCGACGTCGGCGAGCTTCGCCTCGATGGTCGCCGGCTCCGGTTTCTCCTCCCCGCCTTCCTGCGTGAGGCCCCAGCCCGCCGACTGCAATGCCCTGAGCTTCGCGCGCAGGACGGATTGCTCGGCGGCCAGCGCCTCGCGCTCGCCGCCGGCCATGGAGATCCGCGCGAGCGCGAGCGTCAGGAGCTGGTCGAAGGCGCGCCGCATCACGAACCGGCGATGCTCGTCCTCGGTCGCGGAAGGATCGAGCAGGCGGTGCTTGTCGAAGCTCACCTGGATCTGGGCGACCTCCTGCTGGACGCGGTCGTTCTGGACCGCCATGCCGAGCACCTTCTTCTCGGTGCGGTCCATGGCGAGCAGCGCGATGACCGGGTCCGTGCCGACGCCCGACGGACCCTGCAGGAACTCGATGAGGGCGCGGTCCGCCCCGAAGACCTGCGCCATGCGATCGGCGGAGGCGAAGAAGGCCGCGAGCCGTTCGTCCTCGCCATAGGTCTTCCGGCTCGCCTCGATGCGCGGCGGCATGGCGTCCTGGAGCGCAAGGACGTGCTCGAGGGCCCTCAGGATCGCCGGCTCGAGCCGCTTGCGGTGGCCGGACAGCGATCGCACGCGCGGGTCCGTCGCGTCGATGGCCCGGTCGATGGCGGCCTGGACGAGCGCGGGATCGAACTTCCCCCCCGAAGAGGCCTTCCCCCCGAATATGGACTGGAACAGCTTCAGCATCTCTCTTCCCCTTCCGCCCGGAAATACGGGCCTTCGTCGCGGGATGTGCAGCCATTCTATCCACGCGGGGCACCACCGCGAGCCCGTTCCCTCAGTGACCTCGCGGGCGTTGACCAATGTCAACATCCAGCCGCCCAGCTGTGACCAAATCGACCGGATAAGCGAAGCGGAAACCAGCGATTCCAGGAGAGACCATGGCCAAGGCCGTCAAGAAGGCGTCGTCCGCACCCGGCAAGGCGGGCAACAAGGAAGAGCTCGGCAACAAGGAATACGCGCGCGAGATGAAGAAGCTGCACATCGAGCTCGTCAAGCTGCAGGAGTGGGTGAAGCACGCCGGCCTCAAGGTCGTCATCATCTTCGAGGGGCGCGACACCGCCGGCAAGGGCGGGACGATCAAGGCGATCACCGAGCGCGTGAGCCCGCGCACCTTCCGCGTCGTGGCCCTTCCCGCTCCCTCGGACCGGGAAAAGACCCAGATGTACGTCCAGCGCTACCTGCCGCACCTGCCGGCCGCCGGCGAGATCGTGATCTTCGACCGCAGCTACTACAACCGCGCCGGCGTGGAACGCGTCATGGGTTTCGCCGACGAGAGGATCGTGAGGAAGTTCCTCGAGGACGTTCCCAAGGTGGAGAAGGCGATGGTGGATTCCGGGATCGTCCTCATCAAGTACTGGCTCGAGGTGAGCCCCGAGGAGCAGACGAAGCGGCTCTCCGCCCGCATCGAGGACGGCCGCAAGATCTGGAAGCTCACGCCGATGGACCTCAAGTCCTACTCGAAGTGGTTCGAGTATTCGCGCGCCCGCGACGACATGTTCAAGTACACGCACTCCGCCTGGGCGCCGTGGATCGTCGCCGACTCCAACGACAAGAAGCGCGCGCGCCTGAACATCATCAGCGACCTGCTCTCGCGCGTGCCCTACAAGGAGGCGCCGCGGCAGAAGATCAGGCTGCCCAAGCGGCAGAAGGACAAGAGCTACCGCGAGCCGAAGCACGAGGTGGTCCGCGTGAAGGAGCGGTTCTAGTCTCGGGGAGCCGGCCGGCGATGAACGCCGTGGCAGGACATCGCCGGGCGCTACGCGCCCTCGCCCAGGGCGAGCCGGCACACGCGAACGGCGTGGTCGTCCGGGTCCCGCGCGACCTCGAACCCGAGGCGCGCGGCGAGGCGCAGCATCGGCTGGTTCTCGGCCAGCACGAAGCCCGTCATCTCGCGCAAGCCCCGGCGCCGCGCCGCCTCGACCAGCGCCGTCAGGAGCACGCCCCCGAGCCCGCCGCCGGCCCACGCGTCGACGACACTGAGGGCGAATTCGCAGGTATCGGGGCCCGGGCCGATGATGAAGCTCGCCGCGCCCACGATGTCGAGGCCGTCTTCGGCGGGGATCGTGGCCGCGATCGCAAGGCCCTTCGCGGGAAAGGAGGCGAGGACGTCGCGCAGCCTTTGCACGTTCGCCTCGCGCACCGAATGCATGAACCGCATGTAGCGCGACTGGCTGCCCAGGCGCTCGAACGCCTGCAGGATCTCTTCCTCGTCCGCGGGAACGATGGCGCGGACATGGACCGTCCGCCCGTTGCGAAGCGTGAGGTCGAGGGGTTCGAAGCGGGCTTCCATGAGGAACAGGATAGCGCGCCTTTCGCGCGCGCGTTGGCTCGACCCGCCCTGGTCGCCCTGGCGATCGCGGCAGCCGCCTGCGGACCGGCGACGGAGTCGCCCGGGCTCCCCGCGAAACCCGGTGAATGGCGGGAATTCGAAGGTTCGTGGAGCGCCGCCGGCACCCGTCGCACCATTCCCCTGGGCGCGGATCGCCGCGGCGCGATCATCGACCTGCGAGGGACGATGCTGCTGACAGGGCCGGGGAGCCCCGGCGTCGGGTTCCGCTCCGAGGTGATCGCCCTCGTCGACAGCGCATCCGGTCTCGTGGGCCGCAGCGTCTGGACGGACGAGCGCGGCGAACAGGTCTTCAGCGAACTCAGGGGCCAGGGCACCGCGGCGCGAAACCGCATCACGGGGACGATCCTGGGAGGAACGGGGCGGTATGCCGGCGCGACGGGCGACTACGAATTCACCTGGCAGTTCGTGATGGAAGCCGAGGACGGGGCGATCCAGGGGCGCGCCGTCGGCCTGAAGGGTCGCGTGCGGCCCGGCCAGGCGGGCTCGGGGGCAGCGAATTGAAGATCGCGCCCGGATTGCTCCTGAAGCGCGCCGCGCCCTTCGCGATCGCCATCGCCATCTGGTTCACGCCCGTCCCCGCCGGCCTCACGGCGCAGGCCTGGCACCTCTTCGCCGTGTTCGTCGCGGCCATCGCCTCCGTGCTCCTCGGCGCCTTCCCGCTCCTCACGGCCGCGATGATCGCCGCAGGGACCGTCGTCCTCACCAATACGGTCTCGGCGGCGCAGGCCTTCGCCGGCTTCGCCAACTCGAGCGTGCTGCTCGTGGTGATCGCCTTCATCGTCGCGCAGGCCGTGGTGAAGTCCGGCCTCGGCCGGCGGATCAGCCTCTTCATGGTGAGCCGCTTCGGCGGCTCGTCCCTCGGCCTCGCCTACAGCCTCGTGCTCACCGACGCGGCCATCGCCCCGGCGTTCCCCAGCAACACGGCGCGCGGCGGCGTGCTCTTCCCGATCGTGCTGTCCGTCGCCAAGGGGGCGGGGAGCGAGCCCGGCAGCCCCGAGGGGCGGCGCCTCGGCGGCTACCTCATGTTCTGCACGATGGCCGGCCTCGCGGTCTCCTCCGCCCTGTGGATGACGGCCACCTCCGCCAACCCGATCGGCGTGCAGATCGCGCGGCAATCGGGACTGCAGATCGGCTTCGGCTCGTGGCTGCTCGCCGCCTGCGTGCCCGCGCTCGTCGCGATCGGGCTCCTGCCGCTGCTCGTCGCGAAGCTCTTTCCACCCGGCGTCGGCGCCACCCCCGAGGCGCCCGCGGCGGCGCGCGCGGAAATCGCCGGAATGGGGCCGATGTCGCGGGACGAGTGGATCACGGCGCTCACCTTCGTGGTGATGGTCGCCGGCTGGGTATTCGCCGATTCGCTCAAGCTCAACGTGACCAGCATCGCGTTCATGGGGTTCGGGGTTCTGCTGCTGGCGGGCGTGCTCACCATGGACGACATCTCCGAGCAGGGCGACACGCTGGCGACCTTCCTCTGGCTCGCGGTCCTCTTCGCCCTGAGCGGGCAGCTCAACGAGCTGGGCTTCATGGGCTACGCGGGCGAGCGCCTCGCCTCGCAGCTGGGCGGCATGTCCTGGCCCGTGCTGTACGTCACCCTGATCGCCATCTACGTCGCCATCCACTACATGTTCGTGAGCCAGTCCTCGCAGGTGCTGGCCCTCCTCGGCGTGTTCCTCGACGTGGGCGTGCGCGGCGGGGTGCCCGCGCCGCTGATGGCCTTCGGGCTCCTCTTCGCGAGCAGCTACTTCTCCGTGATCACCCCGCAGGGCGGCAGCCAGAACGTCATCTTCGTGGCGAGCGGCTACCTCACGCAGCGCGAGCTCTACAGGATGGGACTCCTCGCCACGCTCGCCTTCATGGCGGTGTTCCTGCTGGTCGGCACGCCCTGGGTGCTCTTCGTCACCGGCTGAGGCGCTCGTCTCCCGGAGCGCGACGCGTTCTCCGCGCCGGCTAGCGCCAGGAACTGCCCACGACGATATGGAAGGCGTTCTCCTCCGGGCCGCGCGCGACGTCCAGGCCCGCCCGCATGCCGAGGACGCGAGCGAGCAGGTAGCGGAAGCCCACCCCCTTCGTCACCCTCGTGGGCGCACCGCCGATGCTTCCGGATGCGTCGGCCGCGCGTCGGCGCGAACGCCGACCACCACCGAGCTGCCTGCGGGAAAATAGGCGTTGAGGCCCAGGCGCGACCTGCTGAAATCGTGGTCGCTGCCCAGCGCCGCGTCGAACTTCATGGCCTGCGCGTAGGCGCGCAGCCCCGAGTTCGGCGTGAAGATGTTGTCGCGACCGTCGTATTCCGCGACGAGCCCCAGGCCGGCGCCGTAGCCGACGGCGGGCTCGGTGATGACGATCGGCACGGGCAGGGCGCCCTTGCGGCCGAGGAGCCAGCGGCTGGCGTCCAGGCGCCCGTCGACGGGATCCCTGAACGTGTCGAGGTCCGGCAGTTCGAGTGCGGCAGCCGGCGCGCCAATGAAAACGGCCGCCCCGGGGAGGGCGGCCGCGGTGCGTGCCGGGAACACGGCGGGTCAGTCGATCAGCGGAATCGCCGCGGCGGTGTCGAAGTGGATGAGCGCGCGCATCTTGTTCTCGATCTGCAGGAAGCGGGCCGCCTTCTTCCCCGGAAGCACCTTGGCGACGCGCTCGAAGCAGGACTTGAGCGCCCGGGCCTCGTCGATGTGGCCGTCGAGAAGCTCCTTCGCGATCTTCGTCGCGTTGGCGTCCGTCATGTTGTCGCCGGCGTTCACGTAGTCGATGACGGCGCGGTTGGAGCGGCGCTGCGCGCCGTCGAGCTTCACGTGGCATTCGTCGTAGGCCGGCCAGAAGGCCTTCGCTTCCGCGTCCGTGAGGGGCAGGTTCTGCTTCACGACCCCCTTCGGGTCGGAGCGGATGCGCTCGCGCAGTTTCTGGATCCTGGCGTCGTCCGGGGCGCCCGCGGCGGGGGCCGGGGACTGGGCGAATGCCGGCAGCGTGAAGACCACGAGGGTGGCCGCGAGAAGCGTGGAAGTGGATTTCATGGCGTGTCCGTCGGTCAGTTGAGTTCTGTGTCCTGGTAGTACTTCGTTCCCTTGGCCGTGAGCTCCAGCGCAAGCCCGTCGTCGCGTTTCCCTTCCTTCGTCCCGGTGAAAGCCGCCAAGGGGGCTGCGACGGCGGCGAGCGCCACGACGAGGGCGTTGCGTCGGCCCTGCCTCACTGGACCTTGCTCCAGGACTTGTCGGGGTTGAAGGCCTTCAGCTTGCCTGCGACACCCGCGGTATCCGTGCCGAGGTCCTTCTCGTAGACGACCCCGTCGTGGTTCACGATGAAGGTCTTCACGCCCGAGTTGCCGTAGGAGGCGGGCCAGGCCACGACCGCGAAGCCGCCCATGAGCCGGCCCTTCACCAGGTAGTCGTAGGCGCCGCCGGGCGCGTCCTTGCCCTGGCTCGTGAGCAGCCGGTAGAAGTAGCCGTGGTAGGGCGCGGGCCTGTTGGCGTGCAGGTTCTTGCCGTATCCCTCGCGCACCGCGTTGGCGATGACGGGGCCGAGCGGGCTCGGCGGCTCGCCCTCCTTGGCCGGCCAGTAGAGCCCGTCCTTCTTGCCGGGAGAGGAAAGGAAGCGCGCCGCGTAGTCGGCGAGGCCATTGCCGTCCGCATCCTTCAGCGCGTACTCGCGCTGCGCATCGACGACAGCGAGCATCGTCTGGATCGTGTCGAGCTCGTTGCGGCCCACGCGGCGGTTCATCACCTCCTCGCGGCCGGCCTCCGCGTCGAAGGACCACTTGCCGCCCTTCGCCACGAGGGGCGCGGGGAACGGCCAGTCGTCGCCGATGTAGAGCACCGCCTTCGCGTCGCCTTCCTTCGCGATCCGGTTCTTCGCGTCGTACGCGGCGATGAATTTCTTCCAGTCCGCGGCGTCCGCCACGCTGTCGCCGGTAAAGAGCCAGCTG
>Ga0224500_10001521_pt1 | contig 13601 bp, 13 predicted proteins | sample SF_Oct11_sed_USG_FD_168126 | JGI IMG/M metagenome (GOLD analysis project Ga0224500, IMG submission 168126) | Sediment microbial communities from San Francisco Bay, California, United States - SF_Oct11_sed_USGS_4_1 | ecosystem: Environmental > Aquatic > Marine > Sediment | place: USA: California... | reverse complement strand
ACGCGATTGCGCGGGTTCAATCTCCGGTGGCAGGAACTGGATACCCTGTGGGACGTGGACCGGCCCGAAGATGTGCTGCGTCTGCAACGCTCGGGGTTGCTGCCTGATGCGCCGGTACCCGGTTAAGTACGCGCCGCTGGTGGCGCTTGCGCTGGCCACCGGCGTATGGGCTGCAGCGACGACCATGGTCCCCGTCGCCACGTTTTCGGCATTGCTGCCGGGCACCGCGCTACCGGCGCAATGGGCGCCGCTTGAAACCACCGGCATCACGACACACACCCGCTATACGCTGGTTGCTGATGGCGGCGTGACGGTGGTGCGCGCCGATTCGTCTGCCGGCGCCTCGGGGCTCTCACGTCAAATGCACATCAGTCCGGCGGAACACCCGTGGCTGCGCTGGCGCTGGAAGGTCAACAACGTCATCGCCAAGGCCGATCTGCGCACGAAGGCGGGCGATGACTTTCCCGCGCGACTCTATGTGATGTTCGACTACCCGCTGGAGAAACTGCCGTTCGTCGAGCGCAACAAGCTGCGGCTGGCACGGGCCCTGTTCGATGCCAGGCTTCCCGCAGCAACGCTGTGTTATGTGTGGGATGGCAAAGCGCCGGTGGAAACGGTGGCAACCAGCGCCTATTCCGACCGGGTCAGGCTGATCGTCGTCGAATCGGGTAACGCACGCGTCCGGCAGTGGGTGGATTTCGAACGGAATGTCGCACGCGATTTCCACACGGCATTCGGCGAGGACGCGCCACCGGTCAGCGGCATTGCGATCATGACCGATACCGACAACACCGGCGCCGCCGCCACTTCCTATTTTGGCGATATTTCCTTTTATAAACATAAGCTTGCAGGGCCTCCGCCCGGCGCACCGGTGCCGCGCTGAGGAAATTGTTGTTGCCTTTTGAGGGCCCCTGGGAAAGAATAGCCCCTCATTTTTGCCGGCAAATGCCACGCCAAAACGCTTTATAAATCATGATGTTGAATCGTCTTCGCCGGCCGTTTAACCCGTAATCATCCCGTTGCATGTCCGATCTCTCCAGCATCACCGCGTTCAACAAGACCTCGCCGCAGCTCCCGGTAGATTGGTATTTCGATCCCCGGATTTACGAAATCGAGCAACGTCTGCTGTTCGCACACGGTCCCGGCTACGTCGGCCATGAACTGATGGTCCCGAATGCCGGCGACTATCACGTGCTCGACTGGCGTGACAACGCGCAGGCACTGGTGCGCAACGGCAACGGCGTCGAGCTGCTGTCGAATCTCTGCCGTCACCGTCAGGCAGTGATTCTCAAGGGTCGCGGCAATGCACGGAATATCATCTGCCCGCTGCATCGCTGGACCTATGGTCTGGACGGCAAACTGCTCGGCGCGCCGCACTTTGCCGAGAACCCCTGCCTCGATCTGGCACGCACGCCGCTGTTAAACTGGAACGGTCTGCTGTTCGCGGGCAGGCGCGATGTTGCGCGTGACCTCGCGCGCCTCGGCGTCATGAACGATCTGGATTTCTCGGGCTACATGCTGGACCGCGTCGAGATCGACGAATACACGTGCAACTGGAAAACCTTCATCGAGGTCTATCTCGAGGACTACCACGTCGAACCGTTCCATCCGGGGCTGGGGCAGTTCGTCAATGTATCCGATCTGAAGTGGGAATTCGGCGACTGGTACAGCGTGCAGACCTGCGGCGTCAAGAATTCGCTGGCGCGCCCGGGCAGCCCCGTGTATCAGCGCTGGCATGAACAGGTACTGCACCACGATGAAGGCCGTCAGCCGGGACACGGCGCGATCTGGCTGACGTACTTCCCGAACATCATGGTCGAGTGGTACCCGCACGTGTTGGTCGTCAGCACCATCGTACCGCGCGGGCCGGAAGCCTGCAGCAATGTGGTCGAGTTCTATTATCCGGAAGACATCGCTCTGTTCGAACGGGAGTTTGTCGAGGCCGAACAGGCCGCCTATCGCGAAACCGCCATCGAAGACGCCGAGATCATTGCGCGCATGACCGCTGGCCGGCGTGCACTATGGCGGCAAGGGCGCAATGAAAGCGGCCCCTATCAGACGCCGCTGGAAGACGGCATGGTGCATTTCCACGAGTTCATGCGCCGTGAAGTCGCACCGCATATTTAAATTTATCAATAAAAACAATAGGTTATACAGATCCCAAGCGACGCCGGCCCACACCCGTTTTTTTCTGTGCTTGATTTTCGATTGGCGTTTGTTACCTTTGGCCGCTCAACCCACATAGCCGGACCGTTGCGATGACTCACACGACTCTCGTCAGCGCCGAAGAAACTGCGGCACATCTGAATGATCCGCAATGGGTCATCTGCGATTGCCGTCACGACCTGGCGAATTACAGCGCCGGCTACAAAGCCTATCGCAGCGGACATATTCCGGGAGCACGCTTCCTCCATCTTGATGTCGACTTGTCAGGTCCGAAAACCGGACTCAACGGTCGCCATCCGCTGCCGCATCCCGCCACGTTCTGCCTGCGCCTAGGCGCACTGGGCATCGCCAACGACACGCAAGTCGTTGCCTATGATGAAACCGGCGGCGCGTACGCTGCACGGCTGTGGTGGATGCTGCGCTGGGTGGGACACGCGCGCGTGGCGGTACTCAACGGCGGGTGGCAGGCGTGGACTGGGGCAGGTCTGCCGGTCACTGTCGAGCAACCCGTAGTCGAACCCGTTTCGTACAACGGCCGCCCGCAACCGCAGTTCACCGTTGACGGCAGCCAGGTGCTCGCACAGTTGGATCACCGCGGCACACTGGTGCTGGATGCCCGCAGCGCCGACCGCTACCGTGGTGAAAATGAAACGCTGGACCCGGTGGCAGGCCACATTCCGGGAGCACTCAACCGTTTCTTCAAGCTCAATCTGGATGCCGACGGCCGCTTCAAGACGCCGGCCGCGCTGAAGACTGAATTCGGCGCCATGCTCAACAGCCACACGCCGGAAGGCATCATCCACCAGTGCGGCTCCGGGGTGACGGCCTGTCACAACCTGCTCGCCATGGAAGTCGCCGGACTCTCCGGGTCCAGACTCTATCCGGGCTCGTGGAGCGAATGGGTCAGCGACCGCAAACGCCCGGTGGCCAAAGGCAACGCCTGACCGCGTCCACGCAGGAACACCGCAGGTGACGCAGTTGCTCGCGGATCTGATCCTTGTTGTTCATTTTGCCTTCGTCGTCTTTGTCGTCGGCAGTCTGCCGCTGATCTGGCTGGGAACGCTGGCCGGCTGGAACTGGGTGCGTAATTTCATGTTCCGCAGCCTGCACCTCGCCGCAATACTGTTCGTCACTGCCGAAGCGGTTGCCGGCATCTGGTGCCCGCTGACACTGTGGGAAGATGCCTTGCGCGGCACCACCACCGACAAAAGCTTTATCGCACGCTGGATTCACACCGTCCTCTACTACGACCTGCCGCCTGCAGTGTTCACGCTGGCCTACGTCGCATTCAGCACGCTGGTCGGGGTGACGTGGTGGCGGGTGCCGCCGCGCCGCAGGCAATGAAAAGGGGCGCCGAAGCGCCCCTTTTCATGCCGACCAATCGTCCTACACCAGCGCCTCAGCCCAGATGTTGCGGGCCCAGCCCCAGGCATATGCCGCTTCGGCATTACTGGCGGCACCCGATACGCCACCACTACCTTTAACTGGCGCAATGGTCTTCTGCGCCGCGTCGTAGCGATGCACCGACGCGACATGCATCGCACTGTCGCCGCTGACAAAGCTGTAGCAGGTATTCATCATCATCGGGTCGGCATCGACCGGCTGGCCCTTGATCAGGGCAATGACCGCTGCCGCGCAAACCTTGGCGTGCTGGTTCGCCATGCTGCCCGATTTGGGCATGCCCGGTGCCGACAGCGTACTGTCACCCAGCACATGGACGCCCTTCACCGCAGTCGACTCGCACGTCAGCCAGTCCACGCCGCACCAGCGGTTGTTTGCGGTGATCAGCCCGCTCTTGACCGCGATGTCAGCAGCACGCATCGCCGGAACAACATTGAGCACATCACCCTTCACGTTATCGAACTGCAGCTTGATGGTCATGCCTTTGACATCGACATCGGCAATTTCACTGTTCGGCCGGTAGTCGATCATGCCCTTGTACATGCCGTTCCATGCCGCAAGAAACAACCCTTTCTTGGACGTAATATCCGGATTTGAATCGAGAACGATGATTTTTGATTTGGGCTTGGCTTTCTTGAAATAATCCGCGACCTGGCAAACGCGCTCATACGGTCCCGGCGGGCAGCGGTACGGCGACATCGGAATCTGCAACACATAAACACCGCCGTCGCGCATGGCTTCCAGCTGCTTGCGCAGCGCAATCGTCTGGGCCCCGGCCTTCCACGCATGCGGCACGCGAACCTGCGCATCTGCACTCCTGAGCGCAGGAATCTGGTCGACCATGAATTCGATGCCGGGCGAAACGATCACGCGGTCATAGGACAGTGCGTCGCCACCCGCCAGACGTACCTCGCGTTTCGCCGCGTCTACGGCCACCGCCGAGTCACGAATCACGCGTATGCCGCGCTGACGCAGCCCGTCGTAACTGTAGCTGATGTCGGACATCTGCGCATTTCCGCCCAGCACAAGATTGCTGATCGGGCAGGAAATGAAATGCTGGTTCGGCTCAACCAGCGTCACGTCGATGTCCGGTGCCCACATCTTTACAAACTTTGCCGCAGTCGCACCGCCATAGCCGCCGCCGACGACAACGACCTTGCCGGCACCGCCGGCACCGCCCCCTGCCGCACAACCCGCTACTGCTGTCACACCCGCGGTAGCCGATGCCCACTTCATGAATTCGCGTCTGGATACAGTCATGGCATTCTCCTAGCGCACGGCCGGCGCAGGCGTTGCGCGGCCCGGCGTTACCGAAGCAAAGTAGCCCGAGATCAACTCGAGCTGTTCGTTGGTATAACCCTTGGCATGCTGATGCATGATTGTCGCCGGGCGTTTGCCGTCGCGAAATTCCATCAATTGCTTCAGCAGGTAGTCCCTGTTCTGACCGGCAAGGCTGGGCGGCACGCCGTTGACGCTGCGGCCATCGGTACCGTGGCACGTAAAACAGGTCGCCGCCAGGCTGCGTGCGTGGGTTGAATTCTGCGCTGCCGCGGGCAGCGCCAATCCAAGCGCAAACGCAACCGCAGCAACCTTCGCGGTTAAAACACAAAGACTGCTCATAATGTCCTCCTGGTGTATGGAAACGACGTTCCTGACTATCGAGCGTCCGGCTTGTTTGGCGCCGCAATCGCTCTTCCAGCAACTTGCGGAACTAGTGTGATTCTGGCTTTGATTTAGGTCAAGTCCCTGCCGTTTTCGATTCGTTCCACATGAAAAACCCCGGCATGCCATCGGCACCCGGGGTTTAAACAGAACCGATTCTGCAACGTACCGGTCAGGTCACGCCAACCACGGCCTCTTCGTCGAAAACCAGGCGCACCTGCCCCCCCTCGTCCAGATCGATGGTTACCTTGCCGCCACCGGCAAGCCTGCCAAACAGCAGTTCATCGGCAAGTGCGCTGCGTATCGTGTCCTGAATCAGACGCGACATCGGCCGCGCACCCATTTGCGGATCAAAGCCCTTGTCGGCAAGGAATTCCCGCAACGCCGGCGTAAAGCTGATGTCGACTTTCTTTTCGTGCAACTGCTCTTCGAGCTGCATCAGGAATTTGTCGACAACGCGCAGGATGATTGCGCGATCCAGCGCCTGGAACGAAATGATGCCGTCCAGCCGGTTGCGGAACTCCGGCGTAAACATGCGGCGGATCTCGCCCATCTCGTCGCCGGCCTGCCTCGATGCCGTAAAGCCCATTGACGACTTCGACAGTTCCGCCGCGCCGGCATTGGTGGTCATGACGATGACGACATTGCGGAAGTCCGCCTTGCGTCCGTTGTTGTCGGTCAGCGTGCCATGGTCCATCACCTGCAGCAGGATGTTGAACACATCCGGATGTGCCTTCTCGATCTCGTCGAGCAGCAGCACTGAGTACGGGTTCTTGGTAATCGCCTCGGTCAACAATCCGCCCTGGTCAAATCCGATGTAGCCGGGCGGTGCGCCGATCAGCCGCGACACGGCATGGCGCTCCATGTACTCCGACATGTCGAACCGCAGCAGCTCGACACCCATGACGTAAGCCAGCTGCCGCGCGACCTCGGTCTTACCCACACCCGTCGGACCGCTGAACAGGAAGCTGCCGATCGGCTTGACCGGATTGCCCAGACCGCTACGCGCCATGCGGATGGCAGCAGTCAGCGCCTCGATGGCCTTGTCCTGACCGAACACCACGGACTTCAGGTCACGGTCCAGGGTTTTCAATGCATTACGGTCGTCCACCGACACCGTCTGCGCCGGTATGCGCGTGATCTTGGCGATGATTTGCTCGATCTCGTGCTTGCCGATGACGCGTTTCTGCTTGGACTTTGGCCTAATTTTCTGTGCCGCCCCCGCTTCATCGATGACGTCGATCGCCTTGTCCGGCAAGTGCCGGTCATTGATGAACCGCGCCGAAAGTTCGGCCGCAGCGCTCAACGCCGCAGGCTGGTACTTGACGCCATGGTGCTCCTCAAATCGGGACTTGAGACCTTTCAGGATCAACACCGTCTCGGCCACGGTCGGCTCGGTGACATCGATTTTCTGGAACCGGCGGGACAGCGCATGGTCTTTCTCGAACACGCCACGGTATTCGTTATAGGTCGTCGCACCGATGCATTTGAGCTGGCCACTGGACAGCGCCGGCTTCAGCAGATTGGACGCGTCGAGCGTGCCGCCTGACGCCGCTCCCGCGCCGATCAGCGTGTGGATCTCGTCGATAAACAGGATCGCATGCGGATTCTCGGTCAGCTGCTTGAGCACGGCTTTCAGCCTTTGCTCGAAATCACCGCGGTATTTTGTCCCGGCCAGCAGCGCCCCCATATCGAGCGCATGCACATTGGCGCGCTTGAGTATGTCAGGCACGTCACCCTCGACCACTCGCCGCGCAAGCCCCTCGGCGATCGCGGTCTTGCCCACGCCGGCCTCACCCACCAGCAGCGGATTGTTCTTGCGCCGGCGGCACAGCGTCTGGATGACGCGCTCGAGTTCGTGATCGCGGCCGATCAGGGGATCAATTTTTCCCTCTGCGGCCAGCGCGTTCAGATTGAGCGTGTAGGCCTCGAGCGCGCCGCCCGACTGCGCATCCTGCTCGGCTTCCACCGGCTCGCCTTCGGGCTTGGTCTGCTGCGTCTGCGGCACCTTGCTGATGCCGTGCGAAATAAAATTGACGACGTCGAGGCGGGTTACGCCCTTCTGGTGCAGGAAATACACAGCATGCGAATCCTTCTCACCGAAAATCGCCACCAGCACATTGGCTCCGGTGACTTCTTTCTTGCCGGATGACTGCACGTGCAGGATTGCGCGCTGGATCACCCGCTGGAATCCGAGCGTGGGTTGGGTATCCACCTCTTCGCCCGCGAGTATCGGGGTATGTTCGGTGACGAAATCGGCCAGCAGCTTGCGCAGATCATCCACATTGGCCGCGCATGCACGCAGCACTTCCGAGGCAGACGGATTGTCGAGCAGCGCCAGCAGCAGATGCTCGACAGTAATGAACTCGTGGCGCTTCTGACGCGCTTCCATAAACGCCATATGCAGACTGACTTCCAGTTCCTGGGCAATCATGACTGTCCGATCATGGGCATGTGTGACCTCAATTCTCTTCCATTACGCACTGTAACGGATGTAGGTGCTGCTTGGCGTACGACTTTACCTGTTCTACTTTGGTTGCAGCAACATCCCGGGGAAATATACCGCATACGCCCATGCCGTCGCGATGCACTTTCAGCATTACCTGGGTCGCACGCTCGCGGCTGAGCGAAAAAAACCGCTGCAACACCGCCACCACAAAGTCCATGGGGGTGTAGTCGTCATTGAGCAGCAGCACCTTGAACATCGGGGGCGGCTTGGTTTTGGTCCGTTTCGCCTCAAGGACGGTGTCTTCGCGCTGCCTGTTTGCCATGCCTGCTGATTGAACCTTAAACGCGCTCAAATATGCCTGTGAACCTGTGTGGAACCTATTGTCGCCGGAATGGGGAATTTTTCAAGTGCCGGAATACACGGGAAAAACGGGCGTAACAGGGCGTTTCCGGCGTGTGCTTGACATTCGCCGGCAAATACCCTAGAAAGCAGTCGGGTGTTGGGGTTCAGGCTTTATCGCAAGACCAGTTTGGCCGACGCGATCCTTGGAACTCGAACAAATCGCGGAGCCCATCCGCTTTTCTATCAAGGTAGGCACTATGGCAACTGGTACTGTTAAATGGTTCAACGACTCCAAAGGCTACGGGTTCATCACTCCGGACGATGGCAGCGAAGACCTCTTTGCGCACTTTTCCGCGATACAGATGAACGGCTTCAAGACACTGAAGGAAGGTCAGAAGGTGTCTTTTGAGGTTACCCAGGGCCCCAAGGGCAAGCAAGCCTCAAACATCCAAGCAGCCTGAAGCTGTGAATTTGCCGCTGGCAGGGTGCTGCCGGCGGCCCTGCAGGAAACAAAGCCCGCATGACCGCAAGGTCTGCGGGTTTTTTTCTGCCGGCAGCGGCCTGTCCGCCGCCCCGCCAGTGAGGACTCCGCTCACCGGCACGGACAACGATTTATGTGCGAAGCAATAAATGCGATAATTCCGCGACGCACCAGCATGGGAATTACCGCGGGAACTGTTGGCTGGATCCTGCCCAGGGGTCCCTTCGGGACGCTCCTAACGATCGCCCGCACGGGTCGATCACCACACCGAACAAATTCGAACGGAGATGAAGAATCATGACTGAAAAACTCGACCTGCTCAAAATCGCGCAGGAAGAACAGGATGGCGACCTTTTCAAGCTGCTCGACGGCATTTACAAGCGCTCCAAGGTCCAGCCCCGCGGCATCAAGGACGCGATCATCTGGGAAGGCGGCAATTCACACGGCGACGTCAAGCCCGTGGCCCACGCTTTCACCGATATGTTCGCGCTTAACGGCACGCTGATGGCGCTTGACGTGCTGGGGCTGCCTTTCCTCGGCGTACCGATGATGGCGCAGTTCCGCCACGACACCAAGCTGGCCTCACTCGAATGGTTCGGCAAGCTCGATTACACCGCGCTCAAATGGTCGACCGCCGGCGATTTTATGGTCAACGACAACGGCAAGAAGGTCGTCGTCGCCGGCAAATCCGCCAACGCGCCGCTGCGCACCGCTGCCGGCGTTTATTGCAACGTGCGCCCCTACGGCACGATCACCAGCGTGCGTTTCATGCCAGGCCTGCCTTATTCGCAGGACAAGAAGAAATTCAGTGTCGACCGCGCCACCGGCAACATCCATTCGGAAATGAATACTCCGGGCATCCGCATGGCATTCGCAGCACGGCTGTTCCTGAAAATGGTGCACGAAACCGGCCAGATCGGCCGCGTCGCGACCAAGCCGACCCAGGCCCAGGAAGATGCGATCAACGCCGGCATCATGCGCTGGCTGTTGCAGGGCACGAAGTTCCAGTTGAAGCGCCAGTACACCGTCGATGCCTATGAGGAACACAAGGCCAACGTCGATGCCATCGTTGCGGTGCTGCCGAAGGACTTCAAGGCGGGCATGGAAAGCTGGGGCGGCGAGATTTACGAGCATATTTCCGACACCAACTTCGGCCTGCTGCTGCATGACATGATCGAGCAGCGCGGCGCCATCGTTTACGCGACCGACCTCGACGGTGACCGCCTCACCGACCTGATGGCCGATGCACCCGACGTGCTGCGCAAGTGGGGGCAGATGGTGCTGGACCACGCGAAGACCGGCAAGAAAATGCAGGACGTGTGGAAGGAAATGGGCTTCACCATGACCAACGGCAAGGACATGACCAGCGTCATGTACCGCATGGAAGGCGCGCCGATTTTCGAGCAGACCCTGGGTTCGGCTGATGCGATGCTGCTGCGGTTGCTGGCCGGAGACGAGACAGTTGGCGGCGAGAAGCAGCCGTACGACCCGCGCATCCATTTCGTGCTGATCAACGAGGCCTACAAGGCGGCGAATCCGGGCAACACCGAGCTCGCCAAATGGCTGGATGCGCAGCTGGCCACCTTTGACAAGATCTATGGCGGCAAGCGCCCCCGTTATATCGACGGCTACAACCAGCTCAAGGCCGCGATCAAACCCTGGGGCAGCAAGTAGGACCTGGTTGCATCAGGACCTGAACGGCAGCAACTGACAACGCCCGCATCCAGCGGGCGTTGTCTTTGGTTCCATCGGTACCGCAGAAGCCGCGCGGGGAACTTGCTGCCTGGCGTTTCTCGCATTGCCACATAACCGCATTTCACGCGGTTACGACTGGATTTCAACTGGTGAAATCCCTAGGTTTGCTCATGGTTGGACTTTTCCGTATGCTCTGTATAATGCATTGCAGCATTAGACATGATATTAATTTTCATAATGTGAAAATTTGATTTCCTTATAGGAAAGGAGTGCGCCACATGACCAACCAAACACTGCCCGAAGGCATCGAGATTCTTGGTCCGATGTCGACCGGTTACGCCGAAATTCTGTCTCCACAGGCGATTGCCTTTGTGACCAAACTGTCACGCAAGTTTGAAAACCGCCGCCGCGAATTGCTGGAACTGCGGATCAAACGTCAGGCCGGCTTTGATGCCGGCAAGTTGCCGGATTTCCTGCCGGAGACCAAAACGGTTCGCGAAAGCGACTGGACCATCGGCGCCGTGCCTGCCGACCTGCAGGACCGCCGCGTCGAAATCACCGGCCCCACCGATCGCAAGATGGTCATCAACGCCCTCAATTGCGGCGCCAACGTGTTCATGGCTGATTTTGAAGACTCGAATGCGCCAACGTGGAGCAACATGATCGAAGGCCAGATCAACATGCGCGACGCCATCCGCCGCACGATCACCTTCCGCAGCCCCGAAGGCAAGGACTACGCCCTCAACAGCAAGACCGCGACGCTGCTGGTAAGGCCGCGCGGCTGGCACCTGACAGAGAACCACATGCTGGTCGACGGTGCACCGGTCTCCGGCGCAATCTTCGACTTCGCACTCTACTTTTTCCACAACGCGAAAGAATCGCTCGCGCAGAATACCGGCCCGTACTTCTACCTGCCGAAAATCGAAAGCCATCTGGAAGCGCGGCTGTGGAACGACATCTTCGTGATGGCACAGCGGGAAATGGGCGTGCCGCAGGGCACGATCAAGAGCACCGTGCTGATCGAGACTGTGCTTGCCGCATTCGAAATGGATGAAATCCTGTACGAACTGCGGGAGCATTGCGTCGGGCTCAATATCGGCCGCTGGGACTACATCTTCAGCTGCATCAAGAAATTCCGTTCGAACAAGGATTTCTGCCTCGCCGACCGCAGCCAGGTGACTATGACCGCGCCCTTCATGCGCGCCTACGCGCTGCTGCTGATCAAGACCTGCCACAAGCGCAAGGCGTTCGCCATGGGCGGCATGGCCGCACAGATACCGATCAAGGACAATGCTGCGGCCAACGAGGCGGCGCTCGCCAAGGTGCGCGTCGACAAGGAACGCGAAGCCACTGACGGCTGCGACGGCACCTGGGTAGCCCACCCCGGACTAGTCGGCCTCGCCAGGGAAATTTTCGACAAACACATGCCCAACGCCAACCAGGTCAGTCGCCAGCGTCCGGACGTCAATGTCACAGCGAAGGACCTGCTCGACTTCAAACCGGAAGCGCCGATTACCGAAGCCGGCCTGCGCAATAACATCAGTGTCGGCATTCAGTACATCGGTGCCTGGCTCGCCGGCAACGGTTGTGTTCCGGTGTACAACCTGATGGAAGACGCCGCGACAGCAGAGATTTCGCGTTCGCAGATCTGGCAGTGGATGCGCAGTCCCAAAGGGGTGCTTGAAGACGGACGCAAGATCACCCGGGAAATGTTCCGCAGCATGCTGCCCGAGGAACTGGCCAAGGCGCGCAGCGAAATGGGTGAAGATGCCTGGCGCGCCGGCCGCTACGAGGATGCGGCCAAGCTGTTCGATGAGATCACGACCAGTAACGACTATGTCGAATTCCTGACCCTCCCGGGTTACGAACAACTGACCCGCGCCGTCGAAACCCGCGTCGCCGCGTAATTCATCCCGGCGCCGCATAATCAGGCCTTCGCTTTTGCGAGGGCCTTTTTTTTCATACTATCCGGCATGTCCATGGTTGTCCTGCTCAACAAACCCTATGGCGTCATCTGCCAGTTCAGCCCCTCCGGCAAACACAGGACACTGAAGGATTTAGTCCCGCTACCGGACGTTTATGCCGCTGGACGGTTGGATACCGACAGTGAAGGTCTGGTAGTGCTCACTGACGACGGCTTACTACAGCACCGAATCGCAGATCCCCGGCACAAACTGGCGAAAACCTACTTTGTCGAGGTCGAGGGCGTGCCCGACGACGCGGCACTGGTGCCGCTGCGGACCGGCGTCCGGGTGGGCGATTACGTTACCCGTCCGGCCGAAGCTGCATTGACCGCGCCGCCAGACTGGCTCTGGCCGCGCGTGCCCCCGATCCGGATACGCCAGGCGATTCCGACCTCGTGGCTCAAGCTCACCCTCCGCGAAGGCCGCAATCGCCAGGTCCGGCGAATGACCGCAGCAGTCGGTTTCCCGACATTGCGCCTGATCCGTTACAGCATCGGCCCATGGACGCTGGCCGGCATATCGCCTGGAACCTGGAAAACAGCTGATGCGTCAATTCTGCGCGACAACCACACCCGGAACGTGCCCGTTAATGCCGGAACCAGCCATTCATCGCTGTCATCCAAACGCCCTCGCCCGCGTAAAAATTGAAGCCTATTGTTTCCATTGTCTTTTTTCTCGACAAATCTTACGTACAACTGTCAACCGCTTGCCGTTGAGCCCGTTATTGGCGCTGACCGACTGTTTCGGTTAAAGGCCACCTGGCCTGGTTGATCAACCATTAATGAGGAAACCATGAACAAACTGTTTGCTGCCATTATCGCCGCCGCTTTTGCCACCGTGTCTGTTGCCCCGGCCTTTGCCGCGGAAACGAAAAAAGAAGCTGCTGCTAAAGTTGACTGCAAAGATGTAAAGAACAAAGACCATAAAGATTGCGCGAAGGCGAAGAAGTAATTCTTCAGTTTTCGGAAAAGGCAGGGCTCAGGCCCTGCCTTTTTTTCGTCCGTGATTTGCCCGTTGTCATTTATGCGTGCATCGGCTAATGTAGCGCCGCTCATTTGAGCGACTGGCCGATAATCGGCCGGCTGACAGTCCGTCCAGGGAGGAAACATGAAGAAGCTGCTCGCCGCAATTTTCGTGGGAATGTTTGCCGTAGCCTCAGCCTCAGCCGTAATTGCCGCTGAGAAGGCAAAAGTTGACTGCAAAGATGAAAAAAACAAGAACAAGAAAGAGTGCAAGAAGAAATAACCAGCATCCCGAAATACATCAAGGGCAGGGGAACCACCCCTGCCCTTTTTATTTGCGGCGTCATCCCGCCGCTGACGAGACCGATTTGGATCGCTTGCAGGTCAACGATAAAATGTACAAATGACGAACCAGCAGCATCAGTGGAAACCAAACGTCACCGTCGCAGCTGTTGCAGAACAGGACGGCAAATTCCTGC
>Ga0224500_10001520_pt1 | contig 13603 bp, 16 predicted proteins | sample SF_Oct11_sed_USG_FD_168126 | JGI IMG/M metagenome (GOLD analysis project Ga0224500, IMG submission 168126) | Sediment microbial communities from San Francisco Bay, California, United States - SF_Oct11_sed_USGS_4_1 | ecosystem: Environmental > Aquatic > Marine > Sediment | place: USA: California... | reverse complement strand
ACCCTCGACCACCGGCTGCTCAGGGCCACCAAGAACCGTTTTGGCTCGGTGGACGAGATCGCGGTATTCAGTATGACCGGCCGCGGGCTGGTGGCGGTTCCCAACCCGTCCTCGCTGTTCCTGGCAGCACGCGCCGAGGGGACCAGCGGCAGCGCGGTCACCGCGCTGATGGAGGGAACCCGGCCGGTGCTGGTGGAGGTGCAGGCGCTCGCCGCCAGGAGCGGCTACGGGACGCCGCAGCGGGTGGCGACCGGCCTCGACCAGAGACGTCTCGCGGTGCTGCTGGCCGTGCTGGAACGGCGAGGCGGCACCAGCTTCGCCGATCTCGATGTCTTCGTGCAGGTGAGCGCCGGGGTGCGCCTGACCGAACCGGCGTCAGACCTCGCCGTTGCGGCCGCGTTGCTGTCGAGTGTGCTGAACCGGCCGGTCCCGCCCGACGCGCTCTTCCTCGGCGAGCTCGGGCTCGGCGGCGAGATCAGGCCGGTCGGCGGGCTGGACCGGCGGCTGGTCGAGGCGGGCCGACTCGGCTTCCGCCGGGTGTTCGCCTCCGGGCGCGGGGTGGTGCCGTCGGGAGACATCCGCCTGGTCGGGCTCGACCGGGTCGAGCAACTGGTGCAGGCCCTTGCTGCGTGACGTGGGCGTCATCGTCGTCGCGGCGGGCCGCGGCGTACGGTTCGGCGGGGCGGTGCCGAAACAGTATCGCGAGCTCGGCGGGGTGCCCTTGCTGCTCAGGGCGCTCCGGCCCTTCGCCTCGCATCCCGAGGTGGCTCATGTCGTGGTGGTGCTTCCAGTGGCCGATGCCGCCAACCCCCCGGGGTTCCTCGCCGAGCTGACCGGGGGAAACCTCTCGGTCGTGGCAGGGGGCTCGGAGCGGCGTGCTTCCGTGGCACGGGGTCTCGCGGCGGTTCCGGCCGGGTGCTCCCTCATCCTGGTGCACGACGCCGCGCGTCCCCTGGTGGACCGCGCCATCATCGATGCGGTCATCGCCGCCGCACGCCGCGGGGTGGGGGCCGTCCCGGTCATACCGATCGGCGACACGGTCAAGGAGTCCGACGGGGCGGAGCCCGGCCTGGCCCAGGTGATCCGAACGGTGCCGCGCGAGCGGCTCTGGCTGGCCCAGACACCGCAGGGGTTTCCCAGGGCGCTGCTGGAATCGGCGCATGCCCGGGACACTGACGGCGCCCGGGCGACCGACGATGCCATGTTGATCGAGCAGATGGGCGCCCCGGTCGTCCTCGTGGCGGGATCGCGCCGGAACCTGAAGGTGACCACGGACGAGGACCTCTTCCTCGCGGAGCGCTTGCTGTGACCCACGTGATGTTCGTCTGCACCGGCAACACCTGCCGGAGCCCCCTCGCGGAGGCGCTGCTGCGCCGCAAGCTGGCGGATCGCGGAGTCGAAGGCGTGTCCGTTTCGTCGGCCGGAACCGGCGCATGGGAAGGAGCGCCGGCCAGCGAGGGGGCCTACCTGGTCGGCCTCGAGCACGGACTCGACCTCTCGGACCACCGGGCCCGCCTGCTCAGCCGGGAGGTGGCCGCGGCGGCGACCCTGATCCTCACCATGGCGCGGCACCACCGGGCCCGGGTCGAGCAGCTGGGGACGGCCACCGAGGCGCGTGTCCTGGGCGAGTACAGCGGCCGGGGCGATGCCGAAGTGGCCGATCCGTTCGGCGGAGACCTTGAGCTGTATCGCGAGGTGCTCGCCGAACTCGACGCGATGCTGGAAGGCGTGGCGGACAGGCTGGCGCGGGAGCGGCTCGGTGACCGGCGGTAGCACGCGGGTCTTCGCGATCCTGGGCAGCCCGGTGTCCCACTCCCTGTCACCGGCGATGCACAACGCCGCCTTCCGGGCGCTGGGGCTCGATGCGGTCTATGTCCCGCTCAAGGTCGAGGCGACGGAGCTTGGGTCGGTGATGCGCGCCCTGGCCCTGGGCGGCGGCGGCGGGAATGTCACGGTTCCCCACAAGGAGCAGGCCGCGCTGGCGCTCGACCGGCCGTCGGCCCGGGCGGCGGGGCTCAAGGCCTGCAACACCTTCTGGGGTGAGGGCGGTTTCGTCGCCGGCGAGAACACCGATGTGGACGGCATCCTCGATGCGCTCGATCACCTCGACACGCCGCGAACGGCCTGGTTGATCGCGGGCACGGGCGGCGCGGCGCGCGCCGCGGTCGCGGCGGCGATCATCCGCGGCGTGGCCGTGGCGGTCAGGTCGCGCGATCCCGCGCGCCGGTCGACCTTCGAAGCCTGGGTCCGGTCCCAGGGGGGCCGGGTGACCGCACCGGGGGAGTGTGACGCGCTGATCAACGCCACCCCCCTCGGGCTCCACGGCGGCGACCATCTGCCGCTGGCGCTGGAGGAGGCGCCCCACGCCCAGGTGGCGCTCGACATGGTGTATGCCCGGGGGGAGACGGTGTGGATCCGCCAGATGCGCCACGAGGGGCTCCGCGCCGAGGATGGCCGCCTGATGCTGGTGGCGCAGGGCGCCGCGGCGTTCCGGTGCTGGTTTCCCGATGAAGACCCTCCCGTCGAGGTGATGCGCGCGGCGGTGAACCGTGCGCTGCTCGAACCTCGCTGACGCCTTCCGCGCCGCGGAGCGCTGGCTGCTGCCCGGCTCCTGCCTGCTGTGCGGCGAGTACGCCGGCGCGACCGACCCGCTCGCCTGCACCCTCTGCCAGAACCGCTGGCGCCCCCTCCCGGAACCCCGGTGCCGCCGCTGCGGCCACCCGCTGTCCCCGGTCTCGCCGGCCTGCCGCATCTGCCCGGGGTGGCCGGACGGCTTCGAGCGCGCCCGCAGCGCCGTCTGGCTCGAGGGCACAGCCCGCGAGGCGGTGCACCACCTCAAGTACGGCGGCTGGTGGCGGCTGGCGGAGCCGATGGCCGCGCGGATGGCGGCACAGCTGGAGGGCGCGGACCACCTGCTGGTTCCGATTCCGCTGTCCCCCCGGCGGCGGCGTCTCCGGGGCTACAACCAGGCGGAGGCGCTGGCGCGGGCGCTGGCATCAGTGACTGGGAGCCGGGTGGAAGCCGCAGCGCTGGTCCGTCGCCGGGAGACGGGAACCCAGACCGCCCTGACTCCCGAGGCGCGCATGGCGAACGTCGCCGGCGCCTTCGGCGTGACGGGGGCCATTCCGTCCCGGCGGGTCCTGCTGGTTGACGACGTCTTCACCACCGGGGCCACACTCGCCGCTGCCGCGCTCACCCTGCTCGAGGCTGGAGCCAGCGCCGTGGGGGCTGTTACCTTTGCGCGGGCCAGGCCACCGCTCTCCTAGGCCGACCAGTTCAACGCTTCGACCACGCCGACCTGCCACGGAGTCCGCATGCCCATCAATGTCGCCATCAACGGATTCGGCCGCATCGGCCGCAACGTGCTTCGGGCCGCCAAGGCCATGGGCGCGACCGAACTCGATTTCGTCGCCGTCAACGACCTCACCAGCACCGAGACGCTGGCGCACCTCCTCAAGTACGACTCGGTCCACGGCCGCTACAAGGGGACCGTGGAGGCTGCGGCCGACAGCCTGATCGTCGACGGCGACACCATCCGGGTGTTCGCCGAGAAGGACCCCGCCGCCCTCCCCTGGAAGAGCCTCGGCGTGGACATCGTGCTGGAGTCGACCGGGATCTTCACCGACCGCGACAAGGCCGCCAAGCACCTCGACGCGGGGGCAAAGAAGGTGGTCATCTCGGCGCCGGCCAAGAAGGAGGACATCACGATCGTCTACGGGGTCAATCACGACAGGTACGACCCCGCGAAGCACCATGTGATCTCCAACGCCAGCTGCACCACCAACTGCCTGGTGCCGGTGGTCAAGGTGATCCGGGAGCGGTTCGGGTTCGTGAACGGGTTCATGACCACGATCCACTCCTACACCAACGACCAGAACATCCTCGACCTGCCGCACAAGGACCTCCGGCGCGCGCGCGCGGCGGCGATGTCCATCATCCCCACCACCACCGGCGCCGCGAAGGCCACCAGCCTCGTCATCCCCGAGGTGAAGGGGAAGATCGACGGTGTCGCGCTCAGGGTGCCTACGTGCGACGTGTCGGTCGTGGACCTGACCTGCACGGTCGAGAAGAGCACCACCACTGAGGAGGTCAACGCCGCCTTCGCGGCCGCGGCCGCCGGGCCGCTCAAGGGGATCCTGGCGGTCTCCAGCGAGCCGCTGGTGTCGGTGGACTACATCGGGAATCTGTTCTCCAGCACGGTGGATGCCGCGCTCACCAACGTGATCGACGGCAAGCTGGTGCACGTCTCGTCCTGGTACGACAACGAGATGGGCTACTCGGCGCGCTGCGTCGACCTGATGCGATACATGGCGGCGCGGTTGTAGGGGCCCATGAAACGCTCTCTTCGCTCACTCGACGCGGCGGCCCTCGAGGGTCGCCGCGCGCTGGTCCGGGTGGACTTCAACTGCCCGGTGAAGGATGGCGTGGTAACCGACAACACCCGGATCCGCGCCTCGCTCCCCACGATTCAGTACCTGCGGGACAAGGGCGCCCGGATCGTCCTGCTGTCGCACCTGGGACGACCCAAGGGCGGGCCGGACCCGAAGTACACCCTTCGGCCCTGCGCGCTTGAACTCGAGAAGCTGCTCGGAGCCCCGGTCTCTTTCATCGAGGATCCGGCCGGCGACGCCGCCGTGCAGGCCACCAAGCGGATGCCGCGCGGGGGCGTCGCGCTGGTCGAAAACACCCGGTTCCACCCCGGCGAGGAGAAGAACGACGCGGGGCTCGCGGCAGTGCTTGCCCAGCTCGGCGACATCTATGTCAACGACGCGTTCGGATCGGCCCACCGGGCGCACTCCAGCACCGAGGCGGTGGCCCGCCTGATCCAGCCGGCGGTTTCCGGGTTTCTCATGGAGAAGGAGCTCGAATACCTCGGTGGGGCGCTGGAACAGCCGCGTCGCCCCTTCGTCGCCGTGCTCGGCGGGGCGAAGGTGTCGGGCAAGATCGATCTCATCGAGCATCTGCTCCCGCGGGTCGACGCGATCCTGGTCGGGGGCGCGATGGCCTGCACCTTCTTCCGCGCGATGGGCCTCCAGACCGGCAATTCCCTGGTCGAGGAGGACGGGGTGGAGATGGCGCGCGGCCTCATGGCCCAGGCCGGAGACAAGCTGGTCCTGCCGCGCGGCGCGGTGATCGCCGAGAAGCTCGAGGCCGGTGTCGCAACCCGGAGCGTGAGCCGCGACAAGATCCCCGCCGGGTGGGCGATGTTCGACATCGATGCGGCCAGCGAGGCGGATTTCGCCGAGCGGATCCGGCGTGCCGGCACGGTGGTGTGGAACGGGCCGATGGGCGTGTTCGAGACGCCCCCATTCGATCACGGCACGATCGCGATCGCGCGCGCCATGGCGGACGCCACCGCAGGTGGCGCCACCACGGTCGTCGGTGGCGGCGACTCGGCCGCCGCCGTCGCGCAGGCGGGCCTGGAGGCCAAGATGAGCCATGTCTCGACCGGCGGCGGGGCGTCCCTCGAATTCCTCGAGGGGAAAGTCCTGCCGGGTGTCGCGGCCCTCAACGAGGCCTGAGCCCTGCCCATGCGCCACCTCACGTTTGCCGCGAACTGGAAGATGCACATCGCGCCGGCCGAGGCGCGGGCATTCGCGTCGGCCTTCCTGGCGCAGAGCAACCCGGTGGAAGGCCGCACGCTCTGGTTCTTTCCTTCCGCCGTCTCGCTCGAGGCAGCGGCGAACGCCTTCGGCGGTCGCGCTGACGTCAGGATCGGAGCCCAGGATGTCCACTGGGAGGCCAAGGGCGCGTTCACCGGCGCCACATCGATTCCGCTGGCGCATGGGGCAGGGGCGACGGGCGCGCTCGTAGGCCATTCGGAACGGCGCCACGTTTTCGGGGAGAGCGACGAGGAGACGGGGAGGAAGGTGGCTGCCCTCCTCGCAGCCGGCCTGACTGCCATGCTGTGCGTCGGCGAACAGCTCTCGGAGCGCGAGGCGGGCCAGACCCAGGCGGTCTGTCTCAGACAGCTCAGGGCGGGGCTCGGCGGTATGGGCCAGGACCAGTGGGGCCAGGTGGTGATCGCCTACGAGCCGGTGTGGGCCATTGGCACCGGACGGAACGCCACGCCGGGCGACGCCGCTTCGGTCCATGCCGCGATCCGCGCCGAGCTGGGGCGGCTCGGGGCGCCGGGTCGGCGGCCGGTGCTCTACGGCGGGAGCGTGAACCAGGGGAACGTCGCCTCCCTGCTGGCGGAGTCCGAGATCGACGGGGTCCTGGTCGGTGGCGCGAGCCTGGATCCCGCTGGTTGGGCGAGGATCGTGGCGACAGGATGACCGCGGGGCCGTCCGCTTCCATTCAGGAGGGCTGACGGCTACACTTATCCGGCTCTAGCCAGACAGATCATGTACTATTTTCTGATTTCGCTCCTCGTCCTCGACGCTCTCCTCCTCGGAGCAGTAATCCTGCTCCAGGCGGGCCAGGGTGGCGGGCTCGCGTCGCTCGGCGGCGGCACCACCGACCTCGTGGTTGGCGGCCGGCAGGCAGCCACGCTCCTCACCAAGATGAGCTGGATCTGCGGCGGGCTGTTCATGTTCCTCGCCCTGCTGATCTCCCTCATATCGCCCACCAGGTCCGATTCCAGCAGCGCGGTCCTCGAGCAGATTCGTCGTGGCTCCGAGGCCACCGCGCCCGCGGCGCCGCTGCCTCTCGAGGCGGCCCCACCCGCCCAGGCCGATTCGGCGGCGAACTGACGCTGATGTCACGTCTTGCCAGACGCGGGGTGACGGGATGACCGGTCGCCCCGCGTTTGTGTTGCTGGAGGACGGTACCTGGTACGCCGGGACGGCACCCTATCCCCTGGAGGCCAGCTTCGGCGAGGTGGTGTTCACCACCAACCTGAGCGGTTACCAGGAGGTGTTCACCGATCCGAGCTACCTCGGCCAGATCGTGGTGATGACTGCCCCGATGATCGGGAACTACGGCGTGAACCCCGAGGACATGGAGTCCGCCTCCCCCAAGGTGGCCGGCGTCGTGGTCCGGGAGCTTGCCCGGCGGCCCTCCAACTGGCGGTCGGTCCGGCCGCTCGGCGAGTGGCTTGCCGAGGCCCGGATTCCGGTCATCGAGGGGGTCGACACCCGCCGACTGACCCGCCACATCAGGGAGCGGGGCGCGATGCGCGGCGTGATTGCGACCGGCGCCGAACCTACCCCTGAACTGACCCTGCGGCTGATGCAGTCGCCCTCGATGGAGGGGCTGGATCTCGCGAGCCGCGCGTCAACCGAGGCACGGTGGACCGAAGGGAATCGCGGGCCGCACGTGGTGGCCTACGACTACGGGATGAAGCGGAACATCGTCCGGATGCTGGTCGGCGAGGGGTGCCGGGTCACCGTGGTGCCGGCCTCCACGCCTGCGGCCGAGGTGCTCAAGCTCAAGCCCGACGGGCTCTTCCTGTCCAACGGCCCCGGGGACCCTGCCGCCGTGGGTTACGCGATCCAGAACATCCGGGAACTGACCAAGGCCGGGATTCCGACCTTCGGGATCTGCCTCGGGCACCAGCTCCTGGGCCTCGCGTTCGGGGGAGAGACCGTGAAGCTCCCGTACGGGCATCGCGGCGGGAACCACCCGGTTCGGGATGTCGCGACTGGGAAAGTACTTATCACCTCACAGAACCACGGATTCGCGGTTCGGGGGGCGGACAACTCGGTTCCCGGAGCTCCTGATCTCGAGGTGACACACGTCAACCTCAACGACGGAACGGTGGAAGGCATTCGCCACAAAGCACTTCCGGTGTTCGCCGTGCAGTACCACCCGGAAGCCTCACCGGGGCCCCATGACGCCTACCCTCATTTCGCGGAATTCATGCGACTGATACGGTCCGAGACTGCCTCTGGTGTCCCAACCCCTTGACAGTCAACGCTTAAGGCCGTAGTCTGGACTCCATCCGGGCCCCAGATCGGGGCCTCCGATCATGGACCCCCAGGGGGAGTGAATGACGAAGGCCGATCTCGTGGAGCGGGTAACCGAGTCCATCGCTCGAACTGCGGGCCCGATGATCTCCAAGAAGGACTGCGCGCGTGTCGTCGACGCATTCCTCGAGGCGATCAAGGAGGCCCTTAAAGACCAGCACAACATCGAGGTACGGGGTTTCGGGACCTTCAAGATCCGTCGGCGAAAGACGCGCATGGCGCGGAATCCCCGGACCGGAGACCCCGTCGAAGTCGCAGCGCGCCCCGTGCCGGTCTTCAAGCCCAGCAAGGAGTTGCGCGCGCTCGTGGCCGACGAGCCGTTCGAGGCCGGGGCGGCCGGGGGCGACGGCTCGGACGACTGACCGGCCTTCCGGCCAAGGGCGAATGGTGGGGCGGGTGCCGTTGACCCGCCCCGTTTCATTGCCGCCGGCCCGGTCCCTTATCTTGCGAGCGATGGCCGTCAGAGTCCTCTTCTTCGCCACCTACGCCGACCTGCTGGGGCGGGAGCAGACCGAGCTCACCCTCGCTGCGCCGACCACCGTCGCGGGTCTGCTCGATCTCCTGAAACAGCGGCTGCCAGGGGCCGAGCGCCTCCCCGCGCGCCCCATGGTTGCCGTCAACCAGCGTCACGCCACATTGGATTCCCCCGTAGTGGATCTGGACGAAGTGGCGCTACTCCCTCCCCTGGCTGGCGGCTGACCCCCATGCCCCTCGTCTCCCGCGAGCCCATCGACCTCGCGCGCCTGGTGGCTCAGGTCGAGGCGCCGGAGTGCGGGGGAATCGCCACCTTCACCGGCCTGGTGCGCGACCATCACCAGGGCCGGGCGGTCTCGGGCCTCGAATACTCGGCCTACGAGGCGATGGCGGAGGAGGAGATGCGGGCCATCCTGGCCGAGGCCGGAAGTCGGTGGCCGGTGCGGGTCGTCGCCACGCACCGGCTGGGCGCGCTGGCCATCGGTGAGGTCGCCGTGGCGGTGGCGGCCGCGAGCGCCCATCGGGCGGCGGCCTTCGAGGCCTGCCGGTACGTGATCGAGGAACTCAAGCACCGGGTGCCTATCTGGAAGCGGGAACGCTACGCCGACGGCAGTGAGGCATGGGTCGAGCCCCGGGAGGCGCGGTGACCGGGGCCGACCGGCTGGGCCGGCCGCTCCGGAGCCTCAGGGTCTCGGTGACGGACCACTGCAACCTCCGCTGCCGTTACTGCATGCCCGAGGAGCACTACGTCTGGCTGCCGCGATCCTCCATCCTCTCGTTCGAGGAAATCGCCAGGCTGGCGGGGCTCTTCACCGAGTGCGGCGTCACCAAGGTCCGGCTGACGGGCGGGGAGCCGTTGTTGCGCCATGACCTGGTCAAGCTGGTGGCGATGCTGGCGGCCGGGCCGCGGCTGGACGACCTCGCGCTCACCACCAACGGGCTGCTCCTGGCGGACCAGGCCACCGACCTTCGCCGCGCCGGGCTCCACCGTGTCACGGTCAGTCTCGACACCCTTCGCCCCGAGCGGATGCAGGCGTTTGCCCGGTCGAACCGCCACGCCGATGTCATCCGCGGGATCCGGGCCGCACGCGATGCCGGGCTGGGTCCGGTGAAGCTCAACAGCGTCGTGATCCGCGGTTTCAACGACGACGAGCTCGAGGACCTGCTCGAGTTCGCCCGGGCCGAAGGGTGCGAGGTCCGGTTCATCGAATACATGGATGTCGGGGGCGCCAACTCGTGGCGGATGGAGGATGTGGTGACCCGCCGGGAGATGCTCGAGCGGCTCGCCCTTCGGCGGGGGCCGATCGAAGCCGTGCCGGGGGGAGACCCCTCGGCGCCGGCGGAGCGCTTCCGGCTCGGCGATGGCACTCGCTTCGGGATCATCGCCTCCACCAGCGAGCCATTCTGCCGCACCTGCGATCGCGGCCGACTCACGGCGGACGGCCACTTCCTGCTCTGCCTCTACGCGGACAGTGGCCTCGACCTGCTGACGCGCCTCCGCGAGGGCGCCTCGGATGCCGAACTGAGGCAGCAGATCGAATCGGCGTGGCGGGAGCGCCGGGACCGCGGGGCCGAGGAGCGCGCGGCAGTAGCGGAGCGGGGGGCGCTGTATTCGATTTCGGCACTCCGGGCCGATCCCCGCAAGGAGATGCACACCCGTGGGGGGTGACCCGCGGTCGGGATCGCGGACGGCCGGTACATTCCCGGTCGGGGTCTAGCCACTGGAGATCGACAACGGTCATGCACATCGCGCTGATTGAACCGAAGATCCCGCCCAACACCGGGAACATCGCCCGGCTCTGCCTGGCCACCGATTCACCGCTCCACCTGATCGAGCCGCTGGGCTTCAGCCTGGAGGACAAGGAGGTGCGGCGGGCGGGCCTCGACTACTGGGACAAGGTGGACCTCTGGGTCCACCCCAACTGGTTCAGGTTCCGCGACGCCATCAGCCGCGATCGGTGTCTCTACTTCTCGTCCAACGCCGAGCGGGACTACCGTGAGGCGAAGTTCGCGCCGAACAGCGTCCTGGTGTTCGGCAGCGAGGTCGATGGCCTGCCGGCCAAGATCCTGGAGAAGCACCCCGAGCGCTGCTTCCGGATCCCCATGCCGGGGCAGGTGCGGAGCCTCAACCTCGCGAACGCCGTGAGCGTGGCGCTGTACGAGGGGTTGCGTCAGCTGGGGTTGCATCAGGGGGAGGTCCCGGCGCTGGATGGGGAGGGACCGGTGCCGGCGCCGGTGGCGGCACCGAAGCGGCGGGGTCGCCGCCGGCCGCCGCGAGGGAAGAAGAAGGCTTCATGATGTCGGCGGGCGGCGTTTGCCGGGGGGATGGGCGCCCGCTAGTTTTGCGGCGACCCGGCCCGCTGGCCTTCAGCCGGAACACCACACTCACCTGAACCTTCCAAGTCCGCATGTTCAACAAGATCACCGTCGTCGGCGCCGGCAACGTGGGTGCTACCGCTGCCCAGCGCGTCGCGGAAAAGAACCTTGCCCGCACCGTCGTCATGGTGGATGTGATCGAGGGCATTCCGCAGGGGAAGGGGCTGGACCAGTGGCAGTCGGCGCCCATCGAGGGATTCGACAGCCGGGTCATCGGCAGCAACGGCTATGACGCGGCCGCCGGCTCGGAGCTGTTCATCGTCACGGCGGGAATCGCGCGGAAGCCCGGGATGAGCCGCGACGACCTGGTGAAGACCAACGCCGGCATCGTCGAGTCGGTCGCGAAGGAGATCAAGCGGGTGGCGCCGCAGAGCATCATCATCGTCGTCTCCAACCCGCTCGACGTGATGTGTTACGTCGCCATGAGGGCGAGTGGATTCCCGAAGGAGCGGGTGATCGGGATGGCGGGCGTGCTGGACACGGCTCGCTACCGCGCCTTCCTGGCCGAGGCGATGGATGTGTCGGTCGAGGACATCCAGGCGATGGTACTCGGCGGTCATGGCGACACCATGGTCCCGCTGATCAGCTACACCACCGTCTCCGGGATTCCCGTCACCCAGCTGCTCGCCAGGGATAAGCTCGACGCCATCGTCACCCGCACCCGTGGCGGCGGCGCCGAGATCGTCAACTTCCTCAAGACCGGCTCGGCCTACTACGCCCCCAGCGCCGCCTCGGTGCAGATGGCGGAGGCGATCGTCCTGGACAAGAAGCGAATTCTGCCCTGTGCCGCCTGGCTCACCGGCGAGTACGGCCTGAAGGATGTGTTCTGCGGGGTGCCCTGCAAGCTCGGCCGGAAGGGGCTCGAGCAGGTGCTCGAGGTGACCCTGACCGAGCAGGAGCGGACCGACCTGCACAAGTCCGCCGAGGCGGTGCGCGACACCATGAAGTCGCTGGGCTGAGGGCGGGGGCGTGAACAACCTCCTCGCCTTCTGGCGCTCCACCGCCGGCAAGAAGGTCGTGATGGGGGCGACCGGGCTGGTGATGATCGCCTGGATCGTGCTCCACATGCTGGGGAACCTCCAGGCGTTCGGCGGGGCCGCCAAGCTGGACGCGTATGCGGCGATCCTGCAGGGGCCGGCGCACGAGCTGGTGCTGGCGGTGCGGGCGCTGCTGCTCTTCTGCCTGGCGCTGCACGTGGTCGCCGCGGTTCAACTCACCCTGCTCGACCGGGCCGCCCGCCCCGATGCCTACGCGCGCAAGGTGCCGCAGGCTGCCACACCAGCCTCGATGACCCTCCGGATCGGCGGAGTCCTGCTGCTGGCGTTCATCATCCTTCACCTGATGCACTTCACCAGCGGGCAGCTGCACCCGTCGTTCATCGAGGGCGAGGTGTTCCGGAACCTGGTGATCGGGTTGCGCGTTCCCGCGGTGGCACTCGGATATCTGGTCGCGATGGCCGCGCTCGGGTTCCATCTCTTTCATGGGGCCTGGGCCAGCCTTCGCTCGCTCGGAGCCGCCCGGCCCAGGCCGAACCCGCTGCACCGGCCGATCGCGCGAGCGCTGGCCATCGTCGTCTGGTTCGGGTTTTCGATCATCCCGGTCGCCGTCCAGCTTGGCTGGCTCACCCTTCCGGGAGAGTGACCATGGAACTCAACGCGAAGGTCCCCGGCGGGCCGCTGGCCGAGAAGTGGGACCGGCATCGCTTCGAGATGAAGCTGGTCAACCCCGCCAACAAGCGGAAATACACCGTCATCGTGGTGGGCTCCGGCCTGGCGGGCGGGGCCGCGGCCGCGTCGCTGGGGGAACTGGGGTACAACGTCAGCTGCTTCTGCTACCAGGATTCGCCGCGCCGGGCGCATTCGATCGCCGCGCAGGGGGGGATCAACGCCGCGAAGAACTACCAGAACGACGGTGACTCGATCTGGCGGCTGTTCTACGACACGGTGAAGGGCGGCGACTTCCGCGCGCGGGAGGCGAACGTCTACCGGCTGGCCCAGGTCAGCGTCAACATCATCGATCAGTGCGTGGCGCAGGGGGTGCCGTTCGCGCGGGAGTACGGCGGCCTGCTCGCCAACCGTTCGTTCGGCGGTGCCCAGGTCAGCCGGACCTTCTACGCCCGCGGACAGACCGGGCAGCAGCTGCTGCTCGGCTGTTACCAGGCGCTGGAACGGCAGGTGGCGGCGGGCACGGTGCGGATGTTCCCCCGCACCGAGATGCTGGATGTCATCCTGATCGAGGGCGTGGCGCGCGGCATCGTGACGCGGGACATGGTGACGGGCCAGGTCGAATCGCACCTGGCGGACGCCGTCATCCTCGCCACCGGCGGTTACGGCAACGTCTTTTATCTCTCGACCAATGCCAAGGGATGCAACGTGACCGCGGCGTACCGCGCCTACAAGCGCGGTGCGGCATTCGGGAATCCCTGCTTCACCCAGATCCATCCAACCTGCATCCCCGTCAGCGGCGACTACCAGTCGAAGCTCACCCTGATGAGCGAGTCGCTCCGGAACGATGGCCGGGTGTGGGTGCCGAAGCAGCAGGGGGATCACCGGCCGCCGCACGAGATCCCGGAGTCGGAGCGCGACTACTACCTGGAGCGGAAGTACCCGAGCTTCGGGAACCTCAGCCCGCGCGACATCGCGAGCCGCGCGGCCAAGGAGGCCTGTGACGACGGCCGCGGCGTTGGGCCGGGCGGGCTCGGCGTCTACCTCGACTTCGCCGACGCGATCCGCCGGGTGGGGGAGGGGAAGGTCCGGGAGCGCTACGGCAACCTGTTCCAGATGTACGAGCGGATCACCGACGAGAACCCCTACAAGATCCCGATGCGGATCTTCCCGGCGGTG
>Ga0224500_10001519_pt1 | contig 13603 bp, 13 predicted proteins | sample SF_Oct11_sed_USG_FD_168126 | JGI IMG/M metagenome (GOLD analysis project Ga0224500, IMG submission 168126) | Sediment microbial communities from San Francisco Bay, California, United States - SF_Oct11_sed_USGS_4_1 | ecosystem: Environmental > Aquatic > Marine > Sediment | place: USA: California... | reverse complement strand
CGATCTCTACCAACGATACGACGCTCGGCGCATGGCAAGGTATTGCCGATCAGAATGCAGGACAGGCTTCCGTGAAAACAGGGAAAACCTCGCTGGTCTCCACTCTGGAGAGCAGTCTGTTGTGGGCCTTCACTCAAATCAACAAGAAGCCCGCGACCCCGGGATACGAGAGCCGCTCGGCGACGTCGCTGCACGGCCTCGATATAAAAAATAACAAAGCGGAGACCATTGTGATCAACGTCACCTCCGGTTTCCAGGTATCGTCCAGGATCAACATCACTGGGGATCCGGGTGATGTGTTCGTTCTTCGTTGGGATACCGACGCCAATTTTACCAACGGTTACCAGGGTGAAGTGAAGTTCCAAAGCGGCGGTGCCATCGTTCCACTCGGCGGGTTGACGGCAGGCAACTTCATCCACGTTGCCGGCACGATCAACTCTTCCGGTGGCGGCAGCACCCCGCCCGCTCCCTATCCTCAGGGTCCGCGTGTCAACAATGGAACGGGCGACTTGATTCAAGGCGCAACGGACTTTAGCGGCGGAGGTTTCTTCACCGGGTACTGGTTGACCACCGGCGATCCGATCAGCAAGGATACTCATTCGCTCAGCAACGGCATCTTTGTTGGCGGCTGGTACAGCCTCACGGACAAGTTCAGCATGACCTCCGGCACCAGTGGCGTGCATGTCTGTCCGCAGAGTCCGCAGAAGAAGTATTGACATTAACGCTGAACGGAGAGATTTCCGCGCTATTCCCCTCCCGCTCTAGCAGGCTGCGGAAAACTCGTTTTGCTGTTGCTAGCCACTACAAGAGAGCACGGTGTGAGACGATCCTGAATATCCCTGCAGGATGCGCAAAAAGGCCGTCCAGCAAGGCCGCAGCAAGTAAAGAGGCGAATCGTACTCTCCGCCGTAGGGTGACCCTCTGAGCGCTGCGAGAACGCCGCTGGCGGACTTTTTCCGCATCCTGCTAGGACCCACAGGGGGCAAGCCTTGCAACCGCACATTGCTACTGGCTAGCGAGTCTTACGCTAGACTCAACTCCGGCCAAGGCCTCTGAGGCCAGTCCTGCCAGGCCATAACCTGCTCTAACAGGTTGCGGAAAACCTCAGTTGATACCAACAATATGGCTGGAATGTTCTGTACGGTATGAACGGCAGAATACCGTCAGGATGCTCAAAAAGGCTGTCCAGCAAGGCCGCAGCGAGCGAAGGGGCGAGGCGTACGCTTCGGTGCGTTGAGCCGCTGAGCGAGGCGACCAGCCTGCGCGATGCGCTTCGGCAAGGCAGGGAACGCCGCTGGCAGACTTTTTCAGCATCCTGTTAAAGCGCGGATCACCCGATCTGCTGGCAACGAACAAAAGATTCTCTTTCTGATCCGTCCAAAGTTAGGGGGCGTACACTATGAAAGTCGTACTATTTTGTGGCGGCTTCGGGATGCGGTTAAGAGAATACTCGGAATCAATCCCGAAACCCATGGTTCCCATCGGTTATCGACCGATCCTTTGGCATGTCATGAAGTATTACGCTCACTTTGGACATAAGGAATTTGTGCTGTGCCTTGGGCACGCCGCCGATGTCGTTAAGAGATACTTCTTGAACTATGAAGAAGGTATTTCGAATGATTTCGTTCTTTCCGAGGGGGGGAAACGTCTTGATCTCTTGAATACGGACATCAGCGATTGGCGGATCACATTTGCCGATACTGGGCTTACGTCCAACATTGGTCAACGATTGAAGGCAGTGGAAAAATACCTGGATGGCGAAGAGATGTTTCTTGCGAATTATAGTGATGGCCTGACGGATCTTCCGCTTCCCACTCAGCTCGATCATTTTTATAGGGAGGACAAGGTCGGCAGTTTCGTTTGTGTCAAGCCGCGCCTGAGCTATCACATCGTCACGCTGAACGGACAGGACGATATCGAGAAGATTCAAGACATGAACCAGACCAACGTTCGGATCAACGGCGGATTCTTTGTCTTCAGGAAAGACATCTTTCGCTATATCGGTCCGGGAGAGGAACTAGTTCGGGAACCCTTCAATAGATTGATCAAAGAGAAGCGGCTCATCGGATATAAGTACGACGGGTTCTGGGCTTCCATGGATACATTCAAAGATAAACAGGCTTTGGATGAGATGTATTCGCACGGTGATGCGCCGTGGGAAGTGTGGAAGCCACGTTCTGAGAGAAAAGAATTCCCCTCCTAACCGTACAATGCCCTCTTGTCGCATTGCTGATCCCTATGAAAACCAGCCTGCCGATTCAGCTTGCTCGCAGACGGTTGAATATCCTGTGCATCGGAGCTCATGCCGACGACATTGAGATCGGCTGTGGCGGGACGATTCTCAAGCTGCTGGAAACCCATCCCGGAAGCCGTGTCGTATGGGTGGTCCTGACGGCGAGAGGAGAACGTAAGAAGGAAGCGGTAAGAAGCGCGACCGCGTTTCTCCGGAGAGCAGGGTCAATGAAAATTATCACCAAGGCCTTCAGGGAAAGCTACCTGCCGTACCAAGGGATGGACGTAAAGGAGTATTTCGACAGCCTTCCACAGGTGATCGATCCGGACCTTATCTTTACCCATTGTCGTCATGATCTCCACCAAGACCATCGTGTCGTGTGCGATTTGACATGGAATACCTATCGCCGCCATCAGATCTTCGAGTACGAGATCCCGAAATATGACGGAGATTTGGGTCAGCCGAATCTGTTCGTGTCGCTGCCGGACGATGTCGGTCGGACCAAAATCAGGTTGCTGATGGAGGAATTCGCGACGCAGCGCGGCAAACGATGGTTCACAGAAGATACGTTTTACGGATTGCTTCGGATTCGGGGTATCGAGTCGCCCGATTCAACCAGGTACGCCGAAGCTTTCTATACAAGGAAGATGGCGCTTGAATAGGCGGGGACTGCGGGGTGACCGATGAAGTTGAGAGCCGGAGATTGGGTCGAGGTCAGGAGCAGGGAAGAAATTCTTGCTACGCTTGACAAGAATGGGCGATTGGACGAGATGCCGTTCATGCCGCAGATGTTTCAATACTGCGGGCAGAAATTTAAAGTGTATAAGCGAGCTCACAAGACTTGTGACACAGTGTATCCGATTAGGGGGAGACGTTTATCCGATGCAGTGCATCTGGAGTTGCGTTGCGACGGGGCTGCATATGGCGGGTGCCAAGCTGCCTGCCTTATTTTTTGGAAGATGGCATGGCTGAAACCGGTCAATGGAAAGGTGACCGTGACAGGTCCTACCTCAGAAGTCGTGCGACCAGCCGCTAGTTCCTCAACAGGTACGACAGAGGCAGATGTTCTCGCTGGAGCATACACAGAAGATCTGGGCTCTCCCGATGGGAAGAGGTATATCTGTCAGGCGACGCAATTGCCTCGTTTTACGACGGAACTAAACTGGTGGGACATCCGGCAGTATGTGGAAGATCTTACGTCGGGAAATGTAACGATAAGCCGATTTTTCAAAGGGGTAACGTATGTTGCCTATAATAACTTGATTAATGCTGGGATTGGGTTAGGTCGTATTCTTCGCTGGCTCTACGACCGGGCTCAGTCTTTATGGGGAGGTGTTCCCTATCCGAGAACAAGAGGGAGCATCCCTGCCGATCAACCTACACCGACTTGTACTCTAGATCTCCGACCGGGAGAACTTGTTCGAGTAAAACCATTTCACGAAATCCTCCCAACTCTCAATACTGACAATAAGAACAGAGGGCTGTATTTTGATGCGGAAGCTGTCCCCTATTGTAGTGGGGAATATCGGGTGTGGTCACGTTTGAATAAGTTCATTGACGAGAAGACGGGAAGGCTCATCACGCTGAAGAATAGTTCGATCCTTCTGGAGGGCGTCTGGTGCCGTTCTCGTTACAGTGAGTGTCGGATGTTTTGTCCGCGAAGTATCTACACATGGTGGCGAGAGATCTGGCTTGAACGAGTTATACAGGAACCTGGAAGCGAGCTGAAAAACCGTCCGGAATCACTTTCTCATGATCACAGTAATACTACATTGCGACCCTGTTCGAAGTCGTGACGGCGGATAGGTTGAAAACGAACAGCCCTCGAGTTGTTGCCTTTTCAGCATTTACCTAGAATCCGCTGTCTCAGCCTTACTCTATCGGCGGATCGAACAATCAGCAGCGATCGCTTGAACTTCCTCACCAATTCCCAATGAAAGATCTAAAGGAGAGGACGCTTCGAGGTGGTGTCGCAAGAGTCTTCGCCCAAGGAGCAAATTTCTTTCTTCGGCTTGGCTCCCTGATAGTGTTGGCGCGACTGCTGGATCCGAAAGACTTTGGGCTAGTGGGCATGGTGACGGCTGTGACAGGAGTGTTCAGTTTATTCAAAGATGCCGGCCTGTCGATGGCGACGGTCCAGCGCACGACGATCTCCCACGAAGAAGTGTCGACCTTGTTCTGGCTCAATATGGCGGTAGGCTTAATACTGGGGTGTTTGTCGCTGGCGATCGCGCCGATACTCGTTTCTTTCTATCAAGAGCCTCGCTTATTATATGTGACAGCCGCCTTGGGAGCCGGATTCCTATTCAACGCGGCCGGTGTGCAACACTCGGCGCTTCTCCAGCGGCAAATGCGCTTTGTCACCTTGTCAGTGATCGAAACGATTGCGTTGTTGATCAGCATCGCCGTTGGGATCGGTATGGCTCTAAACGGTTTCGGTTATTGGGCACTCGTCGGCGTGGCGGTTATGGCGCCGGCTGTCTCCAGCATCTGCCTGTGGTCGCTCGGTACCTGGGTACCGGGAATGCCGCATCGAGGAGCGAAAATCGGCTCGATGGTGCGTTTTGGAAGCATAGCTACCTTAAACGGTCTTGTCGTGTATGTGGCGTATAACTTAGAGAAGGTGCTCTTGGGGCGATTCTGGGGAGCCGAAGCTCTTGGCATTTATGGGAGAGCCTATCAGCTCGTCAGCATCCCCACGGAAAACCTGAATTCTGTAACGGGGGGGGTTTTGTTCGCGGCCTTGTCGCGACTCCAGCATGAGCCCGACCGTTTAAAAAAATACTTTTTGAAGAGCTACGCGTTGGTTCTATCGCTCACCTTGCCTATTTCAGTTGCCTGTGCTCTGTTTGCCGATGACATTATCTTTCTTGCCCTTGGGCCAAAGTGGCAAGATGTGGTGCCGATTTTCAGATTATTGACCCCGACGATTCTCATCTTTGCACTCATCAATCCGATGTACTGGCTGTTTGTCTCGATCGGATTGGTGGGGCGGAGCTTGAAGCTTGCCCTGGTGATCGCTCCCTTGGTCATCACGGCTTATATTGTTGGGTTACCATACGGTCCGCGCGGCGTCGCGTTTGCCTACTCCGCAGTACTGACGCTGTGGGTCATTCCTCATCTCGCCTGGTGTATACACGGTACTATTATTTCTCCGAGAGATCTGTTGCAAACTGTAGGACGACCGCTTCTTTCAACGATGGTAGCCGCGGTCTTCACCTATGTCGTTGACCTAGCCTATGCGCAATCACTGGCTTCGCTGGCTCGACTTTCATTCAGCGGCGGCATCCTGGTCGTCGTGTACCTGTGGATGCTGTTATTCGTTATGAAGCAGAAGTCATTTTACCTGGATCTTCTTAGAGGTCTAAGAAAGCGATCTCCAGTCGAAGGGGAAAAATCTCCTGAGGTGGCATAACTGGCGTATGCTGGTGACGTATGAATACAGGTGATCCGTTTGTCTCCGTTGTTACACCGGTCTATAACGGAGAGGAATATCTTAGGGAGTGTATCGAGAGTGTCCTGGCGCAAACGTTTTGTCGCTGGGAATACATCATAGTAAATAATTGCAGCACCGATAGATCTCTGGAGATTGCTGAGTGTTATGCGAGAAAGGATTCAAGAATTAGAGTCCTTACCAACGCGAGCTTTGTCGGGCCTATGGAAAACTATAATAACTGCTTTAGCCAAATTTCGCCGCAAAGCAAATATTGTAAAGTGGTGTCAGCCGACGATTGGCTCTATCCCGACTGCATACGGAAAATGGTTCAAGTCGCCGAGGAAAGTCCTACAGTTGGAATGGTCGGTAGTTATGCAATTAGCAGTTTAGGGGCCAGGTGGGTTGGGCTTCTACCGACACACTCAGTATTTCCAGGTAAAGATGTATGCCGGTCACAGCTAATGGGCGATCCGTTTATCTTAGGGGCTAGTACGTCCGTTTTATATCGCGCAGACATCATTCGGGCAGATGTGCCATTCTATCCTGGAACAGAAGTGGATGGCGACACGCATGCACATTACCGGACGCTTCTGCATCACGATCTTGGATTTGTGCATCAGGTATTGTGCTTCGAAAGGATTCACGAAGGAGCGATCAGCGCGTGGAAACGAACACTCAACGCATTCTCACTCGATTCAATAGGCCACCTATTGGCATACGGGCATAGTGTTCTATCCGATGAAGAATTCGACAAGCGATATGAGGAGCTGCTCGCAAATTACTATGATATTTTAGCGGTGGCGGTTGTGAACTGTTATGGAATAGAGTTTTGGCGCTATCATATGAGGAGGCTCAGGCAAATTGGCCTGGGCCTCGACCGGTGGCGGTTGGCGAAAGCTGTTGCGCTCAAGGTGATGGATCTCCTGTTGAACCCAAAACAGACCTGCGAAAAAATGCTCACGCGATTACACAGGAAGTCACACGCTCCATCCGTTCGCGAGGGCATCACCAAGTTGTGAGGTAGAGCAGGTTGCATGTTCCGACGTCCTTCTTCCGCGGAATCCTTCAACTCCCTGTTGATGTGCGAGTCGCCGCACGAGGCCTAAGAATGTATCGAAGTCTGGCGACGGGAGGATAACGAGAATCGCTCTCACCGAGCGCTTCAAGTCCAGATAGTAGATAAATTTTACCAAGCGGGGCGTGGAAAATCCGCTCTGCGAAGTCATCATGAGCGCTGAAAAGTCTCCTTAGACTTGGCACAGAAATCGCGAACCGGACATGTGGTTCGGAGGATTCGTGACTCACAGGCAGATTAGCACGACTGCAGGGGGTAAGTCAGCGCGTAGGGAAAAGATATTGCAGACCACCAAAAGTTTAACCATGAACCGAGTATCAGGCATTCGTATGATGCATCAAAGATGCATTGCTGATAATTATGCAATGTTAAACCGCAAGGAGTGGTCGAGAAAATGAAGATTACTGTCATCCTTTGCACCTATAACCGTTGCCTCAGTTTGGAGAATGCACTGAATAGTATTGCCGCCTCGAAGATGCCCGAGTCGACTGAATGGGAAGTTCTGGTCGTCGACAACAACTCGCACGATAAAACGCGCATGGTCGTCGAAGATGTTTCCCAACGGTACCCTGGACGTTTTCGTTACGTGTTCGAATCTCAACCGGGTAAGTCCCATGCGCTCAATAGGGGGATTCAGGAGGCCTATGGCGAGGTCCTCGCTTTTATGGATGATGATGTCACGGTTGACTCGGCATGGCTGCAGAACCTCACAGCCAAGTTGATTGATAACGAATGGGTTGGTGCAGGGGGGCCGATTCATCCATTGTGGAGCAGCTTACGTCCAGAGTGGCTATCCCTTGAAACAAAATATGCTCTGGCGCCGGTTGTGGCTTTTGATCTCGGCCAGGAAGCAGGTCAGATATCTGAGCCGCCATGGGGAACCAATATGGCATTTCGAAGGCAAGTATTTGAAAAGTACGGTGCTTTTCGAACTCATCTAGGTCCCCGTCCAGGCAGTCAGATTCGCGGCGAGGATTGTGAGTTTGGGCAACGATTGTTGGACAGAGGCGAGCGGATTCGTTACGAACCTTCGGCCGTCGTGTATCATCCAGTTACCAAAGAACGATTGACAAAGAGATATCACTTGGAGTGGTGGTTCGATCATGGCCGTGCATATGTCCTCCAGCACGGAGCGCTGCCCAATACGAAATACTTCGTGGCAGGGGTTCCGCTCTATCTATTTCGACGACTCGCAGTCTGGACTATCCGGTGGATGGTGGCAGTTGACTCAGGCAAGCGGTTTGATTGCAAGCGTACAGTTTGGAGTATTTCCGGACAAATTGTAGAGGCTCTTCACAGTCGGACGATTGAAAGAAGACAGGGTGGTGATGCGCCTGTATCCAGTGTAGGTCCACCACAGGATTCCCATCCTCGAGTCAGGGGACTATGACGGAGCGGAACCTAGTCAATTGATTTGTGATAGTTAGTTGAAATTTGCACGAAGTGCAACTCTGTTGAGTGCAAACATGGCTGGTCTGTTGTTCAGTGAGGAGCCGTTTGCTCCGGATACTGGATGGCGCCTTGCCCTAACAACGCCCGCAGAAGCTTCATTTGGGCAATCTTGAGTTGACCGGTTTAGGTATACAGCTTTGTCAACTTCGATGACAAGGCGGCCAAGGCTGCGTTCACTCGGTACACCCGTATACATGACCACTATCTCTCTTTATATGTAAGTGCTAGAGCTTCATCTGACAGTCCGGTAGAGTCCTCGCCTAGACAGAAGGAACAAGGACGATGACTACCGAAAAGGGCGTAGGCTGGATCTATCAGCAAACGTTCATCGACACGTACAGTAAGGGCGGGGTTGCGAAGCTGTACGACCGCAAGACGGCAGTAACGGCGGCGGAGCTGTTGAATGACCGCGTGTTGCCGTTCTTCGAGCAGCACGAGATTCTGTTGAATCGGGTCCTCAAAGATCGCGGCACGGAGTACTGCGGGGTGCCAGAACGCCATGAGTACAAACTGTACTTGGCGGTGAAGGACATCGATCACACGCGGACCAAGACCCGGCACCTGCGGACCAACGGGATTTGTGAACGGTTCCACAAGACGATGGTGGTCGAGTTCTATCGCGTGGCGTTTCGGAAGAAGATCTATCAGATGCTGGAGGAGCTGCAAACCGATCTCGACGGGTGGATCGAGGAATACAACGAGCAGCGTCCGCATCAGGGGCGGCGGTGCGTGCTAGGCTCACACCGCCAGGCGCCACCTATGGACTCGTAGAACCTGTCCAAACAAGCGGGAGCGCCACATCAAACAACGGAGGGTAGGCAGATGCAACCACAGGTAAACCCAGATATTCTTGTCTTGTGGAAGTATGCCTTGGCGCATTGAGAAGGAGTCCCGTGCAGAAACTCTCAAGTGGGATGTGAGCCATGAGCCAACTTGTCTCTATTTTGATACCAGCCTACAACGCCGAATATTGGATTCGAGATACGATAGTATCGGCAATAAATCAGACCTGGCCAAAAAAGGAAATTATCGTTGTTGACGACGGATCTCGGGATCAGACGCTGTCCATTGCTCGCCAGTTGGCCTCCAAGGAGGTGTCCGTTGTTACTCAGCCCAACCAGGGGGCGGCAGCGGCCCGAAATCACGCCTTTTCAATCTGCCAGGGCGACTATATCCAGTGGCTAGATGCCGATGATCTTCTGGCGCCTAACAAAATCGCCAGGCAGCTAAAGGCATTGGATCAGGGTGTAAGCAAGCGAACGCTCCTCTCCTCAGCGTGGGGGCGGTTCATGTATCGGCCCCACAGAGCCAGCTTTGTTCCGACGGCTCTCTGGTGCGATCTGTCCCCGGTTGAATGGCTGCTCTACAAGATGGGACAAAATATCTGGATGCAGACTGCGACATGGCTTGTGAGCCGCGAGCTGACGGAAGCCGCTGGGCCGTGGAATACGCAACTCTTGGGCGATGACGACGGAGAGTATTTCTGCCGCATTCTTCTGGCCAGCAACGGTACTCGCTTCATCCCCGAGGCTAAGGTGTTTTACCGCCTACCGGGCCCAAACAACTTGAGCTATGTCGGTCGATCAGACCGAAAGATGGAGGCACTATTTCACTCCATGCAATTGCACATCGGTTACCTTCAGTCCTTGGAGGACAGCGAGCGGGTTCGCGAGGCAGGCGTGAAGTTCCTACAAGCTGCTCTGCCTTACTTTTATCCGGAACGGCTCGATATCGTTAAGCAAGCGGAGCAGCTCGCTGCGGCTCTCGGGGGACGGCTAGAGGTCCCTCCGCCCTTATCGTGGAAGTACGTCTATATCCAAAAGGGCTTCGGCTGGCCGCTGGCCAAACGTGCCCAGATCTTCCTTCCAGGATGCAAGAGGTCCATGATCCGATTTTTGGACCAATCCCTATCTCGCTTTGATCGGCGAAGTCTTACGGACTAAAACGGGCTTCCAATTGTCAGTCGAATGTGCGACGCCAAAAGCGGACGACCAGTGTTGTCTCCGTACCTCCTACGAGAGGAAGGGCCGCAGGGCATCATAAGGGTCGAGTTGAGCCCTCCGGGAAGCCGAGTCCAGCCACCCAAATTCGCGATCTCTTCTATCTCTGTGAATAATCGTGAAATGAATTTCCCTGTGCAATGACTTTCCATGCGGAAATGGCAGCTGTTTGTGAAAAGACATTCCGAGCTTCTCAACGTCTCAAGAAGATTATAAATGAGAAGACCGAACAATTTATGGTCCCAAAGAACGAATGCCTCGTATTAGAAAGTCTCCAATGCGTGGGGATTTGCGCAAAGCGCATATATTGCCCTCGATCAAGTTATGTCTGCGGACGTAAGGTTTGGCTGGAGAGGGCACGTAGCCAAGTTATGGTGTCTTCCGCAGGCCGGCAAAATGGATTCCGGCGTTAACACCCCCAATGACCGACGCCAGGGTATTCCAGGAAAGCCAGTAGGTATTCCAAAAGTAAGATTTAGGGTTTGGAACAGCAGTGCCTGCATATGGGGGATGGCCCGGAAAGCTTGGCACTCGGTTAAACATGAGACTCATTGAAGCATACTATCACTTGAAACCGCTGATACCGAGGCGCATCCAGCTTATGCTTCGACGCACGTTGATCATGCGTAAGAGATCTGCATGCCAAAATGTATGGCCTATTGATCAGAAGTCAAGCGTGCCGCCGAACGGCTGGAACGGCTGGCCAGAAGGAAAGAAATTCGCATTGGTGCTCACCCATGATGTTGACACTGCCAAGGGACATGCGCGGTGCGAGCAATTGATGAATTTAGAGATTCGTCTCGGATTTCGTTCTTCCTTCAACTTTGTTCCGGAGCGGTATACGGTGTCGCCGGAACTCAGAAGCCTGCTTGAAGCGAATGACTTTGAGGTTGGTGTGCATGGTTTGCGCCACGATGGAAATCTCTTTGCCTCAAGGGAAAAGTTTCAAAGTGAGGCCGCACGCATTAATGGGTATCTCAAGGAGTGGAGAGCCGTCGGTTTCCGAGCCCCATGCATGTATCACAACCTTGAGTGGATTGCCGAGTTGGATATCGAATATGACGCATCGACCTTCGATACCGACCCGTTTGAACCGCAACCAGACGGAGTCGGTACCATATTCCCTTTCCTAGTCCCCGGAGGTTCAAATCCCAGGAAGTATGTCGAATTACCCTATACGCTCCCTCAAGATTTCACGCTATTCATCATGATGAAAGAAACAACGAACGATATTTGGAAAAGCAAGTTGGACTGGGTCGTGAGCCACGGTGGCATGGTGTTGGTCAATACTCATCCAGATTATATGCGCTTTGGCGATGCGAAGCCTGGAATTGAGGAATATCAAGCTGCACTGTATGAGGATTTACTCGGATATGTTCAGAGGCAATATGCAGGGCAATATTGGCACGCATTGCCCAAGTCAGTAGCTCGGTTCTGGATACGGGAGAAGCCTTGGTGAACAATGAATTCCGAGCGGTAATGTCTTCGGCGGCTGATCGAACACCATTCATGAATTTCATGCGCCAATCTGTCATTGAGTGCCGAGGCCGCAAATGAAAGCGAATGAGAAACGCATATGGATAGATATGGATAATTCTCCGCACGTTCCTTTTTTTCGACCCATAATTTCAGAACTGGAGAAGCGAGGATGCTCCGTCATTCTTACAGCGCGAAGCGCTTTTCAGGTCTGTGAGCTGGCAGACATGTATCATCTAAAATACGAAGCCATTGGATCCCACTCCGGCAAAAACCCGATTATGAAAATGGCTGGGCTTTTTATACGTGCCATTCAGCTCCTGCGAATTGGATTGAAGGAGAAACCTATAATAGCGCTATCTCATGGATCGAGGGCGCAGCTTCTCGCGGCAATGATTTTGAGGGTGCCTTCTATTTCCATGGACGATTATGAACATTCTCGGGAAATCGCTGACCCAACATGGATGCTCATGCCGGATGTCATACCAGAAGCTTCTGTGAAGGCAGCAAAGAAAGGCGTGTTGCGATATCCTGGAATTAAAGAAGATGTCTATGTGCCTTTCTTTGAGCCAGATGAAACGGTGATGAGAATATTAGCAGTGGATACCTCGAACCTACTTATAACGATCCGTCCTCCGGCCATAGAAGCGCACTACCACAACTCTCTTAGTGAGGTGCTGTTTGAGGCATCAATGGCGCACATTCTTTCCAGGAAAGACACTCAGATTGTCCTATTGCCGCGGAGTAAAGCTCAGAAGGCGGCAATCGAGGAAACATGGCGACAGGAGATCGCTCAGCGCAAAGTGATTATTCCCCCGCAAGCGATCGATGGCTTGAGCCTTATTTGGTATTCAGATCTCGTCATTAGTGGGGGCGGTACGATGAATCGCGAAGCTGCGGCTCTGGGGGTTCCGGTGTACAGCATTTTCAGAGGGACTATAGGCGCTGTAGATCAGTACTTGTGTTCTGTAGGCCGTCTAACCCTGATTGAGATTGTGGAGGATATTGAAAAGAAGATCGTTTTGTCCAGACGCAAGAAGAACTTCGATGCGGAGAGGGTACGCAAGTCACCTGCACTGGAAAGGATCATAGAAATCATTGACAGCCTTGCAAAGGGTAATCTGGAGCGTCCTTTGCAAGCGGAGCGTTTTGCTTGAAACGCTGTATCGGGCGAGCAGGTGAAAATCATCGCAGTGGTCGGTCCGAGACCTAACTTTTAAAAGTCGTAGCTATTTATATGGCACGGCATTACAGCGAACATGGGCCCTGCAGAGTGATCGGCACAACATGCCGGTGCAATTAATACACGAGTGATATCAGAAATCACCGAAACCATTTCTCCGGCAGCCGGTCAGATCGTTCACGACCTGGTCGTCAGTAGCTACTGATCCGGTCATGAACAAATGCGCAATGCAACGCTGAAAAAAGGTTCTAAATGCTTATTACTTTGACTCCGGTTAGCTCTTTTGCCACTCTCCAGAAATGGGGCGACCGGGTTATCCTAAGAACATGCGGGAGTTCCGTCAGCGATTCTCGACCTCCGAAGCCTGTCGTGAATACCTGGTTCAATGCCGGTGGCCCGATGGCTTCGTTTGCCCGACATGCTCGGGAAAAAAGGCGTGGCTGAATCAGAAGCGCTACGTCTTCGAGTGCCCGCAGTGCGGGCGTCAAACTTCACCGACCACTGGTACGATCATGCATCGTTCTCACGTACCGATCCAAGAGTGGTTCTGGGCAGCCTACTTGGTTTCGACTCACACTCCTGGAATCAGCGCATTGCAACTACAGCGACAGCTTGGGATTGGCGGGTATCAGCACGCCTGGCACCTGCTCCATCGGCTGCGCAAGGGGATGGTCAATGACAACCGCACAAAACTCTCAGGGCTTGTGGAGGTGGATGAAACACACATCGGAGGACCGGTAAAAGGCAA
>Ga0224500_10001516_pt1 | contig 13616 bp, 17 predicted proteins | sample SF_Oct11_sed_USG_FD_168126 | JGI IMG/M metagenome (GOLD analysis project Ga0224500, IMG submission 168126) | Sediment microbial communities from San Francisco Bay, California, United States - SF_Oct11_sed_USGS_4_1 | ecosystem: Environmental > Aquatic > Marine > Sediment | place: USA: California... | reverse complement strand
GTCTCGGGCTTCACGGCCCGCATCATGTCGGTCTCGACGTAACCGGGCGAGACGGTATTCACGGTCACGCCCTTGCCGGCGACTTCCTGCGCCAGCGCCATCGTGAACCCGTGGATTCCCGCCTTGGCGGTCGAGTAGTTCGTCTGCCCGAACTGGCCCTTCTGCCCGTTCACCGACGAGACGCTGATGATGCGCCCCCAGCCGCGCTCGATCATGCCGTCGATGACCTGCTTGGTGACGTGGAACAGGCTGTTGAGGTTGGTCTCGATCACCACGTGCCACTTCTCGTTCGACATCTTGCGGAAGGCCGAATCGCGCGCGATACCGGCGTTGTTGACCAGGATGTCGACCTCGCCGATCTCGGCACGCACTTTCGCGAACGCGGCCTGGGTCGAGTCCCAGTCCGAGACATTGCCTTCCGAGGCGTGGATCTCGAAGCCGCGTTCCTTCATCTCGGCCAGCCAGCGTTGCTTGCGCGGCGACCCGGGGCCACAGCCGGCCACGACGACATGGCCGTCGCGATAGAGCCGCTCGCAGATCGACGTGCCGATGCCACCCATGCCGCCAGTGACGTAGGCGACTCGCTTGCGCTGCTCCATCGGGTCATCTCCCTGCTGTCCTGAACGCGGGCGTGCCACGCCCCATTGCCACCGTGTCGCGGCACAGTACCTAATCCGTCCTGCCTTGTCGTTACAGCAAAGGCCAGGGCGGGGACGCGACCACTGGTCTTCTTGCCGCAGTTTCGCAGTGAAGGGGAGGGCCTGTGCGCTGGCCATTGATGCGGCGGGCTGCGGCCGGTGCGTGCCGGGACTCCGGTCAGGGGTGGGAAGGGGCGGATTGCGGGCGGCGGAGTAGAGCGGACAGGGGATTTCGGGGGGGGGTGGCCGGCGGTTCGGCGGGCCATTCTGCCGGCCCGACTGCCGGCCGGACTGGCCAGACGAGGGTTCCAGGTGGCAGGCTCAGGCCAGGCTCGCCATAAGGCCGGTTTCGCGAATCGACCGGGCCTCGCTGGAAGGCGGTTTGAATTTCCTATCCGCACGGCGGTCAGGTATTTGCGAAAAGCCACGCGTTAGGTGTGCTGATTGCCCCAACCGCTCACTGATCCCGTTGTCTGATTCAGTCATCTACGACCATCTTGCGGCTTTGCACACGGTTGGTGTCTACCCTTTGCTGGAGGACGACACCTGTGACTTCTTGGTGGCGGTCACTGCGACATTCCGACTGCTCTACATGCTCGTGGTCATCTAGCGCGGCAGCCGCCGACTCGTGCGCGCCAGATCGGCGCTGGGTGGTTTGCATCATCAATATTCGCTGGTGTCCGCGTTGACGTGATCGGGAATTGCAGAGCACAGCTAGGGTGATATGCTCCTGCGCGCGGGAGCTTGTCAAGCCACTGCATCCTCCCGCAGGGGAGAAGACATGAATGCCAGTGATCCGAATGGCACCTTGTTGTCTGCACCGACCGAATCCATGGACGCGCCCAGCGCTGAAGAACGGCAATGGGCCATGTTCGCCCACTTGTCCGCGGTGCTGATGATTCTGACCATCATGTCCTTCAGCATCGGCGCGCTGCTGACTATTCCGCTGCTGCTGCTGATCGGCATCGCGGCGCTTGTGTTTTTCATCATCGCGGGCATGCAGGCCAATCAGGGCACGCGGTACCGCTATCCGGTTTCACTGCGACTGGTGAAGTGACGCAGGAGCACCGTTCGTGGTTTCTTCAGGATTGATGGTGACGCTTATTCTGGCCGCGGCTGCGGTTTCATGTGCTTCGATTGCGCGCGGCGACGGGCCCTGCAATGCGGGCTTCAGAGACTCCACCCCCGCCGAGCGCGCCAGGATGACGGCCGTTCTCGAAATCGCAAAGAAATCCCTGCCTCCCGCACCGGCCGGATGGCAGATCGGCGGCTACGAAGAAATCTCCGTCGTCGGAAGTGTCTGTCGCGACGGCGAAAGCCGCCCGTGGAGCTACGGTATCTCGCGTACTTACAACCGCGTGGACGATTACGAGGCGCGCCAGCAGGTGATGCGGGACGCCGCGGCCAATGCGGCTGAGGAACAGAAGAAGAAGCAGCCGCGAATGGACGCACTGATGACGCAAATGCAGCAGCTCAGCGGGCGCCAAGTCGCGCTCGTCCAGAAGGGTGACATGGCGGGCGCCGAGAAGATCAACCACGACATGGAAAAAATCCAGGCCGAGTACCAGAAGATTGCGGATGAGGGCGACAGCCAGGCGCGGATTGCCGCGGCCGGGAAAGAAATGGAACGGGATCTCCACATGTCCATCAGCGTGCGGGTCAACGAGACGGCTGTCCCGCTGGCGAGTGGCGTCGCAAACTTCCCGCTGCCACCCGGCGCGTCTGTCGCACAGCGCTGGACGCGTCCTGCCGATGCCGAGCAGAGTGCAGAGGGACACGCCTTGGTCCTGTTCGGCGGATGGAATCGCACGGAGCAGACCAAGCACTGGATGTCGGCACCGCGCGCGAACGCGGTGCCGACAGCGGCACATGTCATTTCCGTCGAGGTCGTCGGCGATCCGGCGAGGATCGATCCGCTGTTACAGGGGATCGATTTCAAGAGCCTCGCGACGGCACTGACTGAGTAGCTGAGCTACTGGGTCGGGTTGTCGCAGGTGCCGACATTCTTGCCGGAGAGGTTGATCTTGATGCTCCTGCCTGCGGCGGTGGCATTGATCTCGCCTGTGCCGGTCATCTCGAGCGTCAGGACCCGGCGGTCATGTCGATCTCGATGGTGACCTTACCCATTTTTCCGTCGCGCGGATCGTAGGACGTGATGCCCGGGCACTTGTAATGTCCGGTGATCATCGTGGGTTTGACGTCCATGTCGCCGGAGCACTGCTCGCCGCCGGCGGTCGAGACCTTCTTGCCGAGCCCGATGCCGAAGCCGAGTTCCTGGAGACTGACCGTAACCAGCAGGTTGGGCTGCTCGGAACCCGAGTCGCCGTACTGAATCCAGGTCATCTCGCCATCGCTGAAGCTCGCTTGCTTGTTGATCGGAATCACGGCGTCGAACTGGAATGCCCCCGTCACTTTGACCTTTGCGCTGCCGGTGATGTAGGTGCGGCCGCTGACGACGGGCAATGGCGCGCCCGCGGACGCCGTCAGGGTCACCGCGATCAGCCCAACGGCCATCGCGTCCCGCAAGATCAGGAATGTTCGCATTGGAAACGCCCCTTTCTTGACTTTCTTGGCCGCCGGGCCGGCTATTCGTCGCTTTCCCGGTCCTCGTCGCAGTCGTTGTCCTGCTTCAAGCCTTCAAGCTGTTTCAAATCGGCTTCGTGCTTCTTGAAGAAGTCCACGTTGGCTTTCGATGTCCCGGGCGGCAGCTTGCCGCCGGGCTGGTCAACGGCCCATGCGGCGAGGCCGGTCTGCAGCAGCGACCAGGTGAAGACGACGTATTCGCGAGTGGTCATGCCGGCGGACTGAATGGCAGCTTTGACGCCGGGCGATGCATTGAGCTTCGCCGTCATCTGGTCGATAGACTTGGAATCGCCATCGTCGCAAGCGCCTCCCGGCAGCGCGGCAATCATCTTCGTTGCCTGCGTGTACTTTGCGAGGCCCGTGTCGGTCAATACATGGCTCTGGACTTCCTTGGCGTCGCGATCCTGGGCGGCCGCGAAGCCCGGCAGAAGCAGTGCAATCATCACTGTGCTCAGTAGCCGATGGCAGGTGAACATGAGCATGTCCCTTGGCGTGTCCGCCATGTCATCGAGTTGGCGAGCTTGGCGAGGAATTCTTCGCGCGTGTCATGGCGCGGCTGATAAGCGCCCGGCTGCGGCACGTCGACGGGCAAATGCGAAACCTGGCGGCGCGTCGGCGCCACGCCAGGCATCGGCCGCTTCGTCGTCTGGCAGAGCAGCCCCTCCAGGCCCCTGCCCAAGCCCCGTCTTCTGTGGCTCATGACCGCTATCGTAACTCCCTTCGCAATGGGATCGCATCCCTTGCCAAGGACTCTTCTCCGATCTATGGGATAGACCGTGTAAACCGGCACCGAGATTGCCGGCCTCCGGCGCCCAATGTTGACCATGCGAACCTCAGCATTGCAGTCCGGCGGCAAGCTGTCGATCGTCTCCGGGCCGGTGGCGTTAGCGTCCGTGAAGGATGCCAAGCCAAGAGCCTGCCGCGCAGCAGTTACTACCGGCGCGAGCACCAGGAGGATAGCGATGTCGCTGCGACATTCAGGGTGGCCTTGGCAGCGGTGCGAGGCGTCAAACGCGTTGCTGGAAGGTGGTCTGAATTTCCTTTCCGCACGGCGGCTACATCGTGACCAGCATTCGGCTCGTTGCGTAGTGCAGCGAACCGAACATCAGCAGCGCCCCGGCGAGCAGGGTGGCAGCGACGACTAAGCAATAGACGTGCGTCGGTCTGGCGGAAAGTCGAAGCATGGTGGGAAACCTCGAGTACGTAGGTAAACCTGGCTTTCCCCTTGCCCTTGCAGACTAATCAATAGTCGCTGAGCCGCAGCGAATTCTGTTCATGGCAACGTGAATGGCCGTCATGCATTCAAGCTGTGCCATTGCCCTGCGGGTCGAGCCAGGCGTGCAGCTGACCCCGTCGGGTAGTCGCTGGTCCTGGTCATCGTCGAGAGTGATCGTGCCGTGGCGCAGGTCCTTGATGCCCGCGCTGCGGAACTTGCCGATGCGCGCAATCGGGGCAGAGTAGGGGCTCAGGTTCATTGCGTAGTCGAGTTCATGGCCGCCGCGTTCCAGCTATTATCCGCCCACGAACCCCAGGTAACTCAGCTGCACGACCACGCATGAGTCTGATCACGAAACCGCGGCTGTGCTCGTCGGGTTTGCGCCTTTGCCGGTGGTCGGCATGACGCCCCTGTCGCGACCCGCGCGCAGCGACTACGGCGCGCACTGGACGCTGGACGCGGAGCTCACGTACCTGAACCACGGCTCCTTCGGTGCCTGCCCGCGGGTCGTGCTCGAGGAGCAGAGCCGGCTGCGGACACTGCTCGAAGCCGACCCGATGGCGTTCTTCTTCGATATCGGACCCACGCTCTGGCAGGAGGCGCGCGCGTCATTGGCGCGCTTCCTGCGGGCCGATCTCGATGGGCTCAGTTTTCTTCCGAACGCCAGCACCGGTGTCAGCACAGTGTTGCGCAGCCTGCAATTTGTGCCCGGTGATGAAATTCTCGTGCCCGATCACGCCTACCAGGCCTGCCGCAACGCGGTCGATCATGCGTGTGCGCACAGCGGCGCACGCACCGTGGTCGTCAAGTTGCCGTTTCCGCCCGAGGACGACGAGCAGATCGTCGAACTCGTGCTGGCGGGCGTCACCGACCGTACCCGGCTCGCCCTGCTCGACACCGTCACCAGTCCGACGGCACTGCTGCTGCCCTTCGAGCGCCTGACGCGCGAACTGCAGGCCCGTGGCGTGGACGTGCTGCTCGACGCGGCCCATGGCGCGGGACTCATTGAGCTTGACCTGCGACAGCTGGACGCGGCGTACGTGACGGGCAATTGCCACAAATGGCTGTGCACGCCGAAGGGCTCAGCCTTCCTGCACGTGCGCGCGGATCGCCGCTCGCTGATCGAGCCGCTCATCACCAGCCACGGATACTCGGCGCCCGGGTCGCAGGCGGAACGCACCCGGCTCGAGTTCGACTGGCAGGGTACGCAGGACACCACGCCCTGGCTGTGCATCCCACAGGCCATCGCGCAGCTTGCCGGGTTCGTGCCGGGCGGCTGGCCCGCCATCATGGGGCGCAACCATACGCTGGCCGTCACGGCGCGGGACATCCTTGCCGATGCGCTGGGCGTCCGCCAGCGCGTGCCGGACACGATGCTCGCCGCGATGGCTACGCTGCCGATCCCGTTCGACCGGGACGCGCAGTTCACCACCGCCCTGGCCGGCGACCCGCTGATGCGCCGGCTGCACGCCGAGTACGGGATCCAGGCGATTGTCTTCGCCTGGCCGCAGCACGAGGCGCGCTACCTGCGCGTGTCGGCGGCTTTGTACAACAGCGCTGCGGAGTACGAGTACCTCGCCGCGGCGCTCGGTCGGCTTGGCGTCAGAAGCGACGGAACCAGCCGGTGATGCTGCCGGGAACCGCCGACAAACGGCGCGACGAAACTGACTGAATGCGGTGCCGGCACACGCACGACGTTAGGCGCATGGAAGGCTGGAGCAGATCGCCTCTCGCGTGGGCCAAGTGCTGGAGCGCCGTGGCCTCATCAGCGCCAGAAGCTCGAGCGGCTGTGCCGTTACGTGAGCCGTCCGCCAGTGGCGGAGGATCGACTGGCGCTGACCGTATCGGGGCAGGTGCGCTGGCCGCTGATGCGGCGGGCCTGGGAGAGTGGTTTGAGATTATTATCCGCCGATCTCTGTTTGCGTCGCATCATCAACGAGGTGCAGGGCATCTCGCGCGTCACCTACGACACTTCGAGCAAGCCGCCCGCGACGATCGAGTGGGAGTGAGCGGTCCGGCTCGAAATCCACTCATACCCGTGTCCGAATCGGCGCAGCCAGCTCCGTCGAACAGCTGAAGAAACTCTGGTCAATTCAGAGTTCACCTAGAGATATCGTCTGAAGAACGCAGTCATTAACTGGGCACAAAGCATGGCCATATCCCGCTGCATATCAAACGCATGATCCAGACCGGCAAAGCTATGCAGTTCGGCCGTGGCGCCCACACGTTTGAGCGCCTGATAAAACGCAAAGGAATTCTCAGGCGAAACGCGGCTGTCGGCATCACCCACGATCAGCAACGTAGGCGGGTAGTTTTCATGCACCCGCAGCAGCGGGCTGGCGTGCTGGTAGTCTGCATTGGAAGCATTCGGCCCCATCAACTGCAGGAAGGACTCATCGTGTCCAGGTTCGGTCGGGGAAAGCAAACGCGTTGGCGAATAGAAAGCACAGACGGCAGCGGGTCGCCAGTCATTGTCTTTGGCAGCAGCCATCAGTGCCAGATGGCCACCGGAGGAGTTACCGGAAATGCCAATCCGACCAGGATCGAGACCCATCTCTGCAGTCCTGGACTGCAACCAGTGGGCAGCCGTTGAAATATCCTGGTTCTGTGCCGGCCAGAAGGCCACCGAAGAGAGTCGATAGTCGCAAGCCAGAGCGGTAAAACCCGCCTTGGCCAGGGCAATTCCGTAAGCCTTCTGCTGGCTTCTGTCACCCGTACGCCAGCTGCCACCAAACAACAGAATCACCGCAGCACCGTTGTGATTTTCGCTGGTGGGTAAGTACAAGTCGCCGTAAATCGAGTCGGCGTGCACCGCAGGAATTGGAAAAGCTTGCCTGATCTCAATTCGGTCTTCTGGCTTCTTGTCACGCGTGCTTTCGGGCACTTCGGTTCCTCAGTCTTAAGGAATTCCTCTACCTCAGGCAGATGTATGGGAACAACATGGCTGTTGATATGGTGTGTATTCCCGTGACCTCTTGTTTCGCCGCATCGTCAGTTATTGCAGACGCTGCCCGCGAACGCAATGTCGTAGGCCGATCAACAAGGCGATCATCGCGGCGCCCGCCGGGTCTCGCCCGCACGAGACTGCGGCAAAAGGTAATGCCGCGACGCCAGCGAGGCGTGCCAGCAGGACGCGTCGCGTCATCCCGGGTTCATCCACGGCTCAGACCCTTCGTCGGTCGGCGATGTGCGACGCGTTGATCTCGGCGAGGCTGCGTGTTCCCGCCTGGCGCATGTTGCCAGCGAGTTCCGACTGCAGGATGTCGAGCACGCGCTCGACCCCTTCCTGCCCGAAGGACGCGAGTCCCCAGATGTACGGCCGCCCGATCCCGACCGCATCGGCACCGAGCGCGAGCGCCTTGAACACGTCGGCGCCGCGCCGCACGCCGCCGTCCATGAGCACCGGAACACGGCCGGCGACTGCGGGTACGACTTCGGCGAGACTGTCGATTGATGCGCGGCCGCTGTCCTCTGCGCGCCCGCCGTGGTTCGAGACGATGATGCCGTCGACGCCGTGTTCGACCGCGAGCAGAGCGTCGTCGCGCGTGACGAGACCCTTGATGACGAGCTTGCGCGGCCAGATGTCGCGCAGGCGCCTGACGTAGTCCCAGGTCATGCCGGGCGGCGTCAGATCGTCAACTGCCTGCACGTCGAGTCCGCGGAACATCGGCTTGCGTGCGATCTCGTCGGCGAGCCGGGGGCTGCTGGTGTGGCAGGCAGTGCAATCACGCGCATCGCGCCGTATCGCGCGCGAGCGTGACGCGGTTCGAGCCGCCCTGCAGGTCGACCGTCAGCACCAGCACCGGGCAGTCGGCCGCCTTGACACGACGAACGAGTGCGACGGTCACGGGCCACTGATCGGTGGGATAGAGTTGGTACCAGACCGGTTCGCCGCGCGCGGCGCTCACGTCCTCGACGCCGGTCGACGATACGGTCGAGAGAATCTGCAGCTGATTCCGCGAGCGGGCCGCTTTCGCGCTAGCGCTCTCACCGTCCGGGTGGAACGCACGCTGGCTTCCGAGCGGATCGAGGAAGATCGGCGATGGCCAAGTCGTACCGAAGAGGCTGACGGACGTGTCAATCCGGGAAATGTCCACCAGCCGTCGCACGCGCAGGCTGTAGTTCTCGAAGCCCGCGTCATTGGCGCGCAGCGTCGCGCTGCCATCCACCCCCGTCTGGAGATAACCCCAATGAGCGGGCGGCAGCTTGGCGCGCGCGAGCCGCTCGAAGTCAAACACGTCGAGCGCCTCGGCCGCGGAAGCGATGAGCCGCTCGTCTTCGCCGGCCGCGCGGAGCACTGGTGCGAGACTCGCGAGCACCGGCGCGGCCAGCAAGGAAGTCAGGACGCGCCTGCGTGTGGTATCGCTCATGGGTGTCCTCTTCAGCCGGGACTCAGGAGTTTCACGCGGCTTTCCCAACTGTAATGCTCCTGGATCGTCGGTCAGCGCGCTGATCGGCAGCGTCTACGAAGTTCGCGAGCCGGCGACGTAAAGCGTGGGCAATCTCGCGTCTCAGCGGCGCGGCGGCATCTCCGCGAACTGCGGCAGCTCGTCGGTGATGTCGAACCAGGGCGCCTTCGAGCCCACGAAGATGTGTGCGGCGGGCGTGATGGCAGGCTCGCTGTCGAGCGAACCGGCCGGTACGACGGCGATGTTGCGCTCCACTGACACGCGCGGCAGTTCCGAGCCGCAGTTCCGGCAGAAGGCGGTCGTGAAATACTGCGCGCCCGGCAGCGGGAACTCCTCGACGAGCCCGGCGCCGCGGGTCCAGCGGAAACCCTTCGCGTCGTAGAAGACGTTCGCGCAGTGCGCGGCGCTGCGGCCCTGGCGGCAGCGTGAGCAGTGGCACAGGAACATGCGCTGCGGCGTCGTCGTGATCTCGTAGGCAACCTCGCCGCACAGGCAGCTGCCCTGCGTCACGCCGGGCTTCAGTTCCACCGGTGCGCGCGGCGTCGAGGGCATGCCGAACTCGGGCGGGTACTCCTCGTGCTGGGGCAGATCGTCCGTGATCTCGTACCAGCCCGCCTTCGAGCCGACAAACATGTGCCTGGTCGGGCGGATGCCCGGGTCGCCCTCGAGGTTGCCCGCTGGCGCGATCACCATACCGAAGCTCTCCTCGACCATGGGGGCGACGGAGCCGCAGATGCGGCAGAACTCGCGGTGGCCGCGCTCCGAGGAGCGGTAGGTGGCGAGGCTCGACGTGTCGCTCAGCCAGCGAAAGCCCGCGATCGGTGCCGCGGCCCAGGTCGCGAACGGCGTGCCGTGGTGCTTGCGGCACATCGAGCAGTGGCAGTGGAGCATGTCCACGAACGGCCCGTCGATCTGGTAGCGCAGGGCCCCACAGAGGCAGCGGCCTTCGGTCATGCTGGTCTCCCTTGACCCGCCAAACGCACGCGATGACGTACGTTATGCCGCCACGCGCCGTTTCGCCACCATCACCCGGACTGGCCGCCGACCCCAGGTGAAACCAGGGCCCGGTCGCTGCCGGCCGGGCCTGTGGGCGGCAGGCTTCAGCAGGACCCGGCTATGGCATCACAGCGAGTCGCAGGTCTCGACATTGGCAACGGAGTCATAGGTCTTGGTCGCCTTGGCCACCGCATCGACACAGACGGTGAACGACACGCTGCGGTTCCTGGCCGTCGTGGCCAGCGCGGCGACGCCGCTGGAATTCGTCGATGCGGACACCGTTTCGTTATGGCTGCCGCTGAACGTCGCCGTTACCGCAGCGCCTTCGACCGCCGCGCCATTCTCGTCGAGCACGGTGATCGCCGCGGTCGCCTGCTTGTTGGGGCCGCCGCCGGCAGATCCGGGGACGATGGAGCCGACGTGCATCGACTGGCCGCCACCGCCGCCGCCGATCGCGGAGCCGCCGAGCACCGTGTAGCCATTGTCGTAGATGCGGACATAGTCGATCGCATACTCCGCGGGAAACGGCGCAGTGATGTTGCTTGCCTGGGTAATCCCGGTGTAGGTGCCGCCGACGGCCAGGTTGAGCAGCAGGAAATGCGGCTCGTGGAACTCGGTGCAGTCGGTGCAGGAGGTGCTCGTGATGTCGATCGCCCAGATCCAGTTACCGTCGACGTAGGTAGTGATCAGGGTCGGCGTCCACTCCATGCGAAACACGTGGAAGCTGCCGCTCAGGTCGGACGGGCTGTCGTAGGTGAGCCCGTAGCTCGCGTGGGCGTTGTTGTGCTCCCAGTGTGCCGTGGAACCGACGCGGCGGTTCACGACGCCGGCGGCGATCGCCCCGGCCGAACCCATTTCCATCACGTCCAGTTCGCCGCTGGCCGGCCAGCCGACCAGGCCGAAGTTGTTGCCTAGCGTCCAGAACGCAGGCCACAGGCCGTTGGCCAGGTTGGGCACCCGGATACGGGCCTCGATCGTCCCGTACTTGAAGGTCAGCTTGTTCTCGGTCTTGAGGCGCGCCGAGGTGAAACTGCGCCGATTGCCTTTCAGCACCTGTTCGCGCGCGGTGATGACGAGGTTGCCGCCCTCGACGCGCACGTTGGCCGCGTCGCTGGTGTATCCCTGCAGCTCGCTGTTGCCCCAGCCGCCGCCGCCGAGATCGTAGGACCACACGCTGCCATCCGGCGCCGTGCCGCTGTTGAATTCGTCGCTCCAGAGCAGCAGCTGCTGGCCACTGGCGGCCAGCGGCGCGCCGAGCAGCAGGACGGCTGTCAGCAGGACGTTTCGTGCTGTTCCGGGGTGGGTGAAAGCCGGCGTTGCGAGCTTGTGCATCGGGTCCATGCTCCCGCGCCCGTCTTGTGACGAGCGACTGATCGTGCGGGCCTGGCAGACCGCGCCAGCCCCGGCAGAAGTAGAGATGACAGCGCTGTCATGCTGCAGTATCGGCGCGCCCTTGTCAAACGCGGGCTGCGGGTGGTGAAACAGCAATCCCCATGTTCAAGGCCCCGGCGCGCGTGAACACCTGATGGTTTCCTGGCCTCCAGGTCGAGCCGCCGTTGAAGCTGACTTCCATTCTCGATTCGAACCGGTCGGGCTGGACATTGAAGCGCGTGAAGCGCAGCCGCATGCTGCGGCCGTCCGCGAGCGGCGTTGCCGGCGTCGCGCGCTGCTCGCGCACGTAGAAGAGGATGCCGGAGCTCGTGTCCTGCTCGGGGATGTCGGATCGGCCGCTGACGACTCGGTCCGCAACGACCCACTCGAACCGGTAGGTCCCGGGCATCACGCGGGCGATGCTGCCGTTGTCCGCATATTGCGTCGTCTCGACTTGCGCCTCAATGCCAGAGCCCGAGGATCAGCCCGTACACGGTGAACTGCACCGTGTGGTAGCCGCCATTGATTAAGAAGAGCAGGAGGCTCTTGCGTTCGAACAGGTAGTTGATGCCGAAGCTGGTGGCGACCCAGCAGAGCCCGGCTGCAAGGCCCGCCGCAGTCGCAAAACCGACTTCTGGGGAGGGGCCCAGGAACATTGCGAACACCGCGGCGGCGATGATCGAGAGGATGAGCGAGCCGCCGTAGATCTTCGCCGGATTGCCTCGCTGCAGCTGCTCGTCAGAGAGGCCAGAGCTGCGTTGCCAGGCCTTGAAAAACAACATGGGCGAGTACCAGATTCCGCCGATCATGAAAGCCGATACGGCCGCGGCGAGCACGGCCAGCCAGTTGACTTCAGGCATTGGACTTCCCCTTCTTGCGTCGTTGTGGCCTGCGGCGGGCCGGCACCTTTGCCGGTCGCAGCAGTCGTTGGAAATAGTTGCGCAGTTCACCTACCGCGCGGTCGAAGTACGCGATGTCGCGGTAGCTGCGCGCGAGCATCACGCCGCCTTCCATGGTCGTCAGCACGAACTCGGCCAGCGCGCGCCGGTCCACGTCCGGCGGCAGGCGATCGCCGGCTTCCCCGAGCCGTTGCTCGATCGCCGCGGTCCAGTTCGAGAAATTCCGCGCGAGCCGCTCGCGCACCGGCGGGTCGGGCTCGTGGATCTCGAGCGCTAGGCTGCCGATCGGGCAGCCGTAGGTGCAATCGGTCTGCTGCAGCGCCTGCCGGTAGCCCGCCAGCAGCTTGAAGATCTTCTCGATCGGGTCGTCCACCCCACGCCAGGCCGGCTCGAGCAGCATCTGGTCGATGCCGCCGATGTAGGTGTCGAGCACCGCGAGCAGCAGGTCCTGCTTGCCCGGGAAGAAGTGGTAGAGGCTGCCGCTGTTGACGCCCGCCCGCGAGAGGATGTCCGCGATCGAGGTCGAGCCGTAGCCCTTCTCCCAGAACAGGTGCATGGCCGCCTCGAGGATGCGCCACCGGGTGTCAGTCGGGACTTGATTGATCATTCAACCAAGTTTGATACACGGCCCTGCCGGGTGCAAGATCAACTGCGCCGAAGCTCCTGGCACGAACGGGATCGCCGGCATCGCGGCCGCTCCTGCGCCACCGGACGCAGTAGTCACGTGCGTCCGCCCGAGTCACAGGCGCGACGGCCGGGCGCTCTTGTCGCCGCAAGCATGGCCGTTCGCACGCAATACCCGCTGTTCGAGTGCATGGACGCGCGCCGCGACGCGCCTTGACGGTCACGGACTTGCCGACGTCGACCTTCGAGCCGTCCGCGGCGGTCACAACGTAGCCGTTGGTCGTCCAGGCGAGATCGCCCGAGACGCCGACAGCGACGTCGACCGACGAATCGTTCGCGATCGTGAGTCCCGCCGCTTGCGAAGCGGCCAAGTCCGCCGTGATCGGTCAATGCTGTCCGCTGCTGCAGCGCTCTGCCAGAATGTTCGAGGACGAGCTGGCTCCGCCAAGTCGATGGCCGGGCGTCGTGCGGGTCGATGGAGGTCGATGATGACTCTCGACCACGCCGCCTCCGCGGCATCGTGACGGTAAGGAAGTGGACGAGAAATTCAGTCGGGACAACAGGTCAAGGCGTTCGCGGTCAACCCTTCCCGGGCGTTGCCCTGGCGACGCCGAAGCGCGCCGATGCTGACGACGATGGACACTCCAGACCAGGCCTTCATGCGCCGTGCCATCGAGCTGGCGCGACAGGCGGAAGCGGCCGGCGAAGTGCCGGTCGGCGCGTTGATCGTGCGTCACGGCGCAGTGATCGCCGAAGGATTCAACCGGCCGATCTCGTCGCACGATCCCACCGCGCATGCCGAAATGATCGCGTTGCGCGCAGCCGCGGCGCGCAGCGACAGTTACCGCCTGCCGGGCACGACGCTGTACGTTACGCTCGA
>Ga0224500_10001515_pt1 | contig 13618 bp, 10 predicted proteins | sample SF_Oct11_sed_USG_FD_168126 | JGI IMG/M metagenome (GOLD analysis project Ga0224500, IMG submission 168126) | Sediment microbial communities from San Francisco Bay, California, United States - SF_Oct11_sed_USGS_4_1 | ecosystem: Environmental > Aquatic > Marine > Sediment | place: USA: California... | reverse complement strand
CCGGCGGCGGGTCAGTGGGCGTACGAGATACGCGGGCCGGAGACGTACCCGACGCTGGAGGGCCGTGAACTCGGGGAACCGTTCGTCGAGGAGCGTGTCTGGGCGCGTGCCCTGCCGTTCTTCGCGCAGGATGTCATCAATCTCGGTTTCGACCTGCCGAATCCCTACGGAACCGCGGTGGTCGGAGCCGTCCTGCGCCAGGACATTCAGCTGAGCAACCTCAAGGTGGGCGTGAACGGCCAGCCGTGGGAGAAGATCGGTTTCGTCGATTTCGGTCAACCGCGAGAGGAGAATTCCACGGTCCAGGCGAAGCTCGACGCCTGGCTGTTCCCGTTCATGAACGTGTACATGATCGGCGGCGCGATCGATGGCCATGCCGACCTCGAGGTCGGCGTGCCGGGTGACGAGCTGCTGGATTTCCTCGGTCTGGGCGTGCTCTGCGCACCGCCCATCGGCACGCCGGCCGATATCTGCAGCCGGACCCTGGCGAGCAAGGCCCGTGTCGACTACACCGGCAGCAACGTGGGGGTCGGCGTCAACCTGGCGATGGGCTGGGACAGGTTCTTCGTCACGCTGCCGATCACCTACGTCTGGAGCGACATCAGCGTGATCGACAGCACGGTCGAGGCCTTGAACGTGTCGCCGCGCATCGGCGTCACCGGCGACGTGGGCGACATGGGCGTGATCGCGGTGTTCGTGGGTGCAACCTACCTCGACGCCACCGTCGGCCTGAGCGGCCGCTTCTCCTTCGATACGTCCGGCGTGCCGGGGCTGGACGACACCAGCACGATCAACTTCAAGCTCACCGAGACGAACAAGGACAAGTGGAACTACGTCGTCGGGGGCAACTGGGACGTGTCCAAGCGCTGGAGCGTTCTGGTCGAGGCGGGTGTCGGCGGATCGCGCGAGAACCTGATCGTGGGCGCGACCTATCGGTGGTGAGCCCGGTCCCGGGGTCCGCGTGCCACCACGTTCGCGGTCCCGATGCCCCGGTACGACGCCACGCCGCCAGTCACCCCGGCGACCGCATCAGCCGCCGTTTCGCAGCATGTGCGCCAGCAGGGCCTGCGACAACTCGCCGGTTTCGAGCAGTCCCTTCTTCTTCTGATACTGCAATACGGCCGAGGTCAGTTCCGGGCCCGCCTGGCCCAGTTTGCCGGGGCTGTACCCCATCCGGATCAATGACTTCTGAGTTTCAACGATCAATGTCTGGTCGATGGCGGCTGCCGGTGGAGCCGCTGCTGCCATCCGCTGTTCGATGCGTGCCTGTTCAGCCCTCTGCTGCGCCTCCCATTCGGCCCTGCGCCGCTCCGCCTCCGCCTCTTGCCTGCGCTGCTGCTGGTCGTTGGCGATCGCGCTGGTTGCGCCGATCACGCCACCGACGATCGCTCCCTTGCGGGCGGCTTTGCGGCCACCGACCATGTTGCCGAGGATCGCTCCGCCCAGCGCGCCGTCGAAGGCGCCGGCATGGCTGTAGACGGGCTGCAGCCCGATGGCCGTCACGATCACGCCGGTCACGAGCCGTGCTGTGTTGCGCTTCATCGTAGGTTACTCACCAGTTTTCCATCGGCCCAGACCTCGAGCAGCTGCTTGCCATCCGGGGTCGTGACGCGGACTTCTCCTTCGGGCCAGCCCGCCTTGAAGGTTCCGGCTATCACGCGCCCGTTCGCCGCGGTGAAACGGCCTTTCCCCTGCGGCACGCCCGCCGCGAACTGCCCTTCGTACACGTCGCCATCCGAAGCTTCGTAGCGTCCTTCGCCGGAGAACAGTCCGGCGGCAAAGCCGCCCTTGTAATAGTCTCCATTGGCGCCCAGCCATTCACCGGTGCCTTGCAGTTCGTCGTCCGCGAAGGTCCCGCGAAACTGGTCGCCGTTCGCCAGGACGAGGTGGCCGGCGCCATTCATCTTTCCATGCTTCAGCTCGCCGGTGTACCGGTCGCCTGCCACCGACGTGGCGAAGCCATTACCGGACAAGTCCGCCTCGCGCAGCTGGCCTTCGTACGTGATGCCTGCCGCGGTGATCGCGCGCACGTAGCCGTCGATCCTGTTGTCCCTGAACTGGCCCTCGAACCGGTCATGTCCGCCTGCATCCGCGATGACGTCCAGGACGCCACGCCCGTTCGCCTTGCCGTCCCGCATCTCGCCGACATAGCGGCCGAGAAGCCTGCCGTCGTCGATCCAGCTCAGGACGCCGCTGCCGCTTGCGCGCCCGTTGGCATCGCATTCGCCGGACCAGGAGATCACCACCCTGGTCTGCGGGTTGTCATCGTCATGCACGGTGCATCCCGAGATCGGATCCGCGTGCCAGGTCTCGGCCTGTGCGCCGCCGCCGAGCAGCGTTGCAAGCAGCAGTGCTGCCCTGCCGAGTCCGTGTTGCATTGGTGCGCGCATTGTCTGTCTCGTGCGTGAGGTCGGAAACCATGACATCAGCGGCGACTCCCCGGGCGGCGCCTGCGAGCGGAATCGCAGCAGGACGCGTGCGAACCGATCAACTCAGCGCCGGCTCGGCATCGGCGCCGGCCGGGCCGGCAACGGCATCGGCATCGGGCGCGGCGGCGGGGCTGGCGGGCGCGCGATCGGATGCTCCGGACGCGGTCGCGAATAGTAGGGTGGCCGCACGCCGACGACCGGCGGCCCGTAGCCGCGATTGTAGTACCAGGGGTCGTAGTACCCGCCGCCGTAGTACATGCCGACGCTGCCATGCATGGTGACGTTGTCCGAATCACTGCAACTCGACAGCAGCAGCGCGCACCCCAGCGCGGCGCCAGCCGCGAGCAGCGCGCGAGGCAGGCATTGCCCTCTCATGGCTGGGCCTCCGTTGCGTCGGGCGAGGTCCAGTGGATGATGCCAATGACGCCACCCTTCGGGTCGCCGATCACGGCAATGTTGCCGTTGAGGACGGTCTCATCGGGCGGCAGCAGGACCTTGCCGCCCGCGGCTGTCGCGGCGGCAACCGTTGCGGCAATGCTCTCGACCTGCACGTACGGCAACCAGCCCGGCGGTCCCTCGCTCGGCGGCAGCGGGGTGATGCCGGCCCGGGCATGGCCGCCCGATTCGAGCAGCACCCGGTCGCCCTCGGCTTCTCCCGCCGGGAAGACTCTGTACCCGAGGCGCGCGTACACCGCCGCGGCTGCAGCCGTGTCATGCGTATACAGGTCCACCCAGAAGAACTCGCCCGGCCCGACCGGCTCGTCGGCGGGATCACCGCTGTCGGAATGCATGAGTCCGACGACCGCGCCCTGGGGGTCCCGCACGATCGCCTGGATGCCGCGACCGGGCACCGGCGTCGCGGGGTGCAGGACGCCGAAGCCCTGCTGCTTGAGCGCAGCAAGCGTTCCGTCCATGTCGGCCACCGACACGAAGCTGATCCAGCGCGTACCGACGGTCCCGCCCGGTGACGCTTCCGGCCGGAACACGCCGCCGATGAGGCGGTTGCCGGTTGCGATCACCATGTAGTCGCCACTTTCCGAGACGGCCTGAAAGGTCCAGCCGAACACGTGGCCGTAGAAGTCACGCGCGGCACCCGGGTCCGCGGTGACCAGGTCGAACCAGACGAACTTGCCGGGTATGACCGTTTTCGTCGGCGGATCGACGATCGGTGGCAGGCGCGTCGCTCCAAGCGCCGCTGCACCGTGCCAGGCGACAGCGAGCAGCAGCATCGACAGCAATCGTTTCATGAGGCTCCTATTGCGCCGGCTTCCGACGGATCAGCGGCCCGCGTGACTTGCGTGAACCTCGAGCCAGGCGTCAAAGGCTCTGGTGCCGTTGAGCTTCATGTTGAACTGCCGTCCGGCCCGGAGGCAAGCCTCGAACAGGTTCTGGCCGTGCGATCGATCGCAGGCAATGACGAAGCCGGGGGCACGTCCTTTCAGGTTGATCAGCTGGACACGGATGCCATGCAAGCCGGTTGCGACATAGACTGGATTGGCGATCGCGGGCCGCTCGACGTCAACCGCCACCAGCCGCTGGACCACTTCCAGGGAGCTGCGGCCCCACAATCCCAGCAGCACCAGTCCGTCGGTCACGTCCGTGTAGCCGGCTTCCGGCCACTGTGGTGCCATTGGTCCGGCGAGGTCGAAGAGGATCGCCTCGCCAGGCTTCAGGCATCCGACCAGCGCCTGACCAGTCCACAGGGCGTGGCCCGGCGTCAGGGCGCCCAGCTTTGCGGCAGCCGGCCCTTGCACGACGGCCTTCGGACGATGGCTCAGGTCCACGAGCATGACCTCACCGTCACCCGCGGGCGGTGCGAAGTCCTCGACCACCGGCCAGCCCGCCAGATCGCGTTCCAGGGGCTTTCCGGCCCAGTCAGGCAGAACGATCGCCCGGGTACGTGTGATCACAGCTTCATCCTCTCGCCAGCGGGGTCGTAGAACGGCGGCTTCACGAAATCTGCCTCGATCTCCCGCTCGTTGAACCAGAGCCTGACCTTGCCGCCTTCCCGCCAGTCCGGGTGCTTGTCAACCAGCGCCAGCCCGAGGGTCTTGTCGAGCAGCGGGCTGTAGCGAATGCTGGTGACGCGGCCGAGTTGCAGCGGGCCATTGACCACCAGACAGCCGTCGGCGACCGGCGACCTGCCATTCAGGCTGAACGCGACGACCTGTTGCTGGAGATCCTGCTCCGAATACAGGTCCAGCATCGGCTTGCCGACTGTTTCCGTCTTCTTGCGATTCAGCATCCAGCCGAACGACGACTCGACAAGACTGGTAAACGCATCGGTATCGAGACCGGGAACGACGTGTCCCTTCTCGAGCCGGCAGATGTTCAGGGCTTCGAGTCCAAATGGCTTCAGGCCCAGCGGCGCGCCTGCTTCCAGAAGCCGGTTCCACAGGTGGGCCGCCTGGCTGGAAGGGCAGAGCAGTTCGTAACTCAATTCACCCAGGAAGCCCATGCGCATCGCGATGAGCCTGACGCCCGCAACCTCCAGGTGCGTCCAGCTCAGGAACGGCAGTCCCTGGTCGGAGACGTCGGCGTCGGTCAGTTTCGCGAGTATCTCCCTGGCCCGGGGTCCCGCGAGATTGATGCTCGCGCGGGTCTCGGTCAGGTTCACCAGCCAGACCTGCCAGTTCTCTTCGCGGCACCAGCGGGAGAACCACTCTTCGGTGACGGGCGCCCGGCCCGTCGTGGTGGTCACGAAGTAATCGTGATCCCCGAGCTTGAGTGCAACGCCATCGTCGAGGAGTATCCCCGCCTGGTTGCAGGCCGCGTAGTACAGGATCTTGTCGTCGGCGAGGTTGTCCACTTTCCGCGTCATGATGCGGTTCAGCAGCTTCTCGGCGTCGGGTCCGAACACCCGGAACTTGCCCAGCATCGAAACGTCGCAGATCCCCGCTGCGCGATGGACCGTGAGGCTCTCGGCCTCCTGATCCCCGAAGTCCATCACCCGCACCCAGGCGCCCATCCGGACGGCATTGCCACCCTGCGCGACCTGCACGTGATGAAGGGGCGAGAGCTGCGGATGATCGTGGATGCCGGCAGCCAGCGAGCCCAGGCTGATCGTCGACACCGGAGGTCTCGTGGTCGGCAGGTCCCGGGCCCCCAGTTCCGGCCGCTTCTTCGCGAGCAGGTGGGCGAAGTTGGCTTCGCACATGCCACCCTGGCATGTGCCCTGCGTCGCGGTCGTGTAGCGTTTGCAGGTCTCGATGTTGTCGAACCCCTCGGCGACAGCCTGCTCGATGTTCGCTTCGCTGACGTCGTGGCAGTAGCAGACGAAAGTCTTCTTCTTGTTCTTCTCCGCACTCAGGAGCGGCTGCAGCGAGACTGCCCTGGCGCCTGCCGCGCGCTCGAGCACTTCTCCGGCCCCTTGCTCGATCGACGCGGTATCGATGCCGAGGCTCTGCAAGGCCCGTGCGGCAGCGATCCTGCCCTGCGCCTTGATCGCCTCGGGATCCTCGAGGCCCAGCACTCGTCCCGCCGCCTGATAGGCGGCCGGCAGCGCGTGGGGCAGATAGAAGTTCAGTGCGGGATCGTAGACCATCCGGGCCCCGACCTGTCCCAGCAGCTTGTGCTGCGGGTAGCGGCCGGACGAGGCCACGATCGTGTCGCACGGCACGGTCTGGGCATCGGAGCCATCGAGGGCAGCGAGCGTCGCCGCGGTGATCCTCTTGCGGCCGTGGGAGCCGGTCAGCGTGTAGCCGGCCCAGATCCTGACGCCTTTCTCGGCGAGCCGGGTCCGCAGCGTTTCGGCAAGGCCTTCCTTGCGGAAGTCGACCAGGCCCGCGAGGCTGACTCCTCCTGCGAGCAATTGCAGCGCAACCTCGGCCATGTAGTCGTCGCCACCGGCGAGCAGCACCTGCCGCCCGGGCTTGATGCCCCAGAGGTGAATCAGTCTCTGCGCCGCCTCGGGCAGCATCACGCCGGGCCGGTCGTTGTGCGCGAATATCATCGGCATCGAACCGGTTCCGGTCGCGATGACGGTTGCGCGGGGCCTGACCATGTGGCTGCGCTCAACGAAATCCTCGCCGCCGCCGCAGGACTGGACGCAGACCGCCAGCCCGTCGGGGAAGATGGCCGATACCGTGGTATGCGTGAGGACCTTGACGTTGCCGTGCTGCTCGAGCCGGCGGATCGACTCCTGCGCCCGACGGTGACCGGCTTCGCCCTGATAGGCCTCGAATCCGCCCAGGTGTGCGTCTGCTTCGGCCAGGACGACCCTGACGCCGGCCTGCGCCGCGGTGATGGCCGCCTCCATGCCGGCGAGCCCGCCGCCCACCACCAGCAGTTCCGGGCTCAGGTTCACCGAGTCAAAGCGTGCCTGGGTCGTCAGCGGCTTGACCTCGGCCATGCCGCCGGGCATGGCGCGGATCGTCTCCTTGACCCGCTTCCAGAACCACTGCGGCTTGTAGAACATCTTGTAGTAGAAGCCGGTGGGCATCGCCCAGGAGAACGCGTCGGCGATCGCCTTCGGATCGAACTCGACGTTTCCCTGGGGTTCCACGACCATGCCTTCACGAACGGTCGTCTGGCAGGTCTTGACGTGCATCCGCCCGTCGACAGTCATCGTGCAGCGGGAGCAGTGGCCGCTCAGGCACGCGGGCGACCTGCGCCGGTGATACTTGAACGAACGCGAGAACGTGTCCACTCCCGCAGCCAGCAGCGCGGCAGCGACCGTGTCCCCTTCGAATGACTCGATGGGCTTCCCGTCATAGTGGATTTTGACCGGTCGTGACCGGTCGAAGACCTGTGTCGGACTCTCGGGCAGTCGGCCAGTCATGGGGAAGTTTCCTCGATCGCGCGGATTTCATGAGTGGCAATGTTGCGCCGGACCTTGATCCAGTCCTTGCAGCCCATTGCGTGGAACCACCATTCGTCCTGGAATCCCGGCATGTTGTCGTGGAGGAAAAGGTAGTCGCACCACGCCCTCATGTCGGCGCCTTCATCCGGCGCGCGCTTGCACTCGCCGCCGAACTTGAATTCGTAGGGGTTGCGGCGCCCGCAATTTGGACAATCAATCAGAAATGCCATGCGTAACCCCCGGTCACAGGATGATTTCGCGAACCAGTCGCCTGTTGTAGAACCTGTCGAGCCCGAAATGCCTGATCTTCTCGGGCATTTTTCCGGTGGCGATGTATTCGGCCGAGTACTTGCCGCTGGCCGGCACCGCCTTGAACCCGTAGTAGCCCCACGCGATGTCGAGCGACAGGCCGTCGATGCCGCACCCGCCCATCACCGGCGCCGAGTCGCCGGTGCAGTCGCAGATGCCGGACCACGTGCGCACGATCCGGACGTGGGCCAGGTCGGGAAAATACTCGACGATCTTGACGGCCCGGTCCGCCGACTCTTCCCAGGTCGTGTACGAACCCCACGACTGGAAGTGGTCCAGCGGCCCGCCCAGGATCAGGTCGCCCTTCAGCGTCTGCTGGGTGTAGAAGTGCAGGCGCGGGGAGGCGACGTAGTAGTCCAGAAACGGCGCCATGATGTCGGTGGTCATCACCTGCATCACGATGGTCGTCACCGGGAACTTCATCCCGATCATGCGGCCGATTTCCGACGAGTAGCCGCCGACGGCGACATGGACTTTGCCCGCCGCGATGTGGCCCGCGCTCGTCTGCACGCCGGTGACCTTGCCCGCGTCGATGTTGAATCCGGTCACCTCGACGCCGACGCAGATGTCGACACCGTACCGGGCACATGCCTTCGCGTATCCCCACACCGCTGCATCGTGGTGGACCGTTCCGCCCTCGGGATGGAACTGGGCGCCGAAGATCGGCAGCGCGGGCCGGTCGCTGACGTCCAGCGCAGGGACCAGCTTCTTCAGTTCCTTCGGGTTGAGCATCTCGATCTTGATGCCAGCGCGGCGCTGGCTGTCGCTCAGCATGCGCATGGCGGCCAATTCCGGGTCGCTGTGCGCCAGCGCGATCAGGCCTTTCTTCTGGACCATCAGGTTCCATTCCAGCTCGGAGCTCAACCCGTCCCACATCTCGAGGCTTTCCTTGTAGAAGGGCAGCGTCTCGTGTGCGCGCTTGTTGGCACGGACCATTTCGGTGTTCCGGCCCGAGCCGCCGGATCCGATGTAGCGTCGCTCGAGCACCGCGATGCGCTTGATGCCGTGATAACGGGCAAGGTAATAGGCTGCCGCGAGGCCGTGCAGGCCGCCGCCGACAATGACGACGTCATAGCTCTTCTGTGGCTGCTTGAACTGCAAAGGCTTCTGCATCTTGGCCATCGGCGCTCCTGTACGGGCGGGAGTCCTGCGCTTGCTGATCAGGCGTGTGCACCGTCGCGCGCCGGCGCGCTGAAGCGCCTGCGCTCTCGGTTGAACCGCATCGATAGGTCCCCCAGGCTCTGCTCGGCCGGCGTTGTCCGCAGGGCGGACTTGCCGGCACGTCGACGCCAACCCTGACACAGCCCGGTGCCATTGTAAAAATTGATTGTCGGAATGCCATACATTTATGAGATTGATGACTTGTCCAGCATCGACCTGACTCTGCAACGTTCCGAGCCCGACCGGCCATCTGCAATGCGTGGCGTGCAAAGACAAAAATTAGTCGTGCCGCGCCAATAGTCGGCGCACGCTTTGCGCCAGAATCCGCCACGACACCCATGGCCGAGAATCGGCCGCCAGACAATCGAACGGAGGTTGCATATGTCCGACGCTGCCAAACCGCTTGCCGGCAAGATCGCCGGTGGTCACCTGCTCGCGAAGGCGATGGCAGACAAGGGCATCAAGCGAATTTTCTCGGTCTGCGGCGGTTTCATCAATCCCGCATACATGGGTTGCGAGCATTTCGGCATCGAGGTCATCGGCTGCCGCAACGAGCTCGAGGCAGGCTTCATGGCCGCGGCAATGGCGCGTCTGACGCGTGAGCCCGCCGTCTGCCTGGCCGAGCCCAGCGGTTTCACCAACTACATCTCCGCCGTGGCCGAGGCGCACTACACCGGCGATCCGGTCATTTTCATCAGCGCTTCGGCGAATTCGAACAACTTCGACAATGCCGGGTTCAAGGAGATGCCGCAGGCGAACGTCGTCGAGTGCATGACGAAGTATGCAATCGAGGTCAACGATGCACAGCGGATAGGCTGGTTCTTCGACAAGGCCTACGACATCGCGAGCAACCAGCCGACCGGCCCGGTCCAGCTCGCGATTCCGACCAACTTCCTGTTTTCCGGGCGGGTCGAGCTCGAGCAGCGGGCCGGATCGCGCAAGTTCGACACGCGGCGGAAGAAAGTGCACAAGCCGGCACCGAACCCGGACGACATCGCCGAACTCCTGCCGCTGCTGCGGCAGGCACGCAGGCCGGTCATCATCGCGGGTCCTGGCACGTGGTTCAGCCACGCCGAGCAGGAGCTGCAGGCGCTGTCCGCCCAATACGGCATCCCGGTGTTCGTCCCGGTGACGCACCTGAAGCTCTACGACATGTCGCACACGGCGAACATGGGCATCGTCGACTATCACCAGAATCCGTGCTCCCGCATGATCGGGGAAGAGGCGGACCTCGTGCTGCTGCTGGGCGGTCGCCTTGATTTCCCGCTGAATTTCGGCGAAGCGCCGCTGTTCAACACCGAACTGAAGATGGTTGCGGTCAACCCGACTGCGCGCGAACTCAGCAACAACATGCTCGTCGACATGCGGGTGTGCAGCGACGTCCAGATGTTCCTGCAGGCGTTGCTGGCCAAATCCGCGGTCTTCGACGTCGAGGGCGACTGGCTGAATCGCGTCCGGCAGCGTCGCTCGGAGAGTTACGCGGAGTTCCGCCCGCTGCTCACGTCCGACGCCGAGCCCATCCACCCGCTGCGACTCTGCTACGACGCACTGATGTCGCTCGGCGAGGACGACATCATCGTCATCGACGGTGGCGACATCGCGGCGTGGTTCGAGACCGCGGTCGGCCTGTGGGCCCTGGAAGGGCGCAAGATCAAGGGTATCGTCAGTCCAGGCCCGTGGGAGCAGATGGGCACCGGCCCGGCCTACGCGACCGCAGCGAAGATGACCTACCCGGATTCGAAGGTCGTTCTCGTGACCGGGGACGGGTCGCTCGGCCTGGCGCCGGGCCTGACGCCGCTCGAGACATCGATCGATCACAACGCGCCGGTCACGATCGTCGTTGCCAACAATGCCCAGTGGGGAATGATCCAGTCGCAGCAGAAGGCGATGTGGGGACGGGTCTCCGCGACGAGCCTGCGCGACGTGAACTACGCGGCGATATTCGAGGGCGGCGGTGCGCACGCGGAGAGAATCACCGCTCCGGCGCAGTTGATGCCCGCGATCAAGCGCGCGCTGCAGAAGAACGATTCGATTTCGGCTCTGCTCGACGTCAAGACCGGGGCGGTCACTTCCCCGTTGACGCAGGGCCTGGTCGACATGCGGATCAAGACCTCGATCGAGTAACCCCGGCCTGCGGCAGGGCACGACACGTACCAGACCGGACCCAGGCGCGGATCCCAGCAGCGAGAGGAGAATAACGATGTCAAGCATCCAGGCCCTGCCAGACCATCTCTGGCGCCCGATGACCCAGCACCAGGTCCTGCGCGGGTCGCCGCCCAACCGCATGGTCAGTGCGAAGGGTTGCTTCATCACCGACCAGAATGGCAATCGCCTCCTCGATGCCATCGCCGGGCTCTGGTGCGTGAACGTGGGCTACGGACGCACCGAACTCGCCGAGGTGGCCGGCCGGCAGATGGCCGAGCTCAATTACCTGGCGCCGATCATGAGCAGCGGGCCCGTCGTCGACCTGGCCGAGAAACTCCAGCAGATGCTGGGTTTCGACAGCCACGTCTACTTCTCGTGCAGCGGCTCGGAGGCAAACGAAACCGCGTTCAAGATCGCCCGTCAGTACCACCTGCAGGCCGGCAACGGGGGTGAGAGACGGTTCAAGATCATTTCGCGTTACCGTGCCTACCACGGCAACACGATGGGCGCGATGGCGGCGACCGGGCAGGCGGAGCGCAAGATGGGCTACGACCCGGGCCCGGTCGGGTTCATCCACGTGATGCCGCCCTACCCGTATCGCAGGCACCCGAAGCTGACGGCCGAGGAGCATGGCGAGGAATGCGCGCGGCAGCTGGAAGAGACCATCATCCACGAGGGCGCCGAAACGGTCGCGGCCTTCATCATGGAGCCGCTGATCTCCGGCGGCGGCGTGCTCGTGCCGCCCGACAACTACATTCCGCGGGTCCGTGAAATCTGCGATCGCTACGGCGTCCTCCTCATATTCGACGAAGTCGTGTCCGGCTTCGGCCGGCTGGGCAAGATGTTCGGCTATCAGCACTGGGGAACCGAGGCGGACATCTACACGTTCGCCAAGGGGCTCGCGAGCGGCTACATCCCCGTGGCTGCGACCGTGGTCAAAGAACACATCTTCGAGAAGTTCGAAGGCGAACCGTCGAAGATGCAGCACTTCCGGCAGATCAATACGTTTGGCGGCCATCCGGTGGCTTCGGCGGTCGCACTGCGGGCCATCCAGATCGTCGAGGACGAAGGACTTGCCGACAACGCCGCAAAGGTCGGCAGCTACATGCAGCAGCAGTTCCAGCAGGCGCTTGCGGATCACCCGTACGCCGGCGAGATTCGCGGCAAGGGCATGATCATGGGCCTCGAGCTGGTCGAGGATCGGGAGACCAAGGTCCCGCTGGCGGACAGCGCCGTCATGCGCATCGTCGGAGATTGCGTCAGGAACGGCGTGATTCTCGGGCGCAACAGCAACACCGTACCGGGCCGCTGCAACGTGCTGCTGGTCGCGCCGCCGCTGGTGCTCAGCGAGAAGGAGGCGGACCAGATCGTGGAGACCGTGACGGGCGCCATGCGCAGGGCGATCCAGAAATAGGCGGCGACTGCGCGCCCGGCCGGACCAGCCAGGATTGCTGTGTGCGAGGCATGCCATGACGACGGACGGGAGTCCGTTCGCCGGGCGCGCGCCTGAAGTCCGGGGGCAGGGCGGGCGTCCCTGAGCTGACGGTTCCGGCGGAGTTGCTGGAGCATCCGGGCTCGGGTCCGACCACCCGGGTCGCGCCGGGCTGCCACGCGATCGCGCGGGGCGATCGCGCGGGCGCTGGATCAGCGCGCCGTGATGCCCGGCGATCGCTGCACTAGCAGCAACGCGCGAATCCCGTCTCGCACGCGCAACTCATGACAGGCCTGCGGTGCCCGTCTTGCGCCAGATCTTGTACGCGCCGACCGTCACGAGCGGGATCATGTAGATCACCATGTAGCCCCAGGCCATGTTGCCGTAGCCTTGGGCGACCAGCGCCGCTATGCCGAAGCTCGCCAGGATCATGCTCAGCGCAAGCGTGACTCCGCCCACGACAGCGTGTGTCTTCGGGTCGCACTTGCGGCCGCGACGTTCCAGCTGCCAGGCGTCGAGTCGCTCGTTGACTCCCTGCAGCAGGCCCGCGCAGGTCTGAATGATCATCGCGAACAGGACGATGATGTACAGCACCATGAGCCACGGGTGCTGGAGCTTTCCTATCATCCAGTACGTCGGCAGCGTCTGCTCCAGCGACTCGGGATACGCAGCCATGAACGTCATGTGAAACACCAGCGCCGGGAACGCCCCGGCGATGCCCGACGCGAATGCGCTGACGAAGCACTCGCCCCGCGTATGAAGGTCCTTCGCCGAGTACAGCAGGACGGGAACGACCGCGGCGCTGTAGAGCATCCACTGTCCGCCGCTGGCAAACCAGTTTCCGGTCGTGGGCGCATCACGGAACGCGAGCCTGATGGACTCGTGGTAGTCGATGAACGTCATCACGCTGAAGATCGTCAGCACGATCGTCAGCGCGATCATGCATAACGACATGGATTCCTGCAGGAGAGCCCGCCCGAAGTAGTTCAGCGCGACGACCGAGGCGAACAACAGCGCCACGCCCACCAGTGCGGGGATGCCGAACTGGTCGTTGAGTATGCTGGCCGCGGCCGAGCCATTCACGGCCAGGACGACGAACAGCGACAGCAGGAACAGGGCTTCGAACGCAATCCACCCGGGACCGACCAGCGTCTTCAGGAATCCGCGGTAGTCATAGTGTCGCGTCAATCGGGCCAGTTCGAAGCTCAGCGCCATGACCAAGGCGAAGCCGAGGGCCGCTACCGCGACCGCGAGCAGGCCGCCGACCGGGCCCCTCGAGCTGATGAACTGGGCAATTTCACGCCCCGTCCCGTAGGCGCAGCCAAAGATCACGCTCTGGAA
>Ga0224500_10001513_pt1 | contig 13638 bp, 13 predicted proteins | sample SF_Oct11_sed_USG_FD_168126 | JGI IMG/M metagenome (GOLD analysis project Ga0224500, IMG submission 168126) | Sediment microbial communities from San Francisco Bay, California, United States - SF_Oct11_sed_USGS_4_1 | ecosystem: Environmental > Aquatic > Marine > Sediment | place: USA: California... | reverse complement strand
GTTCAGCGCGCGGCGCCACAGCGGCCGGCGCCGCCACGCCAGAGACGGCAGCGGACGCGCGCCGCTGCGCATCGCATCCTGCAGGCTGGCGCGCAGCTCGGCCGCGAACCCCGCATCGTCCACGAACACGTTGGCCTCGCGCGCGAGAAGCAGGCTGAAGGGATCGATGTTGGAGGAACCCACGCACGCCTGGCGGCTATCGAACACCGCGACCTTGGCGTGCAGAAAGCTGTAGTGGTACTCCTCGATGCGAATGCCCGCATCGAGCAGCGTGCCGAATAGTGCGCGCGACGCGTAGTGCGGCACGAGGTACTCGACCAGTCCCTGCACCAGCAGCACGACCCGCACGCCGCGTTGCGCTGCAGCCGCGAGCGCCTGCCGGAACCGGCGCCCTGGGAAGAAGTACGCGTTGGCGATGAGAATTTCCTCGCGCGCGCCTTCGATCAGCTCGAGGTAGGCGTCTTCGATGTCGCGCCGATGGCGCAGGCTGTCTCGCACCACCAGCGCGGCGCGCTGGCCCGGTGCGAGCGGCACGGGTGCCTGAGGCGCCGGCGGCAGCGGCTGCGTGTGCCGAGCGGTCAGCGCCACGAGCCGCCACAGGCGCGCCGCCTCGGCGCGCACCGCGGCGGTCAGCGGCCCTTCGACGCGCACCGCGTAGTCGTAGCGCGGGGTGGTGTCGTTCGGCGCGTCGTAGTCATCGATCACGTTGATGCCGCCGACGAAAGCGCAGCGGCCATCGATGCAGGCGAGCTTGCGGTGCATGCGTCGCAGGCGGTTGCGGCGCAGCGTCCACGGACTGATTTCCGGACGGTAGACCAGCACCCGGACGCCGGCCTCGGCGAGCATGCGCCGGAAGCGCGGCGCGAAATCGCGCGCGCCGAAGCCGTCGATGAGCAGGTGCACCGCGACGCCGCGCGCCGCCGCACGCGCGAGCGCGTCGGCAACCAGGCTGCCGGTCTCGTCATCGGCAAAAATGTAGGTCTCGAGAAAGATCTCGCGCCGGGCGGCGTCGAAGGCATCGACCAGCGCGGGAAAGTACTGCTCGCCATTGCGCAGCAGCGTGACCCGGTTGCCGTCGATATAGCGCATCGCGCTACGCGGGCTGCACCACTGCGCCCAGCGCCAGGTGGTCCGACAGCAGCGACCAGGGCGCGCCGACGTGCACGCTCGCCTCGACGACGCTGAAGCCGCGCACGTAGATGCGGTCCAGGCGCAGCACCGGGAGCAGGCTCGGGTAGGTGCGCGCCGGCCGCGCGCCGTAGATGGCGGTCACCTCCTGCATGCCGAGGCGTTCTTCGAGCACCCGGGTGGCGCGCTGGCGCCAGTCGTTGAAGTCGCCGGCGATGACCATGGGCAGGCCGCGCGACGCCACCTCGCCGAGCCGCTCGACGATGGCGTCGAGCTGGCGCCGGCGCCCGCGCTCGTGCAGCGAAAGGTGCACGCAGACGCAATGCACGTTTTGCCGCCAGCCCGGGACCGCCACCACGCAGTGCAGCAGCCCGCGGCGCTCGAAGCGGTGGCTCGAAATGTCCGCGTTCTCCATCGACACGATCGGAAAGCGCGAGAGCACGGCGTTGCCGTGATGCCCGGAATGATGCACGCGATTGAGGCCGTAGGCATACTCCCAGCCGTCCTGCTTCAGGTACTCGTGCTGCGGCGCGCTCGGCCAGGACGCAAAGCGCAGCGCATGACGCGCATTGAGGCCCTGCACTTCCTGCAGGAACACGAGGTCGGGCTCGAGGGCGTTCAGGCCCTCGCGCAGCTCGTGGATCACCATGCGCCGGTTGAACTGCGACAGGCCCTTGTGGATGTTGAGCGTGACCAGGCGCAGGGACGCGCTCATGCGCGAGCGCACCGCGCCGGCAGCATGGCGATGGCGTCGCGATTCGACCACGAGAAGCACGCCGCCGCGGCGTCGCGCCACGGCAGCCAGCGCTGCGCGCGATGCTCCAGCGGCGCCAGGCGCACGGCGAGCGGCGCCGGAACCGAAAGGCTGAACACGTGCTCGGTGTTGTGCGTGGTGCCGACCGGGAAGCGTCCGCGCCAGTGCGCATAGATCTGAAATGCATTGGCGAGCCGCCAGTCGACGAAACGCGCCGGCGCCGCATCGATCCCCGTTTCCTCGAGCACTTCGCGTCGCGCCGCATAAGGCAGCGGCTCGTCCAGGCGCTCCAGCGACCCCGTCACCGATTGCCAGAACCCGGCGCGGCGTGCGCGCTCCAGCAGCAGCACGTCCAGCGCCGGCGTGTGAATCACCACCAGCACCGACTCGGGCAGCTTGGCGCTCATGCCGACCTGGCGCGAAACAGCTCGGGCAAGGCGAGCGCATGGCGCGCGTCCAGGAACACCGCGAAAAACGGCTTGCCGCGCTCGGCCCAGTATGCCGCGCTCGCGGCGAGGACGTCGAGCAGCACGCCCAGATCGTCGGCCGGCAGGTCCTCGTAGCCCGAGAACAGGAACACGTGGCCGTCGCCCGCGCGCCAGTCGAGGTCGCCCAGGCAGTCTTCCAGCGCGTCCCAGTTGCCGCCGAACCAGGCCGGAAAGCCGAGCGCCAGCGCGATGCGCTCGAGCAGCGCCTCCTTGCCGTCGGCGCCGCCCAGGTCGACGCGCGCCAGATCGAGGCGCGTGGCGCGCACGGCGTCCTCGACTTCGGTGCCCTGCGCGGTCCGGTACACGCCGGAACGCGCGGCGTCGCTCAGCCTTTGCGCGAGCTTGCCCATGGCCTATTCGCGAATGCGCCTGAAGGTCCGGTAGTGATCCTGCGTGTAGTAGTACTCGCCGTCTCCGCCCGCCACGATACGCCGCGCGCCGCGGTCGCGCGCGCCCGGCGTGGGCACCGTGTACTCGCGATAATAGCCGCCCGCGCGCCCGGGCAGCCGGCCCTCGCGATTATGGAACGCCGTGCCGTCCCGCGCATGGGGAAACGGCCCCCCGGCCTTGATCAGCGACAGCGTCTGGCGCGCCTCGGGCGGCAGCTCGGCGAGCGCGATCTCGCCCGCGCAAGCGCTCGCCGCGAACGCCAGGACGAGCGCCCAGGCGAGTCTCACTGCGACGGATTGCGCAGCCGGATATGGAGCTCGCGCAGCTGCTTTTCGGTCACCGCGGAGGGCGCCCCGGTCAGCAGGTCCTGTCCGCGCTGCGTCTTCGGAAACGCGATCACGTCGCGAATGGCGTCGGCGCCGGCCATCAGCGCCACCAGGCGATCGAAGCCGAACGCGATGCCGCCGTGCGGCGGGGCGCCGTACTGCAGCGCGTCGAGCAGAAAGCCGAACTTGGCGCGCTGATCCTCGGCGGAGATCTTCAGGCCGCGGAACACCTGCTGCTGGATCTCCGGGCGATGGATGCGCACCGAGCCGCCCGCCACTTCCCAGCCGTTCAGCACCAGGTCGTAGGCCTTGGCATAGGCTTTTCCGGGCGCCGATTCGAGGTACTGCTCGTGCCCGTCCTTGGGGCTGGTGAACGGATGGTGCCGCGCCTTCCACTGCCCCGATTCTTCGTCCTGCTCGAACATCGGGAAATCCACCACCCACAGCGGCCGCCAGCCCTTCTCGGCGAGGCCGCGCTCGTGGCCGATCTTCTGGCGCAGCGCGCCGAGGCAGGCGTTCGCCGCCACCGCCTTGTCGGCGGCAAAGAAGATGAGATCGCCGTCCGCCGCGCCGCTGCGCGCGAGGACCTCGTCGAGCGCGCGCGCGTGCAGGTTCTTCACGATCGGCGACTGCAGGCCCGCGGCGCCTTTGGCGCGCTCGTTGACCTTGATCCAGGCAAGGCCCTTGGCGCCCAGCGTCTTCACGTAGTCCGTGTAGGCGTCGATCTCGCCGCGCGTCAGCGCCGCGCCGCCCGGCACCCGCAGGCCCGCCACGCGGCCCTCCGGCGCATTCGCCGGTGCGGCGAACACCTTGAAATCCACGTCCTTCATCACCTCGGTGAGCTCGACGAGCTTCAAGGGCACGCGCAGGTCCGGCTTGTCGACGCCGTAGTCGCGCATCGCGTCCTCGTAGCGCAGCACCGGAAACGGATCGGGCAGCGCGACGCCGAGCACGTCCTTGAACATGTGGCGCGCCAGCTGCTCCATCAGGGCTCGGATCGCCGCCTCGTCCATGAACGAGGTCTCGATGTCGATCTGCGTGAACTCGGGCTGCCGGTCGGCGCGCAGGTCCTCGTCGCGGAAGCATTTCACGATCTGGTAGTAGCGGTCGAACCCCGCGATCATCAGCATCTGCTTGAACAGCTGCGGGCTCTGCGGCAGTGCGTAGAAGTGCCCGTCGTGCAGGCGCGAGGGCACCAGGAATTCGCGCGCCCCTTCGGGCGTGGACTTGTACAGCACCGGCGTCTCGATATCGATGAAGCGGTGCGCGTCGAGGAAAGCGCGCGCGGCCGACGCCGCGCGGTGGCGCAGGCGCAGGTTGCGCTGCATCGGCTCGCGCCGCAGATCGAGCACGCGGTGCTCCAGCCGCACCGCCTCGGAGAGATTCTCCTCGTCCAGCTGAAACGGCGGCGGCGCTGACGGGTTGAGGATCTCGAGCACGTCGGCCAGCACCTCGACCGCGCCCGAGGCGAGATCGGGGTTGGCCGTGCCTTCGGGCCGCGCGCGCACGCGGCCGGTGACGCGCAGGACGAACTCGCCGCGCACCCGGTCGGCCGCCTTGAACGCATCCCCGCGATCCGGGTCGCAGACCACCTGCGCCAGCCCGTCGCGATCGCGCAGGTCGATGAAGATCACGCCGCCGTGGTCGCGCCGGCGGTGCGCCCACCCGGCGAGCGTCACCTGCTGGCCGATGAGCGCGGCCGAGAGCTCGGCGCAGTAGTGCGTGCGCACGGCGGCGCTTACCTGCCCTGGTCGGGCGAGACCACGCCCATGGAAATGATGTACTTGAGAGCCGTGTCCACGGACATGTCCAGCTCCACCACGTCCTTGCGCTGCATCATGACGAAATAGCCGCCGGTCGGGTTCGGGGTCGTCGGCACGTACACGCTCACGTAGTCGCCCGGCAGATGCTGGACGACGTCGCCCCCGGGCCGCCCGGTCAGAAACGCGATGGTCCACATGCCCTCGCGCGGCCACTGCACCAGCAGCGCCTTGCGGAACGCCTGGCCGCTCGAGGAAAACAGCGTGTCGGAGATCTGCTTGACGCTCGAGTAGATCGAATTGACGACGGGAATGCGGTGCAGGATCGCGTTCCACAGCTGCAGCAGGCGCGCGCCGAGGAAATTGGTGGCGAGCACGCCGGTGACGAACACGATCACCAGCGTCAGGATCACGCCGAGCCCCGGCACGTGCACGCCGAGAAAGCTTTCGGTGCGCCACTGCGGCGGCAGCAGCAGCAGCGACTGGTCGAGCGTTTCCACGATCAGCTTCAGCACCCAGATGGTGATCACCAGCGGGATCCAGATGAGCAGTCCGGTAATGAAATATTTCCGCACGCGACCTCTATAAAGAAAAAAGCCCGGCTCGCGCCGGGCCGGTATCGAGCCCGGCTGGGGCTAACTGTCCGAGTTCGCGGCCGCCGGCGACTTGGCCGCCTGCGGCTTGGCTTCGGTCTTGGGCTCCGCCTTGGACTCGGGCTTGGCCTCCGCTTTGGCGTCCGGCTTGGCCTCCGCCTCCGCCTTCGCCTCGCCCTGCGCGCCGGGCTTGGCTGCCGCCTTTCCGGATCCCTTGAAATCGGTCGCGTACCAGCCGCTGCCCTTCAGCTGGAAGCCTGCCGCGCTCACCAGTTTGCGCAAGCTCGGCTTGCCACAGGACGGGCAGGCCGTCAGCGGCGCTTCCGACACCTTCTGCAGGTACTCGTCCTGAAAGCCGCAGTCCGCGCACCGGTACTCGTAGATCGGCATCCTCGTAATCCGCAAGTTCCTGAATCGGCGGGCATTATAGCGCCAACCGCCGACCTAGAACGGGATATCGTCCGCCATGTCGTCGAACTTGCCCGCGGGCTTCTTGGCCGCCGGGCGCGACGCCGGCTCGCTGCGGGGCTCCGCGGCCTCGGCGCCCGCCGCCGCCGCGCGCGGCTCGCCCGCACCCGCGCGCGAGCCGAGCATCTGCATCACGTCGCCGCGGATCTCGGTGCTGTAGCGGTCGTGGCCTTCCTTGTCCTGCCACTTGCGCGTGCGCAGGCTGCCCTCGACGTACACCTGCGAGCCTTTCTTCAGGTACTCGCCGGCGATCTCCGCCAGGCGGCCGAAGAAGGCGATGCGGTGCCACTCGGTCGCCTCCTTCATCTCGCCGCTCGCCTTGTCCTTCCAGCGGTCGGTGGTGGCGACGCGGATGTTGGTGACCGCTTCCCCGCTCGGCAGGTACCGCGTCTCCGGGTCCGCCCCCAGGTTGCCCACTACGATGACCTTGTTGACCGATGCCATGGCTACCTCCCTTTGACCGTACTCATCGTAAACGACTCACCGCCGATCCGGTTGACCGGGCGCATGCCGTAGGCGATGGCGAGCCAGCCCAGCGCCAGCGCGGCGCAGCTGCCGAATACCGCGGCCGCGCCGTAGCGCCCCGCCACCCAGCCACCCAGCAGGCCGCCACAGAACAGGCCCAGCGTCTGCGCCGTGTTGTAGATGCCGATCGCGGTGCCGCGTGCGTGCGCCGGCGCGAGCCGCGACACCAGCGACGGAATCAGCGCCTCGAGGACGTTGAAAGCGCAGAAGAAGCCGAGCATCGCCAAGGCGAGGACCGCCACGCGCGGCCCGGAGAGGGCGAGGCCCCCTTCCGCCACGAGCAGCAGCGCGATCGCGCCGAGCATGACGCCGCGTCCCGCGTTGCGCCGATCGGCGTGCAGGATGGGCGGCAGCATGAGCGCGAACGACACCAGCACCACCGGCAGGTAGATCTTCCAATGCGCCTGCAGCGGCAGGCCGGCGGCCACCAGCAGCGGTGGCACCACCACGAACATCGCCATCTGCACCATGTGCAGCACGAAGATCCCGGCGTTGAGGCGCGCGAGCTGCGGGTCGAGCAGCGCCTTGCGCAGTTCACGGGGCGCGCCGGCGGTGAGCGCAGCCGCGCGGCGCGGCACGTCCGGTACCAGCCACAGCAGCACGCCGATGCCCGCCAGCGCCAGCACGCCGGTGAGCGCAAACAGTCCCCCCATGCCGATCACGTGGTAGAGCGTGGGCGCCGCGACCAGCGACAGCGCAAAGCTCGCACCGATGGTCGCACCGATCATCGCCATGATCTTCACGCGGTGCTGGTCGCGCGTCAGGTCGGCGGCGAGCGCCATCACCACCGCGGAGATCGCGCCCGCGCCCTGCAAACCGCGGCCGGCGATCGCCGTCCAGATGTCGTCGGCGCCGGCGGCGAGGAAGCTGCCGGCGGCAAACAGCGCAAGGCCGATCACCATCACGGGCTTGCGGCCCCAGCGATCGGAGGCCATGCCGAAGGGCAACTGCAGGATCGCCTGCACCAGGCCGTAGGCGCCGAGCGCCACGCCGACCAGCACGAGGTCGTCGCCGCCAGCGAGCTGCGGCGCGTGCACCGCGAACACCGGCAGGATGAGAAACAGCCCGAGCATGCGCAAACCGAAGATGCCGGCGAGCGAGGCGCCCGCCCGCAGCTCCTGGGCGCTCATGCGCTGGGGATCCATTGCGGTGCGAAGAAAGGCTGGAAAGGAAGATCGGGAACTGGCTATAGTAGCAAGTTTGCTTTCGCCTTCCGCACGGATGGACACCCACGGCACCCTTCGCATTCGCGGCGCACGTACGCACAACCTCAAGAACCTGAGCGTCGAGCTGCCGCGCAACCGCCTGGTGGTGATCACCGGCCTCTCGGGCTCGGGCAAATCCTCGCTCGCCTTCGACACGCTGTACGCCGAAGGGCAGCGCCGTTACGTGGAGTCGCTCTCGGCCTACGCGCGCCAGTTCCTGCAGATGATGGAAAAGCCCGACGTCGACCTGATCGAGGGCCTGTCGCCGGCGATCGCCATCGAGCAGAAATCGGGCAGCCACAATCCGCGCTCGACGGTCGGCACGGTGACCGAGATCCACGACTACCTGCGGCTGCTGTTTGCGCGCGTCGGCACGCCGTACTGCCCCGATCACGGGCTCGCGCTGCAGGCGCAGTCGGTCGGCCAGATGGTGGACCACGTGCTGGCGCTGCCTGCCGACACGCGCCTCATGGTGCTCGCGCCGGTGGTGGCGGGACGCCGCGGCGAGCAGGCCGACCTGCTCGACGAGCTGCGCGCGCAGGGCTTCACGCGCGTGCGCGTCGACGGCAAGGTGCACGAGCTCGACGCGGCGCCGCGGCTGGCGAAAAACGCCAAGCATACGGTCGACATCGTGGTGGACCGCATCACCGTGCGGCCGGAGACGAAACAGCGCCTCGCGGAATCGTTCGAGACGGCATTGCGTCACGCCGACGGGCGTGCCATCGCCGTGGAGACGGACTCGGCCCGCGAGCACCTGTTCTCGGCGAAATTCGCCTGCCCGGCCTGCAGTTACGCGCTCGCCGAGCTGGAGCCACGCCTGTTTTCCTTCAACAATCCGGCGGGCGCCTGCCCGCACTGCGACGGCCTGGGCGCGGTCGAGTTCTTCGATCCGAAGCGCGTGGTCGCGCACCCCAACCTCAGCCTCGCGGGCGGCGCGATCCGCGGCTGGGACCGGCGCAACCATTTCTATTACACGCTGCTCGTCTCGCTCGCCGCGCACTACGGCTTCGACATCGAGACGCCCTGGGAGGCGCTCGCCGACGAGGTGCAGCGGACCGTGCTGTACGGGTCCGGCGCGGAGCGCATCGCCTTTCGCTACCCGGGCGAGCGCGGGCGCAGCACGACGAAGGAACACGCCTTCGAGGGCGTGCTGCCCAATCTCGAGCGCCGCTACCGCGAGACCGATTCGAGCGCGGTGCGCGAGGAGCTGGCGAAGTACCGCAACACGCGCACCTGCCCGGAGTGCGCCGGCACGCGGTTGCGGCGCGAGGCGCGCCACGTGCGCGTTGCCGGCACCACCCTGCACGAGCTTTCGGGCTGGCCCCTGCGCCAGCTGCTGGCGCACTTTCGCGCGCTGACGCTGCCGGGCGCGCGCGCCGCGGTGGCCGACAAGATCGTGACGGAGATCGCCGGCCGGCTCGGCTTTCTCGTCAACGTCGGCCTGGACTACCTCACCCTCGAGCGCGCGGCGCAGACGCTCTCGGGCGGCGAGGCGCAGCGCATCCGCCTCGCCAGCCAGATCGGCTCGGGCCTGACGGGCGTGCTGTACGTGCTCGACGAGCCTTCGATCGGCCTGCACCAGCGCGACAACGCGCGCCTCATCGAGACGCTCAAGCACCTGCGCGATCTCGGCAACTCGGTGATCGTGGTGGAGCACGACGCCGAGGCGATACTGGCCGCGGACCACGTGGTGGACATGGGCCCCGGCGCCGGCGAGGCCGGCGGCAGGATTGTCGCCGAAGGCCCACCCGAGGTGATTCTTGAAAGTGAGCAGTCGCTCACCGGTCAATACCTGTCGCACCGGATGCACATCGAGGTGCCGCGGCAACGGCATCGGCGCAGTGCCCAGAAACTGCTGCGCATCTGCGGCGCGAGCGGCAATAACCTCAAGCAGGTCACGCTCGAGCTGCCCGTCGGGCTGCTGGTGTGCGTGACCGGCGTGTCCGGCTCGGGCAAGTCCACGCTGGTGAACGACACGCTGTACCGCGTGCTCGCGCGCCAGCTCTACGGCAGCGCCGACGAGCCCGCGGCGCACGCGGCAGTGTCCGGCCTGGAGCACGTCGACAAGGTGGTGAGCGTGGACCAGAGCCCGATCGGGCGCACGCCGCGCTCCAACCCCGCTACCTACACCGGCCTGTTCGCGCCCATCCGCGAGCTCTACGCGGGGGTGCCGGAGGCGCGCGCGCGCGGCTACGACGCGGGCCGCTTTTCCTTCAACGTGAAAGGCGGACGCTGCGAAGCCTGCCAGGGCGACGGCCTGATCAAGGTGGAGATGCACTTCCTGCCCGACATCTACGTCGCCTGCGACGTGTGCCACGGCACGCGCTACAACCGCGAGACGCTCGAGATCCGCTACAAGACGAAGACCATCCACGACGTGCTGCAGCTCACGGTGCGCGAGGCGCACGCGTTCTTCGGCGCCGTGCCGGCGCTCGCGAGGAAGCTGCAGACCCTGCTCGACGTCGGCCTGGGCTACGTGCAGCTCGGCCAGGCGGCGACCACGCTCTCGGGCGGCGAGGCGCAGCGCGTCAAGCTCTCGCTCGAGCTCTCCAAGCGCGACACCGGCCGCACGCTCTACATCCTCGACGAGCCGACTACCGGGCTGCACTTCCACGACATCAAGATGCTGCTCGACGTGCTGCACCGCCTGCGCGACGCGGGCAATACGGTGGTGGTGATCGAGCACAACCTGGATGTCATCAAGACCGCCGACTGGGTGATCGACCTCGGCCCGGAGGGCGGCGACGGCGGCGGGCATATCGTGGCGCAGGGCACGCCCGAGGCGGTGGCCAAGGTTCCGGGCAGCCATACCGGCCAGTACCTGCGGCACGTGCTCGCGCCGCGCAAAGCCACGCGCACGGCGCACGCCTCCGCCTGAAGCGCGGCGAGGGCTGTTTACAGGCGGCGTCGTATGGGGCGAGAATGGCCGCACACCCCCGATCCCGCATGCCCGGCAAGATCTTCCGCTTCGGGCCGACCCCGGAGCAACGCGCCCAGCACCTGTTCGTGTTCCTGCACGGCAGCGGCGCAACCTCGAAATCGATGATTCCAATCGCGTTCCGCTTTCAGGCGCGCTTCCCGAGCGCGGCGCTGGTGGTGCCGAGCGGCTTCGCCTCGTCCGAAATCGACCGCGACGCGCAGCAGTGGTATTCGAGCCGCGGCCTCACCGACGAGAACCGCCCGGAGCGCGTCGCCGCCATCCTGCCGCGCCTCGAAGCGCTGGTGCGCCGCGAGCAGACCAACTGCCGAGTGCCGATGGAGCGCACGGTGCTGATCGGCTTCTCGCAGGGCGGCACGGTGGCGCTCGAGGCGGTAAAGCAGCTCCCGGGCCTCGCCGGCGCGGTGGTCGCCTACGCGGCGCGTTTCGCGCGCCTGCCGAAAAGCGGCACGCGCATCGGGTCGCGCGTGCACCTGGTGCACGGCGAGTACGACGCGATCGTGTCGCGCGTGCACGCCGAGCGCGCGGCGCGCACGCTCGAGGCGCTGCACGTGCCGGTGACGCTGGACATCGTCGAAGACCTCGGCCACGCCCTCACCCACAACGCCATCTGCCTCGGCTCGCTGCGACTGCTGCAGGGCATCTACGAGGGCCGGCGCGCCACGCTGCACTGAATGGGCACCGTCGTCGCACTGGGGGGCCAGGTCGGCGGGGCGAAGCTCGCCGAAGGCCTGTACCGTCTGCGCGGCAGGGATCTCGCCGTGATCGTGAACACCGGCGACGATTTCGATTTTCTCGGCCTGCACGTCGCCCCCGACATCGACTGCATGCTCTACGCGCTCGCCGGCATCGCCGACGTCGCCAAGGGCTGGGAGCCGGCGGGCGAAACGTTTGCCTGCCACGGCATGCTGATGCGACTGCGCGGTCCCGGCGCCGTGCCGCTCGGCGACCGCGCGCTCGCGCTGCAGCTGCTGCGCGCCGAGGCCTTGCGCGCGGAGCGCTCGCTGACCGCAGTCACGCTCGATCTCGCGCAGCGCCTGGGTGTCGAGGCGCGCGTGCTGCCGATGAGCAACGACCCGGTGCGCACCCTCGTCAACACCGAGTCGGGCGCGATGCGCTTCCAGGACTACTTCGTCGACCTGAACTGCGAGCCCGCGGTGCGCGCTTTCCAGTACGGCGGCGCCGACGAGGCGCGGCTCTCGGACGAGGTGCTCGACGCGCTGCACGCGCACGACCTGGAGGCGGTGGTGCTCGGCCCCTGCAACCCCTATCACACGATGCAGCCGATCCTCGCCGTGAACGGCATGCGCGAAGCGCTGCGCAAGCGCGGCGCGCCGGTGATCGCGGTCAGCCCGATCATCGGCGGGCGCGCGCTGCAGGGATCGGCGGCGAAGATGATGCGCGAGCTGGGGCGCGAGGTGTCCGCGCGCGCCGTGGCCATGGAGTACTACAAGCTGATCGACGGCTTCGTCGTCGATACCGCCGACGAGGCACTGGTCGAAGGCATTCGCGCGAGCGGCATGCATGCGCTGGCGATGCCCACGCTCATGCGCACCGCCGAAGACCGTCTGAAGCTGGCGCGCGCCGTGCTCGAATTCGCGCGCGCCGTGCGCCTGCGCAAGGAAATCGCGGCCGACGCCTAGCGCAGCAGCGCATACTCGCCGCCCTTCTCGATCGCGCGGCGGTAAGCCGGGCGCGCGTGGATGCGCTCCAGGAACGCCATGAGCCGCGGCCGCTTGGCGTCGAGCCCGCCGCGCGCGCGCGCGGCCTCCAGCGGGTAGCTCATCTGCACGTCGGCGGCGCTGAACTCGCCGCCGGCGAACCAGTCGCGCTGCGCCAGCTCGGCCTCCATGTAATCGAGATTGCGCTCGATGTTGGGCAGGATGAAGCCGCTCTTCGTGCGCTGCGCGATCGCACGCGCGATCGGGCGCACGAAGAAGGGCATCGGCGCCGTCTCGATGCGGTCGAAAACGAGCTTCAGCAGCAGCGGCGGGATCGCCGTGCCCTCGGCGAAATGCATCCAGTAGGTATAGCGCAGGCGCTCAGGCGTGCCGCTGGCGGGGATCAGCCGCCCGTTGCCGTGGCGCTGCACCAGGTACTCGACGATGGCGCCCGACTCGGCGAGGGTCACGTCGCCGTCCTGGATCACCGGCGACTTGCCGAGCGGATGCACCGCGCGCAGCTCGGGCGGCGCCAGCATGGTCTTCGCATCGCGCTGATAGCGCTTGATCTCGTAGGCGACGCCGAGCTCCTCGAGCAGCCACAGGATGCGCTGCGAGCGCGAATTGTTCAAATGGTGGACGACGATCATGGCGGCCTCAGGATTGCAGTTCGGGAATGTCGCGGAACAGGTCGAGCGCCTCGGGATTGGCGAGCGCGTCGGTATGCGTCACCGGCATGCCGTGCACCACCGCCTTCACCGCGAGCTCCACCACCTTGTTGTTCTTGGTGCGCGGGATGTCCGCCACCTGCACGATTTTCGCCGGCACATGGCGCTTGGTGGTGTGATCGCCGATTCCCCGGCGGATGCGCTCCTCGAGCGCCGCGTCGAGTCGCAGCCCCTCCCGCAGCTTCACGAACAGCACCACGCGCGTGTCGGTCGGCTGGTCCGGGGGCCAGAGCTGGCCGATGGCCACCGACTCCTCGACCTCGTGGATCTTCTCGACCTGGCCGTAGATCTCGGCCGTGCCGATCCGCACGCCGCCCGGATTGAGCGTCGCGTCGGAGCGCCCGTAGACGATCATCGTGCCGCGCTCGGTCAGCTCGCACCAGTCGCCGTGGCACCAGACGTTGTCGTACTTGGCGAAATAGGCGGCGTGGTACTTCTCGCCGCCGCGGTCGTTCCAGAAGCCAAGTGGCATCGAGGGGAACGGCCGCGTGCAGACGAGCTCGCCTTTCTGGCCGACGATCGAGCGGCCCGCCTCGTCGAACACCTCAACCGCCAGGCCGAGCGAGCGGCACTGCAGCTCGCCGCGATACACCGGCAGCACGGCGTTGGCGTCCGCGAACCCCGCCATGATGTCGGTGCCGCCCGAGATCGACGACAGGCAGACATCGGCCTTG